>Ga0102590_1000929_pt1 | contig 52466 bp, 52 predicted proteins | sample AraplaMF_Col_mMF_FD_76859 | JGI IMG/M metagenome (GOLD analysis project Ga0102590, IMG submission 76859) | Arabidopsis root microbial communities from the University of North Carolina, USA - plate scrape MF_Col_mMF | ecosystem: Host-associated > Plants > Roots > Endosphere | place: USA...
AGCGAGGCCCCACGCGTCGGCGGGAGAGAGCAGGAGCTCCTCCTCGGACTCGAGCGCGGCGCGAATCTGCGCGCGGGCCGTCCGAGCGAGGGTCGCGGGCGGAAGCCGCGCCCAGGCGGCCGACGTGCACAGGAGGTCCAGCAGATCGCGGTGGCGTACGTCGCCGATCACGATCGCGCCGCCCTTGCGAGCGACACCCACCGCGTGGCGCACGACGTCGGAGAGATAGGCCTGGCTCGGGAAGTATTGCACGACGGAATTCAGGACGACCGTGTCGAACCCACTCCAATCGTGCGGAACTTCGTGCGCGGCGGCCACGGCCAGGCGTGGCGGAGTCGCCGCCGGCCAGGCCGACCGCCGCAAACCCTCGATCGCCGCGGCCGAGAGGTCGAGGCCGAAGTAGGCCTGCAGCCGCGGGGCGATCGCGCGCGCGAGCAAGCCCGTGCCGCAGCCGATCTCGAGCAGGCGCTTCGGTCGCCCCTCCAAGACGAACAGTGCGGTCTCGTAGAGCCATTCGCGCATCTCGGCGGCGGGGAGGGGCCGGCCGTCGACGCGGCTCTCCCAGCCGCACAGCGGGTCGTTGGTCGCGCGATAGGCAAGGTCGAAGACCCGTCGCCATCTCGCAATGCGCCGCGACTCCGAATGCGTCGGATCGACGTCGGCGCGATCGCCGTCGGCAGAAGCGTATCCGACCGCGCTCGACATGGCCCCTCGTTACGCGAAGTCTATCTGGATGCACTATGGATCAGAAATGCCGTCGCACAATGTGTAAATTGCTTGCTGTCGATAGATTTGAATGTAGCGTGCGCACAATCAGTGTTTGGTTCGATCGGGAGCACTCGCCATGGCGGACGGTGGAGACGGGCTGGAAGACTTGGTGGCGCGGATCGTGGCCGACCGGTTTGCGGCGCTTGGCCTGCCCGGGAGCCCGGCGCCTGAGGAAGACCTTCGCGAGGCGGGCTTGACCTCGCTGGCCCTGGTGGACCTGATCTTCCTGGTCGAAGACGGCTGCGGTGTCGAAATCCCCGACGCCGAGGTCAATCCTGGGAATTTCGCCACCGTCCGGTCGATCGCCGGAATGGTGGCGCGGCTCAGGACGCGTTCCGCCGCCTGAGGTCAGCTCCAGAGCGCCGGCGTCTCGCTGAACAGGAGTGGCTGGGCGATCCCGTCGCGGATGCGGTCGTTGCCGATCATGAGCTGTGCTGAGCAGATGTCCCGCAGGTGGCGGGCGACGGAGACGTCCGTGTCGTTGCGGTAGCCATTGAGGCCGGTGGCGCGGAGCGCCGCCAAAACCACCGCCAGGGCCTGCTCCGACACGCTGATCTTGAGGAGGTTCATCTGCAGCAGGGTGTCGCCGCCGCCCGCTGCGCCGGGATCGTCCTGCGCCCCCGCATAGGTTTGGAACGCTGACCGCAAGGTGGCGCGCAGGGCCTGGTAGGTCGCGGCGGCGTCGGCGGCGTGACGCACGGCAGGGCTCGTCGGGAGGCCCGGGCGCAGGCTGCGGCGCGCATGCCGCCGGGCCCGCTCCGCGGCGTCCGCCGCGATCCCGGCCCAGACGCTGCTCCACGCGAGATGCGCCATAGGCAACATGGTTTGGGCGTGAACGGTCGAGAACGGCGCGCCAAGCAATTGGTCGACATGCCCGCGCGCCTGCAGCTCGTAGGCGACGCTGCACGTTCCGCGCATGCCGAGCGTGTCCCAGGCCTGGCACGGCTGGAGCCGGCAGTCCTCCGCCAGAAACACGGCCGCCGCCTGGGACGAGGGCGGTGCGTCAGGCGCGCGCCGCGCGGTCACGAGCAGGGCGTCCGCCACGTCGCCGTACGAGATGACCGCTCCGGTCTTGTCCACCCGGAGCGCCTCGCGATCCACCTCGAAGCAGCCGCCGCTTTCGCGGGTCGCCCCACCGCTGACCCCATCGGTGGTCGAACCCGCCAGGAGCACCTGATGCTGCGCGATCCGCTGGCGGAAGGCTTGGTGCCAGGCGCTCGGCCCGGCGTGGCGGAGCACGCAGGCGACCTGGATCTGGTGCATCGCGAAGATCATCGCCGAGGAGGCGCACGCCTTCGCCAAGTCGAAGCAGATCCCGCCCACTTCCTCCGGCGTCGCGCCCTCACCGCCGTCGCGCGGGGGGAACATCACGCCCAGGAGGCGCTGCGCCTTCAGTTCCGCGATCGCCTCGGCCGGTGCGCGGCCGTCGCGATCGACCTCGTCGACGTGGGCCAGGGCCGCCGCGGCGACGATGGCCGTGCGCGCCGCGAAACGGGGCTCCGGCCCGGGGGCGCCGTGGGGCGCGTCTCCGGGGCGGCGCACGTCCACCTCCGTCGCCACACGTCCAGCCACCGCTTCACTGGCGCGATTCATTTGGGCGTGTCCTCGCCGATCCCGTCCGGATGCACGATACACTGCATGATTGCAATTCGAGAGGGTAGGAGATTTTGCGTTTGAGCGGGATACATTCAAAGGTAAGTCTTGCCGCCTTGAAGCCAATGCAGCGCGGATTTGTCCGACGCCCAGCCGAGGAGCCCGCCCGTGGATGCGACCATCGAACGCCAAATGGACGCTCGCGCCCAGGTCGGCGACACCGGAGCCCCCGACGCAGTTCCCTCCGTCGTTTCCGGGTTTCTGATCGCGCTCTGCAGGAGCCATGCGGGGCTCGCGGACGAGCCGCAGCTGCAGACGCACCACGCGGTGTGGGGCATGATCGTGGCCGAGGCGGCGCGGCATCGGATGTTGCCGTTCGTCGCCCGGTACATCGCCGCCCGTCCGCACTTGGAGAACGGCCTGCGCCGCCTGGCCGAGGATGCGCTCGCTGTCAGCCGCCGCCGCCAGTCGGCCTACCGCGCCCTGACCCTGGAGGTGCAGGCGGCGCTGGCCGACGCGGGGGTCGCCAGTCTCTGCCGCAAGGGGGCCGTCTATGAGCGCCTGCTCTACGACGACCAGGGTCTGCGGCCGCTCGGCGACCTCGACCTCTTTGTCTTGCCGGCCAAGGTCGAGGCCGCGGCCGAGCGCCTGCAGGCGCTCGGCTTCTTCTACGGCGGTTTCCTCGACGGGGCGAAGGAAGCCACTGCCTGGGGCCGGCAGGAGGTGGCGCTCTACCGGCTGAATCCGGACCATCTGCCGCGCCTCATGCGGCCCGCGGACGATCCGATCGTCCGCGCGCACTATGTGGACGTGGCGACCGACGTGGCCTGGCATCGTTCGCCCTACTCGGACGCGGGGCGGGCGTTCCTGGAGGATCAGTTCGCGCAGCGGGTGGAGATCGACGGCGTGGTCACCTTGACGCTGCCCGGCCACTTCATCGACTGCGTGTTCCACCTTTATCGCGAGGCGATGTACGAGAACGGCATCCGCGGCGGCAACGACGCCAGCATCCGCAAGTTCCTCGACGTGCTCATGCTGCACGGAAAGATGTCGGCAGGGGCGCGGAAGGAAACGGCCGAGCTGATCCGCCGGCACGCCTTCGAAGCGCCCGTGGCCTGGGTCCTGGTCCATCTCGACGCGGTGTTCGGTACGGGCCTGGCGCAGGCCTACGGCCTCGAGGGCGTCGTCGATCCCGTCGAACTGAACAGCTGGCGCACCAGCGGCAACGAGGTCCGGCGGTGGCAGGGCGCAATGGTCGAGCGGATGTTCCGCCTCGATCGCCGTCCCCTGTTCGCCGGCTGGCCCCAAGACGCCACGGGCTGAAACCAAAATAAGTCGATCGTCAAGACTTGCAAAGTCCATCGCCTTGGGCAAAGTGTAAACTGCACCGTATGACTTGGGCGAGGTGTTTGCGACACCGTCGCCCGTGATCTCAAATGTGGAGGCGGAGTGTGCAGCCCACCCGGCATTTCGATCGTGCGAAACGCGCCACGGAATCGCGATGGCGCGAAGTGCATCCCGGATGCTTCGCCGGTGTGACGGTGGGCGCCCTGGTGCCCCCCTACTACATTGCCGTGACGGACGAAGACGCCCCCTCGGCCGCCGCGCTCTCGGACGGCGGCCGCGCGCAGCTCTTCGCGGGCCTCGAAAACCTCCGCGGCCGGCTCGAAGCGCGGATGGGTCCGAGCACGGTGATGGTGTTCGAACACGGAGCGGCGGGCGGCGCCGACTGGGGCTCCTCATGCATCAACGAGCACCACATGCACGTGGTCGGCGTCACGTCGTCTCTGGTCGGTGCGGTCGAGCAGGCCTTCGTGGAGGCGGGGGGCGAAGGGCGGCTGGTCCGGGACTGGGCGGAGCTCCAGGCGTGGGCCGACAGCTCCTACCAGCTCTTCAGCACCCGCCCGGGCGAATACCGCGTCTTCTCGGACGGGCCGCGTTTCAGCCGCCAGTTCGGCCGCCAGGTGCTGGCGGAGCGGCTGGGGATCGGGAGCCAGTACAACTGGCGGGACCACCCCATGCTCCAGAACATGCGCCTCGGCACCCAGATCCTCGACAGCCTGCTCGCGGAAGAGAAGGCGGCCTGAGGCCAACGCCACCCCAATCCTGGAAGGCCAAGATGGCGACCAAGCGACTGGCCGTTCGCCGGCGAACACGTCCGGATGATCCGGAGATCACCACCCGCCAGGCGCGCCTGGCCGCCTATGCGGACCTGCGACCGGACGCCGAACGACCGGCCCGGCCGGAGCTGCAGGCGGGCAATGCGAAGACCGGCCTCAACGGACGCTTCTTCGGGGCGATCCGGGTCTGGAACCTGCCGCCCATGGCGACCTGCCCCGGGCGATCCGCGTGGTGCTCCGCCAACTGTTACAACGCCGACGACCGGCCGGACATCTATGCGATCTCGGACTGGGAGGCGAACTGGCGCGCCGTCGAAGGCGCGCCGGAAGCGACGCGCGACTACGTCCTTCAAGAGCTTGCCGCCTCACCGGGGCCGGTCGGGGTGCGCATCCATTCGTCCGGCGACTTCTATTCGGCGGCCTATATGGACTGGTGGGGCGAGATCCTCGACCGGGCGCCCGATGTCCGGTTCTGGGCCTACACCCGGTCCTGGAGCCGGCCGGAGCTGCAGGCCCCGCTCGCGGCGCTCCGTCGGCGTCCCAATCTGCAGCTCTTCGCCTCGTGGGACCGCACCATGCCGCCCCCGCCCGCGGGGTGGCGGCTGTCGCTGATGTCGGAGGACGTCGACCAGTCCGACCCGCGGAACCTCGTCTGTCCCGAGCAATACGCCGGCGGGAAGTCCTGCGCCGATTGCGGCTACTGCATTCTCAAGCGAGGCGGAAATGTCGTCTTCCACACCCACTGAGGCGCCCGCGGCCCGGCGGCCCGACTTCCTGGCGGTGTGCGCGCCGTCCGGCGGCGGCAAGACCAGCTTCACGAACGCGCTGATCGCCGCCGAACCCGGGAGCTTCGCGCGGGCCCCGTCCTATACGACGCGACCGCGTCGCCCCGATGACCGCGGCGGAGAGTACAGCTTCGTCAGCGCGGCGGAATTTCACGATCTGCAGCGTCGCGGCGAACTGCTCAACGCCGACCATGTGTTCGAGAATTGGTACGGGATTTCGCGGCGCGGGCTCGCCGACATCCAGACCGCCGGCGCCATCGCCGTGAAGGAGATGGCGGTCGCCAACGTCGCGCAACTGAAGGCCGCCGGGGCCCAGCCGCTGATCGTGTACCTGGAACCCAACACCGACTTCTCGCCGCGTCCCGGGCGGAACGCCGAGACCGACCGGGTCCTCGGCGCGCCGGCCGACGCGCCTCGGGACGTCCCCATTGTGCGGCTGCTGCGGGACGGCAAGTCGCCTCAGGAACTGGTGGCCGACTTCTGCCGCTGGCTCGCGGCAGGCGAGGTGCTCGCCGGCGCAGACGAATTCGTGGCGCTCCACTCGGGGGCCTGGGACGATCGCAACGAGGCCGGCTACGACGCAATCGCCCCCGAGTTCACCGACGCCCGCCGCTTGACCACGGCGCTCTTCCACGAGCTGTCGCGCCCCTTCTGGCAGGACTGGGTCGGGACCCGGGTCGTCCCTGGCGGGGCCTATCTCGAGGTGGCGCCGGGGCGCGGTTGGTTGCGGGAGTCCGTCGACTGGCCTGCCGGGGCGGATTACCGCGGCCTGGAGCTGTCGAGCGCGATGCGGGCGCTGAACGCCGAGGCCGACCGCGTGGACCTCGGGAGCGCCGCGCTGATGCCCTACGCCTCCCAGAACTTCGACGGCGTCCTCGGCTCGCTCATCGATCCCCTGCTCAACGCGACCTTCCTTGCGGAGACCCGCCGGATATTGCGGCCGGGGGGCTGGATCGCCTTGACCGCGCCGGCCCACCAGTTCGCCGCGGCCCTGCGCGGCGGCGGCGTGCACACCACCTCCTTCATCGCCGCCTCCGGCGAGGCGTGTTCGGTCGGGTCGCTCTGCGCGGGGGAGCGGCAGCGCAAGCAGGCCCTGGAGGCCATCGGCTTTGCGGGGGTGCGGATCTGGACCTGCGATTGGGCCCCGGGGTCGACCCCGCCCCCGCCGCCTGTCGCCGACGCCTGGGCGGCGCGACCGGCGGACATCGCGCGTCTGCCGCTGGTGATGTGCTGCGTGGCGGAACTCGGCCATGGATGAATACCCCTCCTTCGCCCACGCCTATGTGGCGGCCATCGACGCTCTCCTGCGGACCGGTCAGCGCGTCGCCGGCGCCGCCAACCCCCGGTCGATCGCCTCGGGCTTCGGCACGGGCGCGCGCCCCATCCGCGAATTGCAGGGCTATGGCTTCCGCATTTCCAATCCCCGGCGCCGCGCGCTCGACGTGTCTCCCCGCGCGGCCGATCGCGTGTTCCCCGCCGCCAACCTGATCTTCACACTGGCGGGCGGCCACGAGCCCGAGATGATCAGCGCCTACAACCCGCGCGGCCGCCAGTTCACGGAGGACGATTCCCGTTACGAGGCCGCGTTCGGCGCGCGCCTCTTCTCGCCTGGGCACCAACTCGCCCACGGACGGATGAAGCTGGCCGACGACCTCTTCACCCGGCGTGCGCTGGCGATGATCTACGATCCTGAAGATACGCTGATGGATCGCCGGGACACGCCCTGCGCCATCGGCCTGCAGTTCTTTGCGCGGGACGGGCGGCTGGACTGCGTGTGCTTCATGCGCGCCCAGTCGGCGCTCATGGTCATGCCTTACGACGTCCACCTGTTCACGATGCTGCAGGAGTGGCTTGCGGTCGAACTCGGCCTCGAACTGGGCGCCTACACCCACGTCAGCGGATCGTTCCACCTGTACGAGGACGAGGCGGCCCGGGCCGAGCAGCTCCTGCAGGGCGTCAGCGAATCGTGTGAGATGCCGCCCATGTCCTCGGCGGGACCGGAGGTCGCCAGATGGCTCATAGACACGGAGCGCCGCTGGCGACTCGGCGGTGGGAGCGCGGAGCCGGACGCCAAGCTCGACGCGTATTGGAGCGCGGTGCTGGCGCCGGTCGCCGCCTTCTGGAGCCGTGTCCCCGACCTCGTCGCCTCGTGAGGCCCGGTCCGTGACCGAAGACGTCGCCCGCCGGGCGCTCGCGCTGCATGCCGCGTGGCGGCGAGGCGACCTCGGAGGCGAGTCGATGCCCGAGGACGCGCATCCGGCGCTGCCCCCGGACAGCGAGGCGCTGGCGCGGTTTCTCACCTTGGGCATGTCCCTGAACTACCAAAGGAACTCCTACGCGCTCTGGCGGGCCTGCGCGGTGGCCCACGGCGATCCGCGGACGGGCTGGGTCTTCGATCCCCAGGCGGCGGCGGACGCCGACCTGGCCGACCTGGGCGAAGCGCTCCTGCGACACCGGGTGGCCCTGCAGCCGAACAAGCATCCGCAGATCTGGCGGGCCAACGCGCGGGGGCTCGTGCGGCACGCGGACGGGCAGGTCCGGGAAATGTTCGTTCGATGCGGGCACGCGATCCCCGAGATCCTCGCGTTCATCCAGGCTCGGCGCGCGGACTTCCCCTACCTCTGCGGCCCGAAGATCGGGAACTATTGGCTCTACGTGATGTCGCAGTACATGGCCTGGCCCCTGACCGGGCGCGACGCGCTGTCGATCGCGCCGGACCGCCACGTGATCGCGGCGAGCCGTCAGCTCGGCTTGCTCGCGGCGGACGCGCCCGCCCGGCCCCTTGAGCTGGCGGAGACTTGGCGGGGCGTGCTCGCCGATACGCCGCTCTCGCCGATCGACCTGCACACGCCGCTATGGCTCTGGAGCCGGCTCGGCTGCCCGCCGATCGAGGTCGGCTCCTAGGCCGGCTGCGGGGCGGGGGCCTCGACGCCCAGCGCGCGGAGCACCTGCAGGGCGCTCTCGTCCGGCGGCGAGACGCCGTCCAGGCGCACCAGGCGCGCGCCTTCGCCGACCACAGCCCGTTCCAGCACCTCGGCCACGCGCGCCTGGTAGTCGACGAAGCCGTCGCCCGCGGCGTAACCATCGTTGCGGCCGCTCTCCGCATTGGAGAGGGGGCCCTTGCGCTTCTCGGCCAGAGTCGGCGCGACGGTGGCGAGGCAGACGACATGCGGCCGCGTCAGGTCGGCGAAGCATTCGGCCACGAACGCGTCGCGGATGTGCGGCCGCAGCGCATTGCGCGCGATCGGCTTGAAGTCCCAGCCGTCGACGATCACCACCTTGCCCGCGGCGAGCGCCGGCCGCACCAGCTGCTCGTCGATCAGCCGCAGCCATGCCCCGGTGAGCAGGACGAAGTAGCCGTCGCCGAGAAGATACTGCGGGTCGTCGATCCGATCGGGCCAGAGCACGCCTGACAGCCGGCGCGCGGATTCCGCGACATAGGGATCGGCGAAGGTGGGGTTCCGGCGGTCGACCAGCAGGTGGGGCAGGCCGCGCTCGGAAAGCGCCTCGGCGACCAGTCGAGACACCGTGGTCTTCCCCGCGCCATCGATGCCTTCGAATGTAACGAACGTCGACATGGCCCTGTCCTCCCGGATCGATTCGATGCATTTTGAATCTTGGCCCGCCCGGCGCAAGTGGAGCCTCCGGTGCGACGAGGGGTAGACATGAAAGCCATGTGGATCAATTTGCGAAAGCGGTTGAGAACTCCCTCGGTGTCGGCGGCGCTGTCGGCGCTGGTCGATCGCGTCGAACCGGACCTCATCCTGGTCCAGGAGGCCTGCCGCGGCGAACCGCCGGGCGCGCTCGGGCGCCTCGGCCGCGCGGGCGGCTGCCAGGACCTGGCGATCTATGCGGACCCACGCCTGCCCTTGCGCGAGATCGTCGCCTTCGATCCGGCGATGATCGAGATCGCCACGCCCAAGGGACGGGTCATCAACCTGCATCTGTCGCCCTACAGCAGCGCCGCCCGGCGGCGCCAGCTTCAGGTCCTCCAGAACCGGCTGGCGCATGAAACCCCGACCCTGGTGGGGGGGGATTTCAATCTCGCCCCGCGTCCGGCCGATGGGCTCTATGACGGGCGGCCGAGCGCCTTCACGAAAGGCGCGGAGCGACGGGCCTTCGAAGGTTTGCTCGCGATGCGGGGCCTCTCGGACGTCCTGGCCTCGGGCGACGGGGACTTCACGATCGAGCGACGGGTCCGCGGCGGCCTGGTGCAGTTCCGGTGCGATCTGCTGCTCTGCCCGACGCAGTTGCGCGACCGCGTCCAGGCGGCCTACCTCCATGAGACGCGCGGCGCCGCCGGCTTCACGGACCACAGTGCGATCCTGGTGAGCTGGGCATGACCGCCACCGAGCAGCTCCCGCTGTTCGGGGCGGAGGCCGCGGAGTGGCGCCCCTGGAACACCGCCATCGCGCGCCGCGGGCCCTCGCCGCTGACCCAGCGACTGCACGAGCGCGCGATCCTGCCGGCGCCGCCGGGGGCGCGGGTCCTCGACTATGGCTGCGGACACGGCGCCGACGTGGCCTTTCTGCGGCGGTGCGGTTACGCGGTCGACGGCTACGACCCGCACCCGCCGTTCGGCTTCCCGGCCGCGAACGGCCGCGCCTACGACGCCGTGCTCTGCCTGTTCGTCCTGAACGTCCTGGCGGAGCCTGCGGCGCGGCGCGAGGTCTGCGGACGGCTGCTGTCCGCAACGCGCGCCGGCGGGCTGATCTTCCTCGCCGCCCGCTCGCCGGCGGAGATCGGGCGCGAGGCGTCGGCCAAGCGTTGGGCCCCCCACGGCGACGGCTACCTGTCGTCGGCGAGCCGGCGCACCTTCCAGGTGGGCCTCACGCGCGAGGACCTGCTCGGCTATTTCCCGCCCCGCGCCGGCCTGACGCGCCTGGAGTGCCCCGTCGGGCCCACTGGGGCGAGCGTGCTTCTCCTGCGGCGCGCCGGGCCGGCCGAGGCGAGCGAAGTGTAGACGGCTGGTCCGCGCCTGTGCCTAGATTGGTGCGGAAAGTCGAAAAAAATGGAAAGGGGAGCCGACGCCGATGGGCAGCTTTGATCGCGATACGGCCGTGCGCCGGACGGACAGCGGGTTCCTGGCGACCCTGTCGCCCGACTGGGAGATCTGGGGGCCGAACGGCGGGTACCTCTGCGCCATCGCCCTCCGGGCGGCGGGCGCCGCGGCGCCGTCCGGGCACCGCCCCAGCACCTACTCCTGCCAGTACCTGAACACCGGTCGCTCGGGGGAGGCCCAGATCGACTGCGAGCAGGTGCGCGAGAGCCGCGCGGCCGGATGCTTCAACGTGCGGCTGCGGCAGGGTGACAAGGTGCTGGTCCAGGCCCAGGTGTGGACCAACGCCCGGGACGAGGGGCCGGCGTGCCGCAGGCTCGAACGTCCGGAGGTTCCCCTGCCGGAGGCCCTGGACCTGCTCGAGGACCGCGACGCCAACGCGGTGGGCGGCCGGTTCCGCAACAACTTCGATCGGAAGGCGACGTCGGGCGCGCCGCCGGGGGTGATGCGCCATTGGTTTCGGTATCGCGACTACGCGCCCGCGAACGACCCGTTCCTCGATGCGGCGCGCGCGCTGCTGTTGATCGACACCATGGTGCTGCCGGCCCACGCCCGTGGGCTGGGTCGGCCGATCGACTACCAAGCCACGACGATCAGCCTGTCCGCCAGTTTCCATGACAGCGCGTTCGAGTCCGACTGGCTTCTGGCCGACGCGCGGTCCGACCTGGCGGCGCGTGGCGCGATCCACGGCGAGGTTGCGGTCTGGGGCGTCGACGGCGCCTTGCTCGCGACCGGCGCCAACACCCTTCTTCAGGTCCCGCCGCGGCCAACGGCGTCATAAGTGTAGTCGCATCGGCCGGAGTTGATCTGCCCTGCATCAAGTGTATCGTGGGGATCGACTTTCGAACGAGGTGGCCGCGACGTGACGCTCCTGGCGATGATCGAGCAACGGCTGGTCGACGCGGGCCGTACGATCGACCGGGCGGCGGTCGGCGCGTGGCCACTGTTCAGCTCCGGGACGCTCTCGTCCCTGCAGTTCCTCGAGGTGGTCCTGTGGGTGGAGCGCGAGGTCGGCGGCCTTGGGGAGGACGACCTGACGGAGGAGAACTTCGACACGGTCGACGCCATCGAGCGCCTGATGGCGCGCCGGCGCGCGACGGCGGTCGCCGGATGAGCCGCGACGTCTGCCTCGCGGGCCTCGCCTACGAGCTCGGCGACCAGCGGCCGGTGGCCGAACTCCGCGGCGCCAGCGATCCGGTGGCGCTTGACCTGCTCTGCGCGAACGGGATCCGCCACTACCGGCGGAGCGAACAACCGGCCGGCCGACTGGCGGCCGCCTCCCTGGTCAAGTCGATCGCCCTCTGGGGCGGCGACCCGCGCGATATCGACCTCGTCCTCTATTGCTCGGAGTCGCTCGGACCGGTCGAGAAGGCCAGCATCCGCTTCGGCGCGCTCTGCCGGGATTACGGCCTGGGCGACGTCCCCGTGGTCGGTGTCAGCCTTTCGGGATGCGCGAACCTGATTCCGGGGCTGCGCTACGCGCGCGCGCTGCTGCGGGCGGAGGGCCTGCGCAACGTGGCGGTGGTCACCGCCGACACCTGCCTGGACGAGAGCCGACGCATCGCCGACTGGGACCTGGCGGTGCTGAGCGACGGCGCGGCGAGCTGCATCGTCTCGACGGAACCCAGCGCCCCGGGGGTGCGGCTGCTCGGCGTCGGCCACGCGGCGAATCCGCGCCTGCGGGACCTGGATCGCCGCGGGCAGCGGCCGCGGATCCTGCTGATGATCGCAAACGGCGTGCGGCGGGCCCTGGAGGCCGCGCTGCAGGACGCGGCCGTGGACCTCGCGGCGATCGGGCGGCTGGTCTCGACCAACACGCGGCGCGACGCGATGGAATTCTTCGCGCGCCACGTCGGGCTGGGGGCCGCGGCCGCCTTCACGGGGACCTTGGACGGCGTTTCGCACTGCTATTCGTCGGACGTGCTGATCAACATCCTCGCCAGCGCCGGGGCCGCCCCGGGGCCAGGCCCCTTCGCAGCGCTGTCGTTGGGCCCGGACAGCTGGGGCGCGCTGGTCCTGCAGGACGTCTAATGCGCAAGGCCGCACAAGGCCGATCGACCTATTAACACTTATTTCGACTGCGACTTGGTTACCCGGGTCGATTTAGTGTTGTTCGGATAGATTAATTCAGGTGAAGTGCATCCAGGTCTAGGCCGAAAATGTAGCTGCCCTGAAGAGGAGGCGCGCGCCGTGCTGACCGCTCGCGAAGCCATCGATCTTGCGCGCACCCAACTCGCGCCCCGTCCGGACTTGCTCGACCGGTTGAACACGCTGGTGCGCCTCGCCGTCGCCGTGCGGCCATCCGAGTATCACGTCACCAACGCCTGCAACATTCGATGCGATGGCTGCTGGTTCTTCGTCTTCGGTCACGACAAGCAGTCCAAGGAAGAGACCGACCTGGGGAAGCTCGACGCCTTCCTCCACGACCAGGTGCGCCGGCGCCGCGTCAACGCCGCCCTGGTGATCGGCGGCGAACCCAGCCTCGTGCCGCGTCGGCTCGAGGTCTTCCGAAGGCATTTCCGCTACCTCACCATCTCCACCAACGGGCTGCGTCCGCTGCCGCGCGACGGCTTCGAGGAGGTGGCCATCGGCGTGACGCTCTTCGGCGGCGGGCCGATGGACGACCAGCTGCGCGGCATCAAGCCTGGGGGCCGCCGGTTCACCGGGCTCTTCGACACCGCGCTGGCGAACTACCGCAACGACGACCGGGCCGGCTTCATCTACGCGGTGACGGAGGACGGCGTGGCGTACGTGGAGGACACCGTGCGCCGCATCCAGGACAACGGGAACCGCCTGCAGTTCAACTACTACTCGTCCTACGGCGCCGCCGACGGGGCGTTGCCCGCGGCGACGGCGCGTCTGCTGGACGAGCTGCTGCGGGTGAGGGACCGTTATCCCGAGACCGTCGTCAGCCACCCCTACTACATCGAGACGCTCCTGACGGGGCAATCCCACTTCGCGCGGTTCGGCTACGAGGTCTGCCCCAGCATCAGCGCCGACCACCCGGCCCATCAGCCCCGGATCGAGTCCGGCGCGCCGAACCTGCCGCTCTTCAACAGCTATGCCGCGGACCTCGAAACACTGAACTTCTGCTGCACGTCCGGCCACTGCGCGGACTGCCGCGACAGCCAAGCGGTGCTCAGCTGGCTGCTCGTGTCGATGCGCGAGTTCCTGGCGTCCGTCGACGCGCTGGAGACCTGGATCGAGGTGGCCGAGAGCTACTGGCGCCAGTTCATCTGGGGACCGCTCCACTGGACGAAGCAGCCGCCGGCGTGGCGCGCCGGCGCCGCGCCGCCCGCGGCGCTGCGGGTGGGCTGACGGGGCGAAGGGTCGTGACTCCGCGCCTGGCCCGCGATCCGCTGCCGTCCGGCCTGGCCCTCACGCAGCTCGACCCCGCGTTTCGGGAGGATCCGCATCCGCGCCTGGACCGCTTGCGTCGCGACGCCCCCGTGTACTGGGACGCGGCCTTCGGGCATTTCTTCGTCACCGCCTATCCCATCGCCCGGGCGATCCTGACGGACCTGACCTTCCTTCGCGATCCGGCGGGCGCGGCGCCGGAGGCGAACCACACGCGGATCGCCGAGCGTCGGGCGCGCACCGAAGCGCCGATCGGCGGCATGGCGCAGCTCGACGACCCGGACCATGCGCGCGTGCGCCGGCCCATCGCGCGGGCCCTGAACGCGCGGATGCTGCAGGCCGAGCCGCTGGTCCGCGATGTCGTCCGGACCCACCTCGCCAACCTGACCGCCGACGAGGTCGACCTGATCTCCGCATTCGCCGTCCCCATCCCGAGCGACGTCATCGCCCTCGTCCTCGGGGTGGACCGTGGGGACCTCGTGCGTTTCCGGGCCTGGTCCGAAGCCTTGATCAAGATCTTCCACCCCGCGCGCTCTTCCGGCGACCTGCTGGCCATCGCCAGGGCGCGACGCGACGTGGGGCGCTATCTCGCCGCGGTGCTCCGCGCGCGACGCGAACGGCCGGCCGACGACCTGGTCTCGGACCTCGTCGCCCTGCAGACGGCGGGCGAGCCGCTCTCCGACGAGGAGATTCTCGTAAACTGCCAGGCCCTGCTCGTGGCCGGCAACCTGACGACGGCCGACCTGATCGGCAACGCGACCTGGCTGCTCCTGCGCCATCCCGGCGAGCGGGCGCGGATGGCCTCAGAACCCGACCATGTGGACGCGATCGTCGAGGAGACGCTGCGACTGGAGTCGCCGGTGGACATCACCGTGCGGATCGCCCCGGACGCCCGCGACCTGCACGGTTGCCCGGTTGCGCGCCGCCAGGCCGTCACCCTGTCGCTCAAGGCGGCCAATCGCGACCCGGCCGTCTACGCGGGCCCGGACCTGTTTCTGCCGGGCCGGACCGCCTCGCCGCATCTCGCCTTCGGCGGCGGCGCCCACATCTGCATCGGCCGCCCGCTGGCCCGGTTGGAGGCGCGCCTCGCCCTGTCGACCCTGTTCGCGCGGTTCCCGCACATGACGCTCGCCGATCCGGCCGGATCGCCCGACTGGCGCGAGACGCCCTTCTTCCATGGCCTGCGCAGCCTGCGGGTCCGCCTGGGTCGGAGCGTGTCGTGAGCTGCCTGGCGGCGTGGGCCGGTCCGCGATGATGGATGACCCGCCCGCCCTGGCCCGGCAGGCTGTTCCGCAGGCGAGCCCGAAGGCGATCCCTGCGGCGGGCGCGCTCGTCTTTCCCGCGGCGAGCTTCGCCGACGTCGCGCCGGTGAGCGCCTATGACATGATCCTGCGGGTCCCGGGCTTCAGCCTGGAGCGCGGCCAGAGCGTGCGGGGCCTGGCGGGCTCCGGCGGCAACGTCCTGATCGACGGCCGTCCCCCGGTGACCAAGAGCGATGCGATCGACGAAATCCTCAAGCGCATTCCGGCGGCGACGGTGGATCGGATCGAGCTCCTGCGGGGCGGCGGCGCCGACCTGGCCGCGGAGGGCCGCTCGGTGGTCGCCAACGTCGTGCTGAAGCGCACGAGCGGCTTCCGTGGGGCCGTGATGCTGGGCAACTTCTTCGGTTACGACGGTGGGGCCTACCCCGGCCTGCGCCTGGAAGGCCGCTGGCGCTGGGCCGACGGGCGTTCCGCCGAACTGAGCCAGATCTACGGCGCAGGCCTGAGCTACGAGTACGGTGACGGCGCCCGGGTGCGGTACGGCCGCGATGGCGCGCCCGCATTGGCATCGGACGTGGAGGCCGACGGGGTCGGCGCGAAAATCTGGACCTTCGGCGGCTTCGAAACGCCGATCGTCGGAGGGCGCCTGCGCCTGAACGGGGCGCTGATGTTCACCCCAGGGGAGGTGGAGATCTACGATCGGTTCCGCGGGTCCGATGGCCTCGAGTACGAGAAGGACGACCTCCGTCGCCGTCAGGTCGAGGCCGGGGCCCGCTTCAACCGCGGCTTTTCCGGCGGGATCGATCTCGAGGCCGCCCTGCTGCAGCAATGGGGCCGCAACACCACCCGGGTGGCCTTTTCCGGACCGGGGGTCGCGCGCGATTTCGACCTTCGGCGCGATACCCGCGAGTCGGTCGCGCGGGCGCTCGTGCGCCGGACGGCGACGAAGGCCCTGACGCTGGAGTTGGGCGGCGAGTTCGCGCTCAATGACCTGGACAGCCGCACCGACCTCGTGGTCAACGGCGCGCCGCGGCCGGTGCCGGCCGCGAACGTGCATGTCCAGGAGCGTCGCGGCGAGCTGCGCGCCGGGGCGTCGTGGCGCATGGACCCTTCGCTCACCCTCGACGCCGGCCTGCGCTATGAGGTTTCGCGCATCACCTCTGCGGGCGACGTCGCGCTCGGCAAGAGCCTGGCGTACGCCAAGCCCCGCCTGGCCCTGACCTGGACGCCCGCCCGCGGGTGGCAGGTGCGGGCCCGGGCCGAACGCGAGGTGGGGCAGCTCAAGTTCGATGATTTTGTCGCCTCGCCGCAGGTCGCCTCGACCGGAAACGTCTTGTCCGGCAACCCGGATCTGGCGCCGGAGCAGGCCTGGGTCGGCGAGGTGGCGGTGGAACGCCGCGTCCTCGACAAGGGCGCGGCCGTGGTCACCTTCCGGCGGGCCGAGTTGCGCAACGTCATCGACCGCATTCCGATCCTGTCCGATCGCGGCGTGGCGCTCGCCGACGCGCCCGGAAACCTCGCGGGCGGGCGCAAGACCGAGCTCGCCCTCAGCCTCACCACGCCGATCGACCTGCGCGGGCTGCGGCGCGCGCAGATCCGCGGCGAGGCGGTCTGGCGGTGGTCCGACGTCCTCGATCCGCTGACCGGGCGGCGCCGCGACATTTCGGGGCTGCACCCCGTCGATTGGGAGGTCCACTTCACCCAGGAGTTGCCCCAGGCGAAGGCGCGATGGGGGCTGGACGTGACCGGGGGCTCGCGGGAGCGCTATTTCCGCCTGTCGGAAGTCGAAACCCGCAAGCTGACGCCGAGCGTGACGCTGTTCACGGAGTGGCGGCCCCGGGCGCAGACGATCGTTTCGGTCGAGGCCCAAGGGCTCACGTCGCATCACGTCCAGCGAATACGCGAGGTGTACGTCGGCCCGCGCAGCCAGGCGCGGCGGGACTATGTCGACGTCCGCCGCCTCCGGTGGGGCGGTGCGGTCTATGTGCGCGTGCGCCGGGTCTTCGGCCGCGGCGGGTCGTGAGTTCCGCCCCCGTACAGGCGCGCCGGCCGCGTGCGGTCGAGGACGGCGCGGCGACCGGTTCGGCCACCGCCCGGGGCGGCGCGGCCGGGTTCGACCTTGTGCGGGGGAGCGGCCCGACGCTGACGTCGTTCGCACGCGCGACCCTCGACAGCGGCTACCTCCTGCCCGGCGAAAGCTACCAGGACATGTTCGCCCGCGTCGCGACGGCCTATGCCGACGACGCCGACCATGCCCAGCGCATCTACGACTACATCTCGCGCCTCTGGTTCATGCCGGCCACTCCGGTGCTGTCGAACGGCGGCGCGGGCCGCGGCCTGCCGATCTCGTGCTTCCTGAACGCGGTGCCGGACAACCTCGAAGGCATCCAGGGCGTCTGGAACGAGAACGTGGCGCTGGCCTCGAACGGCGGCGGCATCGGCACCTACTGGGGCGGCGTCCGCTCGATCGGCGAGAAGGTGAAGGGCGCGGGCCAGACCAGCGGCATCATCCCCTTCATCCGCGTGATGGACTCGCTGACGCTGGCGATCAGCCAGGGGTCGCTGCGCCGGGGTTCGGCGGCGGTGTACCTCGACGTGCACCATCCCGAGATCGAAGAGTTCCTGGAAATCCGCAAGCCGTCGGGCGACTTCAATCGCAAGAGCCTGAACCTGCACCACGGCATCTCGATCAGCGACGAGTTCATGGAGGCCGTCCGCGACGGCGCCATGTTCGGCCTGCGCTCGCCCAAGACCGACGAGGTGATCCGCGAGGTCGACGCCCGTTCGCTGTGGCAGAAGATCCTGGAGGTGCGCCTGCAGACCGGCGAGCCCTACCTGATCTTCTCGGACGCCGTGAACCGCGCCATGCCGCAGCACCAGCGCGAGCTGGGCCTGTCGGTGCGCCAGTCGAACCTGTGCTCCGAGATCATGCTGCACACCGGCAAGGACCATCAGGGCCTGGAGCGGACCGCGGTCTGCTGCCTCTCCTCGGTCAACGCCGAGACCTTCCTGGAATGGCGCGACCATCCGACGTTCATCGAGGACGTCATGCGCTTCCTGGACAACGTGCTGGAGGACTTCATCACGCGGGCGCCGCCCGAGATGAAGCACGCGGTCTACGCCGCCCGCCGGGAACGGTCCGTCGGCCTCGGCCTCATGGGCTTCCACTCGTTCCTGCAGGCGCAGAACGTTCCGTTCGAGAGCGCGATGGCGAAGAGCTGGAACATGCGGCTCTTCAAGACCCTGCGCCGCCAGTGCGACGCGGCGTCCCGCAAGCTGGCCGCCGAGCGTGGTCCGTGCCCGGACGCGGCCGAACGCAATGTGATGGAGCGGTTCAGCCACAAGCTGGCGATCGCGCCGACCGCCTCGATCTCGATCATCTGCGGCGGCACCTCGGCCGGCATCGAGCCGATCCCGGCCAACATCTACACGCACAAGACCCTTTCCGGGACCTTCGCGGTCAAGAACCCCTACCTGGAGAAGCTGCTGGACCAGAGCGGCAACAACACCTCGGCCGTCTGGGACTCGATCCTGGCCAACGAGGGCTCGGTGCAGCACCTGGACTTCCTCAGCCAGGATGACAAGGACGTCTACAAGACGGCCTTCGAGATCGACCAGCGCTGGGTGGTGGAACTGGCGGCGGACCGTACGCCCGACATCTGCCAGAGCCAGTCGGTGAACCTGTTCCTGCCCGGCGACGTGGATAAGTGGGACCTGCACATGCTGCACTGGCAGGCGTGGGAGCGGGGCTGCAAGTCGCTCTACTACCTGCGCTCGAAGTCCGTGCAGCGCGCCAGCCACGCCGGCGGCGAGGCGGCGGCCGTGGCCGAGCTGAAGGTCGAGGGCAAGACCGACTACGAGGAATGCCTCGCCTGCCAATAGGTTAGGCCGTTCCCGGCGGTAACCCTGCCATAATTCGCGTGCGACGCTTTATCCCTTGCGGGCGTCGCGACCTCGTCGAACTATGCGTACGGGGACCACGCTGCACCGGGCGTGGATCGGGAGTGTGCGAATGCGTTGTGGGGCGCATTTGGCGTTCGCGTTGGGATGGGCGGCCGCCGCCGGCGGCGCCGCTGCACAGTCGATTTCGCCCGCCCAGACGCCCGACATCACCTTCGACCTTTCCACCCGCGAAGCCCTGAAGGACGCGGCCTTCGCGCCGACCAGCCAGGCGGTGGCGATCGACCCCTCGGCGCGGTTCGTCGAACGCGAGGCGTTCAAGCTGGGCGAGGGCCCGGTCTTCTGGCAGTCGGGCGAGGTGCGCCTGTCCAGCCGCGCGAGCGGGCCGGTCGACTCGCTGCGCATCAACATCGGCAGCGTGCTGCACACGCCGGGCGGCCTGCCGCTGAACCTGGAGCGCGGCAGCCCCGAGAACGACCGTTTCGACGTGACCCTCGTGCGCAGCTGGCCGCGGGCGGTCAGCTTCTCGTCGGACAAGCTGGCGTTCGACATCGCCCCGCACGCCGGCTTCGGCGTCTCGAACTTCGGCGCCACCTCGGCCGAGGGCGGCGCCACGCTGACGGTCTCCAAGTCGCGCGGCGAGCGGGCGCTGGAGCAGCTGCGCGACCTGGGCGTCAAGGACGGCGCCAGCTTCGGCGATCGCGGGCGCTGGTACCTGTTCGCCGCCGCCAGCGGCCGGGCCGTGGGCATGAACATGATGCACGGCGAGAACGGCTGGGACCGCGCGGGCTGGAGCACGGACGCGTCCGGCGCCCTGGTCGGCGACGCCCAGGTGGGCGTGGGCTGGCGCAAGGGCGACGTGCAGTCGTCGTTCGGCGTGATCCACCGCGAGGTGAAGGGCCGCCACATGATCTTCGGCCAGCAGACCCGCGACGACACGGTGGCGGCATTCACGTTCTCGCTGAAGCCGACGCGGTAGGGCCTAGCGCCGCCCCTCCCTCTCCGCTTCGCCGGGGGGAGAGGGATTTCTACAGCCGGTCCCACCCCGCGAAGAACGGATAGCGCTCGGGCCAGAAGTCCGCGAGGCGGGGATCGTCATCGACGCGGCGGACGACTTCGCCCAGGCGGGGGGCGGCGGCGTAGAAGCGCTGGCGGCGGGGGCGGAAGCGGCTGACGACGCAGAGGTAGAGGTCGAGCGCGCCGAGCTCGTCGCCCAGCATGTAGCGGCCGGCCGGGGCGACCTGAGCCTCCATCATCCGCCAGCAGTCGGAGATGCGGTCCTCGATGCGCCGGTTCACGTCGGCGTGGAGGCCCGGGTCGGCGATCAGCCGCGAGGGATCGTCCTTCAGCCAGTAGTGGGCGTAGACCGCGGTGGAGATGAAAGTCATCCAGCGCAGGAAGGCGCCGCGGCGCGGATCGCCGGCGGGCGGCGCCAGCTTCGCCTCGGGATGTTGCTCGGCCAACCAGATGAGGATCGCGGCGCTCTCGGTGAGCGTCTCGCCGGCGAGCGTCACCAGGGCCGGCACCTGGCGCATGGGGTTGGCGGCCAGCACCTTGTCGCCCGACGGCTTGTCGTCGGCGTCGAAGGTCAGCGACTCGACCAGCTCGTAGGGCTGGCCCGCCAGCCGCAGGGCCGCCTCGACGGCCACCCCGCCCGACATCTGGGCGGAATACAAGATATAGGGGTTGGCCATGCTTCATCCACAATTGGTAGCGAAACTATCCCCGGCGCGACGAAAGTTACCGCTGCGCCGGCCGGCTTTCAGGCTTACCTTTCCATTAACGGGATGCGCGTGCTCCTGATTCGTGCCGGGACTTGAGAGATGACCACGTCCAACATCCGCCAGCTGCCGGGCCTGCTCACCCCATCCTACGCCTACAAGCCGTTCCGCTATCCGTGGGCCTACGACTTCTGGAAGAAGCAGCAGCAGGTCCACTGGATGCCGGAAGAGGTGCCGCTGGGCGAGGACCTCAAGGACTGGGCGTCCAAGCTGAACGACAAGGAACGGAACCTGCTGACGCAGATCTTCCGCTTCTTCACCCAGTCGGACGTCGAGGTGAACGATAACTACATGGAGCGGTACAGCCGCGTCTTCAAACCCACCGAGGTGAAGATGATGCTGGCGGCGTTCTCCAACATGGAGACGATCCATATCGCCGCCTATGCGCTGCTGCTCGAGACGATCGGCATGCCGGACAGCGAGTTCACGGCGTTCCTCGACTACAAGGCCCTGCGCGACAAGCACGACTACATGCAGCAGTTCGGGGTCGACACCGACGCCGACATCGCCCGGACGCTGGCCATGTTCGGCGGCTTCACCGAGGGCCTGCAGCTGTTCGCCAGCTTCGCGATGCTGATGAACTTCCCGCGCCACAACAAGATGAAGGGCATGGGCCAGATCGTCAGCTGGTCGGTGCGCGACGAGAGCCTCCACTGCGAAGGCATCATCAAGCTGTACCACGCCTTCAACAAGGAGACGGGCTGCGTCACCAAGTCGGTGGCCGACGACATCGTCGATTGCTGCAAGACCGTGGTGGGCCTGGAGGACAAGTTCATCGACCTGGCCTTCGAGGCCGGCGACGTGCAGGGCATGACGCCCGACGACATCAAGCGGTACATCCGCTTCATCGCCGACTGGCGGCTGAAGCAGCTGGGCCTGCCCGAGGTCTATGAGGCCAAGGAGAACCCGCTGCCCTGGCTGCAGTCGATGCTGAGCGGCGTCGAGCACGCCAACTTCTTCGAGGCGCGGTCGACCGAGTATTCGAAGGCCGCGACCAAGGGCCAGTGGCACGGCGACGCCGGGGTCTGGGCCGAGTTCGACCGGGTGCAGGCGCGGCGCGCGGAGAGCCAGTTGCCGGCTGAATAGCCGCGCGGAGAAGGGGAGGGGGCATTGCCGAACATCGCGTTCATCAGCCCGAAGGGCGGCGCCGGCAAGACCACTGCGGCCCTGCTGCTGGCGCTGGGCCTCGCCGAGCGCGGCGCCCGCGTCGCGCTGATCGATTCCGATCCCAACAAGCCCCTGGTGCGCTGGGCCGGGCTGCCCGGGCGGCCCGAGGCGATCACCGTGCATGCGGCGCCCACGGTGCAGGACATCCGCGACGCGGCGCAGGAGGCGCGGCGGCGCAATCCAGACTGGGTCATCGTGGACACGGAAGGGTCCGTGCGCGGCGCCATGGTGTTCGCCGCGCTGCGCTTCGACCTGGTGATCACCCCGCTGAACGGCTCGACCATGGACGCCATCGAGGCGATCAAGGCCTCGGAGCTGGTCGCCTCGTTCGGCCGCCGGGCCGGCAACAACCTGATGCAGCAGTGCCTGCTCTCGCGCGTGCCGGCGGCGCTGAAGCCGCGGTCGCTGGCCGCGGTGGTCGGCCTGCTGAAGGAGCGCGAGCTCGACATCCTGCCCACGCCGCTGATCGAGAAGGAGGCCTTCCGCGCCCTCTTCGAACTGGGCGGCGGGCTGGACGGGCTGGAAGCCCACGGCATCGCCGGCGTCGCCGCCGCGCGGCGCAACATCGAGGCCTATGTGGAGGCCGTGAGCCAGCTCGTGCAGCCCGCGGAGGGGCTGCGCCGAGCCTGCTAAGCGGTCGAGCAGGCCCGGCGGCCTAGTGTCATGCCCGTTGAAAAGAACGCGCCGGCCGCGAACGCCACGCCGTATGGGCCATCGTGGCGGCCGGCATGTCGTTGAAGCGCATCCATGCGACGGCGAGCGGACCTAGGGCGGCGCGAGAAACCGCGGCGTTGCTGGCGGGCGCCTAGAGCCAGCCCGCGACGGGCGCGCAGGCCAGGGCGGCCAGCGCCGCCCTCGGCGCGACGGCGGGCCGCCACGACATCAGCAGGACCAGCGCCGAGCCGGCGACGCCGAGCTGGCCGATCCACGCCGTGACGCCCAGGCCGGGGCCGAGGCGCCAGACGGCGACGCCGGCGGCGAGCGCGAGCAGGGCCCAGCCCAGCGCGCGGGCTGCGCCGGGCGGCGGGGTGAGGGGCGGGGCCAGGGCCGGCCGATGCTTCTTCATCGCCAGGGCGAGGCTGGTCAGGCCGGCGAAGCCGATCAGGCCGGGTTCAAGCAGCATGGACTTCCTCCGGCGCGTCCTCGCGGGCCGCGGCGGGCTTGGCGGCGCGGCGGCGGGCGTCCTTGGCGGGCGTGCGTTGCGGGCGGCTCGCGCGCCAGGCCGCGAAGCCGCAGAGGGCGGCGATGGCGAGGAACGCCGCGTCGAAGCCCACGAACAGCAGGTCGCCGGTGCGCAGGCTGGCGAGCAGGCCGCGGTCGGTGGTGAGCGCGTTGACCACCGGCAGGGCGGCGAAGGCGAGGGCGGCCAGCGTCAGGGTCTCGATCCAGGCGCGGCGCAGGGGCCGCAGGCAGGCCAGCGCGGCCAGGCTGAACCAGACCCAGAACATGGTCGCGACCTCGAGGTCGGCGCGCTTGGGCAGGTCAGCGGGGATCAGGCGGTTGGCCAGCAGGTAGGCGGCCATGCCGACGGGCAGGCAGGCGATGGCGCCGACGTTCAGGCGGTCGACCAGGCGCAGGCCGAGGAAGGGCTGGGCGCCGGGCTTGCGCCGCTTGACGGCCCAGAGGACGAGGCCGGTGCCGACCATGGCCGTGCCGGTCAGGCCCAGCAGGAAGTAGGTCCAGCGGAGCACGGGGCCGGCGAAGTGGCCGAGGTGCAGGCCCAGCATCACGCCCGCCGTCTCGATCGCCGGCCCGGGGCTGGGGGACCGGAACAGCGTCTGGCCCGTGGCGCCCGAGAACGTGATGGACTCCTGCCCGGCGCTGAGGCGGCCGGCGGCGCCGCGCAGCACGGTGACGGTGGCCTCGGCGTCGCCGGGGTTGCGGACCACCACGGTGCGCGGGCTATCGCCGCCCCAGATGCGGACCGCGGCCTCGACCATCGGGCCCACCGGCAGCAGCGGCGCGGGGCGGCCCGAGGCCTTGCTCTCGGGCGGGGCGCCGTAGGCCGCGGCGTTGAAGTCGGCGGGCGTCTTGAAGTTCGCGACCACCGGCCACGGCATGTACATGGCCACCAGGGTGATCAGGCCGGTGTAGGTGATCATCGCGTGGAACGGCAGGGCCAGCACCGCCGAGGCGTTGTGGGCGTCCAGCCAACTGCGCTGCCCTTTGCCCCATCGCAGGGTGAAGAGGTCCACGAAGATCCGCTTGTGGGTGATCACTCCCGAGACGATGGCGGCCAGCATGAACATGGCGCAGACGCCGGCCAGCCAGCGGCCCCAGGGGTGGGGGATCTGGAGTTGGAAGTGGAAGCGGTAGAAGTGCTCGCCGCCCCGGGTGTCGCGCGCCTCCAGCGGCTGGCCGGTGGCGGGGTCCAGCTTGAACTCCGGCCGCCGCTTGGCCGGCGGGGCCTTGGCGTCGGGCTTGGCGCGGGCGAAGACGCGGGTGGCCGCGGTGCGGTCGTCGGGCAGGTAGACGAACCACTGCAGGTCGTCGGGCGAGGTGCGCTGCAGGTGGCGGACGGCGGCGTCGGCCGCCTGGGCCGCCGGCGCCGAGGCCGGGCGCAGCTCGGGCTGCATCCACTGGGTGATCTCGGGCCGGAAGTAGCTGGCGGTCCCGGTCAGGAACATCGCGAACAGGATCCAGCCGGCCAGGAGGCCCAGCCAGGCGTGGATCCAGGCCATCGACTGGCGCACGCCCGGCCCGGTCTCGGCGGGCGAATCGATCGGGGCGCCGTTCATGGCCGCACGCCCAGCAGCAGCGCCGCACCGACGCTGGCGAGCGCCAGGCCCCAGATCGCCGCGGCCACGACGACCAGTCGGCGCTCGTGGAAGGCCCAGAGGCCGAGGCCCGCGAAGACCAGGAACGACAGGACCATGCCCCAGGCCGAGGCTTCGACCCGCGAGCCCGGCAGCAGGCGCGCCAGCAGCGTGGCCAGGCCCGCCGCGGCGGCATAGCCCCCGACGAGCGCGGTCGCACTGCGCGCGGTCATGCGCAGGGCCTCCGGCCAGGCCGTTGTCTGCGTCGGTGATCGATGGCTGGCCACGCGCCCTCCGGAAACCTGTGGCTTGCGTCTAACCAGCCCGCTCGCTATTCGCAACTGAGAATCAGTCGCATTAGCAGTTCGAGAGGAGTGTCATGGTGGTTCGTTCGCAGGTGAAGCGTCGCGAGGTCGGCGAGACCGGTCGCTGGCGGGGGCTGGCGGCGGCGATCGCCGCGGTCGGCGCCTTGCAGGGCGGCCATGCCCTGGCCGCGGACGATGTCGCGGCGGACGGCGACGCGGGGTCGACCTCGGTGGAAGGCGTCGAGGTGACCGGCCACAAGGTCCGCCAGGCGGCGGCCGGCACCAAGACGGAGACGGCGCTGATCGAGACGCCGCAGAGCATCACCGTGATCGACGGCGATGAGCTGACCCGCCGCAACGCGCTCTCGATCAACCAGGCCATGGGCTATGTGGCCGGCGTCTCGCCCAACCAGCGCGGCGGCATGGTCACGCGCTACGACCAGCTCGTGGTGCGCGGATTCGCGCCGGGCGTGTTCCTCGATGGCATGCGGCTGATCGCCGGGCCCTATTCGACCCCACAGATCGACTTCAACCGGATCGACCACATCGACGTGGTGAAGGGCCCGGCCTCGGTGCTGTACGGCAACGCCACGCCGGGCGGCCTGGTGAACCTGGCCAGCAAACTGCCCGAGGCGGGCAAGTTCGGGCGCGTCGAAGGCCAGCTCGGGAACTACGACACCCGCCGCGTGGCGCTGGACGCCAACGCCCCGCTGGACGCCGACGGCCGCTGGATCGGCCGCCTGGTCGCCGGCTGGCAGAAGGGCGACGGCCTGACCGAGGGCACCTTCAGCGAGCGCTATCACATAAGCCCGATGGTGACGTTCCAGCCCACGGTCGACACCAGCCTGACGGTGGTCGCGGCCTATCAGCACGCGCCCAGCGGCGGCGGCTATTCGGGCGTGCCGGCCTATGGCTCGGTGCTGGCCAATCCGTTCGGGGAGCTGCCGCGCGACATCAACACCGGCGATCCGGGCTACGAGCGCTACAACCACAAGGCCAAGTCGATCGCGGCCTTCTTCCGCCACGACTTCGGCGAGCACCTGACCTTCCGCTCGAACGTGCGGTTCCAGAACAACAAGCTGTCGTACCGCCAGCTCTACGTGGCCGGTTTCCCGACCATCGGGACGGGCGCGAACCGCAACACCGACTACTCCACCATCATCAGGGGCGGCGGCGGGGCCGACGAGGACTTCGACACCCTGACCCTGGACCAGCAGCTCAGCGCCCGGTTCCAGACGGGGGCGCTGGAGCACCAGGTGCTGGCCGGCCTCGACCACCAGCGGATCACCGGCGAGAACGTCCAGCAGTTCAACACGGGCGTGACCACCAACCCGCTGACCAGCATCCCGAACCTCAGCCTGTTCGATCCGCTCTACGGCGGGGCGCTGCCGAGCTTCGACCTGACCGCGCTGTCGGCGGCCTATGTGAACACCTACAGCAAGCGCAAGCAGACGGGCCTCTACCTGCAGGACCAGATCGCGCTCGGGAAGCTGCAGGTGATCGCGAGCGGGCGGTACGACTGGTACGACCAGACGACGCTGAACAAGAAGAACGCCACGGCCACCGAGCTGGAGCAGAACGCCTTCACGATGCGCCTGGGCGCCCTCTACGAGGTGGGCGCCGGCATCGCGCCGTACGTGAGCTATTCGGAATCGTTCGAGCCGCAGGCGGGCGCGACCTACCTGGGCGAGGCCTTCGTCCCGGTCACGGGCAAGCAGTTCGAAGGCGGGGTGAAGTGGCAGCCGCCGGGTGCGGCGGCGCTGTTCACGCTGGCGGCCTACGAGCTGAAGCGGCAGAAGGTCCCGGTGGCGGACCCGCTGGCCGGGACGAACGGCATCCCGACCAACTCCACGATCCAGATCGGCGAGGTCCGCGTGCGCGGCGTCGAGCTGGAGGGCCGGGGCGAGGTCGTGCGGGGCCTGAACGTGGTGGCCGCCGCCAGCTACACCGACGCCATCATCACCCAGGGCGCGCCGGCCGTGCCGGCCACGGCGACCAGCACCGGCACGCCGACGACCACCGGCACGCGGCAGCTCGGCGTGCCCAAGTGGGCGGCCTCGACCTTCGTCTCGTACGACCTGGGCCGCGCGGGCCGGGCCTCGGGGAGCCTGGCCGGGCTGCGGTTCGGCGCGGGCCTGCGCTACGTGGGCGGGTCGGACGGCACGACCACCTATGCGGTGAAGGGCAACGTCGCGACGTTCGAGCGCTTCCACACCAACGGGTTCGTCCTGGTCGACGCCCTGGTGGGCTACGACCTGGGGCAGGCGTCGAAGGATCTGGAAGGCTGGGAGGCGGCGGTGAACGTGGCCAACCTGCTGGACAAGAAGCACGTGTCCGCGTGCCCGTTCAACAACAGCTGCTACTTCGGCGCCGCCCGCACGGTGGTGGGATCGCTGCGCTACAGCTGGTGAGGCCCGGCGCGGGTCGGCGACCCGCGTTCCGCTCCCGGGCGGCTCGCGCTATGGTGGCGTCGTGGTGGGCGCGTCGCATCTTCTCGAGCGTGAGCAACCGTGGGCGCGCCTGCACGGCGCGCTGGCGGCTGCGCGCAAGGGGCGCGGCAGCATCGTCGGGCTGGAGGGCGAGGCCGGCATCGGCAAGAGCGCGCTGCTGGTGGCCTTCGTGGACGCCTGCCGGGCCGAGGCGCGGGTCTACCAGGGCGCGTGCGAGCACCTGGGGACGCCCGAGCCGATGGGGCCGCTGCGTGACATCGCCCGCGAGAGCCAGGGCCGGTTCGCCGTCTCGGCCACGGGCCAGCTGACCACCTTCGAGTCGCTGCTGCGGCTGCTGGGCTCGGGCAAGGGCCCGGCGCTTCTGGCGCTGGAGGACATCCATTGGGCCGACGACGCGACCCTGGACGCGCTGCGCTTCCTGGGCCGCCGGATCCGCACGACCCAGGCCGTCGTGCTGGTGAGCTTCCGCAACGACGAGCTCGACTCGCAGGCGCGGCTGGCGTCGCTGTGGGCCGACATGCCGCGGGACTCGCGCGAGCGGATCGAGCTGTCGCCGCTGTCGATGGAGGCGGTGGCCCAGTTGGCCCACCGGCGCGGGCGCACCGCGCGTGACGTCTTCGCCTCGTGCGGCGGCAACCCGTTCCACGTGACCGAGTACCTGGAGGTCGACCAGGGCGGCGTGCCGCGCACCATCCAGGAGCTGACCGTGGCCCGCGCCGCCCAGCTCGGCGCGGGCGCGCGGCGGACGCTGGAGTGCGCCTCGATCTTCCCGCGCCAGATCGACGAGGCGGTCCTGCGCCGGATCGCCGACGACGCCGACCACGCCGGCGTCGAGGAGTGCCTGGCCAGCGGGATGCTGCATGCCCGCGGCGAGGCGCTGGCGTTCCGCCACGAGCTGGCGCGCCGCGCGATCAACGAAGCCATGTCGCCGCTGCGCCGGCGCGAGCTGCACAAGGCGGCGCTGGCGCTGCTGAAGGCCGAGGGCGCGCGCGGGGCCGCCGAGATCGCCCACCACGCCGAGCAGGCCGGGGCCGGCGAGGACCTGATCCAGTACTCCATCCGCGCGGCCGGCGAGGCGGGGGCGCTGGGCGCGTATCGTGAGGCCATGGCCCATCTCGGCCGCGCCATCGACCATGGCCAGGCCCTGCCCGACGAAGCCCGCGCCCAGCTCCTGGAACGCAAGGCCCTGGCCGCACACTTCTGCGGCGCGTTCGCCGCGGCGACGGCGGCGCTGGAGGAGGCGACGGCGATCCACCGCCGTTCGGGCGCGGCCACCGGGGTCGGGAACACCCTGCGCATCGCCGCGCACGTGCACTGGAACCTCGGCGATTCCGAACTGGCCGACACCCTGGTCCGCCAGGCTGTCGACGTACTGTCGGACGCGCCCGAGAGCTGGCAGTACGCCATGGCGCTGGCCAGCCAGGCCCAGTTCGACATGCTGGCCGACCGCAACGCGCTGGCGATCCCCGCGGCCGAGCAGGCCATGGCCCGGGCCGAGACGCTGGGCCGGTGGGACATCTACCTGCAGGCCCAGACCTACCTGCGTACGGCGCAGGCCTCGACCGGCCTGGACGCCGGGCTGCCGACGATCCGGGCCACGATCGCCGAGGCGCGCGAGCGGGGCGAGCTCGACACCCTGCCGCGGCTCTACACGAACCTGACCTCGATCATGGCGGCCGGCCGCCGCTTCGACGGCCTGCTGGAGGCGGCGGACGAGGGCATCGCGATCTGCGTGGCGCGCGACCAAGGCCCGCTCGAGGCCAATATCCGCGGCAACCGCGCCCACACGCTCATGGACATGGGACGGCTGGAGGAGGCGCTGGCCGAGGCCGAGAACGTGGTCCACGGCCCCTATCGCCGGGCGACGGTGGCGCTGTCGGCGATGATCGCCCTCAGCCGCACACGGGTGCGCCTGGGGCTGCCCGAGGGGGGGATGCTGGACCAGGCCCGCGCGCTGCCCACCTCGCGCCGCGACCTGCTGCGCCGCGCCCCGATCGCCATCGCCGACGCCGAGGCCCACTGGCTGGACGGCTCGCGCCCGTGGGCCGCCGAGCGGCTGACCGCCGTGTTCGGCGAGGCGATCAACAGCTGGAGCCAGCTCTGGCACCTGGGCGAACTGGCCCTCTGGCTGTCGATCCTCGGCATCCGGCCGCAGCTCAGCAATTCAGTGGCGAACGAGCTGGGCGACGAGCACCGGGCGCATGTCGCCGGGCGCTGGAAGGAGGCCGCGGCGCTATGGGCGGCCAAGGGCTGCCCCTACGAACAGGCCATCGCGCTCAGCATGGGCGACGAGGCGGCGCAGCTGGAGGCCGTGGCGATCTTCGACCGGCTGGGCGCCGCGCCGGCCGCCCGCAACCTGCGCCGCCGCCTTCGCGCCGACGGCGTGCGCGCCATCCCCTCGGGCCCGCGCACCGCGCGCCGCGACGATCCCGCCGGCCTGACCCGCCGCCAGAACGACGTGCTGCAGCTCTTGGTCGACGGCCTGGCCAACGCCGAGATCGCCGACCGACTGGGCCTCAGCGCCAAGACCGTCGAGCACCATGTGAGCGCCGTGCTGGCCGCGCTGGGCGCGCCCACCCGCCTGGCGGCGGCGCAGATCGCCCGCGAGCGCGGCCTGGGCCAGCCCGACTGATCCGGGCCGTCTGACCCCCCAGAAGAAAAAAGCGGCTCCCCGAGAAAACTAGGGGAAACCCCCGAAGTCGCGTTCGGCGACCTCCACTATTCCGGCGTCATCGCAACGGAGAACAAGGAGGACAGCCCGTGTCCCGCATAGCCACGCTCGTCTACGGCGTGCTCACCTACGCCTTCTTCCTGGGCGTGTTCCTGTACGCCATCGGCTTCATCGGTGGCTTCTACACCCCGACGCAGCTCGATGGTCCGGCCGAACGGCCGCTGGGCATCGCGCTGGCGGTCGACCTCGGCCTGCTGGCGGCGTTCGCCGTGCAGCACAGCGGCATGGCGCGGCCAGCGTTCAAGCGCTGGTGGATCCGCATCGTCCCGCAGGCGGCCGAGCGGAGCACCTATGTGCTCTTCACGAACGTCGCGATGGTGATCCTCTTCCTGGCCTGGCAGCCGATCGGCGGCGTGGTCTGGGAAACCGAGGGCGTCGTCCGCACGGCCGTGATCGGCGTCTACCTGCTGGGCTGGGTCGTCCTGCTCTACGCGACGTTCCTGATCGACCACTTCGACCTCTTCGGCCTGAAGCAGGTGTGGCGGCGGTTCCGGAACCAGGACTACATCGCGCCGCAGTTCCACACGCCGGGCATGTACCAGGTCGTCCGTCACCCGCTGTACGTCGGCTGGCTGATGATCTTCTGGGCCGCCCCCACCATGACGGTCGCGCACCTCGTGTTCGCCCTCATGACCACGGCCTACATCCTCGTGGCCATCCAGCTCGAGGAACGCGACCTGCTCGACGCCTTCCCGCGCGAGTACGCCGAGTACCGTCGCCGCACGCCGATGCTGCTGCCCCGCCTGGGCCGCCGCCGCCGGCAAGCGCCGTCGACCATCATCTGAGTTCCCCCCCTCGCAGGCTGCCGAGCGCCGGACGCGCCGCAAGGCCGTCCGGAGCTCTGCGCCTGCGTCTCTACCTCCCCCGAACGAACGGAAACCCAACCATGAAGACCCTGAAGACCTTTGCCATCGCCGTCGCCGCCGCCGTCGCGGCCACGTTCACCGGCCCGAGCGCCTTCGCGGGCCCCGCGCTCGACGCGCCGGCCCCCAGCATCCGCGTCAGCTACGCGGACCTGAACCTGAAGCAGCCGGCCGGCCGGGCCACGCTGGAGGATCGGATCGGCCGCGCCGTGTGGCGGCTGTGCCGGATGCCGGTGCCGAACGATATCACCGCGCTGTCGGACTACCGTGGCTGCCGCAAGGCGGCCTGGGCCAACAGCCGCGAGCAGCTGGCCTCGCTGTACCAGCGCATCGACTACGCGGGCTCCGGCTCGATCACCGTCGCCGTCGCCCAATAGGCGCGGCCAGGACTCCCGGCCGCCCCACTCCCCCGATCCCCCGCGGGCGGCCGCGGAGTCCCCCCCTTTCGCAGGCCGGCGAGACCCGGACACGCCGCAGGGCCGTCCGGAACGCCGCGCCTGCGCCTCCCCCATACGGAAACCAGATCATGAAGACCCTGAAGACCATCGCCATCGCCGTCGTCGCCGCCACCGCGGCCACGTTCATCGGCTCGGCCGCCACCGCGGGCCCCCGCCCCGAGCCGGCCGCCCCCAGCATCCGCGTCAGCTACGCCGACCTGGACCTGACCCGCGTCGAAGGGCGCGCGACCCTCGAGCGCCGCGTGGGCCGGGCGGTTACGCGACTGTGCGGCCGTCCCTCGGTCTACGACCTCGGCGCCATGACGGAATATCGCTTCTGCCGGAAGACCGCCTCGTCCAGCGGCCGCGAGCAGCTGGCGTCGCTCTACCGGCGCATCGACTACGCGAGCTCCGGCTCGGTGACCGTCGCCGTCGCCCAGTAGGCGCGGCCAGGACTTCGGCCGACCCATTTCCCCGAACTCCCATGGGCGGCCGTGCGCGGGCGGACCTTGATGGTCCGCCCGCTTTTTTGCCTGGGTACGCCACCGCGGATGATGGAAACCTGCCGCCGACGCGCGGAGGGATTCGTCGGATGCAGTGGTTCAGAGGTTTCCGGTGCGTCGCGGCCCTGGCGCTGGCCGGATCGCTGGCGGGCGGGGCGGCCCAGGCCGCGCCGCCCTCGCCGGTGTTCCAGTTCACCGACGTGGAGCGGTTCTACGCCGTCTACGACGCGGCCAAGGGCGCGCCGAGCGCCGAGGTCCTGCAGCGCGACTACCTCGACAAGGGCAGCCCCGAGCTCGCCTATTTCGCCAGGGCGCGGCGGGTGGACGGCGCACGGATGGCTGCGGCGATGGCGGCGACGCCCGAGGTCTACCGCAACGCCCGCAGCTGCGCCGCCCGCCTGCCCATGGTGCGCGACCGGGTCTCGGCCGGCATGGCGCGGCTGGGCCAGCTCTATCCCCAGGCGAGGTTCCCGCCGGTGGCGGTGGTGATCGGCCGGGCGCGGCCGGTGGCGATCGGCGACGCGACCGGGGTCTATGTCTCGCTGGAGGCGCTGTGCGCCTGGACGACGCCCGACGCCGACGAGGGCCGGCGCATGGTCCAGGTGATCGCCCACGAATACGTCCACGTGCAGCAGGCCTCGACCGGCGAAGACGCGGGCGAGACGGTGCTGAAGGCCTCGCTGGTCGAGGGCGCCGCCGAGTTCCTGACCGAGCTGATGGTGGGGTCGGTGTCGTACCGCCACCTGCCGCCCTGGACGAACGGCCGCGAGGGCGAGGTCGAGCGCGCCTTCCAGGCCGACATGCGCAAGCCGGCGGAGGGCTCGGACTGGCTCTACAACGGGATCGGCGCGCCGGAGCGGCCGGGCGACCTGGGCTACTGGGTCGGCTACCGGATCATGAAGGCCTACTACCAGCACGCCGCCGACAAGCGGGCCGCCATCGCCGAGATCCTGCAGATGACCGACGCCGAGGCTTTCCTGGCCAGGAGCGGCTGGACGCCGGGAATGACGCTCACGAACTAGCGCTGGCGCCGCGCGTCGGCGGTGGCCGCCTCCAGCTTGCGGATACGCTGTTCGTAGAGGGCGGCCAGGCGGTCGGGATCGGTGACCGTGTTGCGGGCGTCGCGCCAGGCGAGCTGGCGTTCGCGCAGGACGTCGCGCTCCTCGTGCGCGTCGAGGGCCTCGGCGTAGGCCCGGCGCAGGTCCTGCTGCAGCCTCTGGAGGTGCGGGTCGCCGCAGATCACGCGGTCGGCCGGGCTGGGCGCAGACGCGCAGGCGGCGTCGGGCTCGGACAGGGGAGCAGCCTCGGCGACCTCGGCCGGCGGCGCGGCGGGTTCAGCCGGAGCCTCCATGGCCTCGACCGGCGCGGGCTCGGCGCTCGCCGCCGGTTCCGGCGCCGCGGCGGGCGGGGCCTTGGGTTGCGGCGCAGGGACGGGCGGCGGTGCGAGCTCGGCCTGCAGGACGGCAAGCTCGGGCGAGGGCGGGGCCGGGTCGCGCATCTCGTCAGCGGCCCAGACGCCCAGGCCCCCGCCCAGCGCGGCGCCGATCACGAAGGTCGCCAAGGGCGTGCCCCAACGGCGGCGCGGGGTTTCTCGGGCGGATTGGCCGGGCTCAAGCGTCAGGGCCTCGGGGGCGGGCGTCGCCGCGGCCGTGGGTTCGTCGGCGGGATCGGGACGGTCCAGCGGATCGCCGAGGTCGATGGAGATGATCCGGGCCTCGTCGGCCTGACGGCGGCGGCCGCGCTTCGGGCGGGCCGCCTCGGCCTCGCGGCGGCGGGCCATCTCTTCGAGGATCTGGTAGGACTGGGCGGCCTGCCCGCGTTGGCGCGAGGCGTCCAGCAGCCGGCGCAGTTCGGAGCCGTTGAGGGTGGCAAGGTCAAGCTGAGGCAAGGCGGAAGTCCCCGGGCGCGTCTCGACGTCTTGCCGGCGCCCGTCACTTCACCAGCGCCCGAATATCACCCCACCGAGCGCGGTTTGAACAGGGCGCATTTCCGCGCGGGGGCAGGACGCGTCAAAGGGCGGCGAGCAGGCTGGGGCCGAAGATCGGAATGCCCATGACGATGGCGAAACCCAGGGTCAGCAACGAGAGTGCGAGGTTCATGGCGAGGCTCCTTGTTGCGAGGCAAGGTGGGGGTTCGCCCGCGCGCCTGCACGACCCGATTTCGCAGAACAGTTCTGCCGTTTCGGCAGCAGCGGCCATTGCGCTAGAACAGGCGGGTGATCCGCGGAGCCCGCCCATGCGTCTTCTGATGAACGTCCTCTGGTTCATCCTGGGCGGCTGGATATCCGGGACGCTGTGGCTGCTGGCCGGCGTGATCCTGGCGATCACCGTGGTGGGCCTGCCCTGGACCCCGGCCGCGTTCCGGATCGCGGGCTTCACCTACTGGCCGTTCGGCAAGGTGGTGGTCGACCGCGACGGCGGGGCGGTGAGCGTGCTGCTCAACATCCTGTGGCTGCTGCTGGCCGGCTGGTGGCTGGCGCTGCACCACCTGGTGCTGGCGGCGGCGCTGGCGGTGACCATCATCGGCATCCCCTTCGCCTGGCAGCATGTGAAGCTGGCGATCCTGTCGCTGACGCCGGTGGGCAAGGGCGTGGCGGAGGTCTGAGCTTGGAGGCCGCCAACGACGCCGCCAACGACTCGCGGGGGGCGGACCGCTCCAACTGGCGCACGGCCCCGTTCAGCCGCTGGGCCTTCCAGCATGTGCGCGACCTGATGCCCGTGGCGGAGGTCCCCGCCGCGCCGGGCGGCGCCCGTGAGCTGCCCGAGGCGCCGCTGGCGTTGGACGGCTTCGCGCTGGCCGCGGGCGGCGGGCGCACCTTCACCCTGGACGAAGCGCTGGCGGCGACGGCGGGCGACGGGATCGTGGTGCTGCTGGACGGCAAGATCGTCCACGAGGCCTACGCCCACGGCATGACGGCGCAGACGCCGCACATCCTGATGTCGGCCACCAAGTCGGTGACGGGCCTGCTCGCGGGCGTTCTGGCGGGTCGGGGCGAGCTCGACGTGGACGCGCCGGTCAGCGCCTACGTGCCGGAGACCGCCGCGACGCCCTACGAGGACGCGACGCTGCGTCAGCTCATGGACATGCGGGCCGGCGTGCGGCCGGACGTGGCCCAGCTCACCGCCTACGCCGCGGCCACGGGCTGGGAGGCGCCGGGGCCGCAGCCCGCCGACCTGCACGAGTTCTACGCCACGCTGTCGGGCAGCCACCTGCCGCACGACGGGCCGTTCGCGTACGTCTCGGCCAACACCGACCTGCTGGGCTGGGCGATCGAGCGGGCGGCGGCACGGCCGTTCGCCGAGCTCCTGAGCGAGCTGATCTGGAAGCCGATGGGCGCGGCGCTCGATGCGTTCATCACCACCGACGACCGGGGCGCGGCGCGCTGCACCGGCGGGCTGAACGCCACGGCGCGCGACTTTGCCCGGCTGGGCCTGCTGGTCGCCGACGACGGCCGCCGCGACGGGGCGCAGATCCTGCCCGCCGACTGGATCGCGGACATGGCCGAAGGCGGCGACGCCAGGGCCTGGGCCGAGGGCGAGTTCGCCGCCGGTTTCCGCGGCCGCACCATGCGCTACCGCAGCGGCTGGTACGTGATCGACGACGCGCCGCAGACGCTGTTCGCCATGGGCATCCACGGCCAGAACCTGTTCGTGGACCGGGCCAACCGGCTGGTGGTGGCCAAGGTGTCGTCCTGGGCCCAGCCGGTGGACTTCCGCGCCATCGCGCTCACGCACCGGATCTACGACGAGATCCGCCGGGTGCTGATCGGCGTCTAGGTCGGGATCGCGTCGACGATGGCGCGGCTGAGACGGCCGTAGTCGCCGTCGAAGTGGTGACCGCCATGGAGCTCCACGCGACGGATCAGGGCGGGCGGCAGTGTCGGGCAGATGGCGTGCGCCTCGCGGTCGCCGTAGATGCAGACCATCGGCTGGCCCTTCAGCGCGGCGACGGCCGGCGGGGTCTCGAACGCCTTGTTGGTGGGCTGGTTGAACCAGCTGTGCGGGGTGAAGTGCAGGTCGCCGGTGGGGCCCAGGCCCACCAGCGCCACCAGCCGGACGCGCTGGCGCAGGTCGGGCGGCAGGCGCGGCACGATGGCCGGCAGGGCGTTGGCGCCGAACGAGAAGCCCACCAGCACCACCCGCTGCTTGCCCCACGCGGCCATCTCGCGGCGCAGGGCCGTGGCCAGATCGGCGGCGGCGCCGTCGGGCGTGCGCGCGGTGGCGAAATAGCGCAGCGAGTTGTAGCCGATCACCGGCAGGCCGTCCTTGGCCAGGTCGTCGGCCAGCCCCTTGTCCAGCGCCGCCCAACCGCCGTCTCCGGAATAGAGCACCGCCAGGGTGTCGCCCTTGGCGCCGGCGGGGGCGAGGGCGGCGGGCTGGCCGTCGCCCGAGAGCGGCCGCCAGGGGCCGGGCCAGCCTTGCGCGGCGACGCCGAGCGCCAGCACGAGCCCAAGCGCGATCGCGAGGCGCAGGCGGACGGGCGCGGAGAGGCGGCGGATCATGGTTCGATGGAATGCCACGCGAAGGCGCCGGGAAGCTGGCGGGAAGCTTGCGATTTTGTGAGGCGGGCGCGCCATGCGCCATGGCCAAGGTTTCGTCTATCCAATCGGCAGGAACTATCGAGTCGCCATTGCGGTTGAGCGCATGAGCCCCACCGGAGCCCCGCATGCCGACGCCCGCGCAGCCTCATCTGACGGATGAGGAGGACTTCGCCTTCTTCGCCCTCGTGACCAAGCTGGGCGGCGGCGCGGCGAACTTCGTGGCCGAGCCGGCCGTGTGCCGTCCGGCGCGGCGGTGGAACGCCGCGCGGGGCGGGCGGTCAGGCCGCCGCGTCGGCGAACGCTGAGGCGTCGCCGCGCAGGCGCACCGCGTCCCGGGCCGGTGGGCAGCCGAAGGCGCGGGCGTATTCGCGGCTGAACTGCGAGGCGCTCTCGTAGCCCACGGCGTAGCCCGCGCGGCTGACGTCGGTGTGGGTGATCAGCAGGCGGCGCGCCTGCTGCAGGCGCAGCGTCTTCTGGAACTGCAGCGGGCTCATGGCCGTGGCGGCCTTGAAGTGGCGGTGGAACGAGGCAGCGCTCATGCCGGCGAGTTCGGCCAGGTCCTCGATCCGCAGCGGCTTGTCGTAGTGATCGCGGATCCAGCCGATGGCGCGGCGCACGCGCGAGAGCCGGCTGTCGGCGCGGGCCACCTGGCGCAGGACGCAACCCTGTGGGCCCTGCAGCAGGCGGTAGAGGATCTCGCGCTCCAGCAGCGGGGCCAGGACGGGCACGTCGTGCGGTGCGTCCAGGAGGGCCAGCAGGCGGCCGCAGGGATCGACGATGTCGCGGCTGAGCGGGCTGACCGCGAAGCCGGCGGCGGGCGCGCCGTCGCCATTGGCGGCGAGGGGCGGGGCGTCGGTGATCAGAGCGGCCAAGCTCTCGCGCGGCAGGCGGATGGAGATGGCGACGTACGGCTTCGCCGGGCTGGCCTCCACGATACGGCCCGAGACCGGCACCTCCAGCGAAGCGATGAAGTAGCCGTTGGGATCATAGCGCAGCACCCGGTCGCCGATCAGCACCTCCTTGGCGCCCTGGAGCACCAGGCACAGCATCGGCTCGTAGACGCCGGGCAGCAGGCCGGTGGGGGCGGTGGCGGAATGCACCATCAGGCCGGGGACGCAGGTCTCCAGGCGCTGGGCGTGCGCATGGCGCGCCGCGCGGGCGAGCATGTCTCGGAGCAGGTCTTGCACCTCCAGATGATCGGATCGCGGCAGGCCTCGCGCAAGCGGGGGCGCATGCGAACGCCACCGGCTGAGAGGATCAGGCAAGGCTTCGAGGCGATCGGGCGCGCGGCCGGCGGCTGGCGATCCCAAATCCCGGGCCTGAGGAGGCGTGGGGCCTCCGACGTGATTTCAAGGAGGATCACATGGTCACGACTCTCGCGAGCAGGACCTTCGGCGCCGAGTCCACCACCGACGAGGTGCTGGCGGGCGCGGACCTTCGCGGCAAGCGCATCCTGGTGACCGGCGTCTCGGCGGGCCTGGGCGTGGAGACGGCGCGGGCGCTGGTCGCCCACGGCGCGCACGTGGTGGGCGCGGCCCGCGACCCGAAGAAGGCGGTGGCGGCCACCGAAGGCGTGCGCGCCGCGGCGTCGGCGAACGGCGGCAAGCTCGATCTGATCCAGCTCGACCTCGCCTCTCTGGCCAGCGTGCGCGCGGCCGCCGACGAACTGCTGGCCGACGGCCTGGCTTTCGACGTGGTGATCGCCAACGCCGGCGTCATGGCCACGCCGTTCGGCAAGACGGCGGACGGCTTCGAGACCCAGTTCGGCACCAACCACCTGGGCCACTTCGTGTTCGTGAACCGCATCGCCCCGCTGATCCGGCCGGGCGGACGGTTCGTGAGCCTGGCCTCGGCGGGCCACCGGTTCTCGGACGTGAACCTGGACGACCCGAACTTCGACCAGGGCGGCTACACCCCGTTCGGCGCCTATGGGCGGTCGAAGACGGCCAATGTGCTGTTCGCGGTGGAGTTCGACCGGCGGCACAAGGCGAGCGGCGTCCGCGCCGCCGCCGTGCACCCGGGCGGCATCCAGACCGAGCTCGGGCGGCACATGACGCAGGAGGCCATGGACGCGCTGCTCGAGGAGATCCGCGCCGCCAACGCCGCCGCCGGCGCGGCCGACTTCCACTGGAAGACCATCCCGCAAGGTGCGGCGACCTCGGTCTGGGCCGGGATCGCGGCGCCGGCCGACGAGGTGGGCGGGCGATACTGCGAGGACTGCCACGTGGCCGAGGTGCTCGACGGCGAGGGCCTTCGCGGCGGCGTGCGGCCCTACGCCATCGACCCCGAGAACGCCAAGGCGCTCTGGGCCAAGAGCGAGGAACTGGTCGGCGAGCGGTTCTAGAGGCCGCCGAAGCCTTCGCCCCACCAGCGCCTCCGGCGCTGGCCCCCTCTGGCCCTTCGGGCCATCTCCCCCGGAGGGAGAGAAATGGGAGAAGGTGGCAGCGGCAGGCTGACGGTCGAGGGGTCGCGCGGCGTGTCCGGCGGCCTCTCTTTCGTCTTCGGCAGGGCGTCAGCGCCGAGCATATCGACCACGAACCACTCGAACGGGGCAAGCTGACCGAAGCCGTGCGGCTGCGCGTACGCGTGGTTCGTGGTTCAAGAAGACAGCGCCTGCGGCGCACAGCGAGCCAGACAGGGGAGTGCGACCCCTCATCCGTCTCGCTTCGCGAGGCGCCTTCTCCCGCAGGGGAGAAGGTGCTGTCCCTACCGCAGCCCGTGGATCTGGGCGGATTCCTCGGCGAGGCTCTTGATCTCCTGGAGGGCCTCTTCGGCGGCCTTCAGGTCGGCCTCGTCGACCTCGTCCGCGCTGACGTTCAGCCAGGTGCGGTCTTCCTTCGCCACGATCTCGAACGTGTCGGGGAAGCTGCGGGCGTCGTCGTCGTCGTAGCGGATCTTGAGGAGCCGCTCGGGCTCGATGGCCGCGATGGCGCCGCCCGCCTGGGTGGAGCCGTCGGCGGCCTTCCAGGTGATGCGCTCGCCCGCGCGCCACGAGGTGCGCACCGAGATGCCGTCCTGATAGGCGGCCGCCCATTCGCGCACGAGTTCTGGATTGGTAAGGACCCGCCAGACTTCGGTCGGCGGAGCGTCGATCTCGAGGGATCGCTTCAGCGTCGGCATGTGTCGTTTGGCCATGACAAGGGGAGAACCTCTGAGGAAACGCCGATGTTCCCCGCGCTCAGACGTGTGCCCGCCTGAACGCGACGGTTGAGCAGTCCCGTTGTCGCGGCTGAAGAAATCCCCATCTCGACGCGCCCCAACTCAACTCCCAAGGATGTCAAGCCCGAAGAAGGCGGGATTGCGGCAAACGTTTCGGGTGCGACAGAATGCGCGCATCTGCAATTGATTCTGAGAGTCATTCGCAATAGGAAGCGCTCCAGCTTTGCTTTCGGAGACTGTTTCCCATGCGTCTGGCCCTTTTCGGCGTCGCCTCGACGCTCGCCCTCGCGGCCGCCTGCCCGGCTTTTGCCGCCGAGGCCGCGGGCGAGGTGACCGTCGATCCGGTGTCGGTGCTGGGCTCGCGCATCGAGAAGGCGGCGGGCGAGGTCCCGGCCACAGTCAGCGTGGTCACCGCCGAGGAGCTGGAGGACCGGCTGGCCGTCGACATCGAGGACGTCGTGAAGCTGGAGCCCGGCGTCTCGGTGCGCTCTTCGCCCGCGCGGTTCGGCGCGGCGCTGGGGACGACGGGCCGCGACGGGAACGCCGGCTTCAACATCCGCGGCCTGGAGGGCAACCGGGTGCTGATCCAGGTGGACGGCGTGCGCGTGCCCGACGGCTTCACCTTCGGCGCCCAGGCGGTCGGCCGTGGCGACTACCAGGACCTGGACCTGATGAAGTCGGTGGAGATCCTGCGCGGCCCGGCCTCGGCCCTCTATGGCTCGGACGGCGTGGCCGGCGCCGTCAGCTTCACCACCAAGGACCCGGTCGACTTCCTGCGGGACGGCAAGGCCTACGGCGGCCGGGTGCGCGGCTCCCATGGTTCGGCCGACGACAGCATAGGCGCGACGGCGGTGGCCGCCGGCCGGAAGGGCGCGCTCTCGGGCATGATCGCCTACACCTACCGCTACGGCCACGAGACGGAGACGCAGGGGACCAACGACGCGGCCAACACCGACCGCACGACGGCCAACCCGCAGGACATCCTGACCCGCTCGGTGCTGGGCAAGCTGGTCTACGACGTGTCCGACACCAACCGCGTGCGGCTGACCGCCGAGCACTACGACCGCGATATCAAGGCCAATGTGCTGAGCGGCATCGCCAAGCCGCCGCTCGCCTCGACCAGCGTTCTCGCGCTCCGGGCGGCCGACGACATCGAGCGCGACCGGGTGAGCCTGGACCAGAAGGTCGGCTTCGCGGACGGCCCGGTCGACCAGGTGCAGTGGTCGGTGTTCTGGCAGAAGAGCCGGACCGTCCAGTTCACCGCCGAGGACCGCAACACCGCCGCCGACCGCACGCGGCGCAACACCTTCGACAACCGCGTCTACGGGGTGGCCGCCCAGCTGGAGAGCGCGTTGGGCCTAGCGGGTGTGGAACACAGGCTGGTCTACGGCTTCGACGCCTCGCGCACCCGCCAGACCGGCGTCCGCGACGGCACGGTCCCGCCGGCGGGCGAGGCCTTCCCCGCCCGCGCCTTCCCGACCACGAACTACACCCTGGCCGGCGCCTTCGTGCTGGACGAGATCGTGCTGATGGACGGGCTGGTGACGCTGTCCCCGGCGTTGCGGTTCGACCACTACAAGCTCTCACCCAAGGCCGACGCGCTGCTCGGGACCTTCACGCCCACCGGTTCGGACGACAGCCGGGTCTCGCCGAAGCTGGGCCTGGTGCTGAAACCGACGGCGCAGGCGCGGCTGTTCCTGAACTATGCCCAGGGGTTCAAGGCGCCATCGCCCTCCCAGGTGAACAACGCCTTCGCCAATCCGCTGCAGAACTACCGCTCGATCCCGAACCCCGACCTGAAGGCCGAGACCAGCGAAGCGTTCGAGGGCGGCGCGCGTTGGGTGACGCGCACCTGGTCGGCGGAGGTCGTGGCCTTCTCGGGCGAGTACAGGAACTTCATCGAGCAGGCGCAGGTGTCGGGGACCTTCACGCCCACCAACCCCGGCGTCTTCCAATTCGTGAATCTGTCGAAGGTGAAGATCCGCGGGGTCGAGGGCCGGGCGCGGATGCTCCTGGACAACGGCGTCGGCGGCTTCGTCGGCGCCTCGTACGCCAAGGGCAACAGCTACTCGCCGGCCAAGGCGCCGCTGGACAGCGTCGATCCGGTGAAGCTGAGCGCGGGCGTGAGCTACCGCGCGCCTGAAGGCCGCTGGGGCGGCGAACTGACCGTCGTGCACTACGAGCGGAAGGACGCCGACCGCGTCGCCCAGGTCTGCACGCCGGCCTGCTATCGGCCGGGCGCCTCGACCGTGCTGGACCTCACCGCCTTCTGGCGCGTGGCCGACGGCCTGACCGCCCGCGGCGGGGTCTCCAACCTCACCGACGAGAAGTACGCTTACTGGAACGACGTGCGTGGCCTAAGCTCGACGGCGGTCAGCCGCGACGCCTACACCCAGCCCGGCCGCAACGTTTCCCTCTCGCTCACCTACGACTTCTGATGATGGACATGCCCATGACCACGCGTCGAAACTGCCTCGCATTCGCAATCGTGCTCAGCCTGACCGCGCCCGGGCTGGCGCTGGCCGCCGGCAAACCGTCCGAGCGCGACCGCGCCTCGATCCTGGCCATGGCCGGCGATTACCGCGTGCGCTTCGACATGCGCGAGACCGTCTCGTTCGTGCCGAGCTACGAGCCGCTGGATGAGAAGGTGAGCGGCGGCTACGAGGCGGTGCGCGTGGTCGAGGACCGCGGCGACTTCATCAGCCTGCAGCACCTCCTGGTCGTGGAGGACGATGGCAAGCCGATCGTCGTGAAGCACTGGCGCCAGGACTGGACCTACGAGCCGGCGAACGTGCTGGCCTACGAGAGCGCCAACAAGTGGGTGCTGAAGCCGGTGGGCGCCGAGGCCCGCAGGGGTTCCTGGTCGCAGACCGTCTGGCAGACGGACGACTCCCCGCGCTACGGCGGTGTCGGCAAGTGGACCTACGAGGGCGGCGTGGCGAGCTGGCAGAGCGAGCGCACGCTACGGCCGCTGGCCCGCCGCGACGCGGTGCGGAAGCCCGTCTACAGCTGGTACGCCGGCTGGAACCGCCACGCGCTCACGCCCACCGGTTGGATCCACGAGCAGGACAACGCCAAGCTGGGCCTGAAGGACGGCAAGCCCGTGACCTATGTCCACGAGGTGGTGCTGAACACCTATTCCAAGTCGGACAGGTTCCCGGTGAAGGCCGCCGACGACTACTGGAACGCCACCAAGGCGTACTGGTCCCAGGTGCGAACGGCCTGGGACCAGGCGATCGAGAAGGGCCGCGGCGTCACAGTCACCGAGGAGGCGCAGAACGGTTCGGTCACCGGCCCGAAGCTGATGGGCCTGGCCGACGACATCGCCGAGGGCAAGACCGACACGGCGAAGGCCGTCGCCGAGGCCAGGGCCCTGATCGCCGGAACCGAAAAGACCCGCCCGCTGGCGTCGCTGAAGTAAGGGTTGGAGGCCCGGGCCTCGGGCTCAGCCTGGTGGACGCGTTCCACTCCTCTCCCGCCGCGAAGCGAGAGGGGAGAGGAAGCTCAAGACCAGGGGCCGATGCGGCGGTCGGGGGTGATCGGGACCGCCGTTCCCGCGCGGGTCTGCATCGGCGCCGGCGCCGGCTGCGCCCGGATGTGGCCGGCCAGGGCCATGAGGGCCTGGACGCGGTTGTGCGTGGCCGGGTGGGTCGAGAACAGGCTGTCGCCTTTGCCGCCCGCCAGCGGGTTGATGATGAACATGTGGGCCGTGGCCGGATTGCGCTCGGCGTCGGGGTTGAAGTAGCCGCCGCGGGCATAGGCGTCGATCTTCTGCAGGGCCGAGGCCAGGGCCTCGGGATCGCCCGAGATCTCGGCGCCGGCGCGGTCGGCCTCGTACTCGCGGCCGCGGCTGATGGCCATCTGCACCAGGCCCGCGGCGATCGGGCCGATGACGGCGATGACGATGGCGCCGATCAGGCCGGTGGGGCGACCTTCCTCGTCACGCCCGCCGAAGAAGAAGGCGAAGTTGGCGAGCGCGCCGATGGCGCCGGCGATGGTGGCGGTGACCGTCATGGTCAGGGTGTCGCGGTGCTTCACGTGCGCCAGCTCATGGGCCATCACGCCGCGGATCTCGCGACGGTCCAGCATGCCCAGCAGGCCGCGCGTGGCGGCGACGGCGGCGTGGTTCGGGTCGCGGCCGGTGGCGAAGGCGTTCGGCTGATCCTGGTCGATCACATAGACCTTGGGCGCGGGGATGTTGGCGCGCTGCGCCAGCTCCAGCACGTCGGCCACATAGTTGCGGATCAGCGGCTCGGGATGCGAGGCGTCGACCTCGGTCGCCCGGTACATGGAGAGCACGATCTTGTCGGCGTTCCAGTAGCTGACCAGGTTCATGACGCCCGCGAGGGCGAGCGCGATCAGCATGCCCGTCGGACCGCCGATCATGTAGCCCGCGCCCACGAACAGCGCGGTCAGGACGGCCAGCAGGGTGAAGGTGCGAAGGTGGTTGCGCATGGTCCCCAGGATATGGGGATTTCATACGCGTATGGAAGTCTAGCTCGCGATGGCGACGGGGGTGAACGGCGCGATCGGCGCGTTCTCGGCCTGCAGCAGGCATTCCATCTTATCCGCCGGCATCGGCCGGGCGAAGAAGTAGCCCTGCATGCGCTCGCAACCGGCGGAGCGCAGGAACAGGGCCTGGCCCTCATCCTCGACGCCCTCGGCGACGATGCGGACGCCCAGCGAGCGGGCGGCGTGCAGCATGGAGGCCACCAGCTTCGAGACGCGCGCATCGCGGCCCACGTCGTCGATCAGCGAGCGGTCCAGCTTCACCGTCTGGATCGGCAGGTGCATCAGGGCGCGCAGGTTGGAATAGCCGGTGCCGAAGTCGTCCAGGGCCACGTTGACGCCCTTGGCGGCCAGCCGTTCGATGTGGCGGCGCGACAGGGCCAGGTCCTGCAGCAGGAAGGTCTCGGTGATCTCGACGGTCAGCGCCGTGGCGGGCAGGGCGGTCTTGCCCAGGCGGCCGATCAGCTTGCGCGAGAAGCCGGGGTCCATGAGGTCGCGCGGCGAGACGTTGCACGACACCGAGTCGATCAGGCCCTCGGCCACCCACGGCGCGGCGCGGGCGCAGGCGGCCTCGAACACCGCCTCGTCGATCTGGCGGATCAGGCCCAGTTCCTCGGCCATCGGCACGAAGGCGCCGGGGGCGAGCAGGCCCTTCTCGGGATGCTGCCAGCGGGCGAGGACTTCCACGCCGACCATGCGGCCGGTCATGGAATCGACGATCGGCTGGAACCAGGGGACGATCTCGCCGGCGGGAATGGCGCGGCGCAGCTCGTCCTCGAGGGTGCGGCGGCGCTCGCTCTCGTCGCGCAGCTCGGCGTCGAAGCGCGACCAGCGGCGGCCGCCGCTCGACTTGGCGCGGTAGAGCGCCATGTCCGCGAAGCGCTGCAGGTCGGCGGCGTCGTGGGCGTCGTGCGGGAAGACCGCGATACCGACCGAGCCGCCGGGGACGACGGTGCGGCCGTAGATCAACTGCTGCTGGCTGAGCGCGGCCAGCAGGCGCTCGGCGCGCGCAGCCACGTCGGTGTCGGAGGAGACCAGGGCGAACTCGTCGCCGCCCAGGCGCGCGATCAGTTCGTCGGGCTGGGCGTCCTCGCGCAGGCGGCGGCCCAGCTCGGCGAGCAGGAGGTCGCCCGCGTGGTGGCCCAGGCTGTCGTTCAGGTGCTTGAAGCGGTCGAGGTCGATCACGAACAGGGCCACGGCCGCCCCGCCGGCGCGCGCGGCCTCCAGGCGCTCGCACAGGCCGGACGTGAAGGCGCCCCGGTTGACCAGCCCCGTGAGGGAATCGGTCTGCGCCAGCCGAAGGGTCATCTCCCGTTCGGCTTCGAGCTCGGCCACGCGGGCGGCGAGTTCGGAAAGGCTGTTCGACAGTTGCGGCACGGGCGCTCTGCGTGGGTCCTGCGTAAGAGCCCACCATTCCCCATACGAGGCGAACGCCGCGTTAAAGCGTAGGGTTACCGAACGTTAGGACGCAGCCCGCGCGGGCCGCGTCCCGACGCCGCAATTCAGGCCTGGGCCGGCGTCGCCTCGGCGGACGGCTCCTCGATCTGGTTCTCCCACTTGGCGACCACGGCGGCGGCGACCGAGTTTCCGATCACATTGGTCGCCGAACGACCCATGTCCAGGAGGTGGTCGACGGCCAGGATCAGCAGCAGGCCGGCCTCGGGCAGATCGAAGAAGGTGAGGGTGGCGGCGATCACCACCAGCGAGGCGCGCGGCACGCCGGCCATGCCCTTCGAAGTGACCATAAGCAGCGCCAGCATGGTGATCTGCTGGGCGATCGAGAGCTCGATCCCGTAGACCTGCGCGATGAACAGCGTCGCGAAGGTGCAGTACATCATCGAGCCGTCGAGGTTGAACGAGTAGCCCAGCGGCAGGACGAAGCTGGCCACCTTGCGGCTGACGCCCCACTTCTGGAGCTCTTCCAGGGTGCGCGGATAGGCCGCCTCGGACGAGGCGGTCGAGAAGGCGAGCAGCACCGGGCTGCGCAGGGCGCCGATCAGCTTGAGCGCGCGCTTGCCGACGATCAGGATGGCCACGGCGATCAGCAGGCCCCAGAGGATGCCCAGCGAGAGGTAGAAGCCGCCGACGAACTTGGCGTAGGTGCCCAGCACCTCGAGCCCCTGGGTCGCCACGCTGGCGGCCAGGGCGGCGAAGATCGCGAACGGCGCGGTCTTCATCACATAGCCGGTGACCTTCAGCATGATCGCCGCGCCCTGCTCGACCAGGCTCAGGACGGCCGGGGCCTTGTCGTCGATGGCCGAGACGGCAGTGCCGACCAGGACCGAGAAGACGACGATCTGCAGGATCTCATTCTTGGCCATGGCGTCCACGATCGAGCTGGGCACCAGGTGCGTGACGAAGTCCTTCAGGGTGAACTTGGCGGTCTCAACCCCCGAGGCGGCGTCGACCGGCGGCGCCACCAGCGACAGGCCCGAGCCCGGGTGGATCAGGTGGACCATCAGGAGGCCGATGGTCAGAGAGGTGATCGAGGCCAGGATGAACCAGCCGATGGTCTTCACGCCCACCCGGCCGATCTCGGAGGCGTCGCCCATGTGCGCGATGCCGGCGACCAGGGTGGTGAAGACCAGCGGCGCGATGATCATCTTGATCAGCCGCAGGAAGACGTCGGTGATGATCGAGAGGTTGGCCGCGACCTCCTTCGCGCTCTCCGCGGGCAGCGACTGGTTCAGCACGTACCCGACGAGGACGCCGAGCAACATGGCGCCCACGACAAAGGCGGTGAAGAGACGGTTCATGCGACCCCCGGTCAAAACGAGGCGCCTTTTTCGCTGGGAAGCGGCCTGCCGTCCAGCGGATGAGATTCGCAACCTTCACGGACCGGCGCTATAAGCCGCGTGATGAAGAAGCATGAAGCAGCCGGCATCGTCGATCGGCTAGAGACGGAATATCGCCAAAGCGTCGAGTCTCTCCGCACCGCCCTGAAATCCTTCCTGTCGGGCGGCCCGCCCCCCGATCCCGCCGCACGGCGGAGCGGGGCCTTTGTCTACCCCGAACTGCGCCTGACCTGGCCGCCGGGACTCTCGTATCCCCGCACGAGCCGCGCGTTCGCGCGCATCCCTGCGCCGGGCCGCTACGCCATCACCGTGACGCGGCCCGAGCTCTACCGGGACTACCTCGTCGAGCAGCTCAGCCTTCTGCAGGAGGACTTCGACGTCACCCTGGAGGTGGGCCGGTCGAACCAGGAGATCCCGTTCCCCTACGTTCTGGACGCCGCCGACATGGCGATGGCTGACGTGAGCTCGGTGGAGATCGCCCGCCACTTCCCGACGACCGAACTGGCCTACATCGGCGACGAGGTGGCCGACGGCGCCTGGATCGGGCTGGGCGACGAGCCGCGGCCGTTGGCCCTGTTCGACGGCCTGCGCACCGACTTCTCGCTGGCGCGGCTGGCCCACTACACGGGCGCCCCGGCCGAACACACCCAGCAGTTCATCCTGTTCACCAACTACCACCGCTACGTCGACGAGTTCGTGGCCTGGGGCTGCAAGCAGCTGAAGGACGGCGGGCCCTACACCGCGCTGTCGGCCGCCGGCCACGTGATGGTCACGGCCGACACGCCGAACCCCGAGGCCGCCGTGGCCGCGGGCACCTGGCGCAAGCACCAGATGCCGGCCTACCACCTGATGGCGCCCGGCCGGGCGGGGATCACGCTGGTCAACATCGGCGTCGGCCCATCGAACGCCAAGACGGTCTGCGACCACCTGGCGGTCCTGCGGCCCCAGGCCTGGCTGATGATCGGCCACTGCGGCGGCCTGCGCGGCAGCCAGAAGATCGGCGACTACGTCCTGGCCCATGCCTACCTGCGCGACGACCATGTGCTGGACAAGGTGCTGCCGCCCGAGATTCCGATCCCGCCGCTGGCGGAAGTCCAGCTCGCCCTGAACGGCGCGGCGGAGCTCGTGACCGGCGAGACCGGCGATATCCTGAAGCGACGGCTGCGAACCGGGACGGTGGTGTCCACCGACGACCGGAACTGGGAGCTGAAGTACTCGTCCAGCGCCCTGCGCTTCAATCAGAGCCGGGCGGTCGCCATCGACATGGAGAGCGCCACCATCGCCGCCCAGGGCTATCGCTTCCGGGTGCCATACGGGACGCTGCTCTGCGTGTCGGACAAGCCGCTGCACGGCGAGATCAAGCTGCCGGGCCAGGCCAACGCCTTCTACGACCGCGCCATCGGCCAGCACCTGCAGATCGGCCTGGCGGCCATCGACCTCCTGAAGAAGGAGGGCAACCGGCTGCACTCGCGCAAGCTCCGCAGCTTCGATGAGCCGCCGTTCCGGTGAGCGCCCGGTACCGGTTCATGGTCCACCGCCGCCACGAGGCCTTCCGCCTGGTGGCGCGCGAGGGCGCGGCGTTCCCCGCCGAGGGGATCGAGGCCGACTGGCGCGAGACCCGCGTCCGCGACGAGGCCGACGTCAACGACCAGGTCCGCGCCGATGTCGAACGCGACGGGTACAGCCTGTTCCGCATCGGCCTGACGTTCGCGGATTTGCCCGAGGGCTGAAGTCCGCCGCTGTCCGGCGAATTCTCCTCGGCTTCTCCACTTCGCGAGTCGTGGCGAGCGCCGGTAGGGTGCGCGGATGACCCGGCACATCGACTTCGAGGCGATCGAGAACTTCCGCGACTTCGGCGGCTACGCGACCGGTTGCGGGCGTGGGCTGGCCTCGGGGCGGCTGTACCGGTCGGGCCATCACGCGCTGGCGACGGACGGCGACCTGGCCAGGCTGCAGGCGCTGGGCGTGGCTGCCATCGTCGACCTGCGCCAGGCGACCGAGCGGGAACGCGAGCCGTCGCGACGCTGGGCGGGCTTCGCGGGCGAGGTCGTGGAGAACGACATCCTCTCGACCCAGGACTGGGTCGCCGAGCTGGAGGCCTCGCCGCTGACCGCGGAGTCGCTGGTGGCCGACACGATGCGGCACTACCGGATCAACGTCTTCGAGCCCCGGCTGATCGACCTGTTTGGCCGCTTCCTGCGCGCGGTGGGCGATGCGAACGGCGCGGTGGTGGTGCACTGCGCTGCGGGCAAGGACCGCACCGGGCTGGCCTGCGCCTTCCTCCACCACATCGCGGGCGTCCACCACGACGACATGGTCGCTGACTACCTGCTGACCAACGACGAGAGCCGGCTGGAGCGGAAGATGGCCCAGGCCGGCGCCTTCGTGGAACGGGTCGTCGGCCGCAGGCCGTCGGATGCGGCGCTGCGGGCCTGGGTGCAGGTCTATCCCGAGTTCCTCGACGCCGCCTTCGACGAGATTCGCGGCCGGTGCGGCTCGGTGGACCGCTATCTCGAAGAGGTGCTGGGCGTGGACGCGGCGCTGCGCGAGCGCCTGCACGCCCGCGTGCTCGGCGGCTAGCTCAGCGTCAGCACCGCCTTGCCGGTGAAGCGTCGCGCCATCAGGTCGGCGGCGACCTCGGCGGTGCGGGTCCAGGGCGCGACGACCTCGACCATCGGGTCCAGCGCGCCGGCGGCGATGCGTTCCGCCAGGCGGCGCAGGCCGGCGCTGGGCGGTTCGCTGCGGAACTCGTAGCCCAGGAACAGGCCGTACAGCGTCGTGCCGCCCACGCGGAAGCGGCTGGCGTCGAACGTCGTCATGGGCGTGTCCGAGGCGCCGAACAGTACGCACGTCGCGCCGGGAGCCATCATGGAAAGCGCCGCGCCCAACGTCTCGCCGCCCACCGACTCCAGGATGAGGTCGTACGGCCCGAACGCGCGGGCGGCCTCCATGTCGACGGCATGGGCAGCGCCGAGCCGGGTCATCAGTGCGGCGTTGGCCGGGTTGCGGATCGCGGCGGTGACGGCGGCGCCGTCGGCGGACGCCAGCTGGACGGCGTAGACGCCCACTCCGCCGCTGGCGCCGGTGACCAGCACCTTCTTTCCCCGAAGGTCGCCGCCGCGCTTCAGGCACTGGACGGCGGTCAGGCCCGCCACCGGCAACGTGGCCGCCGCCTCGAACGATACGCCGTCGGGCAGTTCGGCCGTCATCGGAGACGCGACCGCGACCCGCTCGGCCCAGGCTCCGGCCATCATCATTCCCACCACGCGCGCGCCCGCGCGAGGGCCCGAGCCGTCGGCAGCGGCTTGTTCCACGACGCCCGCGAAGTCCCAGCCGGGCCGCGCGCCGTCGGGCGAGCCGGTGAGCGCGGTCTTCACCTCGCCGCGGTTCAGGGAAAACGCCTTCACCGCGACCACCGCCTCAGAGGGCTGGGGCGACGGCGGGTCGACCTCCGCGAGGACCAGATTGCCGCCTGCCACCATCACCGCCTTCATGTGCGCCTCCGCGTTTCTTACAATGTATATCCATACGTCACGCCGCGTCACCCCGCCTCGAAAAGTTCGCGGAACGCGATTAGAAGACCCGGCATGCGCCACATCCCGTTCGAAGCCATCGAGAACTTCCGCGACTTCGGCGACTATGCGGCGGGCGCGCGGCGGCTGAAGCGCGGCCTGCTCTACCGCTCGGCGGCGCAGTCGCGGGCGACGGACGCCGACCTCGAGAAGCTGGGCGACCTGGGCATCTCGGTGGTCGTCGACCTGCGCCGTTCGAACGAGCGCGAGAAGGAGCCCTCGCGGCGCTGGACCGGCTTCGCCGCCCAGGTGATCGAGAACGATCTCGGGCAGGACACCGCCGACGAGTGGGGGACGTTCATCCAGACGTCGGACCTGAGCGTGCAGTCGTTCCACGCGTACATGATGGACTACTACCGCCACGCGCCGTTCCAGCGCCGGCACATCGACCTCTACCAGCGCTATTTCCGCGCCCTGGCCGAGACGGACGGGCCGATCCTGGTGCACTGCGCGGCCGGCAAGGATCGCACGGGGATCATCTGCGCCCTGACCCATCACGTGGCCGGCGTGCATGACGACGACATCCAGGCCGACTACCTGCTGACCAACGACCCCGCCCGGATGGAGAAGCGTCTGCCGATGATCCGCGAGGTCATCCACGAGGCCACAGGCAAGACCGCCTCGGACGAGGCGCTGATGGTGGCCATGCGGGTCGAGGCCGAGTACCTTGCCGAGGCCTTCCGGGTCATGCGCGAGGCGCACGGCTCGCTGGACGGCTATCTCGACCAGGCGCTGGGGCTCGACGCTGACCTCCGAGGTCGCCTACACGAGCGGCTTCTCGCCTAGGACCTTCGATCATGCAGAGCTTCCAACCGCCCCGCCGTATCCTGATGGGGCCGGGCCCCTCCGATGTGAGCCCGCGCGTGCTGGCCGCCCTGGCGCGCCCGACGATCGGCCACCTGGACCCGCAGTTCCAGGCGCTGATGGAAGAGATCAAGGCGGCCCTGCAGCGGTTGTTCAATGCCCCCGATCACGCTTGCGTCCCGCTGCCTGCGCCCGGCACGGCCGGCATGGAAGCGGCGATGATGAACCTGCTGGAGCCGGGCGACCGCTGCGTGGTGGCGGTGAACGGCGCGTTCGGCGGCCGGATGGCCGACATGGCGGGCCGGGCCGGCGCGACCGTCGTCACCGTGGACCACGAGTGGGGCCAGCCGGTCGATCCGGCGCGGGTCGAGGCGGCCCTGGCCGAGGCGCCGACCAAGGTGCTGGCCTTCGTGCACGCCGAGACCTCCACGGGCGCGCGCAGCGACGCGGCGACCCTGTGCGGCCTGGCGCGCAAGCACGGCGCCTTGTCGGTGGTGGACTGCGTGACCTCGCTGGGCGGGATCGTGGTCGACGCCGCGGCCTGGGACGCCGACGTGATCTATTCCGGGACGCAGAAGTGCCTGTCGGCGCCGCCCGGCCTGTCGCCCATCGCCATCAGCAAACAGGCCCAGGCGGCCATCGCGGGGCGCAAGGAGAAGGTCCGCAACTGGCTCCTCGATTTCAACCTGCTCATGTCCTACTGGGGCGGTGAGGGCGGCCGGACTTACCATCACACGGCCCCGATCAACGCGCTGTACGGCCTGCATGAGAGCCTAGTGGCGATCTTCGAGGAAGGCGTGCAGGCCGCTACGGTGCGCCACGCGCGGATGCACGAGGCGCTGGCCGCCGGGCTGGAGGCCGCGGGCCTGAAGCTGCTGGTCGACGAGAAGCACCGTCTGCCGCAGCTCAACACGGTCATCGTTCCCGACGGCGTCGACGAGGCGGCGGTGCGCGCGCATGTGCTCCAGGCCTGGGACCTGGAGATCGGCGCCGGCCTGGGGCCGTTGAAGGGCAAGGTCTGGCGGATCGGCCTGATGGGCGCCTCGGCGAGCCCATGGCACGTGCGGCTGTGCCTGACCGCGCTCAGCGAGGCGCTGGCCGCGCAGGGCGTGGCGATCGATGCCAAGGCCGTGATCGCCGCGGCGGACGCGAAGCTCAGGTAATCATCGACAACCTATCCCCGCGGCGTACGGTGGCGGCGAAGGCCGTCGCCCAGAACGGCCGTGCGGGGATGCCTTGCGTGAAAGACC
>Ga0102590_1000932_pt1 | contig 52304 bp, 51 predicted proteins | sample AraplaMF_Col_mMF_FD_76859 | JGI IMG/M metagenome (GOLD analysis project Ga0102590, IMG submission 76859) | Arabidopsis root microbial communities from the University of North Carolina, USA - plate scrape MF_Col_mMF | ecosystem: Host-associated > Plants > Roots > Endosphere | place: USA...
TGCCGGGACGCACGCCGGCTTCCGCCGGAATGAACAGACCACCTGCGGCCGCTTCGAAGATGGTGACGCTGACCACGTCGCCGATGCCGAACACGATGCTGGCCGGAGGCCGCTTGTCGGTAAACGCGCCCGCAAGCCCCTTGGGCTCGTGGGTATGCAGGATGTTGACCGTGGCCGGATTGATCGGCACCAGCTCATAGGCCGGTGCATTCTCAGTCTGGATCTTGTTGTTAACATCGTCGATCAGAGGGCCCGAGCCAGGGTTGGTCGAACACGCCCCCAGCGCCAAAGCGGCGGCCAGCAACGCCGGCTTCAATACATAGGTCTTGGCAATAAATGACATGAATCGCGCCCGAGGGTCCCCAAGTGACGTAGATTGGTACGGCCTTGGGGGGTGGCGCGACAAGGGTTCCCGGTGGTTAACGGCGCGATCGGTCGGCTACTGTTGCGTGCGGGCCACTGTTTGGGGCTTCGTTTAACCCTTTGTGACCATTTGTTGTATTTCGTGTGCCCGGTCGGTGAGCAAACCGCCCGACTCAAGGGCTTGGTGTGTTGATCGCAAGGCTTCCTTCCCTCGAGGCCGTCTGCTAGGTCTGGGCTGTTAAGGATAGGAACTCCCGTGTCTGGCCTCCTTCTGGCCCCGCTGTTGGCGGTCTCCCTCTTTGGCGCCGCCGATCGCGCATGGGCCCCGACTTGCCCTGGCAGTGCGGGTGCGTTCTGTCGCGGCGCTGCCGTGGTTGAGGTGGCCGCCCCTGCGTCCAAATCCGTTTGGAAATTCACCCGGACGCAAGGGACCAAGGAGGGCGACACTTTTGCCGCCATCACCAAGACGGCCGACACAACCCAATCCGATCCGGACTTTGCCGGCCTGATCGTCCGCTGTGCGCCCAAGGGCAAGGTCGACGTGCTGGTGGCGTTGATCCGGCCCTTCCCGCCCCGGAGCCACCCCAAGGTCACGATCGCCGCGAGCAATGGCGGGACGCTGACGGTCGAGGCCAGCATGGCCGCGGCCGGCGCCGCTGTCCTGTTGCCCGACGAAGTCTCGGCCTTTGCATCCGGCAAATGGCAGACGACGCCCTCTCTGGCCGTCGCGGTCAAGGAAAGCGACAGCGAAATCAAAGGCGTGGTTAGCCTGACGGGCTTGCGCGAGGCCTACAACTCGCTGGTGGCCAATTGCAGCCAATAGGCCAAATTTAGCGATACAACTTAAGGGTCCTTTTAGGGTGGGGAACCTAAGCTCCGGAGCAGGGGAGTGCTTCGGATGACCGAGCTTTTGATTTTCAGCTTTCTTGCAGGGGCCGTCTTGGGCCAACGCTTTCGCGTGCTGATGCTCCTGCCGGTGACCTTCGTTCTGGTGCTGACCGTGCTCCCCGTCGGCCTGATGACCAGCCTCGGCCTCCTCGGAGGTCTAAAGGCCGCGGTGTTCGCAGCCATTGCTCTGCAGGCCGGTTATCTGTTCGGCTCCGGCGCTCGCTTCGCCCTCGCGGCCACCAGGGCCGCCCGCGTGTTCGCGCGGCCAGCCAAAGCTGCGCGCTGATCCCCGTTAGCTGAGCTGCTCGATCGATCTCCTTTCCCTGGCCTTCACGATAATCCTTCGCGAGCGCGCGAAGAGTTTGAGGCGAAGCTGTTCGCAAAGGGGCAGACCTTCTGTTTGAAACCAGGCCGACCGCTTGTATGGTGACCTAACAGGTTCAGGAATCCTTTCGAGCGCGCCGTTTGTCCCTCGCTTATTTTGCCCTCATCATTGCCGTTGTTTCCGCATCATTTCTCGAAATTGCCGGTGCCAAGTTTGGTGCGCAGCTCGGGATGATGGCTGCGGCGCTGAGCTTGGTGTCGGCTGCCTCAAGCACACAGAAGTCCGACTATGAGCACTATCGGCGCGCCACGTCCTGGGGCCGGTGGCTTCTGGTCGCCATTCCGCTCGGGATTGCCGCGCAGCTCGTGCCTGTTTGGTTGGGCTTGGCGCATCCAATCTGGGCCAGCACCCGTGATGCCCTGGGCGGTTTGCCGCTAGGGCCGATCACGGCCGATCTTGGGTTGACGCTGAACGCTTTGATGCAGGCCGTAGCTGCGGTCTCCTTGCTCGGGGTCACGATCGCAGTGGTCCGCGACCGCGGCCGCGCCGAATTGGTGCTATTCGTGCTGAGCGGAACGACAGCCGTCGCAGCCCTGGCCCTGGACCTTCATCGCCTCTCGCCTGGATTGATGCCGGCAACGCCCGCTGATCTGGCGACCACCATGGCCGGCTTCGGCATTATGCTCAATATGGCCGTCATGCAGCTCGCCGCCGAGCGGGCCGAGACGCGTCACTCGCTGCTGCGCTCCGTCGCGATCGGTCTTTGCGGTCTCCTCGGCGCATTGGTCAGCGCGATCGCGATCTTCGGCTTCTCCGGCGCCAACAGCGCGATCGCAGCCAGCTTCGGAATTGTGCTGATCCTGTTGATCCTGGTGATCCGCCGCCTGGACCTATCGGCATTGGCCGCGGGCGCGCTTGCTGCGGCCGGGTTGATCGGAGCCGCGATTGTGCTGACATTCTTGTTCGAACAGACCTCCGGACCCGTCCTGTTGCGCCTCGTCCCTGGCGTCGGGACTGAAACCAGGGCTGCGCTGGAGCGGATGTTGTCGGACACGCGATGGTTCGGTGCGGGGGCGGGGACTTTTTCGGCCGTAGGTGCAATCTATCAGAGCGAAACGGCGGAGGCTCTGTCGGCACCGTCGACCGCAACGGCGATCTTCGCGGATATGGGCTGGATTGGCTTGCTGGTCGCCGGCGCGATGTGCCTACTGGCCTTGATCCGCTTGTTCACCGGCGCGTTGCAGCGCGGACGCGACTCGTTCTTTCCGACGACTGCCGCAGCCTGCCTTGTGTTTGCGCTCGTTCAGAGTTTTGCGGGTCCAGGATTGCTGCGTCCGGCAGCAATCCTTTGCTTTTCGATGATCCTGGGACTCGGGCTGTCGCAGAGCGTCAGCACGCGATAGACTAAGGGATCGTCAGGCGTCGCGATCGCCGCTCAGTGACGCCCAATAGTACGGGTTCTTGGGCGTCTGGATCCGGACCCAGCGATAGGATTTCTTCGACCACGGCAGGATATGCGTGGTGAGGTTGTCCAGCACGAGATCACCTGAAGTCGTGCGCACCACCACGACGAGATGGTGTTCACCCCAGGGCACGATGACCTCGCTCAACAGCACCGAGCGCGCCGGGAAGCCCTTGGCAATCAGATCGTGGCGTTTTGTCACAGCATAATCGTTGCAGTCGCCGCTGGTGGGATGGAGCAACCACTTCTCCCCTCGCAACCCTTCCAAATTGGCCTCGGGGCGGATCGAGGCGTTGACGTCGCGGTTGACCTCTTGAAGCTGCGCCAGACGCTCGGGCGTCAGCTTCAGGCGACCGCCCCGGAACACGACACGCTGCGTGGTCGGCTTACACTCGTCCTTGTACTTGAGGCAAAAGATCGTAAACGCCATCGGTGCCAGCGTCGGCTGGTCGAACTTGATGTGCTGGATCGCGCCCCGCAGCGCCGACGGGGCGCCAACAAAGGCCGCCTTCGCGCTGTGCTGCACCCCTGCAGTCACCGCAACAGCGGCCACGGCCGCCAGGAATTTTGCAACTTTGCGCATGTCGCGCTCCCCCGTTCTTGTTGGGGAGACGCTACGCGAGACCTCTTGAAATACGGCTCAAAGGCCGCGCGATCCTTTAATCAAAATGCGAGCGCATCGGTGGGAAACAATTAAGAATACCGATCTGTGACGTGTTCTGCTAAGAGCGCATACGATGACGCTCGTGACGGCAGATGCGATTCGACCGACCTGATGGGCCTTTCCAGACGCTTTACCAAGAAGATCAAGCCTCGGCTGCCCGATGGCGTGCGCATCTATGCGATCGGCGACGTACATGGACGTGCCGATCTGCTTCAGTCGCTGTTAACCGTCATCGACGCCGACCTTGCCCGATCCACCCCCGGGCGAGCGATTCAGGTCTTTCTGGGCGACTATGTCGATCGCGGCCCAGACTCGCGCGCCGTCCTTGATCTGTTGATCGAGCGCTCGAAATCACACGAGACGGTTTGTCTCAAAGGCAACCACGAGGTCTTTCTGCTCGAGGTCCTGAAGGATCCCGCACGTCTGCAGGAGTGGCGCCACTACGGCGGACTTCTGACGCTGGTGTCCTACGGCATCACGCCGACGATGAACCCCACGGCGGAACAGCAGACCGAGTTGATCGAAGCATTGAACCGCGCGATCCCGCCCGAGCACATCGCCTTCCTTCAACAGTTGCGCTCGTCCTTCACCTGCGGCGACTTCTTCTTTGTCCACGCCGGCGTCAAGCCCGGCGTCGCCCTCGACCGGCAAAAAGACGAGGACCTGCTTTGGATCCGCGAGGAATTTCTCGAATCCGAGCGGCGCTTCGGCAAATATGTCGTGCACGGCCATACACCGGTCAGCGCCCCCGACATCCGGCCGAACCGCATCAATATCGACACCGGCGCCTATGCCACCGGCAACTTGACGCTGCTGACCATCCAAGGCGATAGTCTGCTCGCAATTTAAGGGTGGTTGCCGCACTGCTGGTTCAGCCTCGCGGCATCGCATGGTTTTTCGGATTCGATTGTGAACCGCATCGTCCTGCTTCGTATGATCGGAATCTGCACCTCGCTTGTCCTGGCCCTTTATGCAGGCCTGGCCTTCTTCAGCGATCTCGTACGGCCAGAGTTTCGAGCGGGGGATTTGTCCTCAGCTGTGATTCCGGCCGACAACGCCAATTTGACAACCGCCGGGCTCGCAACCCCCTTCTCCTTCGACGGCGACCTGCTTGCGAACTTTGCCTCCGCGAAAGCTGCCAACGTTCTCCATCATCCGGCATCCGATACGGCCAAACGAACCGAAGAGAACAAGGCGGCTCAGGATGCCGTCATATCAGCGCTGAAGCTCTCACCGATCCGTCCCGCATTGTGGCTCACGCTCAGTACGCTCGAGGCGCAAATGGGGGAGCCGACCACGCCTGCGTTGAAGATGTCCTATCTGACCGGGGCAGTGCCTGTTGACGTTGCGTTTTCGCGCATCCAAACGGTGACATCGAGCGCGGCTGCCGCCGACGATGAGATCAGGCTGCTGGCTCACTCCGATATCCGCTCGGCGCTCGCCAACCGCGCTCGCTACGCTCCGCTTTTGATCGCTGCTTATGTGCAGGCAACCCCACAGGGCAAATCGTTCCTTTTGGAGTCCGCGCAAATGATCGATCCCAAGTTCAAGGAGATCTTGCTCCGGTACTGACAGCGCGCGCGGATTGATCGCTGCCCGTTAGCGTCCCGGCTTCGGCGCAACGGGCACGAAGTCCTGCTCACGACGCGGCTGGTCGGTGCGACCCTGATAGATGAACATGCCCTTTTTCGTGGTGACGATGTCGCCACGCTGCAGACTTTCGTCATTGAGAATACGTTCGGTCGCGACAAGATCGGGATCTTCCGGGACAGGCTTGTAGAGTTCTGGATGCTCGCGACGCTCTCGCGAGACTTCCCTGGCGCGCTGCCTGGCGTCCTCGATCCGCTGCCGCCATTGATCGCGCGTGAGCTCCGGCTCGCTGGACGGAAGGTAATCGTTGATGGAAGGTCCCGGCTCGTCTTGCGCCAGGCAAGACGTTGGATCAACAAGACAAGCTCCGAGACCGCCTGATGTCCCGACGAGGACACCAAGCAGCGCGCTGCGGAGCGCTCCAATATTTAACAACAGATGACGCCGAGGGGGATGCACCGTGGTGTCTCCTGGAACTGATCACAAAATCAAAAATCGAAAAACAACCCCATGCACAGTAGCGGCAACACTCCGGGTCGAGAGGATACCGCTTTTCCGAAATACATTGACCCGTCGGGCAAAACAGGTGCAGTATGGCATCGTCCTAATGCCGAGCTGAGCCGCTGCCCCGTGTTCTATTCCCGTAGTACGGGTGGGCACGTCCGCCTCTGGTGATCGGCGGCTGAATCTGGCTCGGGATGTTCGGCGTCGCCGTGGTGGACGATGGCTGCGACGGATTGACAATAATGACGTTGCGATTGGGCGTCGACGGGTCATTGACACCCTGGGCCCAAGCGGCGGCGGGCACGACGAGCGCGATCGCGATCAAAGCCAAACGTTGCATGCGATATCTCCCGATCAGCAACGTCAGGGAGGCGACTACGGTTCCTTCACGGTTCCGCGGGGGCTTACTGCCGTGGCACGGCGACGAGCTTGCCATCCCTCCAAACGCCCTGCGCCGCTGTTCCGCTAGGCAAAGTGCCCGGCGCCAAATTCCGGATCGCAGTGGGCCGAGATGCCTCGGTTGTCTGGGTCTTCTTTGGGGTGGGGGTCGTGATGATGCTGGTGCTGGTCAGATTGGCCTTATCCTTGACCCCCTGCGAATGGGAAGGCTGCATCAGGAGGGCCAGAAACGTGACTGCCAATAAATTGCCGCGCATGATCAAACACCCGAATGAGAAGCTCGCCGGAATGTCACAGGTTTTTGCCCAAAAGCAAGCGCCTTAGGCGTGGTCCGACAAAGGCTCTCGCAAGCTTGACTATGAGGGGACCGCCTCGGAGAGGCCGGTCTGACGCGGAAAAGCCTAGCGAAACAGCCTTATCCGGGTTACTTGATCGGCCGTAATGAGCGACCCCGACGACACTGCGGCCAACGCCCCGAAGACGCGAGAGATCAAGGCCGGGTTTGTCCGCCTTCTGTCGGATCGAATCCGACAGACCGCCGCCGATCCCCAGCAGATGCGGGAGATCGTCTACGAGCTGGCCCGCGTCAAGCTGCTGGAGCAATTTACTCACGCCGAGGCGCGGGAATCACAGGATCTCCAGCAAATCCTCGAACGCGCAATCGAAGAGGTCGAGCGATCCTTCAAACTCAGCGGCGCAACAACGCGGCAAGAGGTCTCGGAAGAACCCCCCGCTATTCCTCCATCTTTCGCTTCCCCAATCCCGCCGCCCAGTCCGGCAGCGTCTGCTGTTTCGGCGGTAGCACCCGCTCCTCAGGCAATGGAAGCACCGCACCGTCCTCTCGCGCCGCCTGGGTCCCTCGATCGTCCCAAGCGAAGCGGAGGCTTCACATCTGTCGTTCGATTGGCCGTTCTGCTCTTGCTGATTGTGGCCGCAGGGATCGGAGTGGCCTCTTGGCCGAAGGTGAAGACACAGTTGGCCGCATTGTCGCAACTGGTGGGGCGACCGCCCGCGTCCCAAGATGTTCAGCCTCAGCAAGCGACGCCGCCGGCGCCACCCCAGAGCGAGACCGCGGAACGAACGCCGGATAGCCAAAAAGAATCGGCGCCGCCGGCACAACCCTCGATGCCGTTGCCAACCACGTTTGGGGTCTACGCCCTGAGCGAAGGCCGACTCCAGGAGCTCAAGTCGGTCCCTGGAAAAATCCCGGATCGACGCGTTGCGATATCAGCGGCGATCACCACGCCGAGCGCAACCACGCTGCAGAGCGGGGACGTCAGGTTCATCGTATTCCGCGCGGATGGAGGGATGGATGCAAGTGTGACCGAGGTTCGGGTGGTTGCGAAAGTCTCACGAGCGATGGGAGTTGATGCCAACGGCAAGGCCGCCATGGTCAGCGCCGGCGATGCCTGGGTCATCCGCAGCATGTCCTACCCCTACAAGGTAGGACCCGTCGAGGATCAGCCAAGAATGCTGTTGCTGCAGCCCGAGCAGGACGGCTTCACGTTAGCTCCGGGCCGCTACGTCATCGTGGTCAAGGGCATGGGCTACGACTTCACGGTGGCGGGGACCGTCACCGATCCCAATCAGTGCGTCGAGCGCATCAACGCGACGAACGGCGCGTTTTATTCCCCCTGCCCGCCACCTCGCTAGGCCAGGCGCGCCACGATGAGCGGCTTTCCGCGTATCCTGCCTATTTGGTAGCCTTGCTATCCTTGGGCGCATCGGCCGGCGCGTCGTCAACCTTGCCGTTGTTCGCGACACACTTGTTGAAATAGTCACGCCGCTCCTTCGCAGAGCCTTTGGCGCTGCCGGCTGCCGGATTGCCGACTTGCTTTGGAGGAAAAGCCTTCGCGGCCGCCGCGTCACAGGTGCGCGCCACTTCGGCGGTAATGGCCGACGCCGCCACGGGAGCAACCAGCGCGAACAGACACGCCAGTCCCAACAACCTGGGCATTTGTCTAACGGGCACCTGCTCGCTCCTTCGATTCATCAACGCGTGGCGGACCATATCAAAAGGGATCGAAACGCCCAACGACAAAACAGCCCTGAACAGATGAGCACTAGCTGTTGAGCTCTGGCGGCTTGAAATCGGGGAAGCGCGTCAGCATTGCAGCCTTGACGAATTTCAGGTGCGAAATCGTGCTGGCGAGCTCTTTGAGCCTGCGCTGACCGTTGGAAATATCGGCGGCAAAGAGGTCCTGATGATGATTGTCCAGCGGCTCCCGCTCCAGATATTCGTCGGTGCCGTTACCAATGGTGACGGAAGCGCGGGCAAGGGCGTCATCGACACGCCGATTGAGGCCGGCCTGCTCCCTTTCCGCCTCCTGCAGGGCGGTATCGAGCGCTGTCATGATCGCCTCGATCCGGACGCGATCCGTCTCGGCGTCGCGCTCGGCCGAGCGGGCTTTGAAGCCCTTGTCCTCACGCCGGGAAGAGAGAAGGTTGTGCGCGCGCCCCCTCAGGAACAGCTGGAACATTTGGGCCATCCCACGTTCGGATTTAAAGCCGCTACCATCGGTCAAATACGGTTAATAAAGTTTGAAAGCTGTCGGCTGCTCGGCTCGACTTTGCGTGATCCAGGTCCGCCAAGCCCCCTCATGCTTGCGGTAAAGTTCGAGCCACCTCACCTCGTTTTCACCGGCGAGGCCTTGACCGATGTCACTGGTTGCCGGCGTCACGTCACCTTCGATCGACGACAGATCCAGCGCCTCAAATTCCGCCGTTTCGTCCGACGACAGCCCGATCAGAACGCGCCGCCCCTGCGCATCGACGAAATATCTGCGCGGCGCATGCCGCTTTTGCTCAATCATTGCGACGGGCCCTCACCAAGAATCCAGGGGCCGGAGAGTCCTTCGAGCCGTCGACTGTAAATACTCACAAAAGCGATCAATGAGACTGCGCCAACAATCAGGCCCAGCAGGGCAACAAGATACGCCATCTACGATTCCTTACGCACGCCTCGCAATTCCAGACGTCTTCAATTCTCGCAATCGGCTTGTAAGCTCTAAACTCCTCTTCTGCCGCACTCAACGGGAGTGGTGAATTAACCTAACCGAGCGTGGTTTACGAGGGAGGGCTTCGGTCGGCGCCGATTGAAGCGGGAGTATAGGGCGCATAGAGCCGATACCGCGCCGATCTCCTGCGAGATCGCCATCCTCGCACGGCGTAGCCACAGCCAAATCCGATCGCAAAGATCGACGACAAAAACAGAATTGCTATCATTGGAATGTTCCTTCGGTCTCGGAACGCTCCTCCCGCCGCATTTCATCGTGCAGACGTGACGACTTCAAGATCGGCATCGCTGAAACTTTTGTCAGATGACGCTGAAATTTGTGCAACAGGCCGCATCGAGATTACCCGCAACTGAGGGCGATGACGACCTGTTCAACCGGCGCGATGCCGGCCATCCGGAGATGCCCGCGGATCAACGAACCTAGCAACATTGAAAGCATGTCGATCACGGCATCCTCGACGTTCTCGTGCGCATCTGTGACTGCGCGACGAAGTCTCGGCCCGAGCCGCATTCGCGATTCGGCCCTCACCGCTTCGGGCCTGATCGTCTCGGCGGCTGCTCGAGCGCGGACGTGGCAAGGGCTGCACGCGGATGTTGGAGTGAAGTGACCGTCCCCGCGACAGCCCAAACCAACATGGCGATAGAACAGTCGCGGTTAGGAATGCCTGCACACGTGCAAACGATCCCGATCGAAGAAATTCCCGTGGTTGTACGGATCGCCAGGCGCCGATTTCATCGCGGTAAGGTTGAGTAGTTAGCTTAATTCTGGTTGTTTGTTGCGCGCTTCCCCTGATCGCATATGCATCTTCACACGGGCTCCCCCAAGCCCGGCCCCACCCAAGCAAAGCCGTCGAGCGAACATGGGTCCGCTTGGCGGTTTTGTCGTTAGGTCGATGCGAGAGGAATTTTTCGGTTATGGCGCGGAAGCCTTGGTCGTTCAAGGAAGACCGCCGGCTCATGGAGCTGGCCAAGTCTTCGACGTCACTGGAGGAAGCAGCGAAGCAACTCGGACGCTCGCCTGACGCGATCAAGCGCATGGCTTTGCGCCTTGGTCTGTCGTTGAAGCAAAAGACGCGTAGGAAAAGCTAGCCTTCGAAGCACGGCGCCCGGATGGCGTTGCGGTCGCCGTCTCGAGATCTGAGCCACCGCCAGACTTGCACTGCGGTAGTCGGCTTGGATGCGCAATGAGATCGGGTAGATCCGTGGCGCAGGTCCGACACGCTAAAAGGCCAAAAGCCCTCTTGCAGACGCCTGGGCCAGCACACCCAAATGAGTAAGCTCGCCGAACTCTCCCGATAGAACCAGCGGGCGAAGCTCGCTCTGCAGGACCGGGATGACCTGGACACCCGGCTCTTCGACAAAACCAGCCGCACGATCGCCGGTTCTGACGAAGAACGAGTGCGTCGCATTGCTGATCCGACTTGAGCAGGTCGCCGATAGGCCGATGCGCTCGATACTGATGGTGGGATAGCCGGTCTCTTCCAGAAGTTCACGCGCGGCCGTCGCCTGCGGATCTTCGCCGCGGTCAACCATTCCCGCCGGCAATTCCAGCGAGAAGCGCTCGATCGCCGGACGATATTGGCGCACCAGGAGAATTCGCGAGTCGGGCGTGACGGCCAGGACGGCCACGTAGTCGGGTTGCGCAATCGCATAATAGGTTTCCGCGGCAGCCTCGCGCGAGAAACGCACCTCCCGAGCGATGACCTCCAACCATGGCGAGATCGTCGTACGTTCGACCTTCAGAATTTTCGGTAGATCCCGGACCATCCGGCCTCCTTTGAAGACACAATTTGCAGCGGCATCGCGGTGCAGGCCTGGGCCCGACGGTAGATATTCGGATTCCAGCGCATCCGCCTGGAACATAGACGGCACTTCAGCGTTGACGCCAACTTGCTCGCGAGGTCCTGCCGTGCTGCATCTTGCCACTGCCGTGATACTGATATGGTTGGCTATCAATGTCGCCTTTGTGGTCTTGCGATTGCGGGCGCGGCGCCGCCCCCCTGTTGGCGGCAAATTGAGCGGCACTGTCGCCCCCAGTTATCTGAAGCGATGATTTTTCACCGTCGCTCTGCGGCCGTAGGCGCCCTTAAGTGCATGAGGCCGCGGGGCTTTCTTCCTGGAACCAGAAGCGCCGATCAGTGCCGCGACTTCTTGGCGGACCCCATTCCTGAACTCCTCTGTTCGATTAAACCCTATCTTAGCGCGTCCTGACTAATATCCATCGGGAAGCCCCTCAATTTCCGCGCTGGCAGGATGAGATTACAGCGACCGACCTTTGCGTTTGTGGCGCTTGTGCTTGCGAGCACGGTGGCGTTCGGGCTGGGTGGGCATTTCGCGGCAAAAGGCGTCATCAACCACCAGCAGGCCCATCAGCTCGATGAACTCACTGAGGTCGTGCTGCGGCGGGCCGAATTTGCGGTTGATTTTGCCGCTGCAAGCCTCGACCAACTCGCAAGGCGAGACCTGGCCAGCTGCGCGCCGGCGGCGTTGCAGGCTATCCGGCTCCACGTCTACCAGAGCTCGACCATCAAGGACGTCCGTCTGGTCAATCCGGACGGCTCGGTGATCTGCTCAGCCTATTCCGAAACGCTCGAGTTCGACAAAGGATGGGTGGATCGCCGCGACATGCTCTCCTCGCGCGACAAGCAGCTGTCTCTGTTCCGCGTGGAGCAGTTCGGAGGCGACGCATTGGGCGTGCTGAGAGACATCAACGACAGCTCCGCCCTGGTCGCCATTGTCGGCATCAACGCAACCTTGTTCGACATCATGCCCGCCGAGCTGCGCGCGCACAGCGAAGTCGTCCTTGGCTTGAGTAATGGCGAGAAGCTCGGCGAATTCCAAGTGGATGCCGAAAGGTCTTTGCAAGAGCCGATCAGCTTCGACAAGAATTCGGCGCGCCTGCCACTTCATGCGACGATCCGGCTCGAAGGCGCAGTCCTCTCGAGCTGGAACAGCGAAGCCTACTGGCCCGCGCTCGCCCTAGCCCTTGGACTTGGCGCACTCTTCGGCTTCCTGCTGGCACGCAGCCGGAGGCTGGAAGGTCCGGTCGCAGATCTCGATCGGGGACTGGCCGCCCGCGAATTCAAACCATACTACCAACCGATCTTCGAGCTTACGACGGACGAGATCAGAGGCTGCGAGATTCTGGCCCGCTGGTTACGCCAGGACGGATCGGTGATACCGCCGATGAATTTCATTCCGCTCGCCGAATCCAGCGGACGCATCCAGGCGATGACCTGGCAGATATTGGAATCGGCACTCTCCGACCTGAAGCCACTGCTGAAGGCCAACAAGAATTTCAAGCTGTCATTGAATATCGTACCAAACCATCTCCTGAGCGCAGGCTTCGTGGAGCGGCTTCGCCGCACGGTCCTGGCGGCAAAAGTATCTGCTCGCCAGATCGTCGTCGAAATCACCGAGCGCGACGAGCTCGACGATCTCGCGCGCGCCGCGGCCGTCGTGTCCGAACTGCGCGACCATGGCTTCCGCGTCGCGATCGACGACGTCGGCGTCGGCCATAGCGGTCTGTCGCGACTGAAGGGATTGGGTGCCAACACGATCAAGATCGACAAGTTCTTTGTCGACACCATCACGGTGGATGCGTCCACGACGATGATCGTGGAAATGCTGGTGGCGCTCGCAAGGGACCTCCAGATGACCGTGGTCGCGGAAGGCATCGAGACGGAGGATCAACGCCGGGCGCTGATTGCATCCGGCGTGCAAGAGGGCCAAGGTTACCTCGTAGCGGCGCCACTGCCGTTTATGAAGTTCAGCGAACTCTTCGAGAAGCGTCGCGTTGCGCAGTCGGGCGAGGCTGTGGGCAACGATTCGGCGTTGGTGGCCTAAGCCTCCCGTGCGAACAGGGCGGCACGGAAAACGTCCGTGTTTCCTCCAGCCTTTGTAGACCGAGGCGCTTCGGCTTGAGACGATCGGTGGCGCCGCCCCCTGGATTGGCGCGAAGGGAGCTTAACGATATTTTCGTCTTTCGGAGCGGAGCATCTGTGAACCAGCTATGCTGGTATCATGCGTCGAAATCATTTCCTTGCAGCCGCAGGCATCTGCCTTGCGCTCATCGTCTACGCCACCCTGGCAAGGTTGGCGGGGCGACCCGCGCTGATGGGACATCACGAGGCCTACTGGGTCGTCGTGATCGAGCGCTTCAGTGCCTATGGGCTGCTCGGCTTTCTCCTTAGCTTCCTGTTGCCTGGACGGTTCGCTCTGGCTTGCTTTCTGGTTTTCGCCGTCGCTGGCGTGCTGGAGATCATGCAGGCATTCACGCCCGACCGGGATCCAGGCATTTTCGACGTGCTGCAAAAAGCGGCGGGCGGTACTGTGGGCGTCATACTTGCCCAGACGATCCTGGCCTTCTTGCCCCGGCCGCCATCATAAAGCGCACCGGCGGTTCAGGCGAGATGAGCACCGCCGCAAGGGATTGATCCCTACTTCACCATCTGCCCACGCAGCTCCCCACCGGGGTTCAGGCTGGTGTGGATGTTCGCGTACCACTTTCCGGCCAGTAGATCCGCCGCCTGATTTTCGGTGAGTGTTGCAGTGCCCTGGATCGGGCTCACGACTGTCTTGAAGGGCAGCGCGATGCCGGCGTTTTTGCCGGTTTCGCTGGGCCCGTGGAAGTGTGCCCCCATCGCGGGGCCCGACAGGCCGGCAAAAGTGATCGTGTAGGTCAGGGTTCTTGTTTCCGTATCATACCTCGCTTCTGCCTTGCCCGAGCCGGATGAATTGTTCGGTGGCACTTCGTTGCTGCCCTTGAGGTCGGCTTGCAGCTTCACCACCTCGGCGCTTGCTGGAGCGGCCTTCGCGATCAGCAGCCCAAACAATGCGGCCGTCCCCAATAGCGTCGCGTAGATCCGATAGCCGCTTTTCCTCATGGCCCCTCCTACGGGCGCTTTGGCCCAGTTTGCGAGAACACCGGCCGCAGCCGGAAACTCCGGATGGGGATTTATGCCTGATTCGGAACAACCAACACGCGAATCTCAGGCCCAACGCCACAAAAGTCGGTCACACCAGAGCGCTGCGCAGCAGCTTATGCGACCCCGCGCCTGCCACAAGTCTCATTTGGCGTGAGAAGTTCCGCCATCTGGCGGTGCGTGGCCTGGAGCGCCTCGATCGCACGGTCGAGGTCAAAATCCGACTCGCGGATAGAGGCAAAGAACTTGGCCGTCAACGCCAGGTCCAGCTTGACCCGCGTCGCACCATCCCGGCTCTTGCGGCGGTCGAGCGACAGATGGATGGCCCGCAATCTGGCCTCACTGCCGGTGCACTCACAAAGCGTCGCGAGTTCGTCATAGGTCATCCAGATCTGAGGCATTTGATTTCCATCATCTTGTTTGGCCGCAGACTAGGTTTCGATGCTTAAAAGCCTTTGTTGGCGAGGCGCGCTTTTGCGCTTTCGCTGCGATAGCGTCAACGCAAGACTAAGATGCGGGCGGCCTGGAGGGTGCGAATAGATGATGCGGCTGCGACCGGCCGTCGAGGCCCCGCGGCAGCTTGGCGGCGTTGAGCTGCACGATCGCGCACTTCGCGTCGGCTGGTCGCGCATCTTCCTGGCTGTAGATCAGAGTGGCCTCGAACTTGATATCCGGCGCCTCTTTGGCCCTCCCCGAACATGTCGCCATGGCTCCGCTACATGCCCCCGACAGATCGACCTCGACCGCATCGGGGCCAAACACGCTCGGCGGGCCATCGGTGTGCCGTCTCACGGTCAGAACGGCCGTGAAGCGCTGCTGATCAACCTCATAAGAGCCGCCGTAGGTGAAGAAGCTGTCGCTGCCCGAGATCCGCCCATCGACCAACTCCACAAGGCCCGTGCCCTGAGCGCGCGGCGTCCTGAACCAGACCGCGTATTTGCCGTCTCTCAGCATGAAGAATGTCCGCCGCAAATTTCAAACCTATTTGCGACCAACTCTGGGGGCGCGACAATGACCGATGCGCCGCGCATTTCGCAACGGTTAACGCCCTGCAAAGCCAACCCGTCAAATTGCCAGCGCTGAACGGACCGCTTCGGCGGCGAACTAAAACAGTTCTATGCCGTCATCTGCCGGCTCTATCGGCTCGGCCCGGCGTGCGGCAGCGCTCGACGCAAGCCCGAGGGACTGCAGAAACTCCCGGTGAACGTCGCGCTCGCGCTCCATCGTGTAGCGCGCGAAGAGATCGTCGAGCAGCGCCTCGTCCTGCGGCTGCGGTCGATGCGCGCCTGCGCTTGCGGCCTCGAGCCGCGCAGCGACGGCGGGCAACGTCGCAGAACTCTCACCGAGCGAACTCATCAAGCCTTGCGCCGAATTCAGCAGGCCTTCGAATTCGGCGCCTTCATCGACGAGCCGGCTCATCAGCTTGCCGAGCCGTTCATTGCCGGCCTCGACCTCGCGCAGCGCCTTAAGGATCTGCGGCTCGAGATTGGCGAGCCGGGTGGGATCGCCCTGGACGCGGAGCTCCTTCAATTCGTTGGCGGACCGCTCGATGCCATCGAGGACGGGCCGCAATCGTCCGGCGCCGGCCGAAACTTGGTCGGCAGTCGCCTTGAGCTCGTTGGCGATGACGACGAAGGCGCTGCCGCGGCTGCCGAGATGGCTCGCCTTGAGGCCCGCGTTCATTCCGATCAGCGTGATATCGACCGTGGCTTCGGCCAAGCCCGCAATGGCTTGCCGGAATTTCGCCAGCGTATCCTCGACGACGGCCAGTGCCTCGTCGACCGATCGGCCGGCGCTCTCGCAGGTGGCGATCAGGGTCGAGGCCTGGGCCAGCGTCTGTTTGATACGGGTCAGGAACGACGAGGAGCCGTTCTCGCCGCCAAACAGGGAGCGACCGTGACCGACGACCTTGCCCGCGTCATCGAGGATATCCGACAGCGTCCGGATGATCTGGCCGATGTCGCCGCCGAACTCTCGCTGGGCGTCCCTGAGCTGGGCCGCCTGCAGCCGGACGATCGCATGCACGCCGTCTTCGCTTGCGAGCGGCGCCGGAACGAGGCTCGGCTCCAAGCCGGACGAATGGCGCAGGCCATGGCAGACATGTTCCAGGCGCTGCCGCGTGCTGTCGCCGGCCTGCAAGGAAATGATCGCGCCGCCGACCGCCTCGGCAATCTTCCGCGTGCTGCCGCTGGCGAGATCGGCGAGATGGCTGCTTTTCCTGCGCTGGTCGCGCAAGCCGGAATAGGCCGCACCGAGTTCGGCGCTCTCTGCGACGAGCTGGTCGCCGTAGCGGCTCTCGAACTCCTTCTGCCGGCCGGATGCGGTGGCGACCGCTTCCGACAGACGCTGCTGATCCCGCGCACAGCCCTCGATCGAGCCTTGCACGGCCTTACCGAGATCGTAGGCCTCCTGCGTGAAGGCGAGAAAACCCTCACGATCGCCTTCCAGCGACGCCGCCTCGATCCGCGCGCTGCGCGCGATGATGGTGATCATCTGGATATGCTTGAACAGCGGCTTCAGCAGCGCAGACGCCTCGGTCGTGTTCTTGCCGATCATCGCCAGGAGCGCACTCTCGGCCGGCAGCGCCCGCGCCAGCTCGCTCAGCCGCGCCGCGATTTCCTGCAGCGCGGTTGCGGCTCCCTCGATCTCGGCGCCGGAGAGTTCCCCGGAGAGAGTGGCAAGACCCTGATTGAGCTCCTTGAAGATGACATGGCCGCGACCGAGCTCGTTGCCGACGCGCGCAAACACGTCCTCGATGCGCGACGAAACGTTCTCGACCGCGGCGATCGCATCAGTCAACACGCTGGTGGGAGTGGCAGCCATCCGGATCAGCCCGCAGCCACGTGCCCGGCTTGGTACCAGTGCATGATCTCGCGCGGAATCTGGTGCAGCGCGACCACCTTCTCGACCCCACCATGTGCGATGGCTTCCTTGGGCATGCCGAACACCACGCAGCTCTCCTCGTCTTGCGCCCGGGTCGATGCGCCGAGCTTGCGCATCTCCAGCATGCCGCGTGCGCCGTCATCGCCCATGCCCGTCATGATGACCCCGAGCGCGTTGGCGCCGGCATGCTGGGCCGCGGAGCGAAACAGCACGTCGACCGAAGGACGATGCCGCGACACCGGCGGGCCATCCTTGATCGCGACCTGATAGCGCAGACCGATGCGCTGGACCAGCATGTGGCGGGCACCCGGCGCGATGTACGCGCAGCCCGGCAACACCGGCTCGCGATCCTCCGCCTCCTTGACGCGGATCTGGCAAATGCTGTCCAGACGCCTGGCGAAGGCAGAGGTGAAACCCGGCGGCATGTGCTGGACGATCAGAATGGGTGGACAGTTCGCCGGCAGCATTTCGAGAACGTCGTTGAGCGCTTCCGTGCCCCCGGTCGACGCCCCGATGCACACGATACGCTCGGTCGTCGGCCGAACCTTGCCTTGCACCGGCGGCGGGATGATGGCGTCGGCCGTCAGCTTTTTCTCGATCATTCGTCGTTCCGAGCGCGGCCGCACCCGTGCGCGTGCCGCCGACTTCACGGATTCGCGCAGCCGCGCCGAGCACTCGAGCAACGCCTGCCTCGTGTCGATCTTCGGCTTCGGCACGATATCGACGGCGCCGGCCTCGAATGCCTCGAACATGACGTTCGAGCCTTCCTCGGTCAGCGAGGAGCAGATGATCACGGGAATCGGACGCTGCGCCATGATCTTGCGCAGGAACGTCATGCCGTCCATGCGCGGCATCTCGAGATCGAGAATCATGACATCGGGGATTTCGTCCTGGAGACGCCGCGCCGCCACGAACGGATCGGAGGCCGTCGCCATCACCTCGATCTCAGGATCCTCATTGAGTATTGTCTGGAGAATTTGGCGGACCGACGCCGAATCGTCCACGATCAGCACGCGAACCTTTTCCCTGGGCATATCGAGCGTGCCCCCAATCAGACCTGGAAAATGGTTGGCTGAACTTGCTTCAAGCCAGGAACCGAGCTGTGAACCATCGACTCTGAATGCCCGACCAGCAGATACCCTCCCGGCCGCAGATGGCTGCAAAGCTGTTCGACGACCTTTCGCTGCGTCGGCTTGTCGAAATAGATCAGCACGTTGCGGCAGAAAATCATGTCGACATCCCGGTCGACGGGATAGGACGAATCCATCAGGTTCATCCGCATGAAATGCGTCATGCGCCGCAGTTCCGGCACGATCCGCACCTCGTCGCGCGACTTGTCGCGCGAAGACAGGAAGTACCGCTTCACGAACGGCTCAGGCACCGGCGCGAGCACGTCGCGGCTGTAGATCGCGGTCCTGGCGAGACGCAGCACCGCAGTCGAGATATCGGTTCCGAGGATGCGGTACCGAAACCGCGATCCGGTCCGCGTCATGTCGTCGAGCACCATCGCGGTGGTGTAGGCTTCCATTCCGGTGGAGCTCGCCGAGCTCCACAATTTCAGGTTCGCATTGCCGCTGCCGTGCAGCTTGAGCAATCTCGGGATGGCAATCTCCCGCATGAAGGAGAAATGCTGCGGCTCGCGGAAGAAGTCGGTCTTGTTCGTCGTCACCACATCGATCAGATGGGTAAGTTCCGTTTCAAAATGGTCCACCTCGAACAGATTGTCGACATATTCGTTCAGGTCTGCGAAATTCAGCGCGCGCACGCGTTTGTGCAGGCGCCCCTCCAGCATCAGCCGCTTGCCCTGCGGCAGCTTGATGCCGACCTGGCCCTCGATCAATTCGGCAATGGTCCGGAAATGCCGGTCCGACAGATGTACGGCCATGTCCTGCACGGCGGGCATCATGTCCGCCTGCCCTGACCCCGAGGGCCCGCTTGGAGTGAATGTGGGGCCAAACGGGCCATCTTGAATCCTACGCGTCCACGCAACGGAAGACAGTCAGGTCCGCCTCTGAACGGGGGCGGACCCATTCCCGGAAAATTTCAGCGCTGAAAATCGGCGTCCCGATCATCCTCGCCGTCGTTCATATCGAACGCAAAACCACCGCCGCCCGCGACCTTCATTGCGCGCGCCGGCTTGGCCTGGGGCTTCCGGGCAGGACGCTCGGCCGCGGCCATGGTCGCAGCCTTGGCGCGGAGCTGATTGACGGCACGATCGATCGGCGCCGGCGCAGGGCTCTTGCCGGCCTGCTCAATGCGGAAATAGGCGATTGTCGACTGCAGCTGCTCGGCCTGCGAGGCAAGCTCTTCCGAGGTCGAGGACACCTGCTCGGAGGCGCTGGCATTCTGCTGGCCGACCTTGTCGAGCTGCTGGATCGCCTGGTTGATCTGCGCCGAGCCGACATCCTGCTCGCGGCAGGCCGCGGTGATCTCCTCGACCAGTTCCGCTGTCTTCTTGATATCGGGAACGAGCTTGGACAGCATGGAGCCTGCCTCCTGCGCGACCTTGACTGTTTCGCCCGAGAGAGTGCCAATCTCGGCAGCGGCGGCCTGGCTGCGCTCGGCCAGCTTACGGACCTCCGACGCCACCACGGCAAAACCCTTGCCGTGTTCGCCGGCACGTGCTGCCTCGACCGCCGCGTTGAGCGCGAGCAGATCGGTCTGGCGCGCGATCTCCTGGACGATCGTGATCTTCTCGGCGATCGTCTGCATCGCATTGACCGCACGTCCCACCGCGGCACCGCTGGCTTCGGCGTCCTTCGCCGACTGCGCGGCAATCTTCTCGGTCTGGTTGGCGTTGTCGGCATTCTGCTTCACGTTGGAAGCCATCTCCTCCATCGAGGACGACGCTTCCTCGGCCGATGAAGCCTGCTCGGTCGCACCTTGCGAAAGCTGTTCGGCGCTGGCGGAGAGCTCCTGGCTGCCGGCCGAGACGTTCTGCGCCGCGGTGAGAGCTTCCGACACGATTTGCCGCAGTTTCTCGACCATACGCTGGAGCGCGAGACCGAGCGTGTCCTTGTCGGATAGCGGCTTGGCCTCTACGGTGAGGTTGCCCTGCGCGATCTCATTGGCGACGGCGGCTGTAGCGTTCAGGTTCTTGGTCATCGCATTCAGTGACTTGATGAGATCGCCGATTTCGTCGTTGCTGGACTCGTCGATCTTCTTGCTGAGGTCGCCGATGGCAACTGCATCCGCCAGGCCGACGGCGCGGCTGAGCGAGCGGCTGATGTTGAGCGCAATCCAGACAGCTGCCAGGACGGCGATCACCAGCGACGCGAGCACCAGGCTGATCAAAATGATCTCGGCGCGGCTGCCCTCCACCCTCGCCTCCGCGCTCTCCTCGGCCATCGTCCTCTTGACGTAGTTGATGTAGTCGTTCGCGGCATTGAGCGCGGATGTGGTGGCCTTCAGGCCTTCATTCATCGAATGGTCGGTCGCCCTCGCCTTGTCCTGCTTGGTCAGCTTGAGAGTCTGGTCTTGGACGGTGTTTGCATTGGCGTAAGCCGCCGAAAACACGTCGAGCATCTTCTTGCCGGCCTCGCTTGCGCCGACATAGGCCTCGTCCTTGATCTTCTGCACGTGCTCGCGCTGCTCGACGATCTGGCTCGCAAACTTGTCCTGCTCGGCGTCGGTTGGCGCCAGGATGGCGTTCTTCTCCGCTCGAACTTGGAGCAACACGCTCGCCTGCATGTCCCCGACCTTCGCCAGACGAGCCGCCCGTGCCGACAGGTGTTCGGTGGTCGCCACGGTGTCGTTGAGCTTCAGGTAAGCGACGCCACCCGCGATCATCGAGAGCAGGATGACGACGCCAAATGTACTGGCAAGTTTAGCTTTGACGGTAAATCTCATGATCAGCCCCGGTCTTCCGATTTAACGATTGATCTGCTTACGCATGACGCTGCACTCACTGTCCAATTCAGGCGGCGCGCGATGCATCATCGCCGCGCCCTTCCGGCATCTCGTCGTGAGCCATCAACTTGGCCAGATCAAAGATGACGACGAACTTCTCGCCCTTGCGACCGATGCCGGCGGCATAGTCGGACTGCCATTGACCGCCCACGTCGGGCACAGGTTCGATCGCCTGCTCGTCGATATCGGTGACCTCGAACACGCAGTCGGCGACGAAGCCGACGCCGACGAGGCGGTCCTTCATCGGCACGTCGAGAATGATGATGCGGGTCGCCTCGGTCGCTGCCACATTCGGTAGGCCGAGCTTGGTTCTGAGGTCGACGATCGGATAGCCCGAGCCCCGCACGTCGATCATCCCGAGCAGGAAGCTCGGCGCATGCGGAAGCCGCGAGATCGGCCGCATGTCGAGAATTTCCCGCACGTTGCGGATGCTGATGCCGAACGTCTCGCCGGCGAGTCCGAGCGTCAGATATTGCGAGGTTGCGGCCATTGCTAGGTCCGGGGTCAAATGGGTTAAGCGGTGCTCAGCGTTGAAACTCGGCGTCGCGCTCGTCTTGGCCGCCGTCCATGTCGAAGGCAAAGCCACCTCCGCCGCCGGCGGCCTTGATCGCGCGCGCCGGCTTACGCGCGGGCACGGGCTTTTTCGCGCCACGCTCCGCCGCCTGCATATGTCCTGCCTTGTTGCGCAGCTGGGTGACTGCCCGGTCGATCGGCGCGGACGCAGCGCTCTCGCCACGGCCGGCTTGCTCGATCCGGAAGAACGAGATCGTCGACTGAAGTTGCTCGGCCTGAGAGGCGAGCTCTTCCGAGGTCGAGGACACCTGCTCGGACGCGCTGGCGTTCTGCTGGCCGACCTTGTCGAGCTGCTGGATCGCTTGGTTGATCTGGGCCGATCCGACGTCCTGCTCGCGACAGGCCGCCGTGATCTCCTGGACCAGTTCGGCTGTCTTCTTGATGTCAGGCACCAGCTTCGACAGCATGCTACCGGCGTCCTGCGCGACCTTCACGGTCTCGCTCGACAGTGTGCCGATGTCGGCGGCCGCGGCCTGGCTGCGTTCGGCCAGCTTGCGCACCTCGGAGGCGACCACCGCAAAGCCTTTGCCGTGCTCGCCGGCGCGGGCGGCCTCGACTGCGGCGTTCAGCGCGAGCAGATCGGTCTGACGCGCGATTTCCTGCACGATGGTGATCTTCTCGGCGATGGTCTGCATCGCCTGGACGGCACGGCCGACGGCGATGCCGCTGGCTTCCGCATCCTTGGCCGACTGCGCCGCGATCTTCTCGGTCTGGTTGGCGTTGTCTGCGTTCTGCTTCACGTTCGAGGCCATTTCCTCCATCGACGAGGACGCCTCTTCGGCGGACGAGGCCTGCTCGGTGGCGCCCTGCGACAACTGTTCGGCGCTTGCCGATAGCTCCTGGCTGCCGGCCGAGACGTTCTGGGCGGCGGTGAGCGCCTCGGCGACGATCTGCCGGAGCTTCCCGACCATAGCGTTCAGCGACTTGACGAGATCGCCGACCTCGTCATTGCTGATGACATTGATCGTCTGATTGAGATCGCCGCCCGCGACTGCACCAGCGAGACCGACGGCACGTCCGAGCGCCCGGCTGATCGAGATCGAGATCCACAGCGCCGCGGCGACCGCAACCGCAAGCGAGATTCCGATCAGCGTCATCAACATGAGCTGGGCCTGGTGGCCTTCTTCCTTCGACTGGACGGCCTGTTCCGCCATCTGCTTCTTGGTGTTCGCGACATAGGCACCGACAGCATCGAGGGCGTCGGCAACCACCTTGCGGCCTTCGCCGACGGAGCGTTCGGTTGCCTTGACCTTGTCCGTTTTCGCCAGGCGGATGGTCTCCTCCTGGTAGGCATTCATCTTGCCGAGCGCGACGGCGAAGACATCCAGCAGTTTCTTCCCCTGTTCGCTTGCGAGGGCGTAGACCTCATCCTTGCTCCTCAGCGTCTGCTCACGACGGTTGGCGGCATCCGCATTGTACTGCTCGTATTCGTTCTCCTGAACCAGGATGGAATTCTTTTCGGCCCGCAGCTGAAACAGGATGAGCTTCTCGATCTCGGCCGCCTTCTCCATTCGCTTGGCGCGCAAGACCATGCTGTCGGCGGTCGTCATCATGTCGCCGAGCTTCATGTAGGCGACCCCGCCGGCGACCATGGACAGCACGATGATCAGACCGAACGCGCTGGCCAGCTTTGCCTTGACCGTGAATCTCATCTTCAGCCCCTGCCCCTAAGCCCCTCGCGGAGCTTGATCTCAATTCAGGATGCGTTCCATGTTGGGAACGATGACGAACTCTTCACGCCACTTCGCGATGAAGCGGATGAACTCCGGCTTCCAGTGCATGCCGACGCGCGGCGTCTGCTGCACGTCGGTCTGCGAAATTTCCGTGACTTCGTAGACTTTGTCTGCGGTCACGCCGACCAGCAACGGTTCGTTGTCGAGCTCGATCTCGATGACGACGATACGCGTCTCGGCGGAGTCCTCGAGCTGCGGCATGCCGAAGCGGATGCGCAAATCAGCCAGCGGAATGACGTTGCCGCGCACGTTGATCACGCTTGGGACGAAGGACCGGGCGCCCGCGACCTTCGTCACCGGCACAGGATCGATGATCTCGCGGACGAGGCCCGCGTCGAGTGCGAATTTTTCCTCGCCGAGGCCGATCATGACGACCTGCATCGCACCGGCCCGGTGTTCCATCGCCAAACCCTCGGTCATCACGCCGCCTCGCTGATATGCTGCTTCTCGACTTTCGACTGGGCCAGCGTGACGAGCTGCGCCACGTCGAGGATCAGCGCCGCCGTGCCGTCGCCGAGGATGGTCGCCCCGGAGAAAATCGTGACGTCCGAATGCAGCTTGGAGAGCGACTTGATCACGGTCTGGTGGTTGCCAATGATCTGGTCGGCGACCAAACCGACGTGAGTTTCGCCGGTCGAAATGATGATCGTTTTCTGGTGTCGATCGGGCGCGCCCGACGACGACATGAGCTCGCGCAGGCGGAGGAAGGGCACGAGGTTACCACGCACGTTGAGGAAGTTGCGCCCGCGGGACCGTTCGTCCTCGGCGGTCAGCTCGATGCATTCCTCCACGGCCGACAGCGGGATGATGTAGCGGCCCTCGCCAACGCGGATCAGAAGACCCTCGATGATGGCGAGCGTCAGCGGCAGGCGCAGCGTCACCGTGGTGCCCTGACCCGGCCGGGTCGACAGATCGATCGAGCCGCGCATGTTCTCGATGGTGCGCTTGACCACGTCCATGCCGACACCGCGACCGGACAGCGCAGAAATGGTCTGCGCCGTGGAGAAGCCCGGATGGAAGAGGAACTGATGGATCTCGTGATCGGACAGCACGGCGCCGGGGGCGATCAAGCCCTGCTCCTCGGCTTTCGCCCTGATGCGTGCGGTGTTGAGGCCACCGCCATTGTCCTTCACGGTGACGAGCACCTGTGCGCCGGAATGCACGGCGGCAAGCTCGATCCGGCCCTGCTCGGTCTTGCCGTTGGCAGCACGCGTTGCGGTGTCTTCGATACCGTGGTCGATGGCGTTGCGGATCAGGTGCACCAGGGGATCGGCCAGGCACTCGATCATGGTCTTGTCGAGCTCGGTATCCTCGCCCGAGGTGACGAACTCGACCGGCTTAGACAGATCGCGCGACAGGTCATGGATCAGGCGGCGGAAGCGACCGAACAGCGAGCCGATCGGCACCATGCGCGCGCCCATCGTGGTATCGCGCAAGGACGAAGCGAGGCGCTCGATCTCTTCGGCGATCATCTTGATCGAGAGGTCTGAACCTGCAGATGCGAGCTGGGTCAGTCGCGCCTGCGCGATCACGAGCTCGCCGACGCGGTCCATCAGCTCGTCGAGGCGCTCGGCCTGGACGCGGACGGTGGCGATGCCGCGATCGTCGCGCTTGGCTTCTGCCTTGGGTTCGGTCTTGGGTTCGGTCTTGGGTTCGGTCTTGGCTTCGGTCTTGGGTTCGACCTTCGATTCGACTTTGACTTCCGGCTTCGCTTGCGGCTTGGGCTCCGCCTTTGCGAGGGGCTGCTCGACAACGGGGACGGCAACGGCATCGACGGCCAGTGCCGGTATCTCGGCCGCCAGGGCCAACCCCTCGTCGAGGAGCTGCAACAGCGCTGCCGGCGCAGCCGCCTCGACATGCTCCAGCGGCGAAAGCGTCAGCTTCATTTCGTCCGAGACGAACATGAAGACGTCGTCGATCGCGGCCTTGTCGCAGGCCGCGTGCAGCTTGACGTCCCACTTCAGATAGCAGTCTTCCGGCTCCATCTCGTCAAGGAACGGAACACCGTCGGTGATCGGCACGACGAAGCAGGGGCCGAGCTTGCAGAGATCTTCCAGCAGATCGAGCGGATTCGAGCCGTTGCGCAGAATGTGGGACTCGAATTCCAGGAAGAGGTGCCAACCGGCCTGCTTGCTCTCGGCGGGCACGAGCGGCGCTTCCGCGAGTTCGGCGAGGGGAGCGGCCGGCCGATTGGGCGATACGAAGCGCTTGAGGTCGTCGAGGATGGCTTCACCGATGATATCGTCGGTCGATTGCGGATCCTCGATCAGCGCGCGGATATAGTCCTTGGCGGCGAGCGCGACGGAGATCAGCTCCTGGGTCGGCCTGATCTCGCCCTTGCGCACGCGATCGAAGGCGGTCTCGAATTCGTGGGTGAAGGAGGCGACCTTGTCGAAGCCGAACATGGCGCCGGAGCCCTTGATGGTATGCAGGGCGCGAAATGCGGAATCGACCAGCTCGCGGTCGTCGGGACGCTGACCGAGGTCGAGCAGGGCTCCTTCCAGAACCTCGAACAGCTCGCTCGCTTCCTGGCGGAAGATTTCGGTCGGGTCCATCGCACTCATGCGCGCACCAGTTTTGCGACGACTGCGAGCAGTTGCTCGGGCTTGAAGGGCTTTGTGATCCAGCCGGTGGCGCCTGCGCTCTTGGCTTCCTGTTTCACGGTGTCGTTGGATTCGGTGGTCAGGAACACGATGGGCATGCCGACCGCGCTCGGCAGCTTGCGCAGCGCCTTGATCAGCTCGAGCCCGTTCATGACAGGCATATTGAGGTCGGTGATGACGAGATCGAGCTTGCCGGCTTGCGCCTTGGCGAGGCCTTGCGCGCCGTCGCCCGCCTCGATCACGCTGTGGCCGGCCGGTTCGAGCACGACCTTGATCATCTGCCGGATGCTGGGAGAATCGTCGACCGTGAGGATCGTGGCCATTAGACGCCATCTTTCTTGTGTGGGAAGTGCTGATCGATCATTGCCTCGCTGGCGAAACCGGCGCGGCGGAGAGTGTTGCGCAAAGACTGCGAGAACGACGTCAGCACCACCGGACGGCCCTGGGCCTCGCCGGTCTTGGCGGTCGACAGCAGAAGCTGGATCGAGGTCACATCGGCTTTGTCGACGCTCGAGCAATCGATCTCGAGCCGGTCCTGACGACCGAAGGCTTCGCGGATCAGGTCGTAGACACTACGGATCGCAGCGATGCTGCAATCTGCAGGCAGCCGTAGGGACCACTTCGGCTCAGTGACATCAGACGACATTCGTCCCCCAAAATGACTCGAAATTCCGCTGCCCACACGGCGCGAATCCCGCGCGATGACTATCTGCGTGGGAGAGTATGCAAACTCCTAATGGAGTGGCCCGTACAACTACGGGTCACAATCCCCGGAACTTCGCGTATGCATCCAAGCGTGCACGACCCGCTCAAACCTCGTGCATGGCGAGCAGCGTCGAGGCAGTTTGCCGCGGCGGGACATTTGCTCCGCGTTAAATCGCGCCGGCTATTCATTGAGATCACGCCTCGCCATCCGAACGAGCCCGGCCGCCGATGCTGACCCAAGCGCTTCTGGTTGATGACAGCCGCTCTGTCCTCAATTTCCTGAAACGTCATATCGAAACGGAAGGCCTCGTCGAGGCCACCGCGTTCCTCGACCCCGTCGAGGCGTTGGCTTGCGCGCGCGAGCGCGTCTTCGATCTCGTGCTTGTCGACTACGAAATGCCGCACATGGACGGCATCAGCTTCATCCGCGCGCTTCGCACGCTGCCGGGCTGCACCGACATTCCGATCGCGATGATCACCTCGCGGCAGACCGACGACATCAAAATGGAAGCGCTGCAGGCCGGTGCAACGGATTTCCTGCCCAAGGCACCTCAGAGCGTCGAGATGACGGTGCGTCTGCGGAATTTGATTCAGCTTGGTGCAGCCGTACGTAAGCTAAACGATCGCGCTGCACATCTAGCCAGTGAGGTCGCTGCCGCAACACGCAAGCTCGGCGAGCGCGAGGAAGAAATCATCCTGCGGCTCGCGCTCGCGGTCGAATATCGTGACAACGACACCGGCGAGCACACGCTGCGGGTCGCCCGCTACAGCCGGATCATCGCCGAACAGCTTGGTCTCTCCGCCCGACTCTGCCGGGACATCTATCTCGCCGCGCCCTTGCACGATGTCGGCAAGGTCGCCATTCCCGACAACATCCTGCTCAAGCCGGGCAAGCTGACCGACGACGAGATGGCTGTGATCCGCACCCATGCGACGATCGGCGAAAAGATCCTGGCCGATTCCAGCTGCGAGCTGATCCAGCTCGGCGCGCAAATCGCCAAGGGCCATCACGAGCGCTGGGACGGTGCCGGCTATCCGAACGGCCTTAAGGCGGACGAGATCCCGGTCGCGGCGCGCGTGGTCGCAGTCGCCGACGTCTTCGATGCCCTGACGACGCGACGGCCGTATAAAGAGCCGATGCCGCTGGAATTGGCGCGTGACTATCTGATCGAGAACCAGGGACGGCAGTTCGATCCGGCCTGCGTCGAAGCCTTTCTGTCGCGCTGGGATGAGGTGCTGGGCATCGCCCCACGGCAGGGCACGGCACCATTTCAGACACCAGGAGCGGCCAGCCCTTTACGTTAGGAGCGACCGGGAGCCGTCCGGACCAGAACCGCGCCGACGCCGTTGCGGCGGTGCGACTTCGTCGGCTGAGGCCCCGTTTTGCCGCAAGGTCGTTTTCTGCCATCAATGCTTTGAACCCGTTCCTGCCAGGGTGCACCAATACCAAGAGTGATTCTGATCACACGACCCAACCCGTTTTCTGCTAGGCTCGCACCGGGGCGAGGATCCGTCCTATATCGTTCGAACTGGATGAGAAAATCATGAGAAGCCTGATCGGCGCCATCTTCGGCGTGCTTTGCCTGAGCGCGCCGGCCGTCGCGGGGACCCCCGCCGCCATTGTCGAGGACGTTCAGGGCAAGGTCGAGGGCATCGAATTCATGGACTATGTGGCGCCCGGCAAGATCATCAAACTCGGCCCCAAGGCCGGCATCACGCTCAGCTATCTCAAATCCTGCCTGCGCGAGACCATCACCGAAGGCGTCGTGCTGGTCGGCGCGGAGCAGAGCACCGTGCAACTCGGCAACGTCCAACGTGTCAAAGTGCCATGCGATGCCAACGCCGCGCAACTCTCCGAACGCGAGGCGAACCAGAGCGCGGCCACCACGTTCCGCAGCGTGCGAGCCGATGCTGGCAGCGCGCCGGCCAGGCTGCCGACGATCTACGGCGTCGCGCCGCTGATTCAGGCCAAGAGCGGCAGCACGCTGGTGATTGAACGCACCGACGGCCAGGAGCCCACGATCACGCTTCCGCTGAAGAATGATGTCATGGTCGCCAGAAAATTCTACGACCTTTCGAAAGCCGGCAAGTCGCTGACCCCGGGCGGCAGCTATCTCGCGAAGCTCGGCAACAAGCGCTACGCATTCCAGGTCGACGCCAGCGCGACAGCGTCGCCGACTCCGATCGTCGGTCGCCTGCTGCGGTTCGAATAGACGGCCCGCGACGGCAACGATGCGGCGGATCGGCAGGCGGGACATCGTTGCGGCGATCCTGATTGCGCTCGTTGCCGGCGCGGCTTTCACGTCTCCGCAGCTCCAGAGGCTGCAAGGTCTCTCGCTCGACATTCTCACGGCCTTGCGCTGGAAGCTGGTTGGCGACCGCCGCGATCCCGCGACATCGCCGGTCGTCGTCGTCGCGATTGACGGGGAGACCTACGACACCCCGCCCTTCAAGGGATCGCCGACGCAGACATGGACCCGCGAGATCGGACGGGTGCTCGGCAGCATCACCGACGGCGGCGCCAAGGTCATCGGATTCGACGTTATCTTTCCAAGCTTGATCGAGCAGTCGGAAATTCCCTTTGGGGATACGTCGTTCGGCAGCCGTGTGAAGGGATTTGACCGGGACTATCTGATCGCGCTGCGGCGCCTCTCCGAGGGCGGCAAGCTGGTGCTCGGTGAGAATCTTCGCAACGACCATCCGGACAGGCCCGATCACGCGCAGCAACTGGCGGTCAAAAACAACATTCGCGCCCTCAACGTCCATACCGATCCCGACAATGTCATTCGGCGGATGCCGCTGAGCTTTTTGATCGGGGGTCAGCCGGTGCCCGCCATGGCGGTCGAGCTCGTGGCGCGCTCGCTCGATGCAAAACCCGAGACCGGACCGAGCGGCGTGACGCGTTTGTCGGACTATGTGATCCCGAGCGCGGTGCCCAACACGCTCACGCTCAACTTCCGCGGCATGGGCCGCGACATCCCGACCTATTCGTTCGCCGATTTGCGCGCCTGCGTCGAAAAAGGAGATACCGGCTTCTTCCGTCGCGCCTTCAGCGGCAAGATCGTGTTGCTGGGCAGCCTTCTTACCTTCGATGACCGCAAGCTCACCTCGATGCATTTGGGCCGCGGATATGACGGGACGCCGGCGCCGCGATGCGCCCTGCCCGCGCCGGGGGACGCTACGCAAAACGCCCGCAGCCAGATCGCCGGTGTCTTCGTCCATGCCACAGCCGTGCGAAACCTGATCGAGCATGATGCCGTCATCGAGCTCGGCCCCCCGCTGCGGTCGATTCTGGCAATCGTGTTCGCGACGATCGTCGCCTGCGCGGCCTGCCTGCTGGCTCCGGCCGGCGCGGCGGTCGCCTGGCTCGGGCTCACCGTAACCTACACTGCTGTCGCCGTCGCCACATTCACGCATGCCGTAGCACTTCCGCTGACGGAGCCCGTGCTTGCGGGCCTCGCAGCCCTCGCCATGATGATCGGCTACCGTTTCGTGATCGCCGACCGCGAGGAGCGCTTCCTGCGCAAGAGCTTTGCGTTCTATCTCGCGCCGGAAGTCATCGACGGCATGGTTGCTTCCGGCAATATGCCCATGCTCGGCGGCGAGATGCGAGACATCACCATGTTCTTCTCGGACCTCATCGGTTTTTCCTCGATTGCCGAGAAGATGACGCCGGCCGAGCTGGTCGCACTGATGAACGACTATCTCTCCGCCATGACCGACATCATCGAAAGCCACGGCGGCTATGTCGATAAATATATCGGTGATTCCATCGTCGCGATGTTCGGCGCGCCGGCCGACGATCCCGATCACGCCCGGAATGCGGTCGCCGCCGCGCTGCAATGCCGCGACCGGCTTGAAGAGCTCAACGACAGCCATCCCGCGTTTCGGGGTCGCGGCCTTGCCCACCGCATCGGGCTGAACAGCGGCGAAGCCGTGGTCGGCAACATTGGCTCGCGCCGGCGTTTCAACTACACCGTCATGAGCGACACCGTAAACCTCGCCTCGCGGCTCGAAGGCGCCAACAAATATTTCGGCACCGCGATCATGGCGTCCGAGATGACAGTGAACCAGAGCCGCAGCGCCTACACCTGGCGCGAACTCGACCTGGTCAGGGTTCAGGGTCGCGACGAGCCGATCAGGGTGTACGAGCCGCTCGCGAAGAAGGACCAGGAGACCCGGGAGCAAGGCATCCGCGCGGCGAATTACGCCAAAGGGCTTGCGTACTGGCGTGCACGCGACTTCGCGAAAGCCGCCGAGCAGTTCGAAAGCAACGCCTGCGACGATCCGCCGTCGCGATATTTCGCCAAGCGTGCACAGGAGCTGGCTGAGCACCCGCCAGCGCCCGACTGGACGCCAGTGAATACGCTGGAAGGAAAGTAACGCTACTTGCCTCCTCTGCAGCAGGACTGCGAGGCCACCGCTCAGAACGGCAACCCCACATAATTCTCCGCGAGCAATCGCTGCGCCGCCTCGGACGAGAACAGGTACTCCAGCTCGGTCTGCTGGAGCCGGTCTTCATACTCGGAGCGATCGGGGAAGCGGTGCAGCATCATCGTCATCCACCACGAGAAGCGCTGCGCCTTCCAGATCCGCGCCAGCGCCTTGGCGGAATAGCCCTTCAGCCCGGAATCATCGCCATCCTGATAATGCGCCAGCATCGCGTGGTAGAGATAGTAGATGTCGGAAGCGGCACTGTTCAGCCCACGCGCACCGGTCGGCGGCACGATATGGGCGGCATCGCCGGCGAGGAACAGGCGGCCATAGTTCATCGGCTCGGCGACAAAGCTGCGCAGCGGCGCGATGCTCTTTTCGATCGAGGGACCCGTGACAAGGCGCGCGGCGACCTCGCTCGGCAAGCGACGCTTCAGCTCGGCCCAGAATGCGTCATCCGACCAGTCCTCGACTTTGTCAGTGAGGGGCACCTGGACGTAGTACCGGCTCAGCACCTGTGAGCGGAGCGAGCAAAGCGCAAAGCCACGCTCGTGCTTCACATAGATCAGCTCGGGAGACACCGGCTTGGTGCGCGACAGCACCCCTAGCCAGCCGAACGGATAGACCTTCTCATATTCGCGCAGCACGTCCTTCGGGATCGATTTGCGGCTGACGCCGTGGAAGCCATCGGCGCCGACGATGTAGTCGCAGTCGACCCGGATGGTCGCGCCGTTTGCGCGATACGTGACGTAGGGCCGGTCCGACGTCAGATCATGCGGCCTCACATCTTCGGCGTTGTGCACCACCTTGCCGCCGAGACGGTCGCGCGCCTCGTAGAGGTCGCGCGTCAACTCGGTCTGACCATAGACCAGCACCGAATTGCCACCGGAATGCTTGTGCAGATCGACATGGGAGAGCACGCCGTCATGCGCGATCTCGAATCCATTGTGGATCTCGCCCTCGCGGTCCATCCGCTCGCCGCATTGCGCTTCGCGCATCAGCCTGGCGAAGCCGTGCTCGAGCACGCCGGCACGGATGCGGGACAGCACGTGGTCGCGGCTGGATTTTTCCAACACGACCGTATCGATGCCCTTCAGGTGCAAGAGCTGGGACAGCAGCAGCCCGGACGGGCCGCCACCGATGATACAGACCTGTACTTTCATTTTTCCGTCCTCCCGTCGGCACTTTTTTGCAGATTCCACGGCCCAGACCGATGGAGGCTTTCGCCATTGTCTTGTATTATTCGAACATGAGAACCACAGCCCCCGCCCCGGCCATCCGGGTCTACAACCTGTTCGGCGAGGCCGGCGACCTGCCCGACGTCGTCCATTGCGAGACGATCGCGTCCCGCTCGGTGCTGCATGACTGGACCCTTGCCGTACACCGACATGCGCGGCTGCACCAGGTGCTGCTGATCGAGCGCGGCGGCGGCGAAGCGACGCTCGACGGACGCGTGGTGCCCTTGAAGCCGATGCAGATCGTCAACGTGCCGGTCGGTCATGTCCACGGCTTCCGTTTCATTCCGGGAACCCAGGGCTGGGTGCTGACCATCGCTGCGGAAATGCTGGACGAGGCGCTACTTGCCGCCGAGGGGCTGCGCGGCGTGCTGTCGAGATCGGCCGTGGTTCGCGGCACGTCGCAGATCCGCGCCACGATGAAGCAGATCTTCGCCGAGCATGCCGCACGCGATTTCGGCCGTGCGCATGTGCTGCGTGCATTGTCGGCGGCGATGATCGGTCTCGTGGCACGTGCGCTCACGGGCGAGAGTGGCAGCGGCGGCAGCGCAGAGTCATATCTATTCCGTCGTTTCGAGGCCCTGCTCGAACAGCATCATCTGGAGCGCTGGACCGTGGCGGACTACGCCAAGGCGCTCGCGATCACGCCGACGCATCTCAACCGCATCACGCGCGCGGCAACCGGCGACACCGCCTCGCACCTGATCCTGAACCGGCTGATCCGCGAAGCGCGGCGCAACCTCGTCTACACCAACCTGCCGGTCTCGACGATCGCCTACGCACTCGGCTTCGAGGACCCCGCTTATTTCAGCCGGGTCTATGCTGCCGCCACCGGGCTTTCGCCGAGCGCCTTTCGCGCACAGCTCCACGGCGGAGAGTAGCGCGCTACTGTCGTGCCGCCTCGTGCCCGGACTCTGCGGACATATCCTCCGGATGCCTCTTCTCGTAGTGCAGGAAGAGGTCAAGCAAGGCCAGAAGCACGATGACGATGCCGAAACCAATGCTCAGATGCATCGCGCGGGTATGCGGAAATCCGAGCAGCCAGGGCGAGGCAATCAGCCAGACGCCCATCAGGACATTGATCCACTCCTCCCAATCGCGGTAGGCGATGATGGCGGCGAGCGAGAGCACGACGATGATTGCGCTCGTGATCCAGAGGTCGATCTTGCCCTGGCTGTTCGTCAGCTTGAACAGCCACGGCGATAGAAAGAGAACCGCCGCGAGAAACAGATTGTAGACGTCAGGGGCGGTTTCGCGCTCTTTCAGACTGCTCATGGGGCACCTCTCCGCGAGGATATGCTGATGGAATCGTTCCGGAGAGGCTTTGGTTCCCAACGAACGAAGTTCGCCTCGCTAGACTTTGGTCGCAGGTCACGCGGCGAACTAGGCAGGGACCCAGGCTGGCAGATCGCCCACCTACCTTCGTATGGAGCGATCCACCCTTTGGATAGACGCTCTTTACCTCCGTACAATTGAGCATGAAACGCACAGGCCTTAGCGTGGCTGCATTCGGCGCCCCGGCGCTGGTGGCATGGACCTCCCATAGCCTTTGGCGCAAGACGGCCATACCCTGTCGGGTCGTCTGCGCCGCTTTTTCAACGGGCGATTGTCGATTTTCGATGTTTCATCTGGGCCGCAGGACTCCGACGGTACCTAGCGGCTTCCATGGGGAATTGGGGATTTGAGCATTATGTCCTGGCCGAAGATCGCGCTCTTCATCGATGGCTCGAATCTGTATGCGACCTCCAAGGCACTCGGCTTCGACATCGATTACCGGCGTCTGCTCGGCGAATTTCAGGAGCGCGGTACCCTGCTGCGGGCCTTCTATTACACGACCGTCATAGAAGATCAGGAATATTCGTCGATCCGCCCGTTGATCGATTGGCTCGACTATAACGGATACACCGTCGTCACCAAGCTGACGAAAGAATTCATCGATGCAACCACCGGCCGCCGCAAAGTCAAGGGCAGCATGGATGTTGACCTCGCAGTGAGCGCGATGGAGCTCGCCGGCCATGTCGACCAGATCGTACTGTTCTCCGGCGATGGGGACTTTCGGTCGTTGGTGGAGGCCGTGCAGCGGCGCGGCGTCCGTGTGGCGGTGGTCTCGACGCTCGTCACCCAGCCGCCGATGGTGGCCGACGAGCTGCGCCGACAGGCGGACGTCTTCATTGATCTGGCAGAGCTGAAACCAAAGATTGGGCGCGATCCGGCCGAACGGCCAGGACCGCGCGAAATACGTCAGCAGCCACCGCAATTCCTCACCCGCGGAACGATCAACCGAAGCGACCGGGTCGTATGATCCTGGCGGACGGCTGCCAGTTCGTCAGACGTCGAAGAACACCGTCTCCTCAGGCCCCTGCAAATTGATCGTGAAGGAATACACGACCTTGCCGGCACGTTCGCCACGCTTTGCGATCAGGGTCGCCCGTCGCACCGGCTGCTCGATCAGGTTGAGCACCGGGTCGGCGGCATTGGCGGCCTCTTCATCCGAGAAATAGAGGCGCGTGTTCAATCCGATGTTGATGCCGCGCGCGACGATCCAGACGTTGACGTGCGGCGCGCATTTGCGACCCGCCTTGTCGATGATCGCGCCGGGCTTGATGGTCTCGAAAGTCACCAGCCCGCTCTCGAAATCGGAGCCCGCGCGGCCCCAGCCGCGGAAGTCCTGATCCAGCGCGCCGGCCGAACGATCGGCCGGATGGTTGTAGCGGCCGGCCGCATTGGCCTGCCAGATCTCCAGCAGGACGTCGCGCAGCGGCGTGCCGGTGCCGTCGAGCACCTTGCCTTCGAGCGTGATGCGTTCGCCTTGCGTGTTCGGCGTCACCAGCACGTTGGAGAAGTTCTTCTCGAAAATGTCGAAGCCCGCCATGGCCGGGATCAGGCCGATATGGACATAGGGCCCGGCGGTCTGCGAGGCGGTTTCCTTGAGATAGTTGAGCGGCTGCGGCATGGATCTCAATTCCCGGCGGTGCGATTTTCGAAATAGGTGGAGCGCTGACCGCGCAGGACGATGTCGAAGCGATAAGCGAGCGAGTCGAACGGCGTCGAGGCGTTGAGGTCGAGTGGCGCGACGAGGCGATCGAGCGCGTCCTTGTCCGGGATCGTCGTCAGGATCGGGCAAATCGGGATCAAGGGATCGCCCTCGAAGTACATTTGTGTAATCAGCCGCTGCGCGAAGCCCGAGCCGAACACCGAGAAATGGATATGGGCCGGGCGCCAGCTGTTGACGTAGTTGCGCCAGGGATAGGGGCCCGGCTTGACGGTGCGGAAATAATAGTAGCCGGTGTCGTCCGTCAGCGCGCGGCCGCAACCGCCGAAATTGGGATCGATCGGCGCCAGATACGTATCCTTCTTGTGCCGGTAGCGGCCGCCGGCATTGGCCTGCCAGAACTCGACCAGCGTGTTCGGCACGCCGCGGCCGGTCTCGTCGAGCACACGGCCATGGACGACGATGCGCTCGCCGACGGGATCGCCGTCCTTGGCGTAGTTGCGGATCAGATCATTGTCGAGCGGGCCGAGATCGTTGTGGCCGAACACCGGCCCCGTGATTTCCGAGACCGAATTCTCCAGCGACAACAGCGACTGACGCGGAGAACGCAGCACCGAGGTTTTATAGCCAGGCGCGTAGGCCGGCGGATGGATCGAGCGGTCGCGCTGGAAGAAGCCCCCATCCCCGAGCGGCGACGTCAAAGGCTCGGGGCGGTTGAGGCGGGGATCGCGCAAGGCTGGTGCCTGGGCATTCATCGGCGGTGTCTCTCCCTGTGACCGCGACCGGTCCTGGCGCGGCGTGTTGGCGAGATCATGGGCCGGGCTATTCCACAAATAAATAGATCAATTATAATGCATAGTATGAAAGAAATCGATCATTTGGCCCTCGACGGCCACGCCCTCGAACTGTTCCTCGCCGTGCTGGAGGAGGGCTCGGTGACATCAGCCGCCACGCGTCTCGGCTTGACGCAGTCGGCCGTGAGTCATGGGCTGAACAAGCTGCGGCGGATCGCCGGAGATCCCCTGTTCGCGAAGTCCGGCCGCGGCATCGTCGCGACGGCCCATGCCCAGGCGCTGGCCGCGAAGGCGCGCGCGCTGATCGACGAGATGCGCAGCTTCGCCGGCGGCGTCACGTTCGAGCCGCCGAGCGCGCAGCTTTCGCTGACGATCGCCGCCAACGACTTCCAGCGCGACCTGCTGCTGCCGCGCTTCTTCGGTCATGTCGCCGCGCAGGTGAAGAGCCTGAACCTGCGCGTGATCCCGTCGCAATCGCCCTCGCCGGCCATGCTGCGCGAAAATCGCTGCGACCTCCTGATCACGCCGCTGCCGCCTGTTGGCGTCGACATCGTGCAGAAGCGGCTGCTGAGCGATCATTACGTCTGCTATTTCGATCCCAAGGCGCGCGCCGCACCGGCGGGCCGCAGCGCCTATCTCGCCGCGCGACACATCACCGTGGTCTACACCGACAACGAGCGGCTCGATTTCGATCGTCGGCTCGCGGCGAACGGCTTCCACCGCGACATCGCCATTTCCGTGCCGAGCTTCTCCGGTGTGCCGTCCTTCTTACGCGGCTCGCAGATGTTGGCGAGCATGCCGAGCCTGCTTGCCTCCGGCGTGATGAGTGGCTTCGCGCATGCCCTGATACCACTGCCCTCACGCACGCGCACGCTGGCCGAGCTGCCGATGTTCATGGTCTGGCACCAGCGCTATCACAAGGACCCCGCGCATCGCTGGGTCCGGAGGCAGCTCGAAACGGTCGCAGCGACGGCTGCCGGCGGCTGAGCCGGTATTCGGCACGCTACGGCCGATCTGCCCGCCCGCGCGATGCCCAGCCCCTCGCCAAACCCACTGGTTGCGCGCGGGCGGCCACGCTAGAATTCGGTCATGACAGTGACCGACATTGCGAGCCGAACCTACAATCACAGCTGGCGGCTGGATCCCATCATCCGCAGCCTGCTCGATACTGACTTCTATAAGTTGCTGATGTTACAGATGATTCGGGAATCATATCCGGATCAGCAGGTCACATTTTCGGTCATCAACCGCTCGCGCCATGTGCGCCTCGCCGAGATTATCGACGAGGGCGAGCTGCGGGCCCAGCTCGACCACGCCCGGACCATCCGCTTCTCCAAGAAGGAGCTGATCTGGCTCGCCGGCAACACCTTCTACGGCAAGACCCACATGTTTTCGGCGGACTTCATCCGCTGGCTCGCCGAATTTCGCCTTCCCGAATACGAGCTGCGCAAGGTCGAGGGCCAGTACGAGCTGCATTTCCACGGGCCGTGGACCCACACCACGATGTGGGAGATTCCAGCGCTCGCCATTCTCAACGAATTGCGTTCACGTTCGGCCATGAAGGACCGCGGCCGCTTCGAGCTCGACGTGCTCTATGCCCGCGCCAAGGCCAAGCTGTGGACCAAGGTGGAGCGGCTGCGCAAGCTGGAGAATTTGCGGTTGTCCGACTTCGGCACCCGCCGCCGCCACGGCTTTCTCTGGCAGCGCTGGTGTGTGGAAGCTGTGAAGGAAGGCCTCGGCCCGTCCTTCATCGGCACCTCCAACGTGCTGCTTGCGATGGACAACGATCTCGAAGCGATCGGCACCAACGCGCACGAGTTGCCGATGGTCGCGGCCGCGCTCGCCAGGGACGACGAGGAATTGCGCTGGGCGCCCTATCGGATTCTCGACCAGTGGCGCCAAACCTATGGCGGCAATCTGCTGATCGCGCTGCCGGACGCCTTCGGCACCAAGGCGTTCCTGAGCGATGCGCCGGAATGGGTGGCCGACTGGACCGGCTTCCGCCCCGACAGCGCGCCGCCGATCCAGGCGGGCGAGGAGATCGTTGCCTGGTGGCAGAAGAAAGGTCGCAATCCCAAGGACAAGCTGCTCGTGTTCTCCGACGCGATGGACGTCGGGTCGATCGAGGAGACCTATCACCACTTCGCGGGCCGGGTGCGGCTCTCGTTCGGCTGGGGCACCAACCTCACCAACGATTTCGTCGGCTGCGCGCCCGACGGCTCGTTCAACCTCGATCCCATTTCGTTGGTCTGCAAGGTGTCGTCGGTCGACGGACATCCGGCCGTCAAGCTCTCCGACAACCCGGAGAAGGCGACCGGCATACCCTCGGAGATCGAGCGGTACTTGCGTGTGTTCGGCGATGCCGGCCGCGTACGCAAGCCGGTGCTGGTCTAGGATCCGACCAAATTCTCTCAATCGCGTGGATCGCAAAAGGCCGGATTCTCGGCATCGGCACGCCAATGCGGCGCGGTTCCGGCTGAGGAGCATTTTCGACGATCTATACGCATCTGTTTCACGGTGCTTTCACCCTCCGAGACGATCTCGCGGCTTTCTCATGTGGAGTTAAGCAGCATTCCCGCATGGTTCGCGTTATCAGCCGAACGATCGGCTGGGTCGTTGAGTGATTTGGGGAACGCAGTGTTTCGCAGAACAGCAACGTCGGTGAAGGAACGCAGCTTCCTTCACGCGATCAAACTCGTCTCGCCGTTCGTGATGGTCGTCGTGCTGCAGGCGGCGATCGCCGGATTCAGCCTCGAGGTGATGTCATCGGTTCGCGCCTATGTCGCGGGCGAGGCGATGTGGTCGCGTTCGCAGAAGAACGCCGTCTATTTCCTCAATCTCTATCTGCATTCGGGCGAAGCCGGCCAGTTCGCACAATACCGGACCTCGCTCGCCGTCCCTATCGGCGACGAATATGCAAGATGGGCGCTCGAGAGCGATCCGGTCGACATCGAGACCGCGCGCATCGGCTTCCTGCAAGGCGGCAACCATCCCGATGACGTTCCCGACCTGATCTGGCTGTTCCGCTATTTCAACCGGGTCAGCTTCCTCCGCGAAGCGATTCGGGAATGGGCAGCCACCGATCCCATGCTGCTGGAGCTCGGCGTGTTCGGTGAAGTCATCCGGAGTGAACTGAAGGACGGCCCCATCACAGACAGCGGCCGCCGCCAGTTCCTCTCGTCACGGCTCTCGGAGTTGAACAGGCAGTTCACCGGGCATGCCGAGCGGTTCTCAACCGTCCTCGGCGAAGGCTCTCGCACCATCCAACTGACTCTGACTTGGCTGAACATCGCGACCGCCGCGACCTTGATCCTGCTCCTGATCTGGCATACGCGGCGACTGGTGCTGCAAAGGCAGGCTTTCGAGGAAGCATTGCATGCGGAAAAGGATCGCCTCGCCTTTCAAGCCTCGCATGATTGGCTGACAGGTATCGCGAACCGGCGAGCCTTCGAGGCGCGCCTGCAGGGCGAGCTCGATGGTCGCAGCGAAGGCTCCCTCAGCCTGATCCTGCTCGACCTCGACCAGTTCAAGGGCGTCAACGACAGCTGCGGCCATCTCGCCGGCGATCGGCTGCTGTGTCAGGTCGCGCGCCTGCTGCTGCAGGACCGGCGGCCACGCGATCTGGTCGCCCGGCTCGGCGGTGACGAATTCGGCCTGATCCTGCCGCAATGCCCGCCATGCGACGCCGTCGATATCGCCGAGCGGCTGCGGCGGTCGCTCGAACTGTTCAACTTCGCCTGGGATGATCGCTGCTTTGCTGTGACCGCCAGCATTGGCGTTGCCTGCATTGCCGATGGCAACACCACGCTCGAGCAAGCGATGCGTCAGGCGGACGCCGCCTGCTATCGCGCCAAGGAAAAGGGCCGCAACCGGGTTCAGGTCGACAACGGGAAGCCGGACGTCGTTCTCGTCGCCCCAAGGCCGCGCGAGGCCGCCCGCGCCTAAGAGTAACCGACGCCATCACCGTGTCGGCAGGATCCCGAGACCGACGAGATGCGCGTCGAGGAATTGCTTAACCTGCTGGCGCAGCATCTGCGGCGGTACGGCGACCATGCGCTCTTCGAGGCCGAGTGAGATGATCCCATGCACCGCGGAAAATAGCGTGCGCGACAGCAAGGCGAGCTTCACGTCATCCGCATCTGGGAGCACCCGCACCAGCGGCGGGTGCATCAACGCGAAGGCGTCCATCACCATCTGGAGGATATCGTCAGGATAAGGACGGTCATCCTCCATCCGATGCTCGAACAGCGAGCGCAGCAGATTGGCGTGCTCGGCGAAGAAGTCGAGATAGGTCTCGGCAAGGCCGTACAGCTGGCGCACCGGATCTTCGGCCGAAACGCCGCGGAGGCGCGTCGTCAGCGCCTGCACCGTCTCGCGGTTGACGGTCAGGATCACCCCGTCGAAGTCGCCGAACTCATTATAGACACTGCCGACGGAGCAGCCGGCGGCTTCGGCTACATCTCGAACCTTCAACGATCTCAGTCCCTTAGCCGCGATAATGCCTCGGGCGATCTCCAGGATCTGGAGCCGGCGCCGATTTTTTTTCCGATCCCTTATCGATTCATCTTGAACATTGTTCATTCTTGAGCTACCAACGTGAACATTGTTCAAACTAACCCGGAGACCTGCAAAATGCAAACCCTTGCTGTTGATGTCGCCTCCGCCTTCATTGACGACGCCGCGGCTCTCGTGACCGGATTTGGCCGCGCCCTGCTGCGGTTCGCCACGGCACCGATCGATCGCATCGCCAATGCCTGCGACATTGCCGGTGTGCTCGCCGAGCGCCGCGCGACCTTCCGGATGTGGCGGGCGAGCCGCGCCCGTCGCGGAGGCCGCCGCTTCAGCCTGCTTGGTTGCCTCAATCCCTTCCGCCATCTCGCTCATCTCACCTGAGGAGAGGCTTTCGCACGTGCGCATCCATTCCATTGCGAGGGCCGGATGCAACAGTAGCCTTATTGTGTCCGGACATTCGTGGCCGACTTCGCTGATGTCAAAAGATGCTGTTCGGCTTTTCCTCCTCGCCCCGGGCAATATCCGGCCAGCCCGGCATTGCTGTCGGACACCAGGGCCGCGCGGCCGGATATTTGCGAACCTAACGACATCAGTTCGAGACCAACAGGGTCGGAGAGGGATCGAGGGGACACGGCAGGGCCGCGACAATTGTCACCCTGCCATCGCTCCCCACACTCTTCCGGTCGGGACGTTCGATCCGCAACGTAACAACCTCACTCTGCCTTCCCAAAACAGGACTGATCATGATCAGGAATTTGATGTCGTCACGCCGCTTTGCGCCGCTGTTCTGGGCGCAATTCTTCTCGGCGCTCAACGACAACGTGCTCAAGAACGCACTCGTCATCATCCTGCTCTACAGCGTCGCGACCGGCCATGGTGATGCGCTTGTGACGGTGGCAGGCGCCGTCTTCATCTTTCCCTATTTCATCCTGTCCGGCCTCGGCGGCCAGCTCGCCGACAAATACGTCAAATCGGTCGTCGCCAGGCGGTTGAAATTCGCCGAGATCTTCGCAGCGAGCTTTGCCGCCGCCGGCTTCCTCATGCATTCGGTGCCGCTGCTGTTCACCGCGCTCGCATTGTTCGGCATCATCGCCGCCCTGTTCGGCCCCGTGAAATACGCCATGCTGCCGGACCAGCTCGAACTCGGCGAGCTCGCGAGCGGCAATGCGCTGGTCGAAGGCGCGACCTTCATGGCCATCCTGCTCGGCACGGTCGCGGGCGGCCAGTTCGTGGCAGGCTCTGCTCATATGGGCTGGGTCGCATCGGCCGTGGTCCTGCTGGCCCTGCTGTCCTGGGCCTTCGCGTCCCGCATTCCGCAAACAACGCCCTCCGCGCCCGATCTGCCCGTCGACGCCAATCCCTGGACCTCGACGCTCAGCCTGCTCAGGACGCTGCACGCCGACCACCGGCTGTGGGACGGCACAGTGATCGTCTCCTGGTTCTGGCTGGTCGGCGCCATCGTGCTGTCGCTGCTGCCGGCGCTGGTCAAGGACGTGGTCGGCGGCAGCGAAGGCGTGGTGACCCTGTGCCTTGCGATCTTCGCGATCGGCATTGCGATCGGCTCGCTGTTCGCGGCCAGCCTGAGCCACGTTCGGCCGAACCTCGCACTGGTGCCGATCGGCGCCATCATCATGGGTTGCGCCGGCCTTGATCTCGCCTGGGCCGTCGCAGTGGTCACCAAGGGCCAGGACATCGCCGCGGCAGACTTCGCAACCTCGTTCACCGGCTTGCGCATGCTGGCCGACTTCGTCGCCTTTGCCTTCGGCGGCGGACTGTTCGTCGTTCCCTCCTTCGCCGCCGTGCAGGCCTGGTCGGAGCCGGACGAGCGCGCCCGCATCATCGCCGCCGGCAACGTGCTGCAGGCCGCCTTCATGGTGGTGGGCTCCCTCTTCGTCGCGCTGCTGCAGGCGGGCGGATTGCATGTCGGCTGGATCTTCTTCGGACTCGGCATCGGCAGCTTCGGCGCTGTCTGGTTCGTACTGACGAAATGGGGCAAGGAGGGCGTGCGCGATTTCGGCGGACTCCTGTTCCGCGCGCTGTTCCGCACCGAGGTGCGCGGGCTGGAGAACCTGCCGCCTCCGGGTACGCGCATGCTGATCGCGCCGAACCATGTGAGCCTGATCGACGGCCCGCTGCTGCACGCCGTGCTGCCGATCGATGCAAGTTTCGCGGTCGATACCGGCATCGCCAAGGCCTGGTGGGCCAGGCCGTTCCTGCGCGTGGTCAAGCACTACACCGTGGACCCGAGCAAGCCGCTGGCCGCACGCGACCTGATCAAGCTCGTCGCCGCTGGCGAGCCGGTCGTGATCTTCCCGGAGGGACGCATCACCGTCTCCGGCTCGCTGATGAAGGTCTATGACGGCACCGCCATGATCGCGGACAAGGCCGATGCCGTCGTCGTGCCTGTACGCATCGAGGGCGCGCAACGCTCGCATCTCAGCTACCTCAACTCCAGCCAGATCAAGCGCTCCTGGTTTCCGCGCGTGACGGTCACGATCCTGCCGCCGGTCAAGCTGCCGGTCGACGAGCAGCTGAAGGGCAAGGCGCGCCGCAACGCCGCCGGCGCCGCGCTCCAGGACGTCATGATCGATGCTCTGGTGAAGAATGCGATGCTCGATCACTCGTTGTTCGAAGCGCTCGGGCACGCCTATCGCGACCGCGACACCGGCAAGGTCATCGTCGAGGATGCACTCGGCACCAAGCTGACCTATCGCAAGCTGATCCTCGGCGCGCAGGTCCTGAGCCGCAAGCTCGAGACCGGCACCTCGGCCGGAGAGAATGTCGGCGTGCTGCTGCCGAACTCCGCAGGCGTGGCCGTCGTGTTCATGGCGCTGCAGAGCATCGGCCGGGTCCCGGCGATGCTCAATTTCTCGGCCGGCCCGGTCAACGTGCTCGCCGCCATGAAGGCCGCGCAGGTCAAGACCGTGCTGACCTCGAAGGCCTTCATCGAAAAGGGTAAGCTGGACAAGCTGATGGCCGCGATCTCGGCCGAAGCCCGAATCGTCTATCTCGAAGACGTCCGCGCCTCGATCGGCACGGCCGACAAGATCAAGGGCCTGCTCGCAGGCACCGCGCCGCGCATCGTTCGCCAGGCCAACGACCCAGCCGTGGTGCTGTTCACCTCAGGCTCCGAAGGTATGCCCAAGGGCGTGGTGCTGTCCCACCGCAACATCCTCGCCAACGCGGCGCAGGCGCTGGCGCGGGTCGACGCCAACGCCAATGACAAGGTGTTCAACGTACTGCCGGTGTTCCACTCCTTCGGCCTCACCGGCGGCATGATGATGCCAATGCTCGCGGGCATTCCGATCTACATGTACCCCTCGCCGCTGCATTACCGGATCGTGCCGGAGCTGATCTACCAGACCGGAGCAACGATCCTGTTCGGCACCGACACGTTCCTCACCGGCTACGCCCGCTCGGCGCACGCTTACGACTTCCGCACCCTGCGCCTGGTGATCGCCGGCGCCGAGGCGGTCAAGGATCGCACTCGCCAGGTGTTCATGGAGCGCTACGGCATCCGCATCCTCGAAGGCTATGGCGTCACCGAAACGGCGCCGGTGCTGGCGATGAACACGCCGATGGCCAATCGCCCCGGCACCGTCGGCCGCCTGTCGCCGCTGATGGAAAGCAAGCTCGATCCTGTTCCCGGCATCGAGGAAGGCGGACGTCTCTCGGTCCGTGGGCCGAACGTGATGCTCGGCTATTTGCGGGCCGAAAATCCCGGCGTGCTCGAAGTGCTTCCCGACGGCTGGCACGATACCGGCGATATCGTCGCGATCGATGCCGCCGGCTTCATCACCATCAAGGGGCGCGCCAAGCGCTTCGCCAAGATTGCCGGCGAAATGGTCTCGCTGTCGGCAGTCGAGAGCATCGCGACGACGCTATGGCCGCAGGCCGCCTCGGTCGCCGTATCGATCCCCGATCAGCGCAAGGGCGAGCGCATCGTGCTGCTGACGACGGAAAAGACCGCCGAGCGCAGTGCAATGCAAGTTCAAGCCAAGGCGATCGGCGCCTCCGAACTGACCGTGCCGGCAACGATCATGGTCGTCGACAAGGTGCCGCTGCTCGGCACCGGCAAGACCGATTACGTCACCGCAACGACGATGGCGCGTGAGCAGGCGTCTTCGCCGGAGCGCGAGGTTGCGTAACAAAGATGCGCGAGGCGCCTGAAATGAACAGCGCGCGATGCCCGGGAGTGGTTCTGCTTCATGGCATCGCGCGCACCTCCTCATCGCTAAAGAGGCTTGGGCGAGCGCTCCAGACATCCGGGTTCGCAACGCTCAACATCGCGTACGCGAGCCGTACGAAGCCAATCGCAGCGCTCGCTGACGATATTCATCCGGCGATCGCCCGCTTCGCCGGGCGAGAGGCCCCGCTCCATTTCGTCGCCCACTCGATGGGTGGTCTCGTGGTGCGCGCCTATATCGCGAAGTACCGGCCCTCCCGCCTTGGCGGTGTCGTGATGCTGGGAACGCCGAATGGCGGCAGCGAGGTCGCCGATCTCCTGAGCGGGTCTCGATTCTACCGCGCGTTCTACGGGCCGGCCGGGCTCGAGCTCACGACAGCGCGCCGGCCGGACGCTCTCCCTGACGTGGACTATCCCGTCGGCGTGATCGCGGGCAGCCGCTTCATCGATCCCGTCGCCGGTCTGTTCGTTCTGCCGAAACCGAATGACGGACGGGTCTCGGTTCAGAGCGCGATGCTCACCGGTATGACCGACCATATCGTCGTGAAGGCGTCTCATACCGGGCTGCCGCGCAACGCCATCGCGATTGCCCACACGATCGCCTTCCTGCGCGAAGGCCACTTCCGCACCGCGCCGCTCACTTGAGCAGGAGATAACGGACCGGGTTGTCGTCGCACTGGCCTGCCCCGCACTCCAGCACGGTAGAGAGGAGATTTGCGGCAACCAGCAAAGCGAAGATCGCAAAGACCGCGTCGGATGCTAGCCGATGGAGGGGCACATCTCCGTCTCGCTTCCCGCTCATGTCCTTCAGGACAAAGACAAGGGCGACATAGCAGATAACACCGACGGCCGCGATCAGCGCCCAGGTGTAGAAATGCAGGCCCAGCAGCGTCGAGCCATATCCGGGATCACCGGGGGCGAGATGCAGCGACACCTGCCTCATCGAGATGACGCCGGTGACGAGGCTGGCGATGAGGACCATCGCGTAATGTGACAGGCGTTCACCGAACTGCATGTTAAACAGAAAGCCCATGCCGATTGCGATGAACCCGGCGCGTTGCAGCAGGCATAGCGGACATGGCAACTCGCCACGCGCAAGCTGATAGAAGAACGCGACGGTCAGGATCAGCGAGATCCCGAGCAATCCGAGCATGTTCAGGATCGTGGCGACCGGTTGTCGGCTCGGCATCGCGACACCGTCAGAAGGAGAATTTGAGCGGATCGGTCGCGTGGTGAAAGAACCATGCGACGGTAACGACGATCGTTGCGCTCCAGAGCGCGTAGCTCAGCCCCGCGCGTGAGCGCCAGACGCAGGCGCAGCTTGCGAGCGCCAGTAGAAATGGCAGAAACATGTACATGACCGCTGGCTCCCAAGCGATTCGGGCATTGCACGAACTGCTCAAGGGATACGTTAGCCCTGCGTGCCCCTCAAGAGCCGGTTTCGCTGCGTCGCTCCCGCGCGTAACGCACCAGCGCTGCGAAGCGATAGATGCCGTGCACGAACTTGCCATAGGGCATGGTGATGAACAGCGCGAAAACTGCGCCGAGATGCAGCGCCAGCAGCGGCCCCATCGCCGAGGTCTCGCGCAAGAAGAGAAGCAGCATCCCGGTAAGGCCGGTGAGGAACAGCATGGCGATGAAGCCGACATCCATGCCGTAGCTGATCTCGTCGAGCAACGCCGGATCGCGCTGCATCTTGGCTGCGAACAGGCCGACCGGACCGACGATGAGGCCGATGCCACCGAGTGTACCCAGCACCACGGGCAGATCCCACCAGGGATACGGCGCCTCACGGCCGAACAGATAGTGGTACAGCGTCGCCACCGACGTCGCGGCAAAGCACAGCAGGAAGCCGTAGAACGTCAAATGATGGAAAAGCTTGCGCCGGTCGGTCGGCTTGTCGTCCTCGTTGTAGCAGCCGACGCCGCCGCCATGGAGATAGCGCAACTCGCCGGCATCACGGATCGCCCGGAAGATGGAGCCACCGTCGGCACGGCCGCCGATCGGCGTGCCGATCTCGCGCCAGAATGCGCGCACGCTCATGACCAGCGCCAGGATCGCAAAGAAGAAGGCAGCGCTGAACAGCGCGGCCATCGCGTTGTGCGGCATCAGTCTGTAGAAAGCGCCGGGGCCGGTGTGCACGCCGAAAAGCACGCTGCTATCATTCAGTGCCGCGAAGCCGAAAATGAAGGCCGCCATGCTGAGCGCGGCCACGATGCTGATGACCAGCCCGTTGCGCGCGAAGGCGCCGGACAGCACCTTTGGCCAGGCATAGGCCGCGTATGACTCGGCGCGCGCGACCGCGAGCGTCTTCGGAACATTCACGTTGAATTCGTGCGGCGGCGAGAACTGACAGTCGACGTAGCAGGCGCCGCAGGCATGGCAGAGATTGGCGAGATAGTTGAGGTCGCCGTCCGAGAAGGCGCGGCGCATCTCCATGGCCGGAAACACCGCGCAAAGACCCTCGCAGTAGCGGCAGGAATTGCAGACCGTCATCAAACGGTCGGCTTCGTCGAGAATCCTAGTGCCGTGCATGTTTCGCCGCTTCCCGTCCTGCGATCCGCCCGAATACGCTTCCGATGGTCATGCCCATGCCGGCGGCGTAGCCTTTGCCGAGCACATTGCCGGCCATGATCTCGCCGGCCGCGAACATGTTGGCCGAGGGCTTGCCGTCAGCCATCCGCATCCGCGCCTCCGTGGTCACGCGCGTGCCGAGATAGGTGAAGGTGATGCCCGGCCGCACCGGATAGGCAAGATAAGGCGGCGTTTCGATCCTGCGCGCCCAATGCGTCTTCGGCGGCGTGATGCCTTCGGTGCGGCAGTCGTCCAGGATGGTGTGATCGAAGGTGCCGGGCCGCACCGCCGCGTTGAATTCGGTGATGGTCTTTTCCAGCACGGCCGGATCGAGTTCGAGCTTGCCGGCAAGCTCCGCGATCGTCTGCCCTGCGATCGGGGGGAACAACGTCGGCATGAAGCTCGTGACGACGGTGGAATCGAAGATGATGTAGGCGATCTGGTCGGGCTGCGCCGCGACCAGCCGACCCCAGATCGCGTAGCGCTTCGGCCAGATGTCCTCACCCTCATCGTAGAAGCGCTGGGCATGTTTGTTGACGACGATACCAAACACCACGGAGTCGTGACGCGTGATGATACCGCCGTCGAACTTCGGCGCGCGGGCATCGATCGCGACCGCGTGGCACTGGGTGGGATCGCCAACCTCCTGTACGCCCTTGTCGAGCAGCATCTTCAGGATCGAGCCGCGATTATAGGGCGTACCGCGGATCAGGAAATTGTCGGCGGCCTCGCCCCAATATTGCTTGAGCCATTCGATGTTGGCTTCGAAGCCGCCGGCGGCCGCCACCAGCGAGGTCGCGCGGATCTCGGTCTCGCCTTTGACCGGCCGCTTCAGGCGCGCGGCGAGGAACATGCCGTCCTCGATCACGAGGTCGGTCACCTCGGCATCGTATTCGACGTCCACACCGAGACGTTCAGCCGTCAGATACAACGCGTTGAGCATCGCCCGGCCGCCGCCGAGGAAGAAAGAGTTGGTGCGGCCGAGACTCAGCGTGCCGCCCAGCGAAGGCTGCCAGCGAACGCCCTGCTCCACGATCCAGTTCAGGATATCCTTGGACTCGCGGATCATGTGCCGGGCAAGCACCTCGTCGGTCTGCCCGCCGGTGACGCGCAGCAGGTCCTCCCAGAACTCCTCCTCGGTGTATGGACCAGTGAGAATTTCGGTTGCGGCATCGTGGGCACAGCGCATGTTGCGGGTGTGGCGGGTGTTGCCGCCGCGGTAGAATTTGGGCGCGCCTTCGAGCACCAGCACGGAGGCGCCGCTGCGGCGCGCTGCGATCGCCGCGCACAGCGCCGCGTTGCCGCCGCCGATCACCAGCACGTCGTATTTGCTGCTCATGTCGTCTGCCCGATGCGACGAGGTTGGAAACATTCTGCCCGCGGCCAAGGTCGATCGTTCCGCTATTGCGTACTTTTGTATACAAAGATATACATGCACGACGCAAGCGGCATCTCTGCATGAGCCGAATGCACGGTGAGGGACCATGGCCAGACGACCGGCAAAGGCAGGCGGATCGATCGTGCGCGGCGAAGGAGTTGCGCTGGGTGAAGCCGTGTTCCGCTCGCTCTGCGAGGCGCTGCAGGCCGGCAGCTACCGCGCCGGCGACCGCCTCCGGGAGGAGGAAGTGGCGCAGCGGCTCAAGGTCAGCCGCACGCCGGTGCGCGAAGCCCTGGGCCGCCTCGCCGCGCGCGGCTTTGTCGAGCCCGCCGGCGGCCGGGGGCTGATCGTCCGCGACCTCGACATCTCAGAGGTGCTCGAGCTTTACGCCATGCGCGAGATCATGGAAGGCGCCGCCGCGCGCCTTGCCGCCGAGCATGCCTCGGCGCCCGAGATCGACGCCCTCAGGGATATCGAGCAGGCTTTTGCTGAAGCGTCCGAGACCGACGCCACCGAGATGGCAAGGTTGAACCGCGCCTTTCACGAAGCGGTCTGCCGCGCCGCGCGCAACCGCTATCTCGACAATGCCTCCCGCGAGTTGCAGGACTGGATCGCCCTGCTCGGCCCAACCACTTTCACGGTGACAGGGCGCCCTTCGACCAGCCACGGCGAGCATCAGGCCATCATCGAGGCCATCGCCGCGCGCGACGGCGACAAGGCCGAACGGCTCGCACGCGCGCACATCCGCGAAGCGCTGCGCTGCCGGCTCAAGCTGCTGCAGAAGCAGTAGACGAGACGCTTACGCCAATACGTCCGCAACGTTCGCTTTCAGGACGTTTCGCACATCGTCGGGTTTCAGCCGCACCTGCAGGCCGCGCTGTCCTCCGTTGAGATAGACAAGATCATGCGCGAGCGCGCTCTGCTCGAGCACGGTGGCGACCTGCTTGCGCTGCCCGAACGGGCTGATGCCGCCGACCTTGTAGCCGGTGACGCGCTCGGCCTCGGGCGGCTTCATCATCTGCGCCGACTTGCCGCGCGCGGCAGCAGCGAGCTTCTTCATCGAGACCTCCTGGTCGGAGGGGACGATGACGCAGACCGGCTTGCCGTCGACCAGCGCCATCAACGTTTTCAGCACGCGCGCCGGGTCCTCACCGAGCGCGGCGGCCGCCTGCAACCCGATGCTTTCGGCATCGGGATCGTAGTCGTAAGAATGGACGGTGAAGGCGACGCCAGCGGCGGAGAGTGCGCGGGTGGCCGGAGTGACTTTGGACATGCGTCACGTTTACCACCGTCAGTACGGGAGGCGAAGCCGGGCGCGGTTGGCGATTATGCCCTTATACAGGTGTTTTGCCCGACGTCGCAAGCAATTTTCGGTAATACCGAAAGTTACTCAAGCCTTTCAACCCCCGCTCTACTGTGCATGGGGTTGTTTTGCGCGGATTGCTACTCCGCCGCGTCCCGCATCTCCGCTCGCTCCGCCCTGGCCGCACAGAACTTGAACTCCGGGATCTTGCCGAACGGATCGAGCGCCGGGTTGGTCAGCAGGTTGGCCGCCGCCTCCGCGTAGCAGAACGGCATGAACACCATGTTTTCCGGCACGTCGCGGTCGGAGCGGACCTTGACCTCGACGGCGCCGCGACGGGTCTCCAGGCGAATGAAATCGCCAGGCACCAGCTTTTTCTTGCGCATGTCCTTTGGCGACATGAACGCAACGGCCTCCGGCTCGATCTGGTCCAGCACCTGGGCACGTCGCGTCATCGAGCCGGTGTGCCAGTGCTCCAGCACGCGGCCGGTCGACAGCACCATCGGATATTCGTCGTCGGGCAGTTCGTCCGGCGGAATGACATGGGCCGGCACGATCTTGCCGCGACCGCTCGCGGTCGGGAAACCTGTGGTGAAGATGATCTCGTTGCCGGGCTTGTTGGGATCGTCGGCCGGATAGGTCACCGCGCCTTCGCGCACCAGCCGCTCCCAACTGATATTCTTCAGCGACGGCATCAGCTCGGCCATCTCGGTGTAGACATCACCCGGGCCGGCATAGTTCCAGGGCAGACCCATGCGCTTGCCGATCTCCTGGATGATCCAGAGATCCTGCCGCGCATCGCCGGGCGGCTTGATGACCTGGCGCGCGAGCTGCACGCGGCGATCGGTGTTGGTGAAGGAGCCGTCCTTCTCGGCGAAGGCCGAGGCCGGCAGGATGACGTCGGCGTGGAACGCGGTCTCGGTGACGAAGAGATCCTGCACCACGAGGTGATCGAGCATCGCGAGCGCCTGGCGCGCGTGCTGGAGATCGGGGTCCGACATCGCGGGGTTCTCGCCCTCGATATACATGCCCTTGATCTCGCCGGCATGGATCGCGTTCATGATCTCGACCACGGTCAGGCCGCGGACGGGATCGAGATCCTGCTGCCACAACTTTTCGAAACTGCCGCGCAGATCGTCGCGGCCGACCGGCTGATAATCCGGCAGGAACATCGGGATCAGGCCGGCGTCGGAGGCGCCTTGCACGTTGTTCTGTCCACGCAGCGGATGCAGGCCGGTGCCGGGCCGGCCGACCTGGCCGGTGATCAGCGCCAGCGCGATCAGGCAGCGTGCGTTATCGGTGCCGTGAACGTGCTGGCTGATGCCCATGCCCCAGAAGATGATCGACGATTTTGCCCTTGCATAGGTTCGCGCGACCTCGCGCAGCGTCTGCGCCGGGATGCCGCAGATCGGCTCCATCTTCTCCGGCGTGAACTCCTTGATCTTCTCCTTGAGGTCCTCGAATCCTTCGGTGTAGCCGGCGATGTACTGGTCGTCGGTCAGGCCCTCGGTGATGATCGTGTTGATCATCGCATTCAGCATGGCGACGTCGGAGCCCGGCTTGAACTGGAGATGCTTGGTTGCGTGACGCGACAAAGTCTGCCGGCGCGGATCCATCACGAACAGCTTGGCACCGTTCTGCTTGACCGCGTTCTTGATGAAGGTCGCAGCCACCGGATGGTTCACGGTCGGGTTGGCGCCGATCACCCAGATAACTTCCGCGTCCATCGCCGCCGAGAACGGCGCCGACACCGCGCCCGAGCTCAGGCCCTCGAACAGCGCCGCCACGGACGAGGCGTGGCACAGTCGGGTGCAATGGTCGACATTGTTCGAGCCGAAACCGGTGCGCACCAGCTTCTGGAACAGATAGGCCTCTTCGTTCGAGCCCTTGGCCGAGCCGAAGCCGGCCAGCGCCTTCACGCCCTTCTCGTCGCGGATCTTGACGAGGCCCTTGGCGGCAAGGTCAAGCGCTTCATCCCAGCTTGCTTCACGGAAATGCGTGAAGGGATTGGCGGGATCGACCTGGTCGTTGGCATCCTTCTTCGCATTCGGCAGACGCACCAGCGGCTTGGTCAGCCGATGCGGATGGTGGATGTAGTCGAAGCCGAAGCGGCCCTTGACGCAAAGACGATTGTGATTGGCGGGGCCGTCGCGGCCTTCCGCGTAGATCACCTTCTGGTCCTTGACCTCGTAGGTGACCTGGCAGCCGACGCCGCAGAACGGGCAGAGCGAGTCCACTTTCCGATCGGCATAGGTCACGCGGGTCTGCTTCTCGTCCAGCATCACGGCCGGCATCAGCGCGCCGGTCGGACAGGCCTGCACGCATTCGCCGCAGGCGACGCAAGTGGACTCGCC
>Ga0102590_1000935_pt1 | contig 52200 bp, 54 predicted proteins | sample AraplaMF_Col_mMF_FD_76859 | JGI IMG/M metagenome (GOLD analysis project Ga0102590, IMG submission 76859) | Arabidopsis root microbial communities from the University of North Carolina, USA - plate scrape MF_Col_mMF | ecosystem: Host-associated > Plants > Roots > Endosphere | place: USA...
AGGAAACTCGCCCTCAACATGCTGCGGAGCAATCCAGACACCGCTTCCATCCGTCGCAAAATCAAGCGCGCCGGATGGGACGATACCTTCCTCCTCACCCTTCTCAGCCAAATGCGATAGCCCTGCCTCTTCAGGGGGGAGGTTGGAGGGGGGCCCTGCAGCCTGAGTGCTGATTGCATTCGCGCTGTTGAAAGATCCAGCGCGTCGCTCCCAGCGCTCAGCCCAAACCCAGCGCCCCCATCGGATTGACCATCGGCCGGATGGCGCCGTGGTGGGCGCCGCCCGAGTTTGTGGTGCTCTTCTGCTGCTCCTCCTGCTCGTTGGCGAGCGGGAGGGCGGCGATGGTGACCAGCAGCAGCGGCGAGAGGATGCTGCCGGGGTTGCTGAAGCCTTGCAGCGGCGTGTCGCCGGCAGAAGCAACCGCGGTCGTGCTCGCGGTCGAGGTGCCGTTGGCCGGCCTGGTCGCGAGCGAGGCGAAGGCCTGCTGGTCGCTGCTGATGCTGGTGCTCATCCGGTTGTAGATCTCGGCAACCGTCCGCGCCTTGCCGCTCTCGTCGTAGAAGACGGAGGCATTCGCGGCGGCGGCGCGCGGGAACATCGACGCACCCGTGGCCGAGGGATCGCTGTCGAGCTTGCGGATGAACCGCAGCGCGCCGGAAAGGCCGAGGAAATGCGCCAGATGGAGATCGGTCGCGGTCGCCGGGCGGCCGAGCGCCGCTTCCATCTTGGTCTTGTTGTCCGCGGCGAGTTCCGCCGCCATCGCGGCGTTCATCGTCGGATCCTTGCGGAGATCGAGGATCTGCTTGCGGGTCGCGGGATCCGAGACCGAGAAACGGCCGTCGGCCCCCTTGGTGATCTTGTCGGCGAGGTCGCCGTAGCCGTATTCCGCGGCATGCTCCTTGAAGGTGCCGAGCCAGGTCTGCTCGACGAACTGGTAGAGGCCGGTGGCGCTGCTGGTAGAAGCTTTCGCCGTGGGATCGAAGCTGCTCTCCCGCGAGGCCTGGGCCATCAGGTAGGAGAAGTCCACGCCGGTATTGGCGCTCGCCTTCTGAATGCTGGCGAGCACTTCCGGCTGGATCGTCGATCCACCGGCGCGAATCGGCTGGCTGGCGAAAAGGCCCGGTGTCATGGCCGCATCTCCCGCTTTGTCCCGCGCCGTGAAATGGCGTTCCACCCGGCAAGACTTGCCGGGTCCACGGACATTCCCGTCGCAATCGTGGTCGAAAACCGCATCTTCAGGCGCCTCCAGACGCTTCACCGCCTGATATCGCAAGGCCCGTGCCAGGGTTGAACGCTGGAATCGGGGTCCGGTGCTTCCTAAACCGGGGGGTTCCGGTTAAGACTATTTCCGCCCGCGCATTGAGGGGAAAGCGTTGGACCACGGCAACATCTACCGGACGATCTTCGAGCAGTCCGATATCGGCGTTTACCAGACGTTGATCGAAGGCGGCGTGGTCCAGGCCAATGCGGCCATGGCCCGCATGTTCGGATACGAGACGCCGGACGAGTTCATCGCCGCGACCGGCAAGTCCAACGAGAAGTTCTACGTCCGGAGCAGCGACCGGGACTGGCATGTCGCCGAGCTGAAGCGCTCCGGCCGGGTCGCCTCGCATGTGACCGAGATGAAGCGGCGCGACGGCAGCCGGTTCTGGGTCTCGGACTCCACCACCCTCGCCCAGAGCCCGGACGGCGCCATCTCGATCCTCGGCACCATGGTCGATGTGACCGACCTGGTGGAATCGCAACGGGCGTTTCGCGAGGCCGAGGCGCGCTATCGCAGCATCATCGACAACGCGCTCGAGGGCGTCTACATCAGCTCGATCGAGGGGCGGCTGATCGTCGCCAACCGGGCGCTGGCCGAGATCAACGGCTATGAATCGCCGGAAGAGCTGATCCTTTCGGTGAAGGACATCGGCAAAGAATGGTACGTGCGCCCCGAGCGCCGCCAGGAATTCGTCGATGCCATGGCGCGCGACGGCGAGGTGCGGAACTTCGAATCCGAGGTCTATCGCCACAAGAGCCGCGAGCGGATCTGGGTGCAGGAAAACGCACGGCTGGTCCGCGACGAGAGCGGCAAGGCGCTCTACTACGAAGGCACGGTCCAGGAGATCACCCAGCGCAAGAACTTCGAACGCCAGCTGATGGTGGCGCGGCGCGCGGCGGAAGCCTCAAACCGCGCGAAGTCGGAATTCCTGGCCAACATGAGCCATGAGCTCCGCACGCCCTTGAACGCGATCATGGGCTTCGCGCAGATCCTGCGCGACCGCTGGAGCGGCCCCGAGCACGACAAGAAGATCTCGGAATATTCCGACGACATCCTGGTGAGCGCGCGGCATCTCTTCGGGCTGATCAGCGAGATCCTGGACTTCTCCAAGATCGATTCCGGAACGGTCCAGCTGGTCGAGGGGCCGATCAACGTCCCGGCGCTTTGCAACCACTGCCTGCACATGATCAGCGAGCGCGCCCAGCGCGCCGGCCTGAAGGTGAAGCTGGAGGTGGGCGAGCACCTGCCGGCGCTCAATGCCGACGAGCGGCGCATCACCCAGGTGCTGCTGAACCTCGCCACCAACGCGGTCAAGTTCACGCCGAGTGGCGGCACGGTGACGCTCACGGCGGCCATTGAGCCGGGCGGGAACCTGGTGATGTCGGTGGCCGATACCGGCATCGGCATCAGCGAGAAGGATATCGAACGCGTGTTCGAGCCCTTCGTCCAGGTGAACCGCAGCGCGCATCCGCAGCAGGAAGGCGCCGGCCTCGGCCTCGCCATCTGCAAGAACCTGATCGAGCTGCATCAGGGCCGGATCGAAGTTTCCAGCAAGCCCCAGCGCGGCACCACGGTGCGCGTCATCCTGCCCGCGGCGCGGCTACAGCCGGTGACGGCGGCGGCGAGCTAGCTCGCGATGTACTCGCGCAACTGAGCCGCTTCGCCTTCCGCCTCTTCGACGCGGGCTTTCACGACGTCGCCGATCGAGACCATGCCGATCAGCTTGCCGTTGCTCTTCACCGGAAGATGCCGGAAGCGGCGCGCGGTCATCATGCCCATCACATCGGCCACCGAATCCTGCGGCGAACAGCAGATGACGTCGCGGGTCATGATCGTGGAGACCGCCTGCTCGAGCACGCCGGCCCCGTCGCGGGCGACCGCGCGGACGATGTCGCGCTCGGAGAGGATGCCGATCATCTCGCCGCCCGCATTGCGGACGACCAGGGCACCGATCTTTTCCTGAGTAAGCAATCTCGCGGCATCGGCCAATGACTTGCTGTCCGGCAGCCCGATCAGGCGTTCGGGCTTGCCCTGGAGAATGGCTGCGACACTCATCGCACGTCCCTCCGCGGCTGTTTGCACTCCTGCCGTATTAAATGTGGGGCCAGGATTCGGCGATGGCAAGCCCTTCAAGGGTCGGATGGGTTCATTTCGCTGCTGCAACAAAGCCGGTCAGGGCACCGCCGGTGCCGGTCCGGCCGCGGCGACCGCGGTCTCCTTCAGCCAGCCGCCGCCCAGCACCTTGTAGAGCGTGACGAGATTGGTCACCCGCGAGAGCCGGACGGTGATCAAGTCCTGCTGCGCGCTGTAGAGCGAGCGCTGAGAGTCGAGCACGGTCAGATAATCCTCGATGCCCTTGCGGTAGCGCGCGTCGGAGAGGCGGTAACTGTCGGCGGTGGAGTTCACCAAGGCCTGCTGCGCCGAGAGCTGGGCCTCCAAGGTGCCGCGATCGGCCAGGGCATCAGCGACTTCGCGGAAAGCGGTCTGGATCGATTTCTCGTAGTCGGCGACAAAGATCTCCTTGTCGACCTTGGCGGATTTCAGGTTCGCCTCGTTGGCGCCCCAATCGAAGATCGGCCAGACGATGTCCGGGGCGAAGGACCAGGCGCCGGTTCCGGCCTTGAACAGGGTCTTCAGCGCATCGGCCGTACTGCCGGCATTGGCGGTCAGCGTGATCTTGGGGAAGAAAGCGGCACGGGCGGCGCCGATATTCGCATTGGCGGCTTTGAGCTGATACTCGGCCTCCAGCACGTCGGGCCGGCGCAGCAGCACGTCGGAAGGAACGCCGGCGGGAATATCCGCGACCGTGGTGACGATATCGACGGCGCGGTCGGGCAGCGCGTCGGCCGGGGCCGATATGCCCAGCACCAAAGCGAGCGCGTTCTCATCCTGCGCCACCTGGGCGGTGAACTTGGCGACATCGACCTGCGCGGTCTCGACGCTGGTCTCCGCCTGGCTCACGTCGAGCTGCGAAGCGGTGCCGACCTGGAAGCTGCGCTGGGTCAGGGTCAGCGATTGCTGCTGGCTCAAGAGCGTGTCCTGCGCGAGCTTCAGCCGCTCCTGATCGGCGGCGAGGTTGAGATAGTCGGTGGCGATCTCGGCTACCAGGCTGATCTGGGTGCTGCGCCGCGCTTCCTCGGTGCCGAAATACTGCTCGAGCGCCTGGTCTTTCAGGCTCTGCACCCGGCCGAAGAGGTCGAGCTCATAGGAGGCGACGCCGGCATTCACCGAGTAGTCGCGCTGGGTGTAGGCGCTGCCCGTCGCCGAGTTGCGGCGAGTGATGCGCTGGACGGTTCCGTTGGCATCCGCCTGCAAAGTCGGGAGCTGGTCGGCGCGCTGGACGTCGTAGGTGGCGCGCGACTTCTCGATGTTGAGCACGGCGACGCGCAGATCGCGGTTGTTGGCGAGGCCGAGCGCAATCAACTGATTCAGCTTGGGATCGACGAAGAAGCTGCTCCAGCCAATATCGGCCACTGCAGGCCCGCTCGCCTGCGCCGCGGCCGGATAGGCATCGCCCTGCGGCCAGGCCTGCGGCACCGGGGATGCGGGACGCGCGTAGTCCGGCTCGAGGTTGAAGCAACCGCCGAGCAAGACGGTGGCGAGAAGAACGATCCGCCTCATGTCAGTTTCCCCTGCCCGCCGCGGGCGCCGCATCGCCAACCGGCTTCACCCGGCGCTTGAAGACGCGGCGCACCAGGACGAAGAACAGCGGCACGAAGAAGATGCCGAGCACCGTCGCCGAGATCATGCCGCCGAGCACGCCGGTGCCGATCGCATTCTGGCTGCCGGAGCCGGCGCCGGTGCTCAAAGCCAGCGGCAGCACGCCGAGCGCGAAGGCGAGCGAGGTCATCAGGATCGGCCGCAAGCGCATACGCACCGCCTGCAAGGTCGCCTTGACGAGGTCCATGCCTTCCGCGTGCAGGTCCTTGGCGAACTCGACGATCAGGATCGCGTTCTTGGCCGAGAGGCCGACGGTGGTCAGCAGGCCGACCTGGAAGTAGATGTCGTTCGAGAGTCCGCGCAGAGTGGCCGCCAGCAGCGCGCCCACCACGCCGAGCGGCACGACCAGCATGACCGAGAACGGGATCGACCAGCTTTCATAGAGCGCCGCCAGGCAGAGGAACACGACCACCAGGGAGATCGCGTAGAGCGCCGGCGCCTGCGACCCGGAGAGCCGCTCCTGGAACGAGAGCCCGGTCCATTCATAGCCGATACCGGCCGGAAGCTTGGCAACGATCTGCTCGATCGCCGCCATCGCTTCGCCGGTGCTCTTGCCTGGCGCGGGCGAGCCCAGGATCTCGACCGAGGAGGTGCCGTTGTAGCGTTCGAGCCGGGTCGGGCCCATCACCCACTTTGCCGAGGCAAAGGCCGTGAACGGCACCATCTCGCCCGTGCCGTTGCGCACGTACCACTTGCCGAAATCCTCCGGCGACATGCGGTAGGGCGCATCGGCCTGCATATAGACCTTCTTCACCCGGCCGCGGTCGATAAAGTCATCGACGTAAGACGAGCCCCAGGCAGTCGAGAGCGTGTCGTTGATGTCGGCGATGGAAAGGCCGAACGCTTCCGCTTTCGCCTGGTCGACCACGACCTGAAGCTGCGGCGTGTCATCCTGGCCGTTCGGCCGGACCGCCATCAGCGACGGGTCCTGCGCCGCCATGCCGAGCAGCTGGTTGCGCGCCGCCATCAGCGCGTCATGACCGAGCCCGCCGCGGTCCTGAAGCTGAAGGTCGAAGCCGCTGGCATTGCCGAGCTCCATCACCGCCGGCGGCGTGAAGGCGAAGATCATGCCGTCCTTGTATTGTGAGAACGCGCCCATCGCCTTGCCGGCGACGGCGGCGGCTTTCAGGTCCGGACGCTGGCGCTGGCTCCAGTCCTTGAGACTGACGAAGGCGATACCGGCATTCTGGCCGCTGCCGCCGAAGCTGAAGCCCGCGACGCTGAAGACCGAGTTGACCGCTTCCTTCTGATCGGTGAGGAAGTGGTGTTCGACCTGCTGGAGCGCTTCCAGCGTGCGCTCCTGGGTCGCGCCGGCCGGCAGCTGAACCTGGACGAACAGGATGCCCTGGTCCTCTTCCGGCAGGAACGAGGTCGGCAGGCGCAGGAACAGGGTGCCCACGCCGACACCGATCGCGAGATAGATCACCAGGAAGCGGAAGCCACGCTTCAGGATTCCTCCGACCGCCGATTCATAGTGGCGGTTGCTCCAATCGAAGCCGCGGTTGAACCAACCGAACGGCCCCCGGCCGGACGCATGCTTGGTCGGCTTCAGCAGGGTGGCGCAGAGTGCCGGTGTCAGAATAAGTGCGACGAGCGCCGAGAGGGTGATCGCCGAGACGATGGTGATCGAGAACTGGCGATAGATGACGCCGGTCGAGCCGCCGAAAAAGGCCATCGGTACGAAGACCGCCGCCAGGACCAGCGCGATGCCGATCAGGGCATTGGTGATCTGGTCCATGGATCGGCGCGTGGCTTCGAGCGGCGAGAGCCCCTCCTCCGCCATCACGCGCTCGACGTTCTCGACCACGACAATGGCGTCATCGACCAGCAGGCCGATCGCCAGGACCATGGCGAACATGGTCAGCATGTTGATCGAATAGCCGAAGGCCGCGAGCACGCCGAAGGTGCCGAGCAGCACCACCGGCACCGCGATGGTCGGGATCAAGGTCGCGCGGAAGTTCTGCAGGAAGACGAACATGACCACGAAAACCAGTCCGATCGCCTCGGCCAGGGTCTTCACCACCTCTTCGATCGAGATCCGCACGAAGGGCGTGGTGTCATAGGGGTAGACCGCCTTCATGCCGGTCGGGAAGAAGGATTGCAACTCGGCGATCCGCGCCTTCACCGCATTGGCGGTGCTCAGTGCATTGGCGCCGGAGGCGAGCTTGATCGCGAGACCGGTCGCCGGCTTGCTGTTGTAACGCGAGACCGAGTCATAGCTTTCGCTGCCGAGCTCGACCTTCGCCACGTCACCGAGGCGGACCATCGAGCCGTCGGTGTTGGTACGGAGCAGGATGTTGCGGAACTGGTCCGGGGTTTGCAGCCGGGTCTGCGCAGTGATCGTGGCGTTGAGCTGCTGACCCTTGACGGAAGGCGTCCCGCCGAGCTGGCCGGCGGAGATCTGCGCGTTCTGCGCCTGCAAAGCAGTCGAGACGTCGGAGACGGTCAGCTTGTAATTGGTGAGCTTGTCGGGATCGAGCCAGATGCGCATGGCGTATTGCGCGCCGAACAGGCTGACATCGCCGACACCATCGACCCGGCTGATCTGGTCCTCGAGGTTGCTCGCGACATAGTCGGAGAGATCGGCCTGGTTCATGCTGCCGTCTTCCGAGACGAAGCCGATGACCATCAGGAAGTTGGTGGCCGATTTGGTAACCTGGAGCCCCTGCTGCTGCACTTCCTGCGGCAGGAGTGCCGTCGCCAGCTGCAGCTTGTTCTGCACCTGGACCTGGGCGATATCGGGATCGGTGCCGGCGGTGAAGGTCAGCTTGATCGAGACCTGGCCGGTCTGATCGCTGGTCGAGGCCATGTATTCCAGCCCGTCCAACCCCTTCATCTTCTGCTCGATGACCTGGGTGACGGTGTCCTCCAAGGTCTTCGCGGAAGCGCCGGGATAGCTTGCAGAGATCTGGATCTCCGGCGGTGCGATCTTCGGATATTGCGAGATCGGCAGCGTGCGGATCGCCAGCGCACCCGCGAGCATGACGACGATGGCGAGCACCCAGGCAAAGACCGGGCGGTCGATGAAGAACCGCGGCATCGGAAACTCCCTGCCTTACTGCTGCTGTGCCGGGAACGGCGCCGCGGCGGCATCGACCGGCTTCACGATCATGCCGGGTTGGATCTTCTGCAGGTTGTTGACGATCAGGCGATCGCCGGATTTGAGGCCGTCGCTGATGATCCACTTGTCTTCATAAGTCTGCTCGGTCTTCAGCACGCGCGGCTCGACCTTGTCGCCGGCGGCGACCACATAGGCGACCGCTTCGCCCTTGGCGTTGCGGCTGACCGCCTGCTGCGGCGCCAGGATCGCCTGGTCGTCGACACCGGATTCCAACACGGCGCGGACATACATGCCCGGCAGCAGATCGTGCTGCGGGTTGGGGAAGATCGCACGCAAGGAGATGCTGCCGGTGGTCTGATCGACCGTCACGTCGGAGAACTGCAAGGCGCCATCCAGCGGATAGGCGGTGCCATCCTCCAGCATCAGCTTCACCTTGGCCTGGTCGTCGCCGATGCGGGTGAGCTTCCCGCTGGCGAGCGCGCGCTTCAGCTTCAGGTAATCGGTGCTGGGCTGGGTGACATCGACATAGATGGTGTCGAGCTGCTGCACCGTGGCGAGCGCATCGCTCTGGCTCGCGGTCACCAGCGCGCCGGGCGTCACCGATGATTTGCCGATGCGGCCGGAGATCGGCGCCGTCACCTTGGTGTAGTCGAGATTGATCTTGGCGCTTTCCAGAGCGGCGACGTCGGAGGCCACATCCGCTTCCGCTTCGGCGAGCGAGGCCGTGGCGTCGTCGTAATCCTGCTTGCTGACCGCATTGATGGTGACGAGGTCCTTGTAGCGCTGCGCCTTCGCCCGCACGGAAGAAAGCGTAGCGCGCGCTTTGGCCAAAGCGGCTTTGGCGCTGTCATAGCTGGCCTGATAGGTCGCGGGGTCGATCTGATAGAGCACATCGCCCGCATTCACATCGCTGCCCTCGGTGAACAGGCGCGCCTTCACGATGCCGCCGACCTGGGGGCGGACGTCCGAGACCATATAGGCCGAGGTCCGGCCCGGCATTTCGCTAGTCAAAGCGACGGTCGCGGGCTGGACGGTAATGAAGCCGACCTCGACGGGGGGAGCCGAGGCCGGCACTGCAGCTTGCGATTGGGGTTGATCGCAAGCCGCAAGGAACAGGGCAGCGCCCAACAAGCCACACCGTAAGACACTGATTCGCATCATTTTTCCTATTGGCGCCCCGTTTCGGAGGCGAAAAATTCGTCGCTTTCGCTGTGGATCATGTAATTAGAGTGAACGTTCATTCTAGTCTAGCGAATGTTTCGCGGCGCAGCTAAGCTGTGACGGGGATCACATCACCCCAGGCCGGAAGAAGCCAAAAGGACGAATATGGGAGAAACGCTCGCCAAGCGCAGACCCGGCGCGGAAAACCGTCGGGAGCAGATTCTGGAAGCCGCCGCGGAATGTTTCAGCAAGCACGGCTTCCATGCGGCGACCATGCAGGAGATCTCGAAGACCGCCGGCATGAGCGTCGGTCACATTTATCATTACTTCGAGAACAAGGACGCGATCATCTCGGCGATCGTCGAGCAGGAGTTCGACGACGTGGTCGAGCTGTTCGACGAGCTCGCCAAGGAACGCGACATCCTGTCGGCGATGGTGGCGCGGGCGGATTACGGCTTCCAGGAGCGCACCGAAGGCAAGAACGCCGCGCTCTATCTGGAGATCGTCGCCCAGGCGGCGCGCAACCCGGCGCTTGCGGCACAGCTCGAAGCCACGGACCAGCGCGTGCGCCGGAAGATCCGCGGCTTGGTCGCGAAGGGCCGGGAAGCGGCGGGCGTGCCGCCGATCTCCGAGCGCCAGCTCGATGCCGAGTTCGAAGTCATCGCCGCTTTGTTCGATGGGTTGTCGATCCGCGCCATCCGCAATCCGAACCTCGAGCGCGATCTGATGCTGGATGCGGTGCGCAGGGCGATGCGCGCCCTGCTGCACATCTGACCGGTCGCTAGGCCGCCTGCTCCGCCAGGAACTTCCGCACCGCGCCGGGGCGCGGGATCGGCGCGACTGCGCCATAGCCGGTGGTGGAGAGTGCCGCCGCGGCATTGGCATAGCGTGCGGCCGCCAGCGGATCGTCGCCCGCGATCAACCGCGCCAGGAACGAGCCGTTGAATGTGTCTCCCGCCCCAGTCGCGTCGACCGCATCGACACGGTGCGGCGCCAGGCGGTGGCGCGCATCGCGGCTGGCCAGGATGACGCCGTCCTGGCCCATGGTCATGACGACCAGCTTCGGGCCGAGCTTCAGCAAATGGTCGAGGATCGCGTCGGGGTCCTCGATGCCGGTTAGCGTGCGCGCGTCGTCAAGCGCGGGGCGCAGGATGTCGGCGCGGCGGATGGCGCCCTCGATCGCGTCGCGGGCGCGCTCCAGCGGCCAGAGCTTCAGCCGCAGATTGGTGTCGAAGCAGACTTCGAGCCCGGCTTTTCGCGCCGCATCCATGGCGGCGAAGACGGTCTCGCAGGCATTCTCGGAGATCGCCTGGCTGATCGCCGAGACATGCAGCACCTTGGCGCCGCTGAGATAATCGAGCGGCAGATCCGCGGGCGTCATGCGGCTGGCGGCCGAGCCGGCGCGGTAATAGTGGAACTGATGGCCCGCATCACTGTGGGTGACGAAATAGATCCCGGTCGGCGCCTTGTCGTCGCGCTTCACCGCGGAAGCATCCACCTCTTCGCGGCTCCAAAGCTGCATCAGCAGGTCGCCGAAGCGGTCGGCCCCGAGGGCCGTGACGTAGCCGGACTTGGCGCCCTGGCGCGCGGCGGCGATGGCGGTGTTGGAGGTGTCGCCACCGAAGCCGGCCTTGTAGAGGTCTTCGCCGCCAGAATTGGGCTGCTGGTTGAACTCGACCATGGCTTCGCCGAGGCAGATCAGATCAGGCACCGATGGATTCCCGTCGCTTTGTGGTGGCGCAATATTGGATTGGGATGGGAAAATGACAGCGCCGGGGCGCTACTGCAATGAAAACGGCGCGCAGGAATCCCGGATCACCAAGGACGGGCGCAGAACTTCCTGGGCCGGCGCCGCGGCCTGCCCGGCCATCCGCGCCAGCAGCAGGCCGACTGCGGCCCGGCCGAGCTGCTCGACCGGCTGGCGCACCACGGTGAGACGCGGGGTGAAGGCATTGGCCCAGGGAAAATCGTCGATCCCCACCACCGAGACGTCGCGCGGGCAGTTGAGCTGAAGCTGGGTGATCGCCCGCATCACGCCGATCATCATGTGGTTGTTCGCGGCGAAGATCGCCGTCGGTCGATCCGCAGCCGAGAGCAGGCTGAGCGCCGCCGCCATCGCCTCCTCCTCGCGGAAGCTGCCGGACCGGATGAAATCGGCCCGGACCTCGATCCCGCGCGCCTCGAGCGCCGCCCGGAAGCCGTTCAGCCGATCCCGCGCCGGTCCCAGATGATGCGGGCCGGCGATGGTCGCGACCTTGCGATGGCCGAGGTCGATGAGATGCGATGTCGCCTCATGCGCGCCGGCAAAGCTGTCGACTGTGGCCGCATCGAGACCGAGCTCCGGCAGCGCGCGATCCACCAGCACCAGGGGCAATCGCTCGCTCAAGGCTTTCAGGCTCTGATAGGCCTCGCCGGCGCCCGTCGGCGCCAGGATGACGCCGTCCACGCGGTGGGTCTGCAGGATGCGGAGATAGTGCCGCTCCTTCTCGAAATCCTCGTCGGTATCGCAGAGCAGGACCGAATAGCCGGCATCCTGCATCGCTGACTCGATCACGTGCACGAGCTCGGTGAAGAACGCATTGGTGATGTCGGCGACGATCAGCCCGATCAACTGGGTGCGGCCCTTCTTCAGGCTGCGCGCGACGCCGTCCGGCGCGTAACCCAGTTGGTGGATCGCCTCGGTCACGCGCTCGCGCAGCTCCGGGCTGACGAAAGCCGTCCCGTTGACGGTGGCTGAGACGGTGGCGATCGACACGCCGGCCAGGCGCGCAACATCTTTCATCGTGGCCATGAATCGACGGTTCCTGACTGCGCGGCGGCTTCTGACGGCCGCCTCTCGGTACGATAGGAATGCGAGTGTCGAAGATTCCGCTTGAGGCCTCAAGAGCTTTCTGAAACGATTAGCTAAACGTTCCGCTGGCGCAAAACGACCGGCCGAAGAGTTCTCTGGGAGCCGCCCCATAACGGGGCTCATATGGGGAGGATCATGCAATGAACTGGCGTTCCGTTTCCGGCGTCCGTAAGGCCGCCGTCGCTGCTCTGCTGGGATCGACCGCGGCGCTCATCGCCGTCACTGCGCAGGCCGAGGACAAGTTCCTGCTCGGCCTGGTCTCGATCACCGCGACCGAGGACAACAATCACCGCTTCATCGAGGCCGCGACCAAGGAAGCCGCGAAGATCAACTGGGACGTCTCGGTGATCGACGCGCAGGGCAATGCCGACCAGGCCAATGCCGCGTTCCAGAACCTGGTGCAGCGCAAGGCCGGCGCAATCGTCGACATGGTGTTCCCGGTGACCTCTCTCGGCGCCGGCATCAAGGCGGCCAATGACGCGAAGATCCCGGTCGGCACCTGGGGCGGCGGCGAAGGCGCAGGCATCGCCGCGGTCAACGGCAGCGGCGGCCCGATGGCGACGCCGATCATCGAGAAGCTGGTCGCCGATCTCGGCGGCAAGGGTTCGGTGCTGCTGCTCACCTATCACACCGGCAAGGTCTGTCGCGATCGCGAGGAAGTGGCCGACGCGATCCTGGCGAAGAGCCCGGACATCAAGGTGACCAAGAACGAGGTGCGCATCCCCGGCTACTTCCAGGACGGCGCGCAATACGCGACCGCCTGGCTGGCCTCGCATCCCGACGGCGGCGAGCCGCTGGCGGTCTGGGGCTGCTGGGACGATCCGGCCCTCGGCGCGATCTCGGCCTTGCGCCAGCAGGCGCGGACCGACGTGAAGGTCTATGGCGAGAACGGCAACGCCCAGGCGATCGAAGCGATCCGCAAGGGCTTCATGACCGCGACCGCCTGGCAGGATTCGGCCCAGGAAGGTGTCGTGATGGTGCAGACCCTGGCCGAGGCGGTGAAGGCCGGCGACGCCTGGAAGTCGAAGTCGGTCGAGGTTCCGGCGGTGGTCATCACCAAGGATACGGTCGAAGACTTCGCCAAGCAGCATCCCGAAGCGCTCGGCAAGTAACGCGGAGGCTTGGCGAGGCGCGTGACCCTAGTGGAAACCCCTGGGACACCGTTCATCGAGGCACGCGGCCTCACCAAGCATTTCGGCGGTGTTCAAGCCCTCGCCGGCGTGGATATCGACATCCGCGCCGGCGAAGTGCATGGGCTGGTCGGCGCGAACGGCGCCGGCAAATCGACGCTCATCAAGATCCTCGCCGGGCTGCAGAAGCCCGATCTTGGGCGCATCCTGATCGACGGACACCCGGTCGAGATCGGCACGCCGCAACAGGCGACCGCACTCCGGCTCGGCTTCGTGCATCAGGAGCTGCATCTGGTCCCGCAGCTCAATGTGCTGGAGAACATCACCCTCGGCGCGCCGAAGCCGACAAGGCTCGGCATGGTGGACTGGCGCCGCGTCGGTACCGAGGTGAAGCCGATCGCCGCCAAGCTCGGCATCACCTTTCCCTTGGACGCCGAGGTCACCAAGCTCTCGACCGCGGAGAAGTGGCTGGTCTCGATCTGTCGCGCGCTGGTGCGGAAATGCCGGCTGATGGTGATGGACGAACCGACCGCCTCGCTCTCCGAGGCGGAATCCCAGCGGCTGTTCCAGATCGTGCGCGATCTCGCGGCGGATGGAATTGCGGTGCTCTATGTCTCGCATCGCCTCGACGAAATCCTCGATCTCTGCGACCGCGTGACGGCGTTCCGCGACGGCCGCCGCGTGCTGGAGCTCGAAGGCGAGGCGCTCACCCGCCAAGCGCTGGTGCGCGCCATTGTCGGCGGCGAGGCGCCGGAGGCGCTGGTTGCCTCCGATGCGCCGATCAGCCGCGAGGTGGTGTTCCGCGCCGAGAACCTGCGGCGCCTGCCGATGGTGAAGAATGTCGGCTTCGACCTGCATCGCGGCGAAGTGCTTGGCCTCGCCGGGCTGGTCGGCGCCGGGCGCAGCGAGAGTGCGCGCCTGATCTTCGGTGCCGATCGCCCGCAAAGCGGCAGCATGCAGCTCGAAGGCAAGCCGTTCCGCCCGCGCTCACCGGTCGATGCGATGGAAGCCGGGCTCGGCCTGGTGCCGGAGGAGCGGCGCACCGAGGGACTGATCCTGGAGAAGAGCCTCGCCTTCAACATCGGGCTGACCAATCTCACCGCCCTGCAAGTGTCGCCTTTGCTCCCGCTGCTCAAGATGGGCAAGCGGACCAGCCAGGCGGATGCGCTGGTGCGGCGCCTGCTGGTGAAGACGCCCTCGACCGCGATCCCGGTGGGGCGCCTCTCCGGCGGCAACCAGCAGAAGGTCGCGATCGCGAAATGGCTGGCGCGCGACCTGAAAATCCTGATCCTGGACGAGCCCTCCCGCGGCGTCGATGTCGGCGCCCGGGCGGAGATCCACCGCATCATCCGCGATCTCGCGGCCGAGGGGCTGTCGAGCATCGTGATCTCCTCGGATGCGGAGGAGCTGCCCGGACTCTGCGACCGGGTCCTGGTGCTGTGCGAGGGCGTGGTCGCCGGGGAGCTGGTCGGCCGCGGCATCACGCGAGAAGCCATTCTGCATGCGAGCTACGCGCATACGGAAATTCAGAAGAGTGCATAGGGAAAGCATGACGGAGAACATCAAGGCCGGAGACCGGACGGGACGCGCATTCTCGCTGCGTCTTTCGGTCCTGCCCTTTCTGGCGAAATACGGCACGATCATCGGCCTCGCCATCATGGTGGCGATCTTCTCTTTCCTGGCGCCGGTCGCCTTCCCGACCTTTTCCAACTTCATCAATGTGCTGAACCAGGCCTCGCTCGGCATGATCATCGCCGGCGGATTGACGGTGGCCGTCATCGTCGGCGAGCTCGACTTGAGCATCGGTTTCTCCGCGAGCTTTCTCGGCGTGCTGGTGACAGGCCTGATGGTCTGGGTCGGCCTGCCGGTTCCGATCGCGATTGTCGCGGTCCTGCTGGTCGGCGCGGGCATCGGCTTCATCAACGGCATCATCGTGACCAAGATCGGCGTCAACTCGGTGATTGCGACCCTGGGCACCGGCACGATCATCGTCGGCTTGAACTTCGCCTATTCCTCCGGCGCGCCGATCGCCATGGGCGTGCCGGATTCCTTCGTGAACATCGCGCTCGGACGGCTCTGGGGCATTCCGCACAACGTGCTGATCATGGTGCTGGTGATCGCCGTGCTCTGGGTCGTGGTCGAGCGCACCTCGATCGGCCAGGGCATCCAGGCGGTCGGCGGCAATCCCGTCGCCTCACGGCTCTCCGGCATCCCGGTGCACAAGGTGAAGATCATCGCCTTCATGATCTGCGGCGCCTGCGCGGCGCTGACCGGCATCCTGCTCGCATCGTCCTTGGGCAGCGGCACGACCAGCGCCGCGGATGGCTATCTGCTCTCCGCCTTCGCCGCGGTGTTCCTCGGCTCGGCGACCTTGCGCGACGGCGAGTTCCACATCCTCGGCACCGTGTTCGGTGCCTTGATCATCGCCGTCGGCTTCAATGGGCTGGCGATCTTCGGCGCGCCGACCTTCTATCAATACGTCTTCCAGGGCGCGATCCTGATCGTCGCCGTGGGCCTCAGCAGTCTCGGCCGGCTCTACGCCGCGCCCTAATTTCAGGGGATCATCATGCCTGCCAAGAAGAAAGAGACCGCCGCCGACTGGCAACTCTACGTCATCGAGTATGCACGCAGCCGCAACCAGCCGATGGCGAGCTTGCTGCTGGGCGCCTTCGACGAGCCGCCGGTCAATGTCCCCTTCTCCTTCGTGCTGGCGCAGAACGCCAGGCACAAGGTGCTGGTCGATACCGGCTTCATGGACGAGGGCGGCGGCCATGAGATGGCGGTCAAGTTCGACATCCCGGAATGGATCTCGCCGGTGCGCATGCTGGAAGAGCTCGGCGTCAATGCGGCGGAGATCGACCACATCTTCGTCTCGCACGCCCATTACGACCATATCGGCTCGATCGACAAGTTCCCGAATGCGACGATCCACATCCAGAAGGCCGAGCTCATGACCTGGATCGAGGCCTTGGCCTTGCCGCCGCGCTTCGGGTTCCTCACTTCGGCGCTCGATCCCGACGACATCCACACCGCGATCAGCGCCGCGGCGGAGCATCGCCTGAACCTGCTCGACGGCGATGCCGACGACGTGGTGCCGGGCATCCATGTGCGGAGTGCCGCCGGCGGCCACACGCTCGGCCAGCAATTCATCTCCGTCGATACGCCGAAGGGCCGCTACGTGGTGACCGGCGACTGCATCTACAGCCAGCGCAATCTGGTCGGCATCAAGAATGACGGTGTCTATGCCCCCTTGGGCTTCGGCATCGGCAGCATCTGGGAGCAGCTGAAGTCGTTCGACCGCATCAACGAGGAAGTCGGCCACGACCTGGACAAGCTGCTCATCCTGCACGACTTCGACCGCTGGGCGAATTTCCCGACTGTGAAGGAAGTGGAAGGCTTCAAGATCGCGCGGGCGGTGTAGTTGGATAGACCGACAGACCCAACTTCGCGTAAGGGCAGAGAGAAGCCTTGTTGATCCCCCTCGTCATGCAGCGAAGAGAATCCCCCTCTCCCCTTGCGGGAGAGGGCTGGGGTGAGGGGTCGCTCGGTCTATCCACTCAGACCGCGCGCCTTCCCGCTAGGCCGCCGAACACCACCAGCACCACGGCCGGCACGAGGTTCACGGTCAGCGCCAGCAGGGAATCCTGTTCGGTATGGACCAGGAGATGCGCAGTGTCGGCGAAACCCGCCACCGCGAGGCAGCCGAGCCAGGCGGTCAGGCCCGGGCGCAGGGTCCTCACCCGGCGCAGCATCGGCAGCAGCACGACCGTGAGGCCGGCCGAGACCGCCAGGATGGTCATCAGGCACGCGCTTTCCGGCAGCAGCGCGAGGCTGCCTGGAAGGTCGTCCCAATTCACAAAGCAGGTATAGGCGAAGCCGCTGCCCCAGAGCAGCACCGGAGCGAGCGGCAGCCAGAGCCAGCGCCGCGAGCGGTCCGGCAGGCTGACATGGAACGCGGCGGTCGCGGCTGTGACACCGGTCAGCCAGCTGCCGATCAGCGGAACGAAGAAGCCCGCCTCGGTCACCGCATGGGCGAGCTCGGCGCGCGAGCCCCAGCCCGCGCCGATGACGGCGACGACGAGGGTGGCGAAGGCACTCCACAAGGCGGCGCGCCGACCGGGCTTCCGCAGCGGCTGCACGGGCTGCAGTTTCTCGGTGAGGGTTTCGATGAGCTGCTCGGTCACGGCCATGTCAGTTTCCCCCCAGCACGCCGCGCAGCCGCTTGATCGCGCGGTGGACCGAGACCTTCAGCGCGGTTTCCGATTGTCCGGTGGCTTGGGCCGCCTCCTTCAATGACATTTCCTTCAGCTTCAGCATCTCGACGGCCCGGCGCTGGCCTTCCGGCAGGGTGGCGATCGCCGCCTGCAGCCGGGCCGCCTCGCCGGCCAGTTCAGGGTGATTCGTCTCGACGGCGGCAAAGGTTTCATGGGCCTCGGTCAATTCGGTCTCCCGGCCGGTCTGCCGCACCCGGCGCCGCAGCCGGTCTAGCAGGCGGTGCCGGGCGACCGCGGTCAGCCAGGGCGCGAAGGGCCGGGTCGGGTCGTAGGTGTGGCGGATGGAGTGGACCGTGAGCAGCACGTCCTGCACCGCATCTTCGAGATCGGCGCCGCCGAGCCCGAAGCGATGGGCGAGCGCCCGGAGATAGGGCGTGAGCGATTGCAGCAGCCGGCGATAGCTCGCCCCGTCGCCCTGCTGGGCCTGCGCCATCAGCAGCGACCAGTCCTCCTCGGGAGACCGGGTCGGCTGAGATGTTTCGGTTTTCGGTCGATCGCTCACGGGCGGGACGCTACCACCTTCCGCGCGGAATTCCATGTGGCGATTCCTGTTGCCGGAGCCACGAGCCAGCGGCCAATGTAGCGCCCGGCTCCGGACAAATGTGAAAACAACATCATGCTCATTGCCCAGCTCAGCGACCTCCATGTCCAGCCGCAGGGCGTGCTGGCCTATGGCGTGGTCGACACCAATCCCTTCGTCGCACGCGCCTTCAAGACCGTGGCGGCGCTCGATCCGCAACCGGATGTCGTGATCCTCTCCGGCGATCTCACCGATCGCGGCAGTGACGCAGAATACGACATCCTCGCCGAACTGATCCGCCGCCATCTGCGGATGCCGGTCTATATCATCCCCGGCAATCACGACCGGCGCGAAGGGATCAAGGCGCGGCTCGGCCATCTCCCGGGCGTCTTAAGCGATCCCAAGTTCGTGCAATACACCGTCGATGACCTGCCGGTCCGCCTGGTGATGCTGGATTCCGTCGTGCCGGAGCAAGGCCATGGCGAGCTCTGCGCGGAACGTCTCGCCTTTCTCGACCGCGCGCTCGCCGCCGCGCCGAAGCAGCCGACCTTGGTGGTGCTGCACCATCCGCCGTTCCTGACCGGCATCGCGCATATGGACGAAGTCAGCTTGCGCAATCCCGATCCATTCGAGGCGGTGATCCGCCGTCACCCGCAGGTCGAGCGCGTGCTCTGCGGCCATGCGCACCGGCCGATCATCGTTCGATTTGGTGGAACCCTGGCGCAGGTCGCGCCGAGCGTCGCGCATCAGGTGACGCTCGACCTCCGGCCGGACGGGCCGGCGACCTTCAACTTCGAGCCGCCCGCCTTCCTGCTGCACCACTGGCGCCCGGAAGGGCGGCTGGTCTCGCACCAGGTCTATATCGGAGAGTTCGCCGGGCCTTATCCGTTCGAGATGGACGAATAGGCTGAAGAGCGTCTCGCGTCTAGCGCCGCCGGAACTGGTTGAGCAAAGCTTCCAATCCCGTCTCGAGCATCTGGCTCAGCTGCACCGGGCCGCGATCGGTGGCAATGGCGGGTTCCGGGCTGAACTCCGATGCGTCGGCGGTGGCGACGCGGCTGGTGGCGGAGAGCTGCATCAATTGGCGGTGGGTGAGTTCGTCCATCATGCCCTCCCGGTGATTTGGGTCAGTGATTGGGGCTCGCGGTGTTCGGCTGCATCTCTTCCTGCCCTGGCGTCGGGCTCACCTGGGACGGCGGCATCGGCGGTTCCGGCAAGGGCTCCGGTTGTCTCACCGATCCCGGCGGAACAATCGTCGGCTGCTCGACCGAGAGACCATGCTCGCGGCGGAACTCCTGGCGGCCGCAGAGCAATCGTTCGGCGATGGTCGGCTGGTTCGCGCAGTCGCTGCCCGGCGGATAGATCTTGGTCTGCGCTGCGGCGACGGCCGGCAGGATCGCGACGCCGACGAGGGCTGCGGCCAAGGCGAGGCTTCTGCGATGATTTCGGCGGAGGCGCATGGGGCAACCCTCCATGACGAGAAGGATTCGGATTTAACGGAATAACCCGAAACCGCGCGGTTCGATCCGCACGGCTTCGCCTCTTGCGCCGCTGGAACCTTGGCGAAACACTTCGTGTTACTGCCCTGCGCGCGAAGGCTTCGATAAGAAATCCCCGCACAGGTGCATCCGATGACATTCCGCGAATTCTGGCCGTGCTATCTCGAAGCGCACAGCCATCCCCGCACCCGCGCCGTGCATTATGTCGCAACCATCGTCGGTCTCGGATCCGCGATCGCTGCGGCGATCGCGTTGCAGCCGGCATTTCTGCTGGGGATCGGCATCGCCTATGCCCTGGCCATCGGCGCCCATGCCTTGATCGAGAAGAATCATTCGATGATTCGGGTGAACCCGGTCTGGGGTGCCGCCGCGGACCTTCGCATGTTCTGCTTGGCGGTGACCGGCGGGCTCCACCGCGAGATCGAGAAGTGCCGCACGATGCATCGCCCGCGCACCGCGCCATCGCAACGCAGGGTGTCGTCACCGTCGGTCTGACTTCCGGGCCGACGCCCAGTCGCGACTTCCGCGGCCACCCGCGAAGCCTTCACCAGATGGCGGATCGTGCCCTTTGCGATCCGCGCTCAACGGGTGTATTGTCTGACGGCCGCTACCCCCGGTTGGGATAAAGCAAGCGACAAACAGAGGTCTTCAAGCGCACAAGCAAGAGGAGCTGTTCCATGATCGGCTCAATTCGGTTTTGCCTTGTTTCCTTATCGCTGGGATTTTCGCTCGTAATGGGCGTCATCACCCCCGCTGCGGCCAACACGATCACTTACAACTGGTTTGGGATCGTCGACACCATCGCTCCCGGCACCACCCCCGGCGTGGCGGACGGTGACACCTTCAGGATCAGCCTCACCCTCAGCGACGCGGTTCCAGACGGTAACCCTTCGCCGGAGATCGGCTACTACCTTGCCTTCATGGGAGGCCCGAACGACCTGGTGCTTGCGGTCGATGTCGGCGGCAGGACGAACATCGGCTTGTACCAAGAAGCCACGGTCCAAAATGACCATAACGGCAAGGACACATTCTCCATCAACACCGCCAGCCCGCTCATCGGCTTTCTATTCCAGTTTGATTTCAGCACGTCGGATCTCGGCGTTTTCAACTCCGACGCGCTTCCGCTCTCGCTCATTCCGGAGCACTTCGACAGCGCCCGCTTCACGCTCTTCCAGCACGGTGGCCCACCCCTCTTCAGCGGAAGGCTGGTGACGACGACCCCGCTCCCCGGCAGCATCGGCCTGCTTGTTTCCGGACTGCTGAGCCTGGTCGGCGCCGGCTGGTGGAAATCGCGCCGCAAGGTCGTATCGCAGACGATCTGATCTAAACCGAACCGAGCGCCGCATCCGTTCACAGGGACGATTTCCGCGGATTGTCCCAAACGGTGGACCGACCCATTAATCTATATTTAGTAATAGTTGTAGAAAATTGCCATGTCTCGCCTCACCCTCCGGTCCGCGGCCATGGTTAATATGACGACGCCGACACCCCTCACCGTCGCCTGCCTCAGCCGGGCGGAGCATTTGCGCGACTTCGGCACCAACTGTCATGCCCGCCGGGTTTCCTTGATGATGCAGCAGCTGGGATTGGCCCTGGGCGTCGAGACGGAGCACTGCCGCGACATCAGCTTCGCGGCCGTGCTCCATGACATTGGCAAGATGGCGGTGCCGCTCGACCTGCTGAACAAGCCGGGATCCCTCAGCGCAGAGGAGGTCGCCGTCATCAAAACCCATTGCCGGCGCGGACACGCGATCCTCCAAGGCCACACCGATCAGGTCATCGTGCTGGCGAGCGAGATCGCCCTGCGCCACCATGAGCGATACGACGGCACTGGGTATCCCGATGGCCTTGGCGGGGAAGCGATCCCCTACCCCGCCCGAATCATCGCTGTCTGCGATACCTACGACGCCTTGCGCGAAGACCGCCCCTATCGGCGCGGCCTCACCCACAGCGAAGCCATCTCAACGATTGTCGACGGGGACGGTCGCACGCGGCCGGAACATTTCGATCCCGACGTTCTCAAGGCTTTCAAGAAACTCAGTGGCACGTTCCGGCATATCTTCGAAAGCTACAATGCGCTCGCGGACGAACTTGCGCTGATGGCCTAGCGAATTTGGTGCACCGCCCGGATCGGGTGGAGATTTGCGCTCGAACGCCAGTCAGCAGAATGAGGGGTTTTGTGGCGGAGGGAGGGTCTGCCGTACTGGTGCCTCCCTTCGTCTTACCCATTTCTACTCGGTGCGCTGAATGCCGCTAATAGCGCGGCTCGCGGCGTTAGTCTCTCGGCTCGCGTAGCTGCTCTTTGTAACGAAGCAACGCCTCCACGTGATCTGACAGCACATCCCAATGCGCCGCGATGATCAAATACTCGTCGCTCATTGCTGGTGAGCGCTCCGCTTTCTCTCGACAGCGTGCTGCGCGGTTCCGATACTCGGCGGAGGAGAGCAACGTGATCTTCATCAAGAAATCAACCATCTGGCAAACTACGCAGTTCCGGAACCTATCGACAAAATGCCTCAAATTAAGCCGATATCGAGCACCTGGCACGTGAGCATGGCGCTGGCGACGCGTGGGAGCAGTGACGCCGATAGGTCGGCGGCAATGGGCCGAGCGCGTTCGGAAGCAGCAGGATCGGGAGCAGAAGGCATTGGACAAGGCGCGAGCGGATGCCGCGCGCCGGTCGGCTCGTCTATTCGTCCAACAGAGACCGCGTCGCGTGTCTAATGGCCAGCCAAGTCGCTACCCTGTTCAAGTCGCCGCGTTCCAGCATGTCCACCATCTTGCGCGCGCAGAATAAGGGAGCTCTATCGCCGTGCTGTTGAATGACAGCTTCAGCGGCATCCAGAACATCAATTTCAGACGATGCCTCGATCTCCGGTATCACTTCGGATGATCGGTTGAGGTTCGCAGCGCGGCGCTTTGGCTTTGCTCGATCGGAGATTTGAAGGTTTTCGAGCTTCTGCAGGAACCCTCTCATCTTGACCAAGCTGTGCTCCATGATCGCAAGCTGCGTCCGTCCGTCCGCAACCACATTTCCCTTGATTACTAAGTCATCATCCATGATGCGCCGCTGGCCGGCGATCCGGTGTTCCATCTCGCTGACTTTCGTGCGTGCGCTTTCGACTTTGCGCGTCGTGTACCGCATCTGTCTTCCCCAGGCACATCAGGCAATCAACGATATGGCCCGCTGTGCCACGATGGCTGTGATCTGGATCGCAGATGCTCCGAATTGTTCGGCGCAGCGGTTTCCTGTCATTTTTAGCGAGCAGATCGCGGAGCGGCGGCTGGATCAGATTATCGCCGCGCAGACCCTGTACGCCTTTCAGGCGTGAGTTGCGATCATCTTGGTACGCCTTTTGACGTAGTCTTGCAGATGGAACGTGCATTTCTCCAGCCGCTTGATTGCATAACGGTCTTTCAACTCCCCTGAGACCTGAGGCCGTCGCCGGATCTCATCCCCCGGCGTTGTCGGACGGTGGAAGCTCTTCTTTGCCCCACGCGAGTTGAGCTTCCACTGACCCCCGTGCCCCCGAAGCACCAAGTGACGTTTCGGCGGGCTGTATCGAAAAACTCTGGAGAAGCTTGCTGGGAGAATCGAATGGCAATTCGGAACACGCTATCGGTGCACGAGTGCCACTCTGGCTTGTCTTTCACCTCTGGAGCCGTCGTCGCACTGGCGGTTCAAGCTGCAACCCACACGAGCCTTGCCGGGATCTTGTTTGGTGCCGCCATCTTCGGCGCTCTCTTGGATTGGGACGACAAGAAAGCGGCCAACCGAGAACGCGAGGCGAATGTCGAATAATGCCGGCGCTTGAGAGCGGACCTCAGCTCAGCTTCCGCAACTCCGCAGCGATGCGCTCTCGATCGGCGGTGTGCATTGCCAAGCGTCTCTCGAATGTTCTAGCAGGTCGCGAGCGATCCCCATTTCATGGCCGTCGCGCTGCAGTTTAGCGACGATTTCGTACTGCCTGGCTCGGCGCAGAGCGGCTTCCAAAAATCTCTAACTTATCAATTGGTTAAATGTTGAAGTGGCGGAGGGAGGGGGATTCGAACCCCCGATAGGGCTTTAGGGCCCTATAACGGTTTAGCAAACCGCCGCCTTCAGCCGCTCGGCCACCCCTCCGCACAAGAGACGTCCGCTTTATGAGCAGCTTGCGCCACGGCGTATGCGCGGGGGTTTAGTAACGGCCGGGCCGCCGAATGTCAAACCGGCTCCGAAAACCCCGCTTTGCCCGGTTCTAGCGCCGCTTCCTGGGCCCAAACGCAGTCGCCCCTCCGACGAGGACGGAGGGGCGACAAGGCGAGTTGGATCTGGATCAGCCCAGTGCATGTCAGGGGAGCCGATCACGGATCATCGGACGGTGGATCGGTGCACTGCGTTTCGGGGGAACCAGTGCATCCCCGTCCATGAATCCAATGCCGGTGGGCTTTGAATCGTTCCGGCCGCTATCCCCGAAAGCGATCCCGGCCGGCGCGCGGTTATTCCGCCGCCCGCTTCTCGAAACGCCGGCAGCAGCGCTCGACCTCCGTCTCGGCGGCATCGGCGCCGCGCCAGCCGAGAATATGCAGCAGCTTTCCGGTATCGGCGATCGCATCGCAGAAGAAGCGTTCCAGATCCGGCTTCTCCTTTTCGTCCAGCGCCAGATCCTGGCCCTTCGCGGGCACGAACAGCACCCGATCGTTGCGAAACCGTTTGCCCCGCTCCTCCTGGTCGATGTCGAGCACGGCGACGGCGCGACAGGGCACGACCAGGCCCGGGAAGCCGATCACGTCGGTGAGGATCATGGCATCGAGCGGATCGCCGTCCGGTGCGAGCGTGCCCGGCACGAAACCCCAGTCATAGGGATAGCGCAATCCGAGCTTCAGGCTGCGGGAGAAGGAGAAGACGCCGAGCTTGGGCTCGAATTTCACCTTGCCCGTCATGCCGCGCGGCGTCTCGACGACGACATGAATCGCGCCGTCCGGAGCGTGCGTCGGGAGCTTCGAGAAATCCGTCATTCGATCTGAACAACGGAGAATGGAGGCAGTTCCGGCTCAGCGCCGCTCGTATTGCCGCGCGCCGAACAGCACGTCGCGCTCCGCGGCGGAGAGCTCCATCGGCTTGCGCGCAAGCTCCGCCAGCACGGCGACGCCGCGTACGACTGCGGGCCGTTCGGCGATCGCGTTGAACCAGCGCTCGAGGCTGGGGTAATCGCTGAGCTGCACGCCCTGCTTCTCCCAGTAGCGGAGCCAGGGGAAGATCGCGATGTCGCTGATGCCGTAGCTGCCGCCGGTGAGGTACTCGACTTCGGCCAGGCGCGTGTCGAGCACGCTGTAGAGCCGCTTCGCCTCTCCGGTAAAGCGGTCGATCGCATAGGCCGACTGCTCCGCGGCGTAATGCCGGAAGTGCACGACCTGCCCCAGCATCGGGCCGATATTCGCCATCTGGAACGAGAGCCATTGCAGCGCGACCGACTGGTCGTGCGCGGATTTCGGCCAGAGCTTGCCGGTCTTCTCGGCGAGATAGATCAGGATCGCGCCGGATTCCATGAGCGCGATCGGCTTGCCGTCGGGACCGTCCGGATCGACGATCGCCGGGACCTTGTTGTTCGGGCTTATCTTCAAGAACTCGGGCTGGAACTGATCGCCCTTGGCGATGTCCACCGGGATCGGCTTGTAAGGAAGACCGAGCTCTTCCAGCGCGATGTGGATCTTGTGCCCGTTCGGCGTGGGCCAGGTGTAGACCGCGATCTCGGCCGCCCCATTATTCGCTGCGGTTGCCATCAGGCCGGCGCCTTCTCGAGCGCTTTGAGACCGCGCCGCACCGCGGGGCGCTCGGCGATCGCGCCGACCCAGCGCTGGACGTTCGGATAATTGTCCATGTTGAAGCCGAAGCTGTGGCTGTTCCGCACCCAGGGCCAGGTGGCGATGTCGGCGATGGTGTATTCGGCGCCGGCGAGATAGGCGTGCTCCCAAAGCCTCTTGTCGATCACGCCGAGCAGGCGGCCCACTTCATTGGTGTAACGGTCGATCGCGTAAGGCACGCGCTCGGGGGCGACGCTGCGGAAGTGGAAGGCCTGGCCGTACATCGGGCCGATATTGGCGATCTGGAACATCAGCCATTCCAGCGTGGCGTAGCGAAGACGCGGTTCCGTGGGCAGGAGCTTTCCGCTCTTCTGCGCGAGATGGACCAGGATCGCCGCGGATTCGAAGATCGCCAGCGGCTTACCATCCGGGCCGTCCGTGTCCACGATCGCCGGAATCTTGCCGTTGGGATTGATCTTCAGATATTCAGGCCGCGTCTGCTCCTTGGCGCCGAGATTGATCTTGTGCACCCGATACGGCAGGCCGGTTTCCTCCAGCATGATGTGGATCTTGTGGCCGTTCGGTGTGGTCCACGAATAGAGCTCGATCATACCGCTGTGCTGAGAAGAAATGGGACGGGAGGGGCAGTTTTCTCGATTTCCCCCGTCCATGCAAGGGTTGAAGCCTCATCTCCCCCTAAGGAAAGCTGCCCCTTACGAAAGCTGATGACACGCGCAATCCGGCTCGGGCATCGTGCGGCCCGGGATTCAGGAGAACAAAATGACGGAGATCGGGAGAGCCCACAGTGGCTTTGCGGATTTACTCGGCTACAAGCTGACCGGGCGCGGCGTGGGCACTGCCGAAATGACGCTGAAGGTCGGTCCGCAGCACCTGAACCGAGCCTCGATCCCGCATGGCGGCGTGCTCGCCACCCTGCTCGACAGCGCGGCTGGTTTTGCCGCGGCCTTTGTCGATGATCCGGATCAACCGCGCGCGGTGGTGACGCTTTCGATCAATGTCCTGTTCATCGGCCAGGCGCGGCTCGGCGACACGCTGATCGCCCGCGGCAAGCGGATCGGCGGCGGCAAGTCGATCGCCTTTGCCGAGGCCGAAGTCAGCAGCGACGGCCGGACCATCGCCCGCGCCGAAGGCACGTTCAAATACCTTGGTAAGTAGACGTTAGATCTCGAGCGGCGCAGCGGCTCTTGGGGCGGCACTGCCCAATCCGAGGCGCGCATATTCCCGCGGCAGTCCGCCGGTTATCGCCAGCCACATCATGCGCAGATCGCAGAGCGCACCGTAAAACGGATTGATCCGGATCAGCGGGCGGTTGTGCTCGATGAAGCGGTGCGAGCCCACCGCCATGCCGACGGCAATCAGGATGCCGAGGGGCGCCAGCAGGATCTCGCCCAGGACCGCGGCTGCCAGCGTGCTGGCGGCACCGACCAGGGTCGCCGCGTAATGCATGCCGCGGGTCGCCGGCCGGCGATGCGCATCGAGGTAGAGACGCCAGAATTCGGAATAGGAAATCTCAAAGCCACGCTTCTCGGTTGGCATCGTGCGTCCCCACGCTTGTTTGCCCACACCAGTTTTCACTGTCGATTTAACACAGATAGGTGACGAAAGCCTGACTGGAAGACCCGGCAGGCGTGTTCTACCGGAAAATTGAACGTTACTCGCCGTCGCCGGAGGCGGCAGCCATTTGCGGCGTCATGGAAGGCGGCGGCGCATCGGCCGCCGTGTCGGGCGGTGGTGCGTCGGGCCGCTCCGGCGCGGACACCAGCAGCTTGTCCGCGAGGCTCCGCAAAACCGCGCGATTGGCCTGCAGCATGTCCTCCGCCAGCAGCTTCAACACGCGGATGTTGGTGTTGCTGGCATCGTCCATGTCGTCGTTGCCGACGTCGAGGCGCGCCTGGAAGCGATAGTACTGGCGCAGTCCATCTTGCGTCTCAGGCAGCAATTGCTGCAATTGATGATCGACAACGTCGCAAATTCCGTCGCACATCAGCGCGAAGGCCGGCTGCGCCCAGCGCGCAGCACCCCAATCCTTCACTTCGTCGTATGGCAATCGCCTTGTGAGCTTTCCGGTTCCCAAGGAAACCATGATGACGCTGTCGTGGTGGGAATAGCGGTTCAACGCCTCGACATAGGCACACATGCCCGGGTTATAGGCAAAGAGCGCCCCATCGACCAAAGCGTAATAGTCATTCGGTCCGTCGATCTGCACCTGCATCGGCTCGAAATAGGTCGGCGCCGCGGTGGCCGCGCGGATCACGTTCTTCATCGGGTAGTCGTAGTAGGACTTCTGCTTCGCATTGCTGGTCTTGAAGAAGAACGGCATGCGCCGCTCGATCTCGTAGGCCGGCACCACCACGTCGGCGAGCGCGTCCTTGAGCCGGCATTCTCCGAAATAGTCCTGCAGCACGCCCTCGATCCCAGCCGAGGGATACTTGCCCTCAGCCAGCGCGCCGACCGAACGGATCTTGTGCCAGACCGAGCGCGAGAAGACGCGCTTGCCCTCGACATCATAGAGCCGGACGATGTCGCGGGCGGTGTGGCGCGGCTTGCCCTCGGCATCGGGACAGGCCAGCGCCAAAGCGACGAGGCCGCCGGTCGAGGTGCCGACGATCAGGTCGAAGAGGTCGATGATCGGCCGGTTGGTGCGCCGCTCGAGGTCCGCGAGCACCATGGCCGGGAGGATGCCGCGAATGCCGCCCCCGTCGATCGCCAGGATGCGCAACGGACGGCGCTCGGCGAGTTCTGGCGTGTTGTTATGCGCGGCCGGCGCCGGACCGGCAGCGTTGGCCTGCGCAGGATGGCGGCCGAACAAGACACGCTTGGCGATCGAGAACGGCTGCACCGCCATCGATCACTCCCCGTCCCGATCCTGCGTGCCCGCGAGAGACAACATCCGGCATCCTGTGAGGATTGGTCCCCAGGCCCGGCCCGGCTTCCGAGTCGACGGAATGCCGACCTGACCCGGCCCGAAATCTAGCAAATCCTAAGCCTGATTGGTTAATTTTCGTTGACCCCCCGGCGCCCGGGCGCCGCCTCACGAAAACGCGCTCTTGGACCGGAGGCGCGGTTTACTCGCTCGAGCCCAGGAAACCGCGGTGGCCGACGATCGCGGTATGATCATGCCGCGCGTGGTCAGGGTCGCGCGAATGTCCGTCGCCTGGGTGCGTCATATCCATCCGCCGGATGTGACGAGAGGCCCATGCCGGCCACCAAACGCCTAGGAATATTGTGGACTTAAGCCGGCTTCCCTCCCCGGCAAAACGCGCTACAAGCTGTGCCGGGCAAATCGGAGGCGGCATGGCGGGCGGAGAGCATTTCGAAAGGGACGTTCTGGCGGGTGGCAACGACGCGGAGGCTGCGGCGTTTGCCCTGGAAGAGATCGACGCCGCCGGGCACGCAATCGACTTCCTGACCGCGAACCGCGACTTCCACATCCGCTTCTCGACCAGCGCCCCGCGCCGCGTCGCCGAACACACGCACGACACCATCCAGATCTCGATCCCGCTCGGCAGCACCATTGCCAGCGCCGACTGGCGCGCCGGCGATGGCGCCCTGAAGCATGCCTTGGCGCGCCGCGGCCATGCCTTGATCATTCCCGCGCAGCAGCGCCATGCCATCGCCTGGAAGAACCGGGCGCGGTTCGTGAACATCCATCTCGCCGCGAAAACGACAACGGATACGCGGCAGGGTTTCCTGCGCCGCGTCGCAAGGCTCGGCGAAGCGCATGTCATCGCCGATCCCTTCCTCACGCGCCTGGGCGAGATCATCGTGCTGCACGCCGCCCGGAACAACGGGCTCGACGAAGCCGCGCTGGACGGTTTCCGGGCGATCATCGAGACCCATGTGATGCATCCCTATGGCGCGGCAGACCCCGCGGTCTCCCCGTCCCTCGCCGCGCCGGCGGAAGACAAGGTGGATGATAACCGGGGCCTCGCGCGCTCCGCGCTGAAGAAGGTCACCGCCGCCATCAAGGGCGACCTTTCGCGCGCCTGGACCGTGGATGAGCTCGCCGGCACGCTCGGCCTCTCCGCCGGTCATTTCTCGCGCAGCTTCCGCCGCTCGACCGGCGCTTCGCCGCGGCAGTGGCTGATCCGGCAGCGCGTAGATGCCGCCATGGACAAGCTGCTGGAGACGCGCGAGCCGATTTCCGAGATCGCCATCGACTGCGGCTTCGCCGAGCAGGCGCATTTCACCCGGACCTTCACGCGCATGGTCGGGACCAGTCCCGGCGCCTGGCGCCGCCGCCACCAGGCCTGACGGCAAAAACGTCATTCATTTCGGCCATACCAAGTCTGATCGCACCAGCGCAGCTTTGGTCAAAAATGGGCAGAGATCGGCAAGCCACGATGCGTCGGCCTTGCTAGGGTTGCGCATCATTTCCTTCCGCTTTTCGAAGAGAGGAGAGTCTCGTGACCCAATCCAAGCTCGAAGTCCTGACCCCGCAGAATTCTCAGCTGATCTTCATCGACCAGCAGCCGCAGATGGCGTTCGGCGTGCAGTCGATCGACCGTCAGGTGCTGAAGAACAACACGGTCGGTCTCGCCAAGGCAGCGAAGATCTTCAAGATCCCCACCACCATCACCACGGTCGAGACCGAGAGCTTCTCCGGCTACACCTATCCGGAGCTGCTGGATGTGTTCCCGAACCAGAAGGTGCTGGAGCGCACCTCGATGAATTCCTGGGACGACCAGAAGGTGCGCGACGCGCTCAAAGCCAACGGCCGCAAGAAGGTCGTGGTCTCCGGCCTCTGGACCGAGGTCTGTAACACGACGTTCGCGCTCTGCGCGATGCTGGAAGGCGGTTACGAGATCTACATGGTGGCCGATGCTTCCGGCGGCACCTCGAAGGACGCACATGACTATGCGATGCAGCGCATGATCCAGGCCGGCGTCGTGCCGGTGACCTGGCAGCAGGTGCTGCTGGAATGGCAGCGCGATTGGGCGCGCAAGGACACCTACGACGCCGTCACCGGCCTGGTGAAGGAGCATTCCGGCGCCTACGGCATGGGCGTCGATTACGCCTATACGATGGTGCACAAGGCGCCGCAGCGCACCCAGACTCCGCACGAGGCCTTGGCGCCGGTTCCAGCCGCCGTCACCAAAGCCGCGCAGTAGAACGCCCCGGCAGCGTGTGACCATGTGGGAGCTGGCACTCATGAAGCCCTATCTTCTCTCGCTGGGTGCCGGCCTCCTGGTCGGCATCGTCTACAGCCTGATCAACGTGCGATCGCCGGCGCCGCCGGTGATCGCACTCGTGGGCCTGCTCGGCATCCTGGCCGGCGAGCAGATCGTCCCCCTGGCGAAACGCCTCCTCTCGGACCAGCCGGTCACCACCGGCTGGCTGAAGCAGGAATGCGCGCCGCACATCCTCGGCACTTTGCCGGTGGGTGAATCGAAGGAGCAGGACAAGGCATGACGGATCTCATCCTCACCAACGGCAAGTTCACCACCCTCGACCGCGCCAAGCCGCAGGCAAGCGCGGTCGCGATCGAGGACGGCCGCTTCACTGCTGTCGGCGAGGCCCGCGAGGTCATGCCGCTCGCCGGACCGAACACCAAGGTGATCGACCTCAAGGGCCGCAGCGCGCTGCCCGGCCTGATCGACAACCACCTGCATATCATCCGCGGCGGCTTGAACTTCAACATGGAGCTGCGCTGGGACGGCGTGCGCTCGCTCGCCGACGCGATGGCGATGCTGAAGCGGCAGGTTGCCGTCACGCCGCCGCCGCAATGGGTCCGCGTGGTCGGCGGCTTCACCGAGCATCAATTCGCCGAGAAGCGCCTGCCCACGATCGACGAGATCAATGCGGTCGCGCCGGAGACGCCGGTCTTCCTGCTGCATCTCTATGACCGCGCAATCCTGAACGGCGCCGCCTTGCGCGCCGTCGGCTACACCAAGGATACGCCGAACCCGCCGGGCGGCGAGATCACCCGCGATGCCGCCGGCAACCCGACCGGCCTGCTGCTGGCCAAGCCCAATGCCGGCATCCTCTACGCCACGCTCGCCAAGGGGCCGAAGCTGCCCTTCGACTACCAGATCAACTCGACCCGGCATTTCATGCGCGAGCTCAATCGCCTTGGTCTCACCGGGGCGATCGATGCCGGCGGTGGCTTCCAGAACTATCCGGAAGACTATGCCGTCATCCAGAAGCTCTCGGATGAGGGCCAGCTCACCGTTCGCCTCGCCTACAACCTTTTCACCCAGAAGCCGAAGGGCGAGAAGGATGACTTCCTGAAATGGACTTCGACCTCTAAGTACAAGCAGGGCACCGACTACTTCCGGCATAACGGCGCCGGCGAGATGCTGGTCTTCTCCGCCGCCGACTTCGAGGACTTCCGCCAGCCGCGCCCCGACATGCCACCGGAGATGGGAGGCGAGCTCGAAGCCGTGGTGCGGATTCTGGCCGAGAACCGCTGGCCCTGGCGGCTGCACGCGACCTATGAGGAGACCATCGCGCGGGCGCTCGATGTCTATGAGAAGGTCAACCAGGACATTCCGCTCCAAGGCCTGAACTGGTTCTTCGACCACGCCGAGACGATCTCCGACCGCTCGATCGACCGTATCGCGGCCTTGGGCGGCGGTGTCGCCGTGCAGCACCGCATGGCCTATCAGGGCGAATACTTCGTCGAGCGCTACGGCGCGCGCGCAGCCGAAGCGACGCCGCCGGTGAAGAAGATGCTGGAGCGCGGCCTCAAGATCTCCGCCGGGACCGATGCGACCCGCGTCGCCTCCTACAATCCCTGGGTCTCGCTCGCCTGGCTGGTGACCGGAAAGACCGTCGGCGGCCTCAAGATCACGCCGCGCGCCAACTGTCTCGACCGCGAGACGGCTTTGCGCATGTGGACCGAGAAGGTCACCTGGTTCTCCAACGAGGAAGGCAAGAAGGGCAACATCGCCGTCGGCCAGCTCGCCGATCTGATCGTGCCCGACCGCGACTACTTCGGCTGTGCCGAGGACGAGATCGCCGACACCGTCTCCGACTTGACCGTGGTCGGCGGCCGCATCGTCTATGCCGCGGGGAGCTTCGCGTCCCATGACAGCGCGCCGCCGCCGGCGATGCCGGACTGGTCACCGGTCCGCACCTTCAAGGGCTACGGCGCCTGGGGCGAGAAGCCGAACCAGGCGGTCGCGCGGATCGCCGCCGATGGCTGCGGCTGCGCGAGCGCCTGCAACGTGCACGGCCACGACCACGCCTCGAGCTGGTCGAGCGGCGTTCCGGCATCGGATCTGAAGAGCTTCTGGGGTGCGCTCGGCTGTGCCTGCTGGGCGGTCTGAGCGAATGACGCTGCAGCCCACCTTCATCGGCACGCTGCTTCAGGCGCCGGCCTTTCAGGTGCTGGCCCGGGTGGCGCTGACCTCGGCCTTCTGGTGGGGCGGGATTGCCAAACTGCTGGACTATCCCGCCGCCCTCGCCGAGGCCCAGCACTTCGACCTAGAACCGGCCGGGCTGGTGGTCGTCGCGACCATCGTGGTCGAGCTCGGTGCTTCGATTCTGCTGATCGCGGGTCGCTTCACCTGGCTGGCGGCCGGTGCCCTCGGCGTCTTCACGGCCTTTGCGACGTTGATCGCACACCGCTTCTGGACGATCGACGATCCGGTGGAACGTTTCCACGCGCTCAACACCTTCCTCGAGCATCTCGGGCTGATCGGCGGCCTCGCCTTGGCCGCCGTACTAGCTGAGGCGGAGCGCCACCGAGAGCGAAGCTGACATTCCATCCGCTTTTTCCTTTCGCTTCGTGAAGGCGCACCGATGCATTCCCGGTCCATTCATCGATTTCTCGCGCCTAGGCTGCGACAATGGAGGGCGGCGTCGATCATCGCGGCCGGCTGCACGCTGCTGCCGGTGCTTTCCAGCGCCGGACCCGCCCAGTCGAATCAGCCGGTGTCGAACCAGCCGGTGCCGCCGCAGCTCTCCACGACGCGATATGATGAGAACTACGCCTATCTGGCTGATCCGAACGCCCGCAGCGGTGCCTGGTGGGAGCCGCTCAAATATATCCCTTTGAACCAAACCGGCGATGCGTACCTCACCCTGGGCGCCGAAGCGCGCCTGCGCTATGAGGGGTACCAAAACAACAACTGGGGGCAGGGACCGGCCGACGACGACGGCTATCTGTGGTACCGCGCTTTGACCTCGGCCGACCTGCATGTTGGACCGCACCTGCGCTTGTTCGGAGAACTGATCGGTGCCTGGGAGGATGGCAAGCGCCCATCGGCCACCCCGGTCGACAAGACCAGTGTCGATCTGCTCCAGGGTTTTGCGGACATCACGCTCCCACTTGGCGACGACCACACGTCTTTGACTCTCCGACCCGGCCGGCAAGTGCTTTCATATGGTTCGGAGCGCCTCGTCGGCGTCCGCTATGGACCGAATGTTCTTCGCACCTTCGACGGGGTCAAGACCATGGTCGACGGCAACGGCTGGCGGGTGGATGGCTTCTATGCCCGGCCGGTCGAGCCGGGGTTGGACGACTTTGACGATGTAAGCCACGATGATCTATCGACCTGGGCGGTCTATGGTACGATCGATCTTCCGACCGAGGAAAAGTCCGGTCTCGATCTCTACTACATCGGATATGACAACCACTTGGCTTCCTTCGAACAGGGAACGGGATCCGAAAAGAGGCATACAGTCGGCGCACGGTTTTTTGGCCAGGCGCAAAATTGGGATTGGGATTGGGAGGCGATGTATCAGTTCGGCGAATTTGCGGGCGGCGACATCTCAGCCTGGTCCGTGGCTTCCAGCACCGGCTACACGTTCGAGGACGTCCCTCTCTCGCCGCGCTTGGGGCTCAAAGCCAACATCATCAGCGGCGACGATGATGCGCATGATTCCAACCTCCAGACCTTCAACCCCATGTTTCCCAAGGGGAAGTATTTCGGCGAATTGACGCTTCTTGGGCCGGAAAACCTGATGAACCTTCATTCGACGCTTGACCTGCATCTCGGCAGCGGGTGGTCCTTGGGCTTCGCGGGTATGGCCTTCTGGCGGGAGAGCACGGGCGATGGTATCTACGATCTCGGCGGCAACCTGATACGCGATGACGGTGGCAGCAATGAGCGCTTCATCGGAACGCAGGGCGAGGTCGTGCTGAACTATGAATTCAGCCGCAACGTGAACGCCATGGTTTCCTATTCCCGGTTCTATCCGGGCGCTTTCATCGACGATACCGGGCCCAGCGATGCCGTCGATTTCGTCGGCACCGAGCTCAATCTCCGGTTCTGATGATGGCCGAAGCCAAAGCCACTCCGTCCCCCGCCCATGTCGCGCGCAATGCCGCCGCGATCCTCGAAGGCGCGCTGCTCGCCTTCGTCGCGGGCTTCGTCGATACCTGCGGCTTCATCGCCCTGTTCGGCCTCTTCACCGCGCATGTCACCGGCAACTTCGTGCTGATCGGCGCCGCACTCGCCGACTACCACGGCGGCCTTATTGCAAAACTGCTGGCTTTGCCGGTCTTCGTCATTGTGGTCGCCATCGTCCGCGCGATGTCACTGATGCTGGAAGACCGGCGCAAGAACGCCGCCGTACCGCTGCTCGGTTTCCAGATCCTGTTTCTCGCCGGCTTCCTCGCCTGCGGGGTGCTCGCAGGGCCGATGCATGACGGCGATGCGCCGCTGGTCGTGCTGACCGGCATGCTGGCGGTGACGGCAATGGCGATCCAGAACGCCGCCTCGCGCACCGTCTTCACCATGCACACGCCGACCACTGTCATGACCGGCAATGTGACCCAGGTGATCATCGATTTGGTGGACTTGAGCTTCGGCCGGGCGAATGCAGAATGCCGGTTGCGGGTCCGCAAGATGGTTCCGGCGATCCTCGCCTTTACCGTGGGCGCGGCGAGCGGTGCGCTCGGCTATATCTTCACCGGCTTCTGGTGTATCGCGGCGCCGATCGCGATCCTGCTGGTGATCTTCGGCCGGGAAATGGGGCGCAAGGTCTAGCCACCCCGCCCTCTTGTTCGCGCGCGGCGCAGCCGCCATACTCCAGGCCCGTCATTCATCCTGTCGCGGAGTCTCCAAGCCATGGCGCTGCCAGTCTCGGCCGGCCCATCGGGCCCGGTTGTCGCCCGAATCCTGCTCGAAATCGAAGCGGTTCACCTCCGGCCCGATCAGCCCTTCACGCTCACTTCCGGCCGCGCAAGCCCAGTCTATATCGACTGCCGGAAGATCATCTCCTTCCCGCGGGCGCGCCGGAAGGTGATCGCGCTGGCCGCAGAGCTGGTCGAGCGCGAGATCGGCTTCGAGAGCCTGGACGCCGTCGCCGGTGGCGAGACCGCGGGCATCCCTTACGCCGCCTGGCTCTCCGATCGATTGAACCTGCCGATGCTCTACGTGCGCAAGAAGCCCAAGGGCTTCGGTCGCAACGCGCAGATCGAAGGCCACATGCCGGTCGGCGCGCGCTGCCTCGTCATGGAGGATCTCGCGACCGCGGGCGGCTCGCTCGCGACGTTCGTCGATGCGGTCAAGCAGGCCGAAGGCAAGGTCGAGCATGCCTTGGTCATCTTCCACTACGGCACCTTCCCGCAATCGACCGCGACGCTCGCCGAGCGCGGCGTGAAGCTGCACGGCCTAGCCACCTGGCGAGATGTGCTCGACGTCGCGACGGCAACCGGCCGGCTCGATGCCAAGGCGCAAGCCAGCGTCATCTCTTTCCTCGAAGACCCGGAAGCTTGGTCCCTCGCCCATGGCGGCAAGGCCGTCGCATCATGAACCACACCGTGAAGTCCGCCTCAACGCCCGCCCTCGACATCGATTTCGTGCGCGCGCAATTCCCGCCGCTGAAGGACGGCTGGGTGTTCCTGGAGAATGCCGGCGGCTCCTATGTGCCGAAGCAGGTGATCGACCGCACGGTCGAATACATGTCGGACAGCCAGGTGCAACCGAACTGGGAATTCGAATCCTCGGTGCGCGCCACCGACCGGATCAAGCGCGGCCTGCAATCGATCGCCGACTTCATCAATGCCGAGGTGAACGAGGTTTTCCTCGGCCCCTCGACCACGATGAACGTCTTCATGATGGCACAGGCGCTCGCCCCCTCGTTCAAGCCGGGCGACGAGATCATCGTCACCGAACAGGACCACGAGGCCAATGTCGGCGCCTGGCGCCGGTTGGAAGCACTCGGCCTGGTCATCAAGGAATGGCCGGTCGATCGCGAGACAGGTGCACTGGTTCCCGATGGATTGCAGAAGCTCTTGAGCGATCGCATCAGGCTGGTCGCGATGACGCATTGCTCCAACGTCTGCTCGATCGTCCATGATCTGCCGACCATCGTGAAGCAGATCCATGATGCGGGCGCCCTCGCCTTCATCGACGGCACCGCCTATGCGCCGCATTTCTCGATCGATGTGAAGGCGCTCGACGTCGATTTCTACGTCTTCAGCCTCTACAAGGTCTGCGGACCGCATCAAAGCGTGCTCTACGGCAAGCGCGCCCTGCTGGAGCAGGCGGTGGCGCAGAACCATTTCTTCATCGGCGACGAGAGCATCACCTACAAGTTCCTGCCGGGCGGCCCGAACCACGAGCACGCCGCGGGCACGGTCGGCACCGCCGACTATTTCGATGCGCTCTATCGCGCGCATTTCAAGCAGCCGGAGAACGCCTTCCACACCCGCGTCGCCCGGGTCTACGAGGTGATCGGCGCGCATGAGAATGCGCTCGCCGCCCGGGTCGAGGACTATCTGCGCAGCAAGAAGAACGTGCGGATTCTCGGCCGTGTGCCGTCACGCGACGGCCGGCTGGCGCCGGTGATCGGCTTCTGGATTCCCGGACAATCCTCGACCGAGATCGCGGCGAAACTGCACCAGCACCGGATCGCGATCGGCAACGGCGACTTCTGGGCACGGCGCTGCATCACCGCTTTGGGGTTGAAACCGGAGGACGGCGTCGTTCGCGTCGGCATCGCCCATTACAACAGCGCCGAGGACATCGACCGTCTGATCAAGGGCTTGGATCAAGCACTTACCTGATCCAACATTTGCCTAAAATGCGGTTCATGCCTTTGGATACACCATGATGGTGGTTTGGTTGTCGCGAACCGCGGCAATGTTGCCGCAGGGCAAAGACGCATCCGAAGACTCATGCGATGTTGAGCGTGCTCGACATTGCATTGAGGAAAAAGATCATGCGCCGGCGCAAGCCCGCCGAACGGTTTCGTCCCGTCCTGAAATCATCCGCGATCGCCGTTGCCGCCAGCATCGACGATATGTCGGACGGTACGGATATCCGCTTCCTGCTGGTGCGCTATCCGGTGGGTTGGTCCTTCAAAGGCACCGATGATCATCGGCTCGACGGCAAGGTCGAGTCCGTCACCATCGAGCGGCGTCATCCGGACGGCATCCCGGGCGGCCGCTATCTGCGCGTGCCGGTGGACGCGGTGGTCGATCCCTGGGGTCGCGTCGCGATCGAGCTTGAATTCGACGCGCCGGATGGCGTGCAGCATGCCGAGCTCACCATCCAGACCCGCGACGAGACCATGGCCGCCAATCTGGCCGGTGGCCTCGACGGCGCTCCGGAGACCATCCACATCACCGGCGGCTCGGTCCTGGCACAGACCGCGGCTTCGGCCGTGTTCTTCATCGAGGGCAGCGCCGGCGACGTGCTGGATCTCAGCGACGACCGGACCGGCCGCTGGACCGCAGGCGACAGCGACGGCACCCACACGCTCTACCTGCGCCACGACCAGGGCGGCAAGCGCACCGCCACCCTCGCCGTGCGCAACGGCATCACCGTCAGCGTGCGGTAAAGGTGAGGACTCGGATGCCTTAATCGCAGTTGCAGACCGCGATTTCAGAGGCCATAATAGTTGCAGGGTTGCCGGTGTGCAGGCAGCAAGGGGACTGACACCACAATTTGATCTCGGAACCGGCATGCGTTCGCCGTATTCTTTGGGCAACCTGTTCCGAGCAAAAGGTATCGAGGAGACTACGATGGGTTTCGCGCGAACCAAAGGACCAGCGGTGAAAATTTCCGAACGGACCTATACCCAAGAGTCTCGCGACAGCCTCTATCAGCATTTCTACGACAAGGCGCGTTCTCTGGGCGCATCCGAGAGCGACGCCGAGGTTCTTGCCAAGAAAGCCACTGCCCGCCTGCAGCTGGAAGACGTCCCGGGCTGACTGTCCTCCGATCCCCGTTCCTGAACCCGCCTCTCGCCCGTATACGGCGCGAAATTCTGTTGCGTTTATCACCTCCTACGTGTGAGACTGGCCCGGGGGTTCGCGAGCAGGTCTCGGGGAAATGCCGCAGTCTCAGGGGTTCTACCCAACGTCACAGCTGATGGAAGTTGCGTTCGGCGCGGTGCTGGAAGCGCACGCCTTCCTCAGCGACACGATTTCATATGACCCGAAGTTCAACTTCGAGAAAATCCGTATGCGCCCGGACGCGCCCGATGAGAAGGACGCGTTGATGATCGATCGCATGGCCGAGGAAGCCTGTCGCACTTTCTTCCGCGACCGGCTCGGCTCGTTCGTTCACGTTGTCGGCGAGGAATCCGCCGGCCGCATGAAGCCGGAATCCAAGGTTTGTGCACTGGTCGATATCGTCGATGGTACCGACTTGCTGGCGATGCAAATTCCGCTTTGGTGCTCGGCCATCGTCTTGTACGAGCGAGAGGCGCCGCACAAGATTCTCGGCTCCGTGGTCGGCCTTGCCACCGGCGAAATCTACATGGCATCGGAGAGCGAGCCGCGTGCGACCGTCGCTACGCCGCCGCATGACGTCAAGACGGTGCACCTCACGCACTTCGTCTCGGGCCCTTCTTCGACGCGTGCTTTGCGATCGGCCCGCATCGCGCATTATGGCCAGAAGGCGAAGAACTTTCTGTCGGTCGTTAACACGCCGGCTTTCATCAAGGCTGCCGAAGGCATGACGCGGCGAGATTCTTTCCGCATCTACAATTTTGCCGGCAATCCGATCATGATGAAACTCGCGGATCGGCTGAAAGACGACGAGAGCCAGCAAGTCATTGCCGACGGCATCGACGCCGTCTTCGACGTCTCCGGACAGCTGCTGCATGATGTAGTTCCGGGCGTCTTCATCGCCATGAAAGCCGGCGCGTTTCTATGCGACCTGGAAGGCAAGGAAATCGGCTACGAGGCGCTCGGCATGATGCTGGCAAAGCGAGACGCCAGGCTCAAGTATGTCCTGGCAGCCACGCCAGAATTGGCACTGGAGCTCTGTGCCGCTCTAAAGACGGAACCATCCCCCGCACTGCCGTTCTGAGAGTCACTGAGTCCGGTTTCAGAGCACCGGCCCTAGCTCTTCTCCCCCGGCAACGCCCCGAACAGCAGGTTGTCCAGCCCGCGCACCAGGCCCTTCAACGCCACGACGCGGCGCGCGGCGAGCAGGGTGCCGCCGACATAGGGCTCGGCCGAGCTGCCGGCTTCGTGGCGGATCTGCAGCCGTTCGCCGTTCATCGCGAAGATCGACTCCACCGCTAGCACATAGCTCGGCAGACGGATCGAATGCACGCGGCCGCCGCCGACATCGGCGCCGCGCGCTTCCTTCGGGCCGATGATCTTGTCGAGCGGCACGCCGGGCACGTTCGGGCGAATGCGCCCCAACCGTTCGGCGAGTTCCTGCCCCGTGCCGGAGGGAACGTCAGGCTTGGTCGACTTCGCGTAGTCGAGGATCTCGTAATCCGGCACTTGCTCGGCCGCCAGCAGCGAGAACCGCGTCATCAGCGCCGCGGTCAGCGAAAAGTTGCCGCTGGCGACGACGCCCAGCCCCTGCTTGTCCGCCTTGGCCGAGATCTCGCGGTAATCCGCCGCGCTCATGCCCGAGGTGCCGACCACCACCGCAACGCCCATGTCGAGCGCCGTCAGCACGTTGGCCTTCACCGAGGACGGATGGGTGTAGTCGATATAGACATCGGTGTTGTTGACCGAGAGCGCGTCGGCGACCGTGGCCGCGACCTTCACCCCGTCGATCTCCTGCCCCGCCGCCTTGCGCGCGACCGCGCCCGAGAGTTCCAGGTCCGCGGCCGCCCGGACGCCGTTGGTGAGGGCCGCGCCGGTCCAGCCGGTCGCGCCACCGATGCAGATACGCAAAGCCATGATTTCCCCTTAAACTCAATCTCTTGCGACCAATTGTCTGGCCACAATCCCGCCTTTGACTTAGGTCATGCCGGATAGGATATTACCGAGACTCCATGAAGGCTAGGCAGTTCAGGCACCGAGATCGCCCGCGCCAGGCCGTGCGATAGGGAACCTGCCGTCATGACTTCGAGCCCGAAGCCGAACTCGTTTGCCGCCCGCGATGCCCAATATCATCTCCACGGCTACACCAACGCCCTGAAGAATGAGAAGGACGGCGGCTTTGTCGTGGTCCGCGGCGAGGGCCCCTTCGTCTATGACGAGAATGACAAGGAATACCTGGACGGGCTCTCCGGCCTCTGGTGCGCGGCCTTGGGCTTCGGCAAGGAGCAGCGCATCATCGACGCCGCCGTGAAGCAGATGGAGGCCCTGCCCTACTATCACACCTTCACCCAGAAGGCGCCGGCGGTGACTGTCGAGCTCGCCGAGAAGCTGGTGAAGCTCGCGTCGCAAGCAGCACCCATGTCGAAGGCGTTTTTCTGCAACTCGGGCTCCGAGGCCAACGACACCGCGATCAAGATGATCTGGTACTTCAACAATGCGCTCGGACGCCCACAGAAGAAGAAGATCATCGCGCGGACCAAGGGCTATCACGGCGTCACCGTCGCCTCCGGTTCGCTGACCGGTCTTCCGGGGGTGCACAAGGATTTCGATCTGCCGATCGCCAATGTGCTGCACACCGATTGCCCGCATTACTACCGCTTCGCCAAGCCCGGCGAGAGCGAGGAGGATTTCGCGACCCGGATGGCCGAGAGCCTGGAAGCGCTGATCCAGCGCGAAGGCCCGGACACCATCGCGGCGATGTTCGCCGAGCCGGTCATGGGTGCGGGCGGCGTCCTGACCCCGCCCAAGACCTATTGGGAGAAGATCCAGAAGGTCCTGAAGAAGCACGACATCCTGCTGGTCGCCGACGAGGTGATCTGCGGCTTCATGCGCACCGGCAATCAATGGGGCAGCCAGACCTACGGCATGAAACCCGACATCATGACCATGGCGAAGCAGCTCTCGGCGGCGCAGATGCCGATCGCCGCGGTGCTGATCAGCCAGCGGGTCTACGAGGGCATCCGCGACAACAGCGGAAAGCACGGCACTTTCGGCCACGGCATCACCTATTCCGGCCATCCGATCGCCGCGGCGGTGGCGCTCGAGACCCAGAAGATCTACGAGGAGCGCAAGATCCTCGACCATGTGCGGGCGATCTCGCCGGCGTTCCTCGAGGAGCTCCGGAGCTTCGCCGACCATCCTTTGGTCGGAGAGGTGCGCGGTGTGGGTTTGATCGGTGCGCTGGAGCTCGTAAAAGACAAGAAGACGCGGGAAGGCTTCGATCCGTCGTTGGCGGTCGGGCCGAACCTGATCCGGATCGCGCATGATCACGGCGTGATCCTGCGGCCGGTGGCGGATTCGATCTGTTTCTGCCCGCCGCTGATTTGCACCGAGGGCCAGATCCGCGAGATGTTCGCGCGCTTCCGCAAGGCCCTGGCGGAAACGCAGGAATGGTTGAAGAGTCAGGCAGTCGCAGCGTAATGCGTAATTTTGATTCCTTTTTCCGCGAGCGTCTGGACGATCTGAAGACTGAAGGCCGCTATCGCACCTTCGCCGATCTCGAGCGCATCGCCGGTCGTTTCCCCCGCGCGCTCTATCGCACGGCGCCCGACGCCGCCCCGCGCGAAGTCACCGTCTGGTGCAGCAACGACTATCTCGGCATGGGCCAGCATCCTGCTCTTGCCGAAGCCATGCACGCCTCGATCGAGAAGTCGGGGGCCGGCGCCGGCGGCACGCGCAACATCTCCGGCACGAGCCACGAGATCGTGCAGCTCGAGCGCGAGCTGGCGGCGTTCCACGGCAAGGAAGCCGGGCTCGTCTTCACTTCGGGCTACATCTCCAACGAGGCGGCGCTCGGCACGCTCGCGAAGCACATGCCGGAAGCGATCGTCTTCTCCGATGCGTTGAACCACGCTTCCATGATCGCCGGCATCCGCAACAGCCGCTGCGAATACAAGGTGTTCCGCCACAACGACGCGGCGCATCTGCGGGAGCTTCTGGCCGCCTGCGCGCCCCACCGTCCGAAGATTGTCGCGTTCGAATCGGTCTATTCGATGGACGGCGACATCGCGCCACTGAAAGACCTGCTCAACGTCTGCGAGGAATTCAACGCCCTCACCTATCTCGACGAGGTGCACGCGGTCGGACTCTACGGCACGACCGGCGCCGGCATCGCCGAGCGCGAGGGATTGGCGCATCGCTTCCATGTGATCGAGGGCACGCTCGGAAAGGCCTTCGGCCTGATCGGCGGCTACATCACCGGTTCGGCGCCGCTGGTCGATTTCGTTCGGAGCTTTGCGGCGGGGTTCATCTTCACCACCGCTTTGCCGCCGAGCGTCGCGGCCGGTGCGCGCGCCAGCCTGAAGGTGATCCGCGGCGCTTCCGATCTGCGCGCGCGGCATCAGGCGATCGCTGCCGATCTGAAGGCGCGCCTTCTTGCCGCCGGCCTGCCGGTCATGCCGAGCGAGAGCCATATCGTTCCGGTGCGGGTCGGCGAGCCGAAAGCCTGCCGCCGCGTGGCCGCGATCCTGCTGGAGCAGCACGGCATCTATGTGCAGCCGATCAACTACCCGACCGTGCCCAAGGGCACCGAGCGCCTGCGCCTGACGCCGACGCCGCTGCACAACGAGGCGGAGGTCGCGCACCTGATCGCGGCGCTCTCCAGCGTCTGGCGGGAACTGAGCCTGCCGGTCGCCGCTTAAGAAGACATCCGGTCACTCCGCAAGCAGGCTTCGATGACTGCAGTGCATCAGCCACCGAAGCCCGTATCCGTCCTGCGTCCGCGCCTGGCGGTGACGGCGCTGTTCCTCGCCAACGGCAATGCGATCGGCCTCTGGGCGGCCAGCATCGCGCCGATCAAGCTTGGCTTCGGTCTCAGCAATTTCCAGCTCAGCATGGTGCTGCTCGCCTTCGCGGTCGGCGCCATTCTCACCATGACGGTCACCGGCCATATCCAGGCGCGCTTCGGCTCGGCGCGGGTTGCGCTCTGGTCCAGCCTGCTCTTCGCCCTGGTGCTGCCGCTGCCGGGACTGATGCCCAACCTCGGCACGCTTGCCCTGGCCATCCTGATTTTCGGCGCCTGCAACGGCGCCATGGATGTCGCCATGAACGGCCACGGCGCGGTGGTGGAAAAGCTGCGCGGCCGGCCGATCATGTCCTCGTTCCACGCCGCTTTCAGCCTCGGCTGCCTGCTGGGCTCGGGGATCGGGCGGTTCGTCCTTGCCGCCGGTTACGGCGCCACCGCGACAATGGGTGCTGCCTGCGTTTTCGCGCTCATCCTGATCCTCGCGATGGCGACCAATCTCTCCGTTCCCGACGAAGGCCACGCGGAGCCGCCGGTCGGCTTCGCCTTGCCGAGCCGTGCGGTGCTGCTGGTCGGCGGTCTCTGCTTCCTCTGCATGTTCGCGGAAGGCGCCATCGCCGAATGGTCGGGCGTCTATCTGGTTACGGCGGCGGCCGCGACCACCGCCGTGGCGACCAGCGGCTATACCGGCTTCGCATTTGCGATGACCGTCGGCCGCATGCTCGGCGATCGCATCGTGCATGGATTGGGAGCCGCACGCGTCGTCGGCCTCGGCGCTGCGATCGCGGCGCTCGGCCTTGCACTGACCCTGGCGGTGCCCCGTGTCGAGATCGCCATGATCGGTTATGCACTGGCCGGAATCGGGATCGCCAACATCGTCCCGGTCCTGTTCAGCGCCGGCGGCAATGCGGTGGCCGGCCATCCCGGCGTCGGGGTCGCCATGGCGGCGACCTGCGGCTATGCCGGCTTCCTCCTGAGCCCGCCTTTGATCGGCGTCTTCGCCGAGGTCTTCAGCCTGCGCATCGCGCTGATCAGCTTGGCCGTGGCGCTGGCGATCGTGGCTTTGGGCGCACGGCCCGTGCTGTCGCGCCGCGCCGGACCGTCATTGGACAGCCCTTCCGGCGGCACGGTACAATAGCCGCCATGTACAAGGACAACAGCCTGGTCCCGTCGGAAGCGGTGCGCCTCGCGGCCCTCGGCCTGCTGGCCAAGGGACCGCGTGCCTATGCAGATCTCGCCCGCGAGATCCGGCATTTCGCGCAGCGCATCGTCGGCCCGTCCTTGGAACTGCTCGGCCCGTCGCTGGAACTGTTCAAGGTCGAGGGCTTGATCGAGGCCCAGAGTCCCGATGGGAACCCGAAGGCGCCGCATGACCAGCAGGTGATGCTGCTGACCGAATCCGGCCGCGCCGAGCTCCGCCGCCTGATGACCACGAACCTGCGCGGGCCCATGGGCGAGGTCAACAAGCTGATCATCGCCCTGAAGCTGCACTTCTTCGAAACGCTCTCTCCCGAAGAGCGGCGCATCCAGGCCGAAGGCCTCGAGGAAGCCTGCGAGCGTGAATTGACCCGCCTGCTCGATCTCCGCAGCCACCACGCCGAGAACGCCGGCCTGCTGGTCGCCTGGCTGGATCACGAGATCGCCGAGATCGAAAGCCGCCGCGCCTGGTTCAAGCAGTTGGCGACGCAAGCCGGCTAGTTCGACGCCGCCGTTTGCCCGGACGGCGTCACCCGCCAGATCGTGTTGCCGACATCATCCGCAACCAGCAGAGCACCGGCGCGGTCGATCGCGACGCCGACCGGACGGCCGCGCGCTTCTTCCTGGTTCTTGCTGACGAAGCCGGTCAGCACATCGATCGGCTGGCCCTTCGGCTTGCCGTCCTCGAAGGGCACGAACACCACCTTGTAGCCGCTCAGAGGCTCGCGGTTCCACGATCCGTGCTCGCCAATGAAGGCACCATTGCGGAACTGCTGCGGCAGCAAGGTGCCGGACCCAAAGGCGAGGCCGAGCGGCGCAACATGATTGCCCAGCGCGTAATCCGGCACCGTCGCGCGCTTCACCAGATCCGGATTCTGCGGCTTCACCCGCTGGTCCACATGCTGGCCCCAATAGCTGAACGGCCAACCGTAGAAGTGTCCGTCCTTCACCGCCGTCAGATAATCCGGCACCAGGTCGCTGCCCAATTCATCGCGCTCGTTCACCACGGTCCAGAGCTGGCCGGTCTTCGGCTCCCAGCCGAGGCCGTTCGGGTTGCGCAGGCCCGAGGCGAAGATGCGCGACTGTCGCGTCGCAAGATCGATCTTGAGGATCGCCGCGCGCTGCTGCTCGACGTCGAGCCCGTTCTCCGCGGCATTGCTGTTCGAGCCGACGGTGGCATAAAGTGCCGCGCCGTCGGGGCTGGCGATGATGTTCTTGGTCCAGTGATGGTTGATCTCGCCGGCCGGCAGGTCGGCGATCTTCTCCGCCGGCGCGGTGATCTCCGTTTCGCCGTCAACATAGGGAAAGCGCAGGATCGCGTCGGTGTTGGCGACATAGAGCTCCTGGTCGATGAGCGCCATGCCGAAGGGCGAGTTCAAGCCCTGCAGGAAGACATGGCGCGTCTCGGCGACGCCATCCTTGTCGCGGTCGCGCAGCAAGGTGATCCGGTCGGCGCTGGGCACGCCCGCACCCGCCCATTTCTGAAACAGACTGAAGAACCAGCCTTTGATGCCCTTTGCATCTTCCGGCTGCGCCGGCGCATTGGTCTCGGCGACCAGCACATCGCCGTTCGGCAGGACCAGCATCCAGCGCGGATGGTCGAGCCCGGTCGCGAAGGCTTTGACCGCAAGACCCTCGGCCGGCGTTGGCCGTTCCTGCCCCGACCAGCCCGTCGCGTCGGCGATGTTGACCGTAGGGATGAAGCCGGTGCGCGGCGCCGGAATTTGTGGGCTCGGGCCTTGCGAAGCCTGCGCCGGCAATTCGGCTTTCTCGCCGCATCCTGCAAGCAACAGCGCGGATATCGCGAGCACACCCATCAAGGTTCCGCGCATCACGGCCCTCGGCTGTTTCATCCAGATTAAATGGAGAACCGGCGCAACCGGGCCGAGTTCCGGCAAAGTCGGAGGACGCTAGAACAGATGCTGGCCGCCGGTGAGGAAAATCTCGGTTCCGGTGACATAGGAGAAATCCGAACCGCAAAGCTGGTAGACAACGCCCGCGACCTCGTCGGTCGTGCCCATGCGGCCCATCGGGATTCTCGGAATGAGCGCCTCGTATTCGGGGCCGACCATCGCCGTTTCGATCTCGCCCGGCGCCACGGCATTGACGCGCACGCCCAGGTTCGCGAATTCCACAGCGAGCTCGCGGGTGAGCGCGGATAAAGCGGCCTTCGAAGTCGAATAGGCGGAGCCGGCGAAGGGGTGGATCGCATGGCCGGCGATCGAGGTGATGTTGACGATCGTGCCCTTGCCCTTGTGCAGCGGCTTGGCGAAGCCGCGCGCCAGGATCAGCGGCGCGAAGAAGTTGAGCTCGAACACCTCGCGCCAGGCATCGACATCGCCGTTCAGGCAGCCGAGCCGTTCCTTGAACGAGGTCTTCGGGCTGATCGCGGCATTGTTCACCAAGGCGTGGATCGGCTGGTCGCCGAGCACCTTCAGCGCTTCCTCGATGAAATGCTCGGTGTCGGCGATCTTCGCGAGATCGGCGGTGATGTGATGGGTCCAGTTGGGATCGGCCTTGCACTCTTCCGGAATGGCTTCGCGCGAGCAGGTCACGATGCGCCAGCCTTCGGCGCTGAAGCGCTGCACGGTCGCATGGCCGATGCCGCGGCTGGCACCGGTCAGGACCACGGTCTTGCGCGACGGGCCTTCTTGGGTTCGATCGGTCATAATTCTCCTGCTATCCGAAACGCTGGGCGGCCGGATCCTCGACGCCCAACGGGTCTTGATGAATGATGATCTCAGCGCCGGGGAAGGCTTCCAGCAGTTGGGCCTCGACGGAGTCCGAGATCCGATGCGCTTCCCGCAACGAGATATCCGGACGAAGGTCCAGGTGAAACTGGATGAAGCGGTCCTGCCCCGCCACGCGGGTCCGGAGTTCGTGCAGGCCGAGGACCTCGCTGTTGGATCGGATGATCACTTTGATTCGGTCCCGGTCGAGATCGTCCATCTCGCGGTCCATCAGCATGTCGAGCGCGGCGCGGCCGACCGAAAGCGCCGAGAAGGCAATGAACAACGCAACCAGCAGGCCGAACAGCGGATCGATCCACCACCAGCCGAGCACGCTGTTCAGGAGCAGCGCCGCGATGACCGCGACGTTGGCAAGAAAGTCGGTGAAGTAATGCGCGGAATCGGCCTGGACCGCCATGGATTCGGTCTGCCGGATCACATGCCGCTGGAACAGGATCAGCCCCAGCGTGAGGCCGATCGAGATCACCATCACGACGACGCCGACGCCTTCCTGCGCGACCGCCTCACGGTAGATGAAGTGCTTTCCGACCTCGAACAGCAGCAGCAGCGAGGAGCCGAGGATGAAGGCGACCTGCACCAGTCCCGCCAGCGGCTCCGCCTTGCCGTGGCCGAACCGATGTTCGGCATCAGCCGGTGTCACCGCCGTGCGGATGGCGAAGAGATTGACCAGGGAGGCGCCGAGATCCAGAGCGGAATCGAACAGCGAGGAGAGCATGCTGACCGAATTGGTCGCGATGAAGGCATAGAGCTTGATCGCGATCAGCAGGCTGGCAATGCCGACCGACGCCATGCCGGCGGCGCGCATCAGGGCCGCGGATTTCTCAGAGACTGCCATGGGGGACGGCCATCAGGGAAAGAGCTTCTCGGTGGTCCAGCCGTCACCGGCGGCGTTGCGGTGATAGACCGTGCGGTCATGCAGCCGGAACGGCCGGTCCTCCCAGAACTCGATCAGCTTCGGCTTGATGCGGAAGCCCGACCAGTAGGGCGGGCGCGGCACCTGGCCGATCGCATGCTTGGCGGTGACCTGCGCGACCCGGGCTTCGAGCTCGAACCGGCCCTTTAGCGGCCGCGACTGCTGCGACGCCCAGGCGCCGATCTGGCTCGCCTTCGGGCGGCTGTGGAAATAGGCGTCGGCCTCGGCGTCGGTGACGCTCTCGACCTCGCCTTCGATGCGGACCTGCCGCCGCAGCGACTTCCAGTGAAACAGCAGGGCCGCTTTCATCGCGCCCAGGATCTGCCGGCCCTTTCGGCTCTCATAATTGGTGTAGAAGACGAAGCCCTGCTCGTCATGGCCCTTCAGCAGCACCATCCGCACCGAGGGCATGCCGTCGGCGCCGACCGTCGCCAGAGCCATGCCGTTGGGATCGTTGGGCTCGGACTTCTCAGCCTCCGCATACCAGGCTTCGAACTGGCGGAAGGGCTCGCCCCAAGGGTGGGTGGCGGGATGGACGGAGGGGGTGGTTTCGGACTCGGACGTCGTCATGGCGCACTCAGCAACTGCTCCGGAGGCAGATATTGCCCTCGGCTTCGTGGCAACAATAGCGGCGATTGGCGCCCATACAACATCTAGCGCTTCGCCACCCTGCCTCTTGTAGGGATATGGGGTAGACCTTACCTTTGGGCGCGGAGGAGACTGAAGTTTATGGCTGACCCGTACAAGACCCTCGGCGTTTCCCAGGGCGCATCGGCGGACGAGATCAAGAAGGCTTATCGCAAACTGGCGAAGAAGCTGCACCCCGACGTCAACCCCGGCAACAAGAAGGTGGAGACCCAGTTCAAGGAGGCGACCGCCGCCTATGACCTGCTGGGCGACGCCGAGAAGCGCCGCAAGTTCGACGCCGGCGAGATCGACGAGAACGGCAGTCCCCGCGGCTGGGGCGGTCAGGGCGCCCGCGGCTGGGGCGGTGCCGCCGGCCAAGGTGCCGGCGCGCGACGCGGGCCGCGCGCGGCCGATGTCGGGGTCGATGATTCCTTCGCCGAGGATCTGTTCCGGGACTTCTTCAATTTCGGCCGCGGCGGACAGCGCCCCGGCGTCAAGATGCGCGGCGCCGACGTCACCTACAAGGCCGAGGTCGCCTTCCTGGAAGCCGCGCGCGGCGCGAAGAAGCGCCTCACGCTCTCCGACGGCAAGACGCTGGACATCAACATTCCGCCCGGGACGGTGGACGGACAGAGCTTGCGGCTGAAGGGCCAGGGCTTGCCCGGCCAGGGCGGGGCGCCGAACGGCGACGCCTATGTCGAGATCAGCGTGAAGGCGCATCCCTATTTCGAGCGCGAGGGCAGCGACATCCTGCTGGAATGCCCGATCTCCCTCGGCGAGGCGGTGCTCGGCGGCCAGATTACCGTGCCGACCATCGACGGCAACGTGTCCCTCAAAGTGCCGAAGGGCAGCAACACCGGAACCCAGCTCCGTCTGAAGGGCAAGGGCGTCGTCGATGCGAAGGGCGCGCGGGGTGATCAATACGTGCGCTTCGTCGTCGTGCTGCCGCGCCAGATGGACTCGGAGCTCGAGCAGTCCGTGGAACGCTGGGCCAAAAACCACGGCACCGACCAGGACGTGCGGGACAAGTTCTTGAAGAGCTGATCCGGGGTATCTGGGGGCTCAAACAGGATTCTCGGAGCCCGTCCAATACGAGGTCGTCACCCCAAGGCGTGGCCTGGCGTCCTCGAGTTTCCGTCGGAAGCAGGGTGCATGCGGGGTCAAACTCGTGGATGCCAAGGCCAAGCCTTGGCATGACGACTGAGTTTGGAATGCACTCCGAGACCGGCCCATAACCTATTGATTTAATAAAGCTCTTCGCCCTCCGAAAGCGCCCCCGCTCAATTGACCGGAACCGTTAATGGTGTAGGATGCGGCGACAAATTCGCCAATCCCTCTCGATTCAAGGTTCCAGAAATGACGGAAAACCGTGGGCTGATGACCGGCAAGCGCGGCCTGATCATGGGCGTCGCTAACGACCGGTCGATCGCCTGGGGCATTGCCAAGGCCGCTGCCGATCAGGGTGCCGAACTCGCTTTCACCTTTCAGGGCGAGGCCCTGGAGAAGCGCGTGCGCCCGCTGGCGCAGCAAGTCGGCGCCAATATCTTGCTGCCCTGCGACGTGACCGACGATGCCAGCATCGACAAGACGTTCGAAGCGATCAAGTCGAGCTGGGGCACGCTCGATTTCGTGGTCCATGCCATCGCTTTCTCCGACAAGGATGAGCTCAAAGGCCTCTACGTCGATACGTCGCGCAAGAACTTCGCGCTGACCATGGACATTTCCTGCTTCTCCTTCACCGCGGTCTGCCAGCGGGCGCGGCCGCTGATGCCGAACGGCGGCAGCCTCCTCACCCTCTCCTATTTCGGCGCCGAGAAGGTGATGCCGCATTACAACGTGATGGGCGTCGCCAAGGCCGCGCTGGAGGCTTCGGTGCGCTATCTGGCGGCCGATCTCGGCCCGGAGAACATCCGCGTCAACGCGATCTCGGCCGGTCCGATCAAGACCCTCGCCGCCTCGGGCATCGGCGATTTCCGGCACATCCTGCGCTGGAACGAGCTGAACGCGCCGATGAAGCGCAACGTGACGATCGATGACGTCGGTGGCTCCGGCCTCTATCTGCTGAGCGACCTCTCCCGCGGCGTCACCGGCGAGCTGCATCACGTCGATGCCGGCTATAACACGGTCGGCATGATGCGGACGGATTCGGCCGCCGATCTCGCCGACATGCTGAAGAACTTCAGCGAGCGCTGAAGACCTAACGATGTCGCACAACAGCTTCGGTCATCTGTTCCGCTTCACCACCTGGGGCGAGAGCCATGGGCCGGCCATCGGCTGCGTGGTCGATGGCACGCCGCCCGGCATCACGCTGAAGGCCGATCGGATCCAGCACTGGCTGGACCGCCGCAAGCCGGGCCAGTCGCGCTTCGTGACCCAGCGCCGCGAGCCCGACGCGGTGCAGATCCTTTCCGGCGTGTTCGAGGACCAGACCACCGGCACGCCGATCTCGCTGCTGATCCAGAACGAGGACCAGCGCAGCAAGGATTATTCGAAGATCAAGGACCAGTTCCGTCCCGGCCATGCCGACTACACCTATTGGGCCAAGTACGGGGTGCGCGACTATCGCGGCGGCGGCCGCTCCTCGGCGCGCGAGACCGCGAGCCGGGTCGCCGCCGGCGCGGTCGCGCGCGAAGTGTTGAACCACATATTGCCAAAGCCGGTGGAGATCCAGGGCGCACTGGTCCAGATCGGCCCGCACAAGATCGACCGCGCCAACTGGAACTGGGCCGAGACCGAGAACAACCCGTTCTGGTCGCCGGATGCCGCGATCGTGCAGCGCTGGGAAGGCCATCTCGACGAGACCCGCAAGGCCGGCTCATCGACCGGCGCGGTCATCGAAGTCGTCGCGCGCAACGTGCCGGTCGGCCTCGGCGCCCCGCTCTACGGCAAGCTCGATGCCGACCTCGCAGCGGCGATGATGAGCATCAACGCAGTCAAGGGCGTCGAGATCGGCGCCGGCTTCGAAGCGGCCGAACTTTCCGGCGAGGAGAATGCCGACGAGATGCGGATGGAGAACGGCGAGGTCAAGTTTCTCTCCAACAAGGCCGGCGGCATTTTGGGCGGGCTTTCGACCGGCCAGGACGTCGTCGTGCGCTTCGCGGTGAAGCCGACCAGTTCGATCCACACGCCGCGCAAGAGCGTCACCCTGTCCGGCGAGGAAGTCGAAACCTCGACCACTGGCCGCCACGATCCCTGCGTCGGCATCCGCGCGGTGCCCGTGGGCGAGGCGATGATGGCGGTGGTGCTGGCCGATCACCTGCTCCGCCACCGCGGTCAGATCGGATAGACACGCACCCTCTCCCTAACCCTCCCCCTTGCAGGGGGAGGGGACTGGATTGAGTTCGCCTTCTTCTCCCCTCCCCCTACAAGCAGGGGAATCGCATATGGCGTTGAGAGGGGTATTGCATCTGCTTGGAATATGGATTCTGAGGAAGACTCCCATTTTCGAGAGGGAGTCGGATGCGGAATTTCACGAGGATATTCAGGAAGTTGCCG
>Ga0102590_1000936_pt1 | contig 52185 bp, 45 predicted proteins | sample AraplaMF_Col_mMF_FD_76859 | JGI IMG/M metagenome (GOLD analysis project Ga0102590, IMG submission 76859) | Arabidopsis root microbial communities from the University of North Carolina, USA - plate scrape MF_Col_mMF | ecosystem: Host-associated > Plants > Roots > Endosphere | place: USA...
TAGCCCTACGGACTCTTTCAAATGCAATAAACGGAACATGTACATTTGTTTGGTAAGCTGAGATCCCTTCCCCTTTAAGAAGCTGCGCCCCACCAAATAAGGCTACAGGTAATTCGGGAACAAATCTCTGATCGTTAGACACGATATCATTGAGCAAATCATACCGGTAAATATGCTTTACAAAAACATTTCCTTCCAACCTTGTCGGATCAAATTCATTACCATCTTCATGCAGTTGACCTGTAGCTGCTTTATAAAGCCATTGGCCACCAACTTCTAAAAAGTCCCTCATCTTAATTGTCGCAAACCATTCATCAGGACTATTACGTACAAGACAAAGTCGAGCCGGCTCGTCAGAAGTAGTGAAATACAAATGTGAAAGCCGTGCACGTGGGAAATCCTTTCTGTCACTCAAAATAGCAGGTGACTTATGGGGGTATTTATTCAAAGAAAGACTTATAAGCATGGGTTCCTCCTGCTGAATGTCAATACCATTCACTGCACCCCGACTTGGCAACGAAACTTTGTACGTGACTGGTACAACGACACGCCATTTATCTAGAATCAATACCTTGGGATTTATTATCCCAAAGTATTGACTGATTTCTTCTATAGCAGATTTAACCTCAAATGATAACTCACCATTATACGGCTCCAAAGAACTACTGTGCAACATATTATCCTTGAGTTATAATTGTTCCGGCCGCACCAGCGCCACCAGCAGACCCTGATGCCGAACCTGTAGATTTTCTCGGAGCTTTGGCAGGGCCACTTGCTGTAATATCAAACACTATTGGCTCCGGTGCAGATTCCTTCGGTTCAACAGCTGTATTCAAGAATTTGTCTGAGCCAGACAGCTTTTTAATATATTCTTTTTTTGCATCAGCATATGGTGGATTATCATCATTATTTATAATTTTCTTACTGGAAGCTATTACCCATGCACCTGAACGAGCATAGTCCAGCGCCTCCAATGAAGTCGGTTTCACATCATCCGCTGATGTATCATTAAAGAAAGTCCAAGAGCAATGGTGGGGCGCTAGAAACAGGTCCCAACTCAATGCCTGTTGCTTAAAATCATTCTTAAATCGCTTTGTACGTTCAAGAATCTCTGCCCATGTGGTATGGTCCGAATCGCCACCAAACATCGCCAGGCAGCAAAAGTCAGAACTCCAGCTATAGGCTTTAAATCTAGCCTGAAAGACAATACTGGCAGAATTTTTATCTTTATCTGGAGAATCCAGATGGATTTTGAAAGGAGCGTGAATAAAGATCGAAAACGTCTGCTGGTCTTTGTCATTAAACCTGGTTACCACGTCACCAGGCACTGCACGCAGATGGTTTAAGTCCTTATAGTCTTTATTACTGTCGTATCCGATTATTTTAATCCGGTTACCCGGTTTATCTTTATCCGGATGATTATTCCTGTGAAGATCAAGGCGCCTTTCCGCCTCACACTGATGGGCGTCTTCGTCATCATTGGTATATTGCTCAGCAATCATGGGAGAGAACCACATTGTATCCATAATGATCAGACCGTTATCGCGATCCCTTTGTCCATAGTTGGTGGGATCGCCCTGGTAAAAATTGTCTTTGAAACCGTGACAATGATCTTGGTCCCCGTGGGTAAGAATAAACACATCTACAGTGTAGTTTTCACCCCTCTTCTGAAGAGAGTTCAACAGTTCCTTTTTGACATCGCAAATTTTCGGATCGGTGCTTTCATCTGACTTGGCGGTAAGTTTACAGTCAATCAAGATTCTTGTGCCGTCTTCCAGCGTGATCAGTGACATGTCACCATTACCCACCGGAAAGTACTTAATCGTGGGATTAGACATGATTCACCTCCTTTTTTTTGTTCGTCCGTACTTTCACCTTGTACAACTCTGATACTTTCGGCGTGGGCACTATCTCTGTTGTTCCCGGCCAGCTCGTATAGCTTGTGTTAAACAATTTTTTCATTTTTAAATTGTTTTGAGTTAAAAATCACCAACCTAACTTCGGTTAGGCCGGCATTATTTTTTGACTCAGCTTTTCGGCTATACGGAACTTATTTTGGAACAGTGTAAAAAAAGTTGTATTATTTTAAACTTTTAATACTTTTGTATCGTTAATAAAGTCAAATACCCGTCATAGTAGTATGCTGCAGTTAACTGCACGCTGAATCGTGACATACTATAAAGCCTTGAAGGGGTAGGATCCTTCGGGCTTTTTCCGTTTTTATAAAGAACTTACGATAATCAATCACCTCTTCTTTTAGCTTGCCTGACGAATAGAGTCAAAATATGCCAGCAAATCCGGAACAGTAAAAATTGGCTCCCTTTCAGTTCTGGAAATATCATCCTTTAGGTTTGCTGAAGATGCCCTGCCGATGGCCACCGGCAGCAATTCCTTCAATTCCCCATACGCATTTATCTGGTCTTTCTTATACTGCGGCCATATCCTTGTCAGATGGTCGATCGCCTCTTGCCTTGACGCAAACGAAGCGGCATACTCCTCGAAATGAAGAATGAACCATTGTTCTAAACACACGGGGCAATAAGCGGCTCTCAGTCCGTTTAAGCCTAAGTAATTCAACATACCTGGGACCTCTGGCCTTGGATTTCCGTAAAACAACCATATATTATTGAAAGTATTTCTCTCTCGTTGTGATTGCTTTTTTTTGCGCACCGCTTCCTTTGCAAGATGCAAGGGATTTAAGGTTCTATGATTTGTCACTTCCACAGTGACTGAACCTCTCAGATAACGAGGAAGTTCCATCTGCAAAGATTTTGCATACAAGTATTCGGTCGTCCCTGAACATAAAACAAGGTCTCTGTTAGTTCTCACTCCCAACTCCATTTTGCATTGCAATGATAAAATTTCGGTCGTCAATCTGCGGAGTTGAGCCAATTCGGCCACTTGCATACCACTTATCTATTGGCGTGCCAAGGCGTAAACCGGGAATATCCGAACAACGTCGTATCTCCGTACCTCCGAATTCATCTTTATTTGTAAACCACACCTGGTCTCTCCGGAAATGGTCATTCGAGAGCTGGCTTATATCGTGGGTTGCAAAAACCAACTGAGCATTGTTCTGGTTTACATCTGGATTGTGAAAAAGCCGGATAAAGTATTTTGTAATCTCCGGATGTAAATTCTTCTCGAACTCATCCACAACAAGAACTCTACCTTTATCCAAGGCATCGAGCAAAATCCCCCCGATCGCAAATAAGCTCTGCGTTCCGGTCGATTCACGCGTAATTTCAAAAGCCCGGACATCAACCTGAACACCGTTTTCATATACTGGGTGCTGAGTTCTGATCTCATATTTATAGTCTTCTTTAATTTTGTTCTTTACCTCTTCTGGCAAGTTCCCTAATGCATCGTCCTGCCAAACTCGCTCCTTTGCAGTGACAGAAGTTATACCTGTATCCAGCGAACAGATTAACGCATTGAAACGCTTGGCAAAATTGGAAGAAGTATTATCTGCAAGTCTTTTTGCATATAACATCGCCATGCTGCTTTCCATAAAATCTTGCATTAGTGGAAACGCAGAAAGCCCATCACGAAAAAACAAGTACGCTGATTTTAAGACATCGACATTGTTGTCCGAAGCTTTTGACAGGAACAATTGGTTTGGTAGAAGAAGTTTTTCGATCGTCTTCTTTACACCCTTATAGTAATCCCCGAATTTCATCTCTTTTTCGGCGGTACGCGAAAAAAGCAGAGATTTAGTTTTTGTCGGGTAACAAAAAAGTTCTTCTTTCTCGATCCTTTTTGATGTAAATGATATGTAATAATCATACTGCATACTGTCATGAGAAAAGCTTATATCCATCTCTACAGGACTGTCTACACATGTGCTATCAAGAAGATAAGGTTCATATGTTTCAATATTCTCATCCAGCTTATAGGTAGATGACCGGATCACTAAATATTCCAAAGCCTGGATCGCTTTTAGAAAGCTACTTTTCCCGGAAGCGTTGGGTCCATATATAACGGCAGACTTCAAGACTGACTGTTTCTTGGTCGACTTTACATAATTACCCTCAAAACCAGAAAGACCTGTTTTGAGCATTGATATTTCCTTTCGATCCTTTATTGACCTAAAATTTTTAACTGCAAATGATATCAACATGGGATTCACTTTCTAATTTAGAGCAAAGGTAGTCTATTTTCCGATATTTCAAATATTTTTACCAATTTTATGCATTTTTAATAATATTTCCGGATATAACACCCTACAATTTTCGTTTATTTGCATAAAATAGGCGAAATGGAGGCGATTCAATTTTGGATCATCTGTTTATTACTAAAGCAATTAGACCTGGAGACGAACGTTTTCAAATAGACACATAAAAGATTGCAGAAAACCATCTTTGTTCCAGGCAGTTAAATGCTTGCTTCCTGTGATAATATATTGTGATGAAATACCGTTCCATTTTCTGAACCGGTCTATGAAATACCCACCTGTGGAAACAGGCGGGGCCTTGTCAGAAAACTGCTTCACTTGAGAGCAGGTGTACCATTTGAATTATCTTTTCATAAAAACTGAAATCAGTACCCAAAAATCTCTTCCAGGGTGAGCTGCTTTACTTCACCATACTTTTTCAGATCCTCAGCGGAAACCTTTTGGCCGGATGCCAGGATACACAGGGTGTACGCCTTATCCTTCATCGCCTCCTGGTGGAGGCGTTGAATATCGCTGAAACGAATCCCGTCTATCTTGTTATAGACCCTTTTGCGATAGTCGTCCCGGTAACCAAGCCGGCGGGCGGCGAGATAGCTGGAGACGATCCCGTCACCGGTGATACGCTCCGTTTCGATATCCTGCTTTATACTCTGTTTGGCTGTTTCAAAAGCTTTTTCCGACACCGGCAGGTCCTTAAGCAGCTCCTGCATGCCACTGATGGCCTCCTTCATTTTATCCGCCTGGCTACCCACATAGGCCATTGCCGTATAGGGGTCCTCTTTTTTGCCGGGCTGTGCGTAAAAGGCGTAAGTGGAATAGGCCAGTCCCTTTGACTCCCGGATCTGCTGGAAAACAACCGATCCCATACCGCCGCCAAAATAGTTGTTGAACACGTCGAGTGTCGTGGCAAGGGACGTGTCGAATTTGCTGCCATTGTGCACCCACTGCACCTCTGCCTGCAGCATATCATAATGCGTGAAGAGCACCGTCATAGCGGGCTGGGCGACCCTTTCAAATTTAACGGGCGCAGGAACAGGCTGGAAACGCTCCGGTGCCGGGTGCCACTGCCGGATGGCCGCTTTGATCTCGTCCATCATAGCCGGACCGTAATAGATAACGGTGTGTTGGAATGATAAGAGGCTATGCAGCAGTTCCGTGAGTTGGCGGGATGTCAAGTTGCCCAATTCATCGGGAGTCAATTGGTAGTTATAGGGATTATGTGCCCCGTACATGGCGTACTGCGTCAAGCCCCGTAAGATATTGGTCTTATTCAGCCTGCTGTCTGCCCTGGCCTTGTCAAGCCTGGCCTTATAGGCGGTAAGTGCTGCTTCATCGGGCTGACAGTTGTGCAGCAAATGGTCAAGGAGTTGCACGGCTTTGTCAAAATTTTCCTGCAGCCCGGTGATAGTGACGGTGGTTACTTCGTTGCCGGGTGTTACGGTGAAATTACAGGCGATATCATAAAAGGCCCTGCTGATTTGTTCAGCGTTGTATCGTTCAGTGCCCAGAAATTGTAAATAGGCAGCAGCTAAAGGTAAGAGCCTGTTGTTCCAGGAGCCCATTTCAAAACGATAGTAGAGCCTGAACAGGCTGTTGTCTTTATTTTTTACGTATAACAGGTCCGATTTGCCAGACTTCGCGTGCTGTATGTCCCTGGCATAGTCGAGCCATTGCGGCTTTATAGGGGTGAAAGATATGGCCTGCAACGCTGTGGCAAAGGCCGATTGGCTGTTACTGTTGGTCTCCACCGGGGTAATGGGCGGCTTCACCACTTTGGGCGCGCTTCCGGTGGCCCCCGTTTTCTTGAAGACCACCACGTAATTATCCGACAGGTATTCTCTGGCAAACGCAACCAGTTCCTCCTTTGTCACTTTGCCCATGTCGTCGGTAAATGTCACATCCCTGTCCCAGTTGTTGCCCCGGTGTTTGATAAACCCATCCATGAGGCTCACGGCCCGGTTATTGTTGTTGTCGAGGCCCTGCAGGTCGGCCAGCTTAAAATTGGCCACGATGGCTTTGAGGAGGGATGCGTCGAATTGGCCGGCCTTCACCTGTTCCAGCTCGCCCAGCAGCAGATCCTTTACCTCTGCCAAGGACTGCCCCGGTTTGGCGCGTCCGGTGAGCTGGAAGATGCTATAGTCCTTCAGGTAGTTCACGCCCGCCGACGAACCGAGTAACCGTTGCTGTTTGTTCAGGTCGAGGTCAAGCAGCCCGGCCTTACCATTGGAAAGGACTTCCGACAGCACCATCAGCAGCACGGCTTCCCTGGTTTGCAAGGCCCCCGGCATCCGGTAAGCGATGGTCAGGTTCTCCGCGTCCGGACCGGTGATTTCGCGCATGACCGGACCATTTAGCGGTGCCTCGACGGGCCCTTCGTACGCTTCAAAGGAACGGGGTTGCATACAGGAAAAAGCCGCATCGATTTTTCTTATTGTTGCATCGGGGTCCAGGTCACCGACCATGACGATGGCCATGTTACCCGGTACATAATACCGGTCGTAAAAATCCCGGATGGCAGTGAGGCTGGGATTTTTCAGGTGCTCCACCGTTCCTATGGTGGTCTGCGTCCCGTAATGGTGTGTCGGGAACAGCGCCGCCAGCATCTCTTCATATACCCTGCGCCCGTCATTGTCGAGACCCCGGTTCTTTTCTTCGTAAACGGCTTCCAGCTCTGTGTGGAACAGCCGGAAGACCGGGGACCTGAACCGTTCGGCCTGTATGGCCAGGAATTTGTCCAGTGCACCCGCAGGTATATCTTCTTCATAAACGGTTTCTTCCACCGATGTATGTGCGTTGGTGCCCTGTGCGCCGATGGCGCCCATCATTTTATCGTATTCGTTGGCGATGGCATACCTTGCCGCAATGCCCGACACGCTGTCTATTGCATGATAGATGGCGCTGCGCAGCGCTGTATCCGTGGAATGGTTATACCGCTCATAGAGCCGGGTAATTTCATCGAGATAAGGCTTCTCTTTCTCCCAGTTGAGGGAACCGTATTTGTCCGTGCCTTTAAAAAGCAGGTGTTCTAGATAGTGGGCGAGGCCGGTATGGTCAGCGGGATCCTCGTTGCTGCCGGCGCGGATGCCGATAAGGGCTTTTATCCTTGGTTCCTTTTTATTTACGCTCAGGATGACGGTGAGGCCATTTCTTAACGTATAAAAACGGGCCTTCATTGGATCGCCCTGCACATAACGGTGACCGTAACCACCGGAACTGTCCTGCTGCCAGTGATAGCTTTGGGCCTCTACAGGCTGCGAAAATAACAGCAGCAGAAAGAGGCCGGTGCGGGTAAGCACCCGCCCGGCTTTTGCCAAAAATAGAAGCAACACAACCCTCTTTGTAAAATTTCTTATGTAGTCCATGGATGTATTCTTTTGGTGAATGAATTTTTTATAAAATGCCGGGAAGTGGACACTGCCCGGCGATCCATCATGGGAAACAAACAAACCCCAATCCTTTGGAGATAACGGTTCGTTTGGTCATTGATATAGCACCAGGTGTTTTTATGAATGCGGTTTTATAGCCAGCTTCTATAATAGTCCGGTTGTTCAATTTCCAGCGCCTGTTTTGTAAGCTGTAATGGACGGAAACAGTCTATCATCACCGCGAGCTCGTGTGTCTCCTTTTGCCCGATGCTTTTCTCCACTGTGCCGGGATGCGGACCATGAGGGATGCCCGCGGGATGGAGTGTGATCATACCACGGGAGACGTGTTTGCGGCTCATAAAATCCCCGTCCACATAATACAGTACCTCATCTGAGTCGATATTGCTGTGATTATATGGTGCAGGCACCGCCTGCGGGTGGTAATCGTAGAGCCTTGGCACGAAACTGCATACCACGAAACCGTCCGCTTCAAAGGTCTGGTGCACCGGCGGTGGCTGGTGAACCCTTCCTGTAATGGGTTCGAAATCATGTATCGACAGCGCAAATGGGTAGCAGCACCCGTCCCAGCCCACTACGTCAAAAGGATGAAAGGCATACACGAGCCGGTGCAGCTGCTGTTGCTTTTTAATGCGTATTGTGTATTCACCGCTGCCGTCGAAGGTCCGCAGGTTGACGGGTGGTCGTAAGTCCCTTTCACAGAAGGGCGCGTGCTCCATCAGTTGCCCACGGCCACTTAAGTAGCGCCGCGGAAAGCGTAAGGGGCTGAAAGATTCTGTGATCAGCAGGCGGTTCTCTGCGGAATGGAAGGACACCTGGTAAATGGTGCCCCTAGGTATGACCAGGTAGTCACCATCCTTAAAAGCGATTTCGCCGTACATCGTATGCAGTACGCCGGTTCCTTCGTGTATGAAGAGGAGTTCATCGGCGTCCGTGTTTTTATAAAAATAATCCGTCGTGCCACTGCGTGGTGCCGCGAGGGATATATGCACGTCACTATTGAAAAGAACAGGCACACGGCTTTGGAGGTAATCGTCCGCGGGCGCAGTGGCAAACCCGTCAAAGCTGCGGTGTTTGAGCAGGTTATCATCCGCCTGGACCGGGGCCAGGTTAGTTTCCTGTTCCGATGATAAAATCACTGTAGGCGGATGGCAGTGATAGAGCAGGGAGTATTCGTCAGAGAAACCCTGCGTAGAAAAAAGCTGTTCTGCGTACAGGTTACCATCAGGTTTACGGAACTGCGTGTGCCGCGTATGGGGAACATTTCCGAGTGAATAATAATATGGCATGGTGCATGTTTGGCGGCCAACCTTGTATCCTTACGGGTAGAGAAATTTATAGAGGATAGCCGTCGGTTAACAAAACAGAATTGTGGGTGTAATCGTTTGCATGACCTGGCGCAAGGCGAAGTATGCAATTGAATAGAAAATAGAAAAGAAGATTTATATCACCGAATCTGTGGCGAGGGTCACGATCAAAAAGACATAGCTGTTACGCTTGTCGGAAAATGTTTTATGGGGAAAGTCTGGGAGCATCGTTTTTTGTAGATGCGCAAAGATGGGGATTTATTACAATGCTCAAAAAAAATATTTTGGGTCAGGTGTTAAAATATTTCATGGCAACCGAAGGACGTGGTCAGTCAGTTTGTGGTATATATAACTTATCGTATCATTCTCCACCAGTTTGGCAAGTGCCAGGTCCAGTAATTTACCTTTGACAACCTGGCCCCAGTTCTTCTTATTTAGTGTTGTATAAAGCGTCTTCAACTCTTCTATTTCTTCAAAAATGATCTGTTGCCCACAGCCAAGTTTGGTTAGCTGCTCGATTATTTCATCAATACGATTATCCATTTCTTCTTTACCAAGATGGATGTCGTCGTAATTCTCCTTAAATGTTTTTCGTTTTTCCTCCACGTGCATTTTACCCTCGATAGTTAACCTGGCCGTGGGATCTCGTGTAAACATAGCGTCGATGTATCCATCTTCTTCGAGCACTCTTATAAGCTCCTTTTCTTCGCTATCCCTCTTCGGTACAATCCCATTGCCGTGCAGGATGAATCTAACGGAATGGTAATTGTTGTCATAGAGATCATACAGCTTATCGAGGATAAGTTCCAGGACCTGCTCAGTGATCCAGTTGGCTCGGTTCCCGATATCCACTGATTCCGGTCTTACTATTGCGTCTGAAACGGCCAGTACCCGTTTATAATACTTTAAATCATTCAATTTCGAATTAAAGTCATCGAATACTTCTTTCCTAGTTTGTTCAAAGAATCTCGCCCGGCCAGGAATGATGGGCCGGTGGTTATTGCCCGAATAAAAAAATTCATGAGCGATTTCATTCGAGTCATCATTAAATGAATTTTGAAGGAATTCGTAGCACCGGGTCTTGAAGCTCTTCATTTCAAGTTTAACGTTCTCCAGTTCCTGTTCGGTTCTAATGTCTTTCTGCCTGACAATGATCCCCTCTCCCTCTGTAACGAAAGTATCAATCGATTGAGAAAACTCGTTCCATTTAATCGCAAGACGCATGTTGTTTTGATTTAGAGGTTGATGATAAGTATTCTCTCAGGTCAAATCATTGTCGTGTATTGCAGAGCCTCCACCCTTGAGCAGCGGATATGGTGCACCAGTACTTCAAACTGGCACGAGGCCGTCCGGTTTTCAAGGGTGACCAGACCAAGCGTATCAAGGTCGCCGGAGATGATGTCCCCGAAATTTGGCAAGAGATCCCCGGCAGGTTCTATGACGCAGTAATCACCGTTCTCAAGCTGCACCGAACACCGCTTTCCCCCCGGATGCTGGTGGAAAATACTTCCCTGTAAAATTCTTCCCATAACTGCGGCGAATATAGGTATTCAGTTACGAACAAAATGAGCCGGAAAGGGAATAAACATTTTGTCAAAACGAAAATAATTGTTATCGATTAGCCGGCGTTTTTTACGGCTGACCGGGACAACCTTTCCCCCTTAACCGATACGGAATTTCTTTGCCCCGGCCTGCATATCCAGCGGGCTGCGACGGCTGTTGATACGATCTATTTGCCGGTCCACTGCATCCATGTCCCTGAACTGTTTATGCTGCGCAGAAAGGGTGTCCCTCAGTTCCTGCATAAATGCATGGTGCAGGCCAATGCTTCGTATGGCCAAAAGCTGGTAACTGTTTGATTCCACCAGGAAGAGGTTCATGGCGTTGTGCTCACTATCAAGCCACGGCTTAAGATTTCCCTCACCAATTTTCAGTATATTGAAAGAAGCATCAAAACCCATGGTTTTAAATTCCAGTGTTATAAAAGGAATGTTCTCCTCCCGGTACAGGCCATAATTAAAGGCCCCCGTTGAAAATGCGGCAAATTCGGCGGGAGATGGCCTGTCAACCAGAACGATGCAGTCAAAGCTGGTGTCCTGGAAAGAAACCACTGCACAGTCGCTGTTCCCCTTATACCGGTCATCAGGAAACGGCGCACCCACGGTATACAATTCCATACAAGGTGAATTTGGTTAAGTGGCCGCAATTAATACCTTTGGCGCGGGGCCATTTCACCGTTATTCCTTGTAGGAATATTTTATTGTCAGGGTTTGGGTTTGCGCCTTGTTGTTATTATTGAAGGGGTGATGCGTTGCCGGGGTTGCGGTGGCGACTTTTTATCCTCCGCCGCTTTTTTCCTATCCAGCAGGATTTCAAGAATCTCTTCATCAAATGCATAAGAATTACCTTCAAACAGCCAGTGATCGTTTTCATGATCATACGCAAGCTGATCAAAGTCCTCCGTTTCAAGATAGACGTCTTTGAGTATGCCGTTCCTGTAGGTCACCTGGCCGTACACCTGCATATCGATTTCCGAATAATCCTGGGTGAACCCCGCTTTGAAATGATCGGCGATTTCCTTTAGTACCGTTGTATTTGGGGCCCATTTTGTCTCGTAGTAAAGGATACCCTGTTCATACCTGGTATAAAAGAAATGACCCCCTTCATTCTGCCTACCGAAGGAAGGAAGCTGCCCGCTGTTCTCCTCTTTTTCCTTTATCGCCATGGCCGTAAAATATGCTTCCAGGTTTTGCAACGTTTTTTCATCGCCTTCAAATTGTACGATATTGTAGCACCAGTTGGCCATCCGCTAATATATTTTAGATTTTCTTACCCTTGCTGTTCCGGTTCTCCAGCCGCCTGGCGTTCAGGTTATAACCGTTTTTGTGGAATGGATCAATCCAGACCCATCTTCTTCGGCTGAGTCCCGGCCCCCAGCGCTGCTTTCTTAGGTGACCATCCACCGAGAACCCTTCTGTCCTGATAATTTTGTTCCAGGAAGTATTGACTACCGTGATGGGGAAACGCTCATTGTTCAGCAGGTTGTCAGGCGCCTTTTTAACACCATGCTTAGCTCCCGGCGCCACCAGGACCTCCTGCACGTCCGCGAGCTCCATAAAGCTGACCAACTGGAAAAAAAGCTTCCTGCTTGTTGTGTCAAAGTCCAGGTAATTGGTGAGGATATTTTTATCGTCATAATCATCCCCCAGTTCCACACCGGAGATTTGTTTATGCTCCAGGTCCATATTGAAGAAGGTGTACCTGATGCCTTTATTCTTCGTCTGCGGATCTTCATCATAGGACGCGGCATGCGCCACCATCCGTGAACCGTTTTTCTGGTAACGGATAAACTGGTTGCCAAAATTAAGCTGGCGCTTGCCATCGGGGACCGGCGACAGGCATTCTACGTCAAAGGGTTCCTGCACCTTAATTTTCCTGCACATTTCCAGTACGGCACCAGTGATGTAATAGTGTGTGCAACCCGTTTCGGACAGCAGGGATATCACTTCGCCAAAATCAGGAACCTTTATCTCAAATGGGTTGTTGATGTTTAATTCTTCCTTAACCTGTTGCTCTGTAAGGCCAAATAATTTCCCGAATGAAGCAGTCATTTCCGCAGCCCTCTCCTGCATGGCCTTTGCCTGTCTTGTTTTCCAGGAGGTATAATCAGCAAGTAATTCCTTCTTTAGTGCTTCATCCTTGGCAAACCTGACTCCGAATAACATATCTGCTCTCATCGCAAATCGGTTTTCCGCAATAAACGATGCGGCATGCGCAACAGCTCACAGTTATTCCTTGTAGGAGATTTTACAGCAAAGAAAGTGGATACAAGCGGAAGGGGAAGGGGAAGGTGATGGCGGCTGATCAACAATGGAGCGCTTGTAAAACTAACCCGGCACAAGTAAAAACTTCACCGGGTTGCCTTTATGAGAAAACTATGATCCTTACGGCGATGGCAAAACGGCGTCCTATTGGACCCAATAAATTATTTGGAAACATCCACCTGTTTTGAAAGGCCGTAGAAACGGCCCCTCTTATTTTATTCATGCTTAAGAAAAATCAATATTTATATCTGCAGGATGGCGGGCTCTTTCAACAGTTCTATAAAATAACCCGTGGCCTCCCGGCTGCCGACAGTGACCCTCACTTTGCCGGGCGCTTTCATTACGGCGGCGTTGCGTACCATGACCCCTCTTTGCATCATGCGGTCCACGAATATCTCCGCTGGTATCCCGGGTTCCATCAAAATAAAATTGGCTTCTGTCGGGTGGTAGGAAATCCCGCAGGTTTCCAGTTGCCGGTACATCCGCCGTTTATTGTACAGATTCTCCTTTATTGTTTTATCTATATGTCCGGTATCCTTTAGTGCAGCGATGGCCGCCACGGTCGATAAGGTATTGATCATAAACGGGCGCCTGATGTGCTGCAGGTAGGCCGCTATTTCCGGTGTGCTGAAAGCATAACCCACCCGCAGGCCGGCCAGGCCGAAAGCCTTGGAAAAGCTGTGCAGCCCTACCAGGTTTCGGCCACGGCGGATATAGTCGATGGCGCGGGGGTAATCTTTGCTTTCCACGTAGTGATGATAGACCTCATCATAAACAACGATGACACTGTCCGGTAAACCTTCCATCAGCAGCTCCATCTCCGTCCTGGAAACCAAAGATCCGGTGGGGTTATTGGGGTTGCTGATAAACAATATTTTTGTCTTTTCAGATATGGCAGCCAGTATTCCCTCCACGTCAAGCCCGTAACCCGGCAGGCGCAGCGGCACGTCCCTTACGGTGGCACCGCCCAACATAGAGAAGTTCTTATACGCCATGAAGGTGGGGCTTGACAATACTACTTCCGATCCCGCCGATACAAAGCCTCTCACCAGGATATCAAGCAGTTCCATCGCGCTGTTGGCAGTGATGAACTGTGCCGGCTCGAGACCGCCTTCACTATGAAGCGCCAACGCGTTGCGGAGTGCCAGGTCGTTTTCAAAGCTGTATTCGTTGATGCGGTCAAGGTTATCGCTGATGGCGGCGAGTGCCATGGGCGATGGCCCCAGCATATTTTCGTTGGAAGAGAGCTTGTACCTGACAGGGATACCGGCATCCCTGGTGGCGCCGCCACGGTAGGGCGATGCATGCTGAATGTGTGCTTTGAATAATTCCTGCGTATTGATGTAATCTGTCATAATTCTATTTTAACCTGAATAAAGCACCGGTAAGTAGAAACTTCCCGGCGGATGACATGAGAAAAACGAACCAACCAGCCCTTGCCACGGATGATGATGATGACCCGAACATTCTTGTTGTTTGAAAAAGCGGGGGCCATGTAAAGACAAAGCCCCCGGGCCGTCTCATGCAGCCCCATGAAAATTAACTTACCCGACCAGGTTATGGGCATGGGCGGACAGGAGTGCCTGCCAGGCCTCCTCTACCCTGCCCTCTTCGATTAGTTCCATTGCATATCGTTCAATTTTTTCCAGTTTATCCCTGCCCTTAAAATAAGCATGGAGGGCGCCCAGCCTTTCGTCGGTGCATCTTTCCGGCAGTTGGGGAAGCACCGCGACGGTAGCCAGTCTTGCCAGGTGGTTGCCGGTCAAAACTTTGCTTTGGCGTATATGCTTCGGCAGTACATCCATCCCGATACCCGCAGTTGATGGCTTTTCGACCGTAAAGAGATTTTCTTCCGCTACCGATGTGTACCAGTCGGCGCCCAGCCTTGCCACCGGCCGGAGCCTGCGCGGGTCGAGCCGCCCCCCGGCGTCCAGCACCCCTCCATGGATATGTATATGGAGTACTTCACAGATAACCAGGTTACCTGCGCCGCCGTTTTTCCCGAGTGATTTTATTTCCATCACGGCGCACTCCAGTTTAACCTTGCTTTCCCGCACCATCGGCGGCTTCACATGACGTGCCGGCTCTTCGGTAAAACCGGCCTTGACAAATTCACTGATGCCGCGCGCATAGTTGGACGAGCATAAATTGACCTGCTGCACCATCGACTCATCCACGATATTGATAACTGCCTCAGGCACTTCCAGCAGGTTGAGAAGGGTATCTTTCTGTTCCCCGGTGCGCAGGCTCCGGCATGGAGAGAAGATGACCACGGGCGGATCGGCGGAAAAAAGGTTGAAAAAGCTGAATGGTGCGAGGTTGGTGTTCCCCCTGCCGTCAATGGTGCTTACCAGGGCCACCGGGCGCGGGGCGATGACAGACTGCAGCCAGTATTGCCGTTGCTGCGTGGTAATTGCCGCGCAATCAATCTGCATTTATAAATTGTTTTTTCCGGTTTAAAATGGAGTAGTCTGTCGCCTTACAGCGGACCCTATTTTCCAGCCTGCCGATGCCCTTTATTTTCAACTCAACGCTGTCACTGTCTTTGAGCCACTGTTGCGGCGCACCGGCATGTTTCCTTTGCCTGGTACCGTTCAGCTCAAGGAAACAGCCCGTGCCCACCGTCCCGCTACCTATGATATCGCCGGGAAAAAGCGTTACGCCGTAGGATGCCCTTTCAATGAGTTCCGCGAAGGTCCAGTCCATATCTTTCAGGTTGCCCCGGCTGACCTCCACCCCGTTGACCCGGGCACTCATCTCCAGGTTCCAGGCATTGCCGGTATGCCCATACTTGGCGGGCACTACAAAGGATTGCAGTTCATCCAGGGTGACCAGGCACGGGCCCAGCACCGTCGCGAAGTCCTTCCCTTTGGCGGGCCCTAAGTTGAGCAACATTTCTTCCATCTGTAGTCTTCTTGCGCTTAAGTCATTCATCACGGTCAGTCCACCGATATAACTGTCGGCATCCCTGGCGGGTATATCCCTTCCTTTCCTGCAGATGACGATGGCGCATTCCAGTTCAAAATCGAGTTCCCTGCAATGATCTGGCAGGCACTCTATATCACCCGGTCCTGTGACGGACTGGTGGTTCCCAAAGTAAAAGACCGGGTACTGGTCAAATTCTTTTATCATGCCCACCCCGCGGTTGAGGCGGGCAGCTTCCACGTGGTCACGGAAGGCGTAGCCGTCACGAAGGGACCTGGGATGCGGAACAGGCGACAGGATATCTGCCAGCTCATACGGTTTGGCTTTGACGGCCTTATAACCCTTCCTTACGGAAGCTTCGCATTCAAGTGCCAGCGGGTAATATTCGTCCCAGCGTTCCAGGAAGATGTCCATCATGCAGGGCAATGACGGGTGCAGTGCGTCGGTGTCGTAGAGCATGCCATCGACCAGCAGTGCAAGTTGCTGGAACCCGTCCAGGTGATAAGAAACAAGTTTCATTTTTTGTAGGTCGTTTAATTGTTGTAAGAATTGATGCGTGTATGCTAAGCCGTTTACCGGTCAAGCCGGCCGCCCCTCTATCAGCATAGAGGGGAAGGGGTTATGGCCGGTCAGGGGTTAATCAAATTCAGAGATTGCCTCTCAGGGCCTGCTCTTTTTCGATTGCCTCGAAAAGTGCCTTAAAGTTCCCGGCGCCAAAGCTTTTTGCTCCTTTGCGCTGGATGATCTCAAAGAAAAGCGTGGGCCTGTCCGTTACCGGTTTGGTAAATATCTGAAGCAAGTAACCCTCTTCGTCGCGGTCGACCAGGATGCCCAGTTCCCTGAGCGGGTAGATGCTCTCGTCTATCCTTCCCACACGCTGCGTTAATTCATCGTAATAGGCGGAAGGAGGCGGTGGAAGGAACTCTACGCCGCGGCGCTTCATATCGCTGATAGTGGATACGATATCGCGGGTAGCCAGTGCGATGTGCTGCACCCCCTCCCCTTCGTAAAACTGGAGGTATTCCTCTACCTGTGATTTTCGTTTCCCTCCGGCCGGCTCATTGATAGGGAACTTCACGTAGCCGTTGCCGTTGCTCATCACTTTACTCATTAAAGCCGAGTATTCGGTATTGATTTGTTTATCATCGAAGGATAATATGTTGGTAAAACCCAGGACGTCTTCGTACCATTTCACGACAGGCAACATCCTGTTCCAGCCGACGTTCCCCACACAGTGATCGACATATTTCAAACCTGTTGGGACCGGGTTGTACTCACTGTACCACCTGCGGTAGCCGGGCAGGAAGGCACCCTGATACTGATGCCGCTCCACGAATAAGTGCACGGTTTCTCCAAAGGTGCAGACCCCGCTAATGACGGCCTCTCCATCTGCGTCACGCAGTGTCTGCGGCGCCATAAAAGAAAGGGCTCCTTTTGAGGTGGCCATCAGCCACGCATCATGCGCGTCCTGAACCGTAAGGGCAACGACCTTTACGCCATCGCCATGTTTTTTAATGTGTTCACTGACCGGGTGGCCGCTGGTCAAAGGGGTGGTTAGTATGAGCCTGATGCTGCCCTGTTGCAGCACATAGGATGCGCGGTCACGGAAGCCGGTTTCGGGCCCTGCATAGGCCAGTGATTCAAAGCCTAAAGCCGTTTTATAATAATGGGCAGCCTGCCGGGCATTGCCTACATAAAGTTCGATATGGTCCGTGCCCTGGAGCAGTATTGATTCGTGCACAGGAGCGACGGTACTTCCTGGAAAAGTTTCAGTCATATTTGGAAAATAAAAGATGAGTTAACCAAGTGCAATCGTTTACACAGAAGGGCCGCAGTAATGCCCGATAATGCTGAGTTTACGAAATAATGCGGGGAAAATTAAATAAGCGAATCGGTGGCAAGGGTCACCATCAAAAAAACGTAGTTGCTACGTTCGTCACCAAAGATTTTATGGGAATAATCGGGATGCAAACAGAATCGTTGAGGCAGCAAAGGAAAGGAAAAGGATAATAGGCGCCAAAAAAATTTGCACGTGACATCTTCCATGATACGATTGGTATAGCATGTTTTCTTCCTTAAGCGAAAGATCCGTCATATAAAACATCATTCGTTATCGTTAACCCATCCCCAGCGAACTGCCCTTGGAGGGCAGTTCGCTCCCACGCTCTTAAGAAGCCTGCTTTTAAGCCCTTTAGCGCAGGCCTAGCATTGCGTAATGATTGGCCTGCGCAAGCGAATACTATAGCTGTTTAACCTGTCTGTTATGCAGCGTGGGGCAGTAATGATGATGTATTCACACCCACCACCTTTGCGGGCATCCCCAGCGGCTGCATCCTGAAATCTTTCAGGTTAAGAAAAAAGCCGCGGGTGCCGGTCATCCCTTCCCTGAATAGCTGCCACAGCAGGGAAGCCCCTGCATTTGCCAGCGCGGAATTAATAAACAAATCCTGCTTGGTGAGCGCCTCTGCCAGCGAGCAGCTTGGCGTGTTGTCATTACCGGCAGCTTTAAGCAATGCTGGAAATTCGTCGGTGATAAACGGAAGGGTTCCAAGCGCATCGAATTTCTTTGATTTGGGTTGTTCTATATTTCCAACGCTGGATAGAATGACCTGTCCCGAATAGCGGCTGTTACCAAAATCCATCCAGTAATAGCTTCGGTCTACATGCAGCGCTCCTTTCCTGTGTGATTTCAAAATTTCCGCTATGTCAAATCTGGCAGGCACGGTGTCTACACAGCTTATGGTAAGGTTAGCGCAGGCCGTTTCAGGGTTTCGCTGCACGTAATCCCTGTCAAAGGCAGCAGGAACGGCTTTCCAGTTTGTCCCGAAAAAACGGTTCAGCCGATTGATGAGCGCCACCGCCTTATTCAGCCCCGTTTCTGACGCGGCAAATAGCTGCCTGCCGAGGTTGGCGCTGGTAACGGTATCATCATCAAACAAGCGGACAAATAATCCTGCATGGCCAAGCGCCACCAGCGAGGCGTTTATCCTGGCCAGCGCGGTTAAGACCTGGCTTCCTGTCCCTCCTGCACCGATAAGATGAACGGTTATCGGGTTGGCAGGATTCAGGAGCGTTTTTTGCGTAAAATGAACGGTGGGTTTGTTATTCATAAAATAATATCTTTTAGTTTCCTGCCTGTTTTAACCAATACTTCCTTCGGAAAATGTTTCCCGCTGTTTACCTGCTGTTGCCATAACTGGACAATATTCATTTTGGTGCAGGCATGCCCCTGCACAAGATGGGAAAAGTAACTGTTGAAAAAATACACTTCCCATGCTTTGATAAAATCCTGCAAACAGCAGTTTTCCGGTATTTCGATGTCTACATTGCCCATGCACACCTCACCATCTTCGTAGATATTAAAGAAAGGTGCATGGTAAAGTACTGTCGTTTCATCTGGCGGCCTGTTTGCTTTGATGGCAAAGACGCTTAAGTGTTGCTTGTCCGCCTTCCATAACATGGATGGCACCCATGCTTCCCCTGAAGGTATGCCGAGGCTTTGCGAGAAATATATGCCTTTTTTTTGCTCCGGTGTGTACCATAGGGCACACCCCCTCCTGCTGCTGTCTATGTAAAGGACGTTGGCAGGCAGCAGGCCTTTTGATTGAAGGAACCGCGTGCTTAATTCTGCGGATGCGGCAAGGGACAGAGCGAAACCTGCTGTTTCCTCTATCGTCAGCGGGTGCGCATTGACCGGCCTGCCCCTGTCATCCATATCAAAGGCCTCTATATACATTTCATGTTCGTTGCTGTTATGCCGGTACAGCACCAGCGCTTTTTGCGGCAGATAGATATTTCCAAAATCGGGTGTTATATTTTTCATCATACAGTATTTAAATAGTCTATTATTTCCTCTATCAGGTGGAAAAGTTTCGTTTCAAAGCAGAGGTCGTGCAGCGGCTTTTTCTGCGGCCTGTCAAAAAACTGCAGCGCAAGGGGTTCATCCATCGCGCCTGTTTCCTGCAGGTCACCGTTCACATATTCGATACTATCCTCAAGCAGCCATCCGGCAGCAGCCCACGTAAAGGAAAGGTATTGGTCAGGGGTCACCCTGTACTCTTCACCCGGGTCAATCAGGCAGTGTACAAAGCTGTCGTAAACTCCCCTTTCGGGATAATCACTGTACAGGTCAAATGCCTCAACTGCCACCGCTAAAAGCTGTTCCTCTGACGGGCTGGTTGGTTTAAACGCAAGCAACCTGCTTTCAAAGGCCTGTAAGGTGTAGGGATGCGCCAACTGCTTTTTTATTTTCCGGCCATAATAAAAGGAGGCCATAATATTGCTGATGCGCCGGTGAAAGTCGGACGGCTCAAAATCACCGTCGTTCGTTACTATCCACTCCAGCAGGCTCTCGTAGCAACCGCCTATGTAACTATGCGTATAGTATTCAATGCCCACCAACTGGTAAAGATAGGCCAACACGGAAAGTAATAGTGCGGAGGCTTTCCGGTGGCGTTTTGACGCGAGCATTTCATGTACGGATTGCATGGGAATATAGTACAGCGTCCTTCCGGTGTCATACACCTTTGCTGTGGCAAGGGTGGCGGCATGTTTGTCATCTTCAATAATAAGCAGGTGCAGGTCGGGGGATACCCGTTTGAGTTGGTCTGCCGCATGACGGCAGGCCATGAAAATATCATGTGGGTAAACGTACGACGAAACATCCAGCGGCTTAAACCTGTAGAGCCGTGCGAGGTGGCAAAGGGAAGTGTAAAAATCCCTTTGCCTTTGCACCCTGTTTTTTAAATGAATCCTGTCTGCGACCAGCGGGTAAAAGGTAGTGTTCAGAAAACCATTTCCAGCATCGGAGCCGGAACGGGTTTTAACCGCTCTTTTCTTATTTCGCTTACGTCTTTCGGCCTGTCGAGATGCGACATGAACGCTGTTATGTGATGTGGACTGATGCATTTTTTACCTCCTGTCTGTTTTGGAATTATCCTTGCCATTTTTCTTTTAGCCATCGTTCACCCTTTTGTGCCGAGCGTGGAAATAAAACGGTACGCCACCGCATCGTCACCAATTTCCGGCCCCTCTATTTTAGCCGTCGTTAAAATGGGATAAGTGCCGGCGTAATAATTGAGTACCGCCTGCGGACTCATGTTGCTGTCAGGGTCTGCCAACATTAGTTCCTGCCCGTCATTGTCAAATAGAAATACCCTGTCCAATATGGTTGTTTCCAACATACATGCAGATTTTAATGGTTACTGATTTTCATCAAATAGGGATAGGGTGCCATGCTTCCCGCGCAGTTCCTCAAGTTTCTTTTTTATTTCCTCGGCACGATCAGGAAAATCCTCAGCCTTGGGCAATTGCCCGATGGCCTCCCCTATCTTGTTTTGCGTTTCCAGTTCAGTGACCTTTTTCATCTGCGCTTCGTATTTGGTGTTTTTGTCACCGGCTTCCTTTTTCGCCTTGTCTTTTTTGTCGCTTTCCATTTTTGACTGCGCCTTTGCCTTTTCCACTGCTGCTTCATATCCTTCCAGATTCGTGAACAGGGCGACCGTTTTTTCAACCGGCTTTTGTATAGCGCTAAAAAAACTTTCATCAAGTTCCTGCGGCGTGCCGCTCAGGTTCATGGGGGGAATCAGCTTCACGGCTTTGTCATTCAGTTTGTCACTGACCGGCAGTACCGACACTATCATTTTTCCTTCGCCTGATGTAATATTGATTATCCAGTTGCCGTTGGGGTATAGCTGGTGCAACCCACGGAAAACATTTGTTGCCATAGAAAATAGTTTTATCGTTTTTTGAATTGATGTATTGCTATTGAATCTGCGAGAGAAGAAACTGTACCGCCTCTTCCACGGATTCAAGGGGTTTAGTGACATTATTAAAGCCGTTGATTTCGCCGAGGCTCCCGGTAGGATAGCGGTTGATCCACTTCCCTGTTTCATACAGCAGCTCCCCTTTATCCAAATCACCCGGCAGGAAAACAATGTAGACGGAATTTTCAGGGGAAAGGTTATCCGCAGCTTCCGCCATTCCTTCACGAAAGAAAAATACGGACACACGGCAGCCCAATCCCAAAGGGCATAGCCTTTCATCATCACAGACCCATCCCTTCATCTGCTGTTTTATGATGGCCAGCACGGGATAGAGCAGTGCATTGACCCATGTGGGGTTTTTAAGAAATAATGCGTCATATCTTGTTTCTAACCGCTCAAGCTGCTTTTTCCGCTGTCCCATCTTTTCTTCCAGTATCCGACTTTGTGTTTTATATGCTATATAGCCGTTTACAAAAGCCGTCTGTATGTCTTTAAATGTTGCTATCTGTTCCATACCTGTCTGTTGTTTCTATTAGAAAATGTTTATGCAGCCACCATCGCCTGCTGCAATGCAGCAGGCGTAGCCGCCTGTTTTGACCCGAGTATAAAATCTGCTGCCGCCTGCGCCTGCGTTGCCGCTTTGAGGATAAGGCGCTTATCATTTTTAAGCTCGTCCAGCCATGAGCGGATATAAGCTGCGGAGTTTTCAATCGTGACCTGCCCGATGCCGCAGATACCGCAAAGAAACGAAGCGGTGAGTTCGGCGGTCAGTTCTTCCCGGCTGTAGTTCTCACCAGCAAAACCGTCTGTCTCCATCAGTTCCTTTCGGTTCAACCTGCTTTCATGGCCTGTGCTGTGTGCCAGTTCATGAAAGAGGACGGCGTAATAATTTTCGACGCTGTAAAACCTTTCCACTTCAGGGAGTTTGATAAAATCCTCTGTGGGGTGATAATAGGCACGGTCACCGCCAAACCGGATATCGGGTCTTTGCGGCATATTGTTTATCACTTCTTCGCAGGCATTTATTTTTGAACTGTGGGAACGCAGACACGCTTCCGCTTTTGGAAATTCTATGCCTTGTGTCTGGTCGATATTAAAAACGATGTGCAGCTTCGGCACCCTGTATTGAGTGGCGCTTATGGGCTGTTCCTCTTCCTGTTCGGATTCATTACAGGCTTTATTTTTTTTGGTTTCTACCAAAGCCCACCAAACAACGGGGTAACCCTTTTGGCCTTTCCGGATGCTGCCGCCCATGTTTTCTGCCTGTTTGTAGGTAAGGAAAAAGGGTGTCTTATAGGACTTTATCATGGTAATAAAATTCAACAGGAACATGTTCCATCCCTGGTACATTCTGCCGGTGGCGATATTCTTTGGCATACCTAAACTGCTCCATCCTTTGCGCCAGATGACTTCCCCTTTTTCAAGATGCGCGATTACTTCGTCGGTAATCCGCTGGTAGACATCTTTCATTCCTTCCTGCCCTATCATATGATGCTGTTTCATGACGTTATATTGAAAATAATTAAAAGCAGCCGCCTGCCATTTTCAGGCGGCTGGTGAGTGATAGAATTTAAAATGGTAAATCATCTACCGGCTGTTGCTCCACCGGTGGCTCGGTCGGGGATGGCTGTTCGCTGGCAGCAGATTCCCCTGCTGATGCCTGTCCATGCACTTTAAAATTGTTTACCTGCACATTCAAGCGTGCAGCGGGTTCATTGCCGTTGAGGTAGGCAGTGGCATAGATACGGCCTGACACTTCGACAAGTGCCCCTTTTTTCAGGCGCTGTGCTGCTTTGCTGCTTATCCAGTAGGCACAGTTAAAGTAGGTGGTGATTTGCTTCACTTCCTCTGCGCCCTTCGGACGGTAAAAGTCATTGACAGCCACGGAGAAATTCACGACTTCCCGTTCGTCACTGAGTGTGTTAACCTTTGCGTTTGCGGTTAATCTTCCAACAATTGTTTGCATAATTTTTAATTTTTGTTTGTGAGAAAAACTTTGTTTGAAAAGAAAAAGGGAAAAAAGAAAGCAATTCCCCCAGCGGCGCGGGAGAGCATAAAAGACCAAATCGCACGCGGAATAAAGGATGGAGAAGTGTGCGGGCCACATGCGTTTATGCCGAACGATTTGGTTAGCGGGTGGCAACCGCTAACTTTGCTTTCGCTTTTGCCCTTTGTTCTTCAAACAAGTGCAAACGACATAAAGGAACCTTGCCGGCCACTGCCGGCGCCTTAAAAATGGTCAATAGAAAGCCGGACGCACAAGTGTGCGACGCAACGGATGCATCATCATGCTGAGTAAATGGCTGGCACCAAAATGTATTCTTTACTATTTGCCGTGCCCGGAGAAATGAGATCTTCCTACTGCTTTCCCCTGCAAACGAATCTTACCTGTTGGGTTGCATTGGAACTTCGGGGTATTGTCCGAAAATATCTTGCTTCGCGTTTATTGTAACGGTTGTCAAGTTGCTGCAACGCAAGTCTATGGTTAAGCACTTTCCTGCCCTTTATGATGTCATAAAACCGTTGCCACTGCTGCTGGTTAAGTATAATTTCTTCCTGAAATACAATCTTGAATTTCCAGTCCAGTTTGCGTTCCCTGATTTAATTTTCCGCAATCACCTGGTGGCTTTGCAGGTAAGTGGTGTCGTCGAACCCCGCTGGTTTTATTTCAACCAGGTATGCCTCGTTATTTGTCCTGTGCCGGATGATAAAGTCCGGTGTATATTTCAGTATCCCTTCTTTGATATAACTGGTCGGCAGACAGGTTTTGGGATCATAATAAATACTACAGTATTCCCTTAAAAATTCGTAATCGTCCTCTATGGTCAGAATATATTTCAGTTCGAGTGTAGAGTGTAAAAGGCATCCCCTATAGCTGATGGGTTTTGCCGGCAGGTATTGAAATGTTGTTGACATGGCTGGAAAATTTTAAACGGCGAATGGATAGCCTGGTGAAGTAATGGATGTGACTTTTGCAGACGGTTTGTCTGCAACCGGCTTGTCAATACTGCGGTAATGCAGTGCCTCCGCTATATGCGCTAACCGGACCTGCTGATCACTGGCCAGGTCCGCAATGGTCCTTGCTACTTTTAAGACGCGGGTATACGCCCTGGCGGAGTAGTCCTGCTGCTTTAGCTTCTTAAGCAGGAAACTTAAGGCCCCGTCCTCCGGACGGCAAAAACGTTCGAGGTCTTTGTCCGGCAACTGGGCGTTGCAATGGATACTATTCAGATCCGCGAACCGCTGCTGCTGCATGGACCTCGCACTAATGACTCTTTTCCTGATGGTTTCAGAGGCCTCCTCCCGGTGATGGGTTGTGGCCAGTTCGTCTAACGGAACCGGCTCCACGTCAATATTCAGGTCAATCCTTTCCAGGATGGGGCCACTTAATTTGTGGTAGAACCGGCGGAGCCCCTGCCTGCTGCAGGTACACTTGCGGATTGGATGAAGATAATAACCGCAGCAGCAGGGGTTCATGGCAGCGACGAGGGTAAAGGAAGCGGGGTACTCAAAGGTCATCTTTGACCGGGCGATGGTAATGCGGCCCTCCTCCAGTGGCCGGCGCAAGACTTCGATGACAGGTTGCTTTAGTTCGGAAAACTCGTCTAAAAAGAGCACGCCATTATGCGCCAGGGTGATTTCACCGGGCACGGCGCCTGTACCGCCTCCTATCAGTGCTACCTGTGTGATACTATGATGGGGACTGCGGAATGGTCGTTGCATAGCGATCCTGTTACCAGGAAAGAGTTGACCTGCAACGGTATATATCTGCTTTGTTTCCAGCAGTTCCTCCTCAGACATCGGCGGCAAAATGGAGGGCAACCGTTTGGCCAGTGTGCTTTTACCGCTGCCGGGAGATCCGATCAGCAGCGAGTGGTGTCCTCCTGCGGCTGCGATTTCCAGTGCCCGTTTTACATGCCCCTGCCCCCTGATCTCCTTAAAGTCAGGTCCTCCATACGCTGCTTCGGCAACCGGGTCCCGTTGCGGGCAGGTGAATGGCTGTAACGGGATATCGGCATTTATAAAATCAATGACCTCTTTAATATGCCGCACGCCGTATACTCCAATTCCTTTTACGGTGGCTGCGTCTGCCGCATTATTGTGGGGAAGAATGATGCCTTTAAAACCGGCAGTCAGGATCTTTGCCGCCATACATAGCGCTCCGCGCACAGGATGGATGGCGCCATCCAGCCCAATTTCACCCACAAGTATATATTGCGTCAATTTGTTCAAATCAGCCACCTGCCCGGAGACCGCCAGTATGCCAAGGGCGATGGGCAAGTCAAAGGCGGTGCCGGTTTTCCGAATGCCGGCGGGTGTCATATTGACCAGCAGACGCTGACGCGGCATCTCAAAACCGTTATGCAGCAGGGCCACCCTGATGCGCTCAAAACCTTCTTTCACGCTGTCATCCGCCAAACCGGAAACATGAGCCCCTACGCCCCTGGACAGGCTCGTTTCGATGCTTACAGGGAGGGCCTGCATACCTTGCAGGGCCATCCCGTTTATCTTTGCGATCATAGGTAAATCAAGTTTTAGCGGTCGAGGTTAATGAGATTGGTGGCTTTGATATGCGTGGTGAAACGGCGGCGCCCATCCCAGCCCGTGAAGCTTCCATAAACGATGGAACCCTCCACCAGTATTTTACTGCCTTTTACAAAGGACCGGCGGGCATATTCAGCGCTGCCATCCCAGGCCACTACATTGTGCCAGGTAGTGGCATTCACCTGTTCCCCCAGCCTGTTTTTAAATGTCTGGTGAGTGGCCATCCTGATAGCGACACGGGTTAACCCGCTATCCTGTTTGCTTTCCTTAAGGTCCCTGCCGACGTAGCCGATAAGCTGTACTGCATTTTTTCCGTTCATGATGATTGATTTTTCTGTTGATGTATTTCCCATCATTGGGCATGACCATACGAAGGTGGGATCGGATGAAGCGGGAAAGTCATTTTTAAGTGCGTCTATCCGCATTTAAACGGATAAAAACGCTTCTGGGGAAAAGAGGGAGAGATATTAAAATATAGGATGAACAGAGAATAGAAGGCTGTCCGGCAAAAGATTTGCTGGTAAAACGCCTGACTCAAGGCTGTAAACCATGACTGACCCAAAAGACGAAACCACCTGCCTGGCCTGCAACAAAATTATCAGGAGCGGAAGGCCGGATAAAAAGTATTGCAATGATGGCTGCCGCAATGACTATAACAACCGGCTGATGCAGGCCGAACGCGCGGAAATCAAGGGTATTGACCTGATCCTAAAACACAATCGGCGCATCCTGAAAGAAGCGCTCAACGGTGACGGCAGTAAAAAAATATCGAGGGAGCAACTGGTGAAAAAGGGTTTCCGTTTTGACTTCCATACCCACTTCTATACCAATTACAAAAAAGATCAGTATGTCTTTTGTTATGACTATGGTTACCTTCATTTAAATGATGATGTATGCCTGGTGGTTAAGAGTAAGGGGCCGCAGTAACCTTTTTGGGCATTGTCAAAGTGGAAGGTTTAGGCATTAATGTTTGGTATAGCATAATGTTTAAGCGCAGGGGAATGCCATTAATAACGCCTAAAGCCCTAGGCTTTCTGCTGTGTCGACTTTCGGTAATTCGTCAGCCCGAACCGATCCTGAGTGAGGTTCCAGTTGGAGTCACGCCCTGCTGCGCGATTTTATCTTTCGGGACCGAACTAAGCATGATAAACGAACGGGACAATCAGTATATATTAGTGAGTCAACATAACAGAAAACTATTGTTATACGTTCGGTCTTATTTTGCTTGGTAGCTTCTGACTAATTCTTTCGTGCATCTCATTCTTTCTTCCCTGACTCTTTATGGCGGACAAAATCTCCATCGCTCTTTTCAAGGCAGTTTCGCAGTTTTCCTTTGAACCAAATTCATTTTCCATGTCGCATAACATTAGACAGGTATCAATCTTTAAAATACGGTTTTCATCATTGTCAGTAACATCAAGGCTCAATGCTTCTTCAAAACATTTTCTGCCTAAATCAATTTTGTCATTGTTAAAGAGAAAAGCACCAAATCCTCTTAAGTTCATAATACGAATGGACTTTGACAAGGATTTTTCTACTGTTTTTTGCCAATAGTGTTCCGCTTTTTCCATGTCTCCAATTGTCGCATATGCACCAGCTAAAATATTGCAGTCTATCTCGGTTGCGATATTGTCGTATCTGTCAACTAAAAAATCTGCGTGAGCGATTAAAACTCTTCTTTGCGAATTATAATTGCGTCTGAGTAAAATAATTGGCTCGGAATTAAAATCAGTGTCTTTAGATGCTCGAAGTTTTGTCGATTCAATTGCAATCTTCGATATATTTTCCAGTGTGTCAGACAGATTCTTTCTAATAGTTCTTTTGGTCTCTCTGTTTTTTTGAACAAGCGTTACCACAAGAGAAATTAGCGACAGTATTAAGGCTGCCGCACTGATAGAAATTAATATGTAGTCCTTTGTTGTCATAAAGTTCCACCGGATGATGCATAACGATTAATATCCACGGTTCTCAACTGTAAGATAACCAAAAACTATGGCGTCAACAATGATAGTTATCAATGACTCGGTTCTTCTGATTGGTAGTATCCCTTACCTGGTGGATAATCATAGGGTCAAGGCTTTGGAGTCAACTGTCGATGGCGGCTTAACTGATTTTTTATTACAGTTACGTATCTTTAACGACTCACTCAAAATAACTACCATGGCGACAAAACCAAAAGCAGCGGCGGCCAAGCCGTCCTTCGATCCGAAAAATCTGTCGGAAAAGGATCAGGATCTCCTGACCCTGAACCTCGATGCGTTAGTAAAAAAATACGGGCACTCCAAAAAATCCCTCGTTGATCGGCGTTATGCGCTGCGTAAAAAGTTTCAGGCGGCAGGTGTACCGATGCCTCAGCCAGCTGCTGGTGGAGGTGGTGAGGCACCCAGGTCGGTGGCAAAAGACAACGTACCGGCAAAACCGGTGGTAAAAGCGGCTACTCCGAAGAAGGTAGGGGCCCAACCCAAAAAAGTGGCGGCACCGGCAGCGGTTAAAAAGACCGCTTCCAAGCCTCCTGTAAAAAAACAGGCGGCACCTGTTGCAAAGGCGCCGGCTCCCCAAAGCCAGGCGGCGCCTGCCACGCCCCAGGCGGTTCAGTTTGAACTGAACGGACAGTTCTTCAAGCTCAACTTCTTCCCCAAAAAAGTGGCTCAGGACCCGGTGACCAAGGTAATTGAGATTTCGATCTGACGATTACGATATTTTAAGGCCGCAGCCGGGGCTGCGGCTCATTCATTCAGCGGCAGTGGTATGAAGATCAAGACCTTTCACCAGTTTTTGGGCAATGGCCACAAGCGCTAATTCAGCACCTGGATCAAACTCGTTTGAAAGCAATATTAAGCCTGTGTTTTCTTCAGGATAAAGTACACAATAGCTTGAAAAACCGAAGGTACCGCCTGTATGCCAGAGCTCCCGTTTCCCCGCAGGTGTCTTATCCAGTCTCCAGTATAAGCCAAGCACAGCTCCATCACCAAAAACATGGCTAGGGGTGTGAGACAGCCGCACTGCTGTATGCTGCTCATCTAATTGATAGTGAATATACCTCAGCATATCCGATACAGAAGAATAAATTCCACCGGACGCTTTCATCAATTCCGGCATATAGGGCATCTCCACTCCTTTTGCGTCATAGCCCCTGGACAATGTTGCCGCTGCAGCCGGACCCGAAAACCGCGTTTGCCGCATGCCCAGGGGAGTTGTAATATACCTGGCTATCAATTCCGCGAAATTGGTACAGTAGGCGCGTTCCAGGATAAAGCCCAGGAGCTGGACGGCGGCATTGGAATAGCGATATTTAAATCCGGGAACGGTATCTATCTTTACGTTGTGCAGGTCCTTTAAAAACCGGTCCTTTGTATAATTCCTGTGGAGGCTTGCCAGCAAAAAAGGAACGGAATCTGGGTTCTGTTGAAATACTTCCGGCTTGTCTGGTAAAAAGGAAGGTAAACCCGAACTGTGATTGGCCAGGTCAATGATCCTGATCGGCCGCGCCTTGTACTCCAGGTTAGGGTAAGCGCCTGCCAGGTAGTCGCGGATATCATCCTCGGGTTTTATTTTCTTATCCAGTATTGCCTGCGCAAGGAGAAGACCGGTAAAGGTCTTCGAAATAGAACCTATCTCATAAATTGTCGTGCTGTCAGGCAGCGCATTGATCCCCTTTCTTAGGGTGCCGTAGTTATAGGTATATATCTCACCGTTTTTAAAGATCCCGATGGATAGTCCTACATGTGAAGCATCCTGTACATAAGTAGCAGCAGCATCGTGAACGAGTGTATCAAGCCACGTTTCAAGGCGGTTATCTGTAACTTTTTGGATGCGATACTGCGACCTGACCTGAGCAGCCAATAACACTAATAACGCCAGTAATGCCAAGACATCCATTCTTTTTTCCATACTTTACGTAATATGTTATTTGGCAATTATACATAACCAACGGCTTAAATAAAAATATATCCGCCACCAAACCCCCGGCTTGTGCGTAGTCTGGGTTCGACAAAATTCTGCTGTAAAACACTTTTCTCAGTCAAATTCTAGCAATCCATATAAAGAAACAAGTACTGAATAATATAATTTTTAGCGGGCCGCAAAACCTGCTTTTAAAACTGAATTGTATCTTAGCCCTGCCCCTTACGAATCAAATTATGCAAATATCTATCCGCGAAAAACGAAAATTGTACTTTTCCCATAAGATTATCACACCCGATACTATCCGGCGACTGGCTTCTATATTTGCCGCTGAAGCTGAGCAGGTTTCGGACGCTTCCGCCATACTTTTAAATTTTTCTGCCGATGCGGCGGACAATTCATCTTATGAGAGTTCAAGCCAGGACATATTTGCGGAGGGACAACTCATTGGCAGAAAAATAATTACCCGGATAAATATGCGCTTTCAGACTTTTGAAAACGATAAAAATATGGAGTTGCAGTTGCTGCATACGCAAGACGATGCATCGCCGGAGAATTATATCCTTGTCAGCGGGAACAATCCAACCTGGGTCAACGGCCTGATAGCGAGATTAAATGAGGTCCTGGAATCATGTGAGCACCAACCCCAGTCAAGGAAAATTATGCGTTATGCAGGATGGTTTGCTTTTGTACTGTTTATTGTCCTTTACTTCAGGCTGTTTTATGACCAGTTGAATCGTGCTAAAAGTGGCTTGGTGCAACTATTAGGTTTGGTTGGTGTCCCTCTGGGCTTTGTGCTTCTGCTAAACGCGCTTGGCAATTACTTATCGGCGGTTTGGCCATCTGTGGAGTTGCAAACGGCGCCAGGCTATCAGCAAAAGCCTTTACAAAAAAGGAAGATACTGGCTCTTACATTTACCATCATCTTTATACCCCTGGCGCTGGCTTTTATTTATGACCTGTTGAAAAATCTACTGCACCTGTTTTAGAGGAAATGACATTAATATCCAATGAATAGGGTAAAAGTCCAATTTACATTTTTTAAATTGTAAATTATAAAATGTAGTAAACAGCTATTCTTCTGGAAGTTTACACCTCGTAAAGGCAAGGCTGTCCAAAATCCGGCTTTATCTTCACCAATCGGTAGTAATAAACCAAGATTGACAATTAGTATTGCAAAAGGCAGGCTCGGTGAACCGGCTTTTTTCTGTCCTATACAATATATCTTCTGGAGGAAAATCATTTAAGCGTCAATAGCCTTTTCTACCCCATTGCCTTTATACTTTTTGCTGTAGACAAAATTGCTCAAATCCGGCCGTAGGCTTTCATTTGCCAGGGGCGTTCCGGCCTTTACGTCGTGCGCATGCAGCACGGGGTCAAAGCTAACTCCTGAAATCTGTTCTATGTCCGCCAGGCTCGCCTGCAGTGCTCTAACCTTGGTGCCGAACCTGGGCCGCGCTTCCTTTTCAAGGCCGAACTCGTCTACCACCTGCTTCTGGTCCAGAATAAAACCATAAACAAGGGGCCCTTCGGATTCGCTTACAATGGCAAATATTTTCCAGAATTTTAGCGGATACTGGATATCATTATATTCGGGATCATCATCATCAAGGACGGGCCCCGCCAGCACGCATGCTTTCTGACTAAAATCCTTATTTTGATTCTCCGGGTCATTTAACTGCTCTTTGATAGCATTTTCCAACATACCCCATAAGCCATGAACACCAAACATATCCCGGTTGAATTGCTCATGCTGGGGGGTACAGTTTAGCCAGTGAAATGTATCGGAATTTCCATATTCAATTTGCAGGGCATCTCCGTTCTCGCCCCAGACGTTATCATCCCTTCTTACAATGTGTCCCTTATCTATAAGAGTGGCAGGATCATAAAATTCCTCCGCCTGCACCTGGTATTTTTCAGGTACTCTTGGATCAATGCGCCACGCCTTGCTGTCATCGCCAAACGCGCTGCGGTCCCTGTTATCCCGTACATCCCTACTGTAGTTGACATTTACGGCGCTCCACATCTGGAACCGTCTCTTCTTGTTTACAACAAGTGAATAGTGATGATACTTCACAATAAAAGGTTCGTTTTCGCCAATTTGTTTAAATAATTCGCCTTTACGATGTTTTACAAAGGGAACAGGTACCGTAAAGCCAATGAGAAAATTCTCGTCGTAACCCTTCTTATTTGCGTAATCTTCATCAAACCGTAGCTTTTTCTCTACAGCAATTATTTCAGCAATCTGTTCAGCCGGCTTTTCAAGTCTGGCGACTTCATTTGCCGGTGCGGTTACCTGGGGAGGATTAAAATATACATTCGCCGGAGCATTAAAATTCAGAATGATATTTCCCATAGTGGATGTTTTTGAATCGAAAGCCATTAAATCTGGTTTTTGAATAACAACTGCTTCTGTTAAAGAAGACGTTTGTGCTGACGGTAATAATGGATCTGACGCATTCCGGAGAATCGTATCGATATATTTCTGTTGTGAAGATACAAGCTGTAATGAACCTAAATGAGCAACGATTTTACTGATACTTTTCCCCGCATTGGCGATCCAGTTGATCTCATCGTCTGACATGGTTCGCCGGTCCCAAACTTTACCCGTCTTTGTCATCCATTGACCATTTACTTTGAAGGGAACGCCGGTATAGTGAAGTGCAGCAACTTCCCATGCTTCGTTAAAGCATGGCGATCCTGATGCAGCCGGTTGCGTGTCGGTTGTGTATTGAATGATGCCTTTTACATCGTCAATTTCTGTTACAACGTTTTGCTCAAAAGCATACTTCTTATACTCCCCAAGGGGATACTGAATAATACTTAAAGACCGGTCCTTGACAACTTTGCCCTTTGTGGCGATTAGTGGCAGAAACCCAAGGCTGTCAAGCTTCTGCGTACCGGTAACCGGATTGCTGTCTACGTAAACCAGTGCAAAATCAAGTTCCTCAAAATTGTAGAAGAAAATATCCGGCCTGAGTGAAAAGGTGATTCCCTGCAGCACCCTGCCGGCTATATCTTTTTCGTGAAGAAAGTTTGCGGCACAGTTTTCCGCATATACTATCGAGGGAAATACATGATGATTAGTAATCAGCAGATTCGGCGCTATCAGGAAGCCTGTTCCAAAGCCGGATGGCTGCACACCATCGGCAACTTCATGAAGCCGTGCAACAGGCACCCCTCTTTTCCTGGCCAGTTCATTTGGAGGGACATCCTTTATGTCATTGGTCGGACCGACTATCCGTTCGCGCAGAATTCTTTCATCAAAATTGAAATCCATTGACCGGCGCAGACTCTCGCGGCCGACAAAATTATTTACGCGCTCGATATTTGCCTGCAGCTTAACCTCTTTCGGAAGTTGTTCTGTTGCCACCCAGTCCTTATAGGCTTTGTCTGCGATTTCGATACGACGCTCGTTTAACTCCTGTAGTCTGTTAATCATCAAAAAGTGATTTTGGGGTTTACATTTAAAATACTTCGATTTTTGCCGGACAAGGGATTCTTTCAGCCGTAAATTTGTTTTGGTTGCCTGGATTTGCTCTCGTTGCTATTTACGCATTGGAGGAAAGGGATCAATTGAAGCCAGGGCTCCAGGTTGACAATAGCAATCTACGATACCTAAAGTTAACAATCGCTCCATGCCAGTCTGTCAAATCTAAATTATGGCATTAACCGGAGTGCCGCAACCGTTAAAACACCCTTTCTATCGATTGCTTCATTTATGTGGAAAAAACATTGCCGTTCACCACCCACACCGTTTTCCATATATTCCCGGTGTCTCTTTTGACACTGGAATTGACAAATAGCCCGGCACAAGCAAGACTTCATCAGGTGCCTTATGAAGGACAAAAAAAGGTTTTACATATTGAATAGGAAAAATAACTGGATTCAGAAACGGATGTAAATCCATGGATGTCAAGAATGCAGCGGCCAGATAAGGTCGATTTCATTAATATTGACCTTGACCCGAGTGATGACGACTTCTCGAAAGTCATCGAAGTCGGGCTCGCATCTAAAGAGGTACTTTCAAAATTCCGATTGAAATCATTTATAAAAACGTCTGGTAAAACCGGCATGCACATCTAGATACCGGTGTCTGGATATGACAACAAACAGGCACGAGCAATTGGGCAAATGCTTAACAATGAAATCCACACTTTGGTACCGTACATATCGACCATAAATGTCAACAGGAACCAGCTGGACAAAAAAGTTTTTATCGATTTCAGCCAGAACGATTATGCTGATACACTGGCTGCGCCCCACAGCGTCCGACCTAACACACTTCCAATAGTGTCGACGCCAATCGACTGGAAAGAAGTTAAATCTGGGTTGCATCCGCAGCTTTTTACCATTCAGACAATTTTTAAACGTCTCAATAAGAAAGGGGATCTTTTTAAAGGAGTTCTCGATCCTGATATTGCCTCAAAAAATAATAGGATACTTGACCGATGGAATAAAGGAAAAATTAAACTACATGAAATAAACCGTTGAACCGATAAAGGTTCCTGCGTGAACCAAAAAGCTGTGCCTCACTCTATTGAGTGTCATGGTTCAATGCAAAACATTTAAGCTATTGAATGTTCCAACCATAATTAATTGATGATCAGCATTAAAATTAGCACGATCACTTATAATTAATTTTGCGATATGCAAAATTGTCCTACTTTTCCATCTTAGTTACTATTCCATGAAAAGAATCCTAGCTCTGACCCCTTTACTCTTTTGTTCCTGTGCAACAATCATTCACGGCAGATACCAAAATATTGATATCAGGTCAAATCAGGATAGCTCCAAAGTCTATTTCAACCAAGCATATGTTGGCATGACGCCATTAACTTTAAGAGTAAAGCGTGACTCTATGCCGAAATATTCTCAACTAATATTATCAAAGGAAGGATTTACAGATCAAAAGATTGTGCTACAAAGGAAACTGGACAACCTGTACTGGTTAAATCTCATTTTTGGACCCGGACTTCTAGTTGATGCCGTTGATGGATGTATGTACCGGGTGGTTCCAAAAAAGATTGTGGGAGAATTGAAAAATAATAAACAATGAAATTAGTTCCGTATTTGTGCATGTTATTAGTACTGGTATCCTGTAAAAAAGAATCAGGAAAAAGTGGAGATACATTACCAGATGAAACTCACATTGGTAAAGGAACAATGGGATTCACTGCAAACGGAAATACATACGCCGCCTCTACAAGCTATTCGCTTGGCTTTATTGCTTCAGGAAATATTGTATCGCAGTCCTATCAGTTTTATGATAACACCTATCACTTTACCATAGGTGCCGAAAAAAGGGATTCGTGGAAATGGAGTTTACTAATTATTGCAGATTCTGTGCAGCTCAAAGAGGGATTGATAATCCCATTGAACCAAGCCAGCAATTCAAAAATAATAGCAAACTTTATGGATGATGATGGTAATCTATATAATATGTTACAAGGTGTAGAAGGCCATAATTTTCTAGAGATTACCCATTTTGATGAAATCAGGGCTGAATTGTCTGGTACATTTGAGTTTGATGCCGAGGATAGTAACAAACATATAATTCAAATAAGACAAGGACGATTTGATATCGTTTATTATAGATAAACCTCATTCCTCATTTTAAAAAACCAAACGAAACCTAAGCCACATCACAAAATCCTTTTCATTTTCAAAATTGAAATGCCTTTACAATTAAGGCACATGGCAAAGCCATGACTTCATCCATTAACCATTAAAAACAAGTTTCTATGAAACAATTATCACTCCTTTGCACCCTTGTGTTCCTGCGTATTTTTCCGTTATTGGCCCAGGACACCTATCATTATGCTTTTTCCACAAAAATTAACCAGGTATTTCAATATGCCGAAAAGAACCGCGTCACAACCGGTATATTGAAAGACTACGGCCTTGAGATTCTAGATCTGAATAATTTCGCCGGCACATCGTTATTTGACTCGAACTATGCTTTACCTAACCATTGGTTCAATCTTTATAAAACCGTCATGAGTTGCAAAATAAATTCGACGGCACCAAATTTCGTGGATCCAGACAAGATAATGTCAGATGCTGATTCCATTATGACGCTTGGAAAGGTACCTATTAATATCGCATTCTATAAGTATGAAAAGTATCGGGATGACGCTTACTCTGCAGGACTGGTCACTGTAACAAATGACCAGATTCATGACAAATACAATGGCACCACTTGGATCAATCCATATGAAACAAAATATGCTTTCGGGGCTACGCAAATGGCCTATTTCACAAGATCCAAATCTGTCACCTTCCAATTTTCCAATTCGGGCTTGTTCACCAATATTACCTCTGGTGTTGTTTATTCCGCAGACTTTAATAATGGTGTCGGGTGGACTACCCTAACTTCGGGTTCCGGATATACCATTAATTATACTGATACTGGTTATAAAGAAATAAAATTTCGTGCGGTGTACAATGGGGTCACCTATCTTTCGCATTCCTTAATAAACATCAATGACTATGTGCAGAATGCCAACCAAATAACAAAATCATTCTATGCACAAACGGTGGTTAATATTCCAAAATCAGGCAGCTCATTTGCTGGATGTCAAATCCAGGTAAGATATGGAACGAACCACAATAATAAAATCATTAAGCCCCTTATAGTATTGGAAGATGTTGACCCATACAGTGGTGAACATTACCGGAATTTAACGCTCGATCAGTTTTATGTGCCTCTGATAAAAGGTTTCTACGGAGCAAATCTTCAGAATCTAATCACTTCAGATTATGACATTATATATGTTGACTGGGGTGATGGTAATGATCTTATCGAAAATAATGCTGTTGTCTTTACGTCGGTTTTTAGTTGGGTTCGAGATCAATTAACTGCGTCAGGAAGTACAGAAAAAATTGTAACCCTTGGTTTGGGAATGGGTGCAGTGATTGCCAGATGGCAATACAAAAAATGGGAAAATTCTGGTGTCGATATCAAAACAAGGCTCTTTATATCCTACGATGGTCCTATGCAGGGAATCAATATTCCATTGGGTATTCAAGCCCACACGCTGTATCTTAAACACAACCGGTTAGGTCTTGGTTTCGGAGGTTCACTTACTCTTGATGACGAACCGGTAGACAGGGCTATTGTAGCAGTAGGTAGAGGTGCGGTCAGAGAAATGTTGATTCAAAACCTTGTTTGGAGCTCAGATCTTGGCTTGGTATATGACAACTCATTTCACAACAATTTTTACTCGCAACTTGCTACACTTGGATATCCAACAACCTGCCGGAATATTGCGGTAGCTAACGGAAGTCAGTGTGCAACATCCAACCCATTGATTGAAGGAGGAGAGCTTTACCGTTTCAGCGCACATGCCAATACCAGGATACTTGGCGACTTGTATTATTCACTTCCACCGGGTTGGATTGAATCAGCTATTGGATTATTGAATGGTAATCTTAATGGCATTGTCAGAATTATTCCAGGCAAAAGTTCGATATTCTTTAACTACAAGGTAAATGCTGCAAAAACGAACACAGCAACACAGGTTTTTTATGCAAAGACCTGGTGGCAGAAAAAAATGTTTTGGTTGGTTAATATAAATATCACTCTTGACGAAGTATCTCACACTACACCGGCTAATGTAATTGCATATGAAGCGTATCCGGGATCACAGGGGGATTTTGCTGGCATAGTAAATTATTTACGTAAAAACAATTCCTTACCCTACTATGACAATCCCAGTATATTTGGCAGTATCGTCAATGCACTTACTTCAACCTACAAGACAATGGGTGTAAGTGATTTCGGTATTACCTACCCAGGAATGAGCAATTATGTGCTGACAACTAGTGCTCTGGACATTGGTTTAGGAACTACGGCACTTTCTTCAACTGATTATTATACAAAATATACGGCAGTGACGCCGCCAACCGGTACAAAAAGAACGCCGTTTGCCAATTTTATTTGCGCAGCAAACGACCCAAGGTTAAATGAAAACCATGGTGCGATTACACGACTTGAAGGTGACTGGCTTGCAAAAGAGATAGCGGGGACTCCACAAGTAATGGGATGTGTTGCGGTCTGTGGTTTAAATGTATCTCCCGGAGCTGGTACGGTTGTTTGCAGCTCTCAGATATTTACTATTCAAGCCCTGGGCGGTACACAGGCAACTTGGTCTATTTCACCTGCTTCCGGTTTAGCTACTATCACTAAAAACGCGGATGGAAGTTCCGCCACAATAACAAGGCAGGGAACAGCCAATGGTAAAGTTACTGTTACCATTTCGTTTACAGGGCCATGCCCCTCCATATCCCCTATCAGTTTTGATGTGTATGTAGGTACACCACCACCTACAGTAAGTGTTACTCTTGATTGCCCAGATGGACAGGGAATTGCGACAGGAGCCATAGCTCCGCTGCAGAGTGGTTTTACCTGGCATGTGGTGGACGTGGCTACACATGCTGAAACTTTATATCCTAACTACGGAGCAACTATTAACTTCAGAAATTTGATTGGGACACATAATATTGGCTGTGAATATAAAAACGCATGTGGTACGAGCCCGTCAGCGGTTGTTTATAATCTATATTGCCCGGGAAGTGGAGGACACCTGGTTGCCGCATCACCTAATCCTTCAACAGGTGATGTTTCTGTGGAAGTTACAGGTGGTGACCCTTCTGCAGATTCGGTTGGAGATAGCCCGGATGGAGCACCGACGTCAAGGATTGCGCGAACTTCGTCAACACCCTCTCAACCCCGAAATAATATCAACATTCAAAAAATTCAGTTGTTTGATAATATGGGAGTGTTGGTAAGAACAATAACATTCCCGGCAAATAAAGGAAACAAAGCAAAGCTTCACTTAGATGTACCAAGAACAGGTATATATAACCTGGTTATCACAACAGATGATGGAACTTATACCAAAAAAATACAATTACTAAGGAACTAAATCTTTGGAACTTCAAAAAGGCAGGCTTCAAAAAAGCCTGCCTTTCCGGTCAGGCGACATTTGCCAAAAGGTAGGGTTGGGTATAATTAGACGAAAATGGAAAATTTTGCAAGATTTCAGGTCAATTTCGACTATCATTATTTAACCTGAAACCGACAGTTTAAGATTTTTATATACCTTTGGTCCGATAGAGAAAAATTCCGGGCAAATCCGGTAGTTTTGACGGGGTATTAAGACCCTGACAATTATTTGACAGTTTTTGACTACAATATATTGACGCTCAATGGATTAAGAATCCAGTTCTGGGCACTTCAGAAAGCTTGTAAGTAATGAACTTACAAGCTTTTTTGTTTTTGGACTACTCCAGATAAATGTTGTGTGTGACTATTCTTTATTCAGCATTTTGTTAGCCCAGCGCATAAATTCACTGGCATCTAACATCGTGAATCCATGCGGATGTCTTTTGCCATTTTGAAATCCCTTGCCTAAACAGGAGATATATTCTGCATTATTATTTCCCAGCAATCTGAGCTGAACAATGCAAGCTGATATATCTGCCAGGTTGGTCCATTCAACCGGCGTGCTGCGTTCTGTAATAAACCAATTAACATCGGGGTCTGAGTAAAGCCTGACAGGAACAGATCTTAAATATTGCGCATTTCCACCGTTTTCAGCATTCCTGTAATAAGCAGAAGCATTTTCATAATTTTTTGGCTTTTGCGATGGAGAACCTCCATAAATATGCTCGAAACGATTTACTATAAATTCAGCTTCACTTCCCTTCGCTTTACCTGGGTTGATTTTCATTGACCGGACATAGTTGTCATATAATCGTTTCATATCTAAAGGCGGGTCAACTCCAAATACCAGATTGGGCTTTATGATCCTGGTATCATTTTTCTTAAAAGCTTGTTCTGCATAATACAAAGCCTGTAAGCCACCTAAAGAATGCCCTCCTATTATAAATTTATTTTCCGGCGTGTTATACTTTTTCTGAATTTCAGGAATAAGTGTTTCAAGCCTGTCTTCATAGACGTTTATGGTGTCTTCTTTCCTGTAATCAACAAGCAGGGGAATGATCACTGTATAACCATCTTTAGCCGCCCTTAGGGGTAAGCTGGTCTCTGTTAACACTTCATTTGGAGCCGTGCCAAAGCCGGGAAGGATCACCAGCAAGCCTTTTGAAACAGTGTCAGGCAATATAGCGAGATAATAGTTATCTATCGTATCGCCTTTGGCTCTATAAACAGTTTCTTGTTTTTGAGCAAAAACCGTGAAAGCATACAGGGCCAAAATAACCGTTATAATGAATTTCATACAGCACCAATATAGTTGTGTACAATGCTTAAATTTATTAAATATTGTATGAAACGGACCAGTACCCGCTTAAAAAATACTATTTTTATAAAGTGAAGATTCCCTGATGGTTGTTTACACAATTGAACCCTCGAAATAATGAAATCCCAGGCAGATAAAAATCCCGCTACCAATATAGGCAATGCAGTTGCCAACCGTCCGGCTATACCACAAACAAACGATACCGAAACTTCCCAAACAGAAAGTATCAGCCAGGAGAGCATTGCACAGCGTCAGCTGCAGGAAGCAGCCAACAACAGTGCGCAGGTGAAGCAATTGAAAGTGCTGCAGGCCATGGCCAACCGCCGGTTATTCAATACCGCACAGCTGAAGGCAACTAATCCAACAAGAGAGAACTGGCACGTTGCACAACGGGCAAAGGCCACGGCAAATGAAGCCGCCGATGCGGTAGTGCAGAAAATATCAGGCGCTCTTGCACAGCACGACTTTTTCCGTCCGGCGGCGCATACAAACAATCTGCCCCATTTGCACCCAGGCGCAGGCACCGTACAAAGGGCCACACTACAGGTAACCACGGTAGATTATGATCCTACTACCAACACCAAGCACGATTTCGACGTCAATCAGGCAAAAACAACCGGAATATTAACTGCCGCTAATAAAGCCGCTAAAGCCAACCTGCAAAAAGTATATAAGCAGCCTGTGACGAATACATTCAATAACCTGAGCGCCGACGCCGGAAAGCAGGTCACTGCAGCAGACGTTCCAACACTTGCCACAGACCTTTCTAACGAGGTGCTTGGAAGGTATGGAGCTGCAAACCCAGGCCTGGGAGCGCTGCCGCAAGGCCAGAAGGACATTGTGACAAATGCTGTCACGACAGCGCTGCATGATTTCATGAAAGACCGGATCTTCGGACATGGATTACAAACAAAAGCTGCTAAGGCAGACTTTACTAACCTGATCACTGTCAGTACCACTAAAAGCCGGGATAAAGGAACTGCCAATACGATCAGCCAGGCAGCCCTGAACGGAGTCGACGCGAATGCCAATAATGCCGCCACCGCCGTGGATGCTGCTTTCACAGTACTCCATGCAGTCAACCCTCCAGGTATAACACCTAAGGCACGGAAAGCACAATATGAGACAGACCTGGGCGGCCTGCCCGCTGCCGGTAGAGATATTCATCACAATGTAGCCGGCTGGCTGCCTGCTTTGGCACGGCCTGCTGTTGCCCCCTGGGCCGCAGCCGCACCTGACCACAAACGGTCTTCCGCATTGGCATGGGTCCTTTCGCATGGAGCACCCAGCCTCTACATAGAATTCAACGGCGGCCCCACTGTCAGCCGGATCGTGTACGACCCGATGAGCGGCACTTCCTATGCAACAATGCATTATACCAGCATAGGCGGCTACAATCCTTTCTTTAAAATAATCTAAGCACACCCATATCAACATGGAAGCAATGATACCTACCTCCAATGAGCTCATCCTGGATGAAAACATTCCTTTTTCGCAAAGCAGGATCTGGGACTATCAACGGGATTATTATTTAAAGCAAAGCATCAATGCCTGGGCCAATAAGATCCCATTCTATATCACCAGCAACCCCTACATCGCCAATTCATACGCCAATATCATCATCCGGTTCGTCCAGGATTGTGCGAAGAAAAACAGTCTTGACCCTATCGCTCCTTTCTATATTGTAGAGATCGGGGCAGGCTCTGGCACTTTCAGCTTCTATTTGTTAAAGCGGCTTTTTGAGCTGAAAGCAGCACTCTCTGTTGATGTGAAGCTGGTGTATGTAATGACAGACCTGATCCAGGAGAACATCGACTTCTGGATGTCGCATGAAAGTTTTCAGCCCTTTATCGCTGCCGGACAGCTGGACTTTGCCCACTTCGATGCAGAATATTCCAAAGAAATCTCTTTGCTGCATGCAAAGATCACCTTCCGTAAAGAAGAAAATAAGCACGAAAAGAACCCCTTTGTATTCATTGCCAATTATTGTTTCGATTCATTAAGACATGATGTATTTCATGTTTCAGATGACAAGCTGTCTGAAGGGCTTTGCAAGCTGACAACCGACGAGGCCAATATGGATAAAGACCAGATCGCTCAGCTGAACCAGGTAAAAATATCCTTCAATTTCCAGGAAACAGCACTGCCCTACTATCATCATGAAGTACTGAACCAATTGCTGCAGCACTATAAAAACACTGCCAATAACCAGTATATTTCTTTTCCTGTGGGGCCTCTGATGTGTATCAGGAACCTGCTGAACATTGCTGATAACCGTTTATTACTGATCAGCTCTGACAAAGGCTTTTCAAAACATCTTGAAATAAATCAAAAAGAAGAGCCATCCATCGTTTTTCACGATAATTGCTTCTCCCTGTCCGTAAACTTCGACGCCATCAGCCAGTATTTTAAATTGACAGGTGGCGACAGCTTCAATCAGTTCACTGAACAGGCGCTTACCACCAGTGCATTTATCAGCGGCTTTCAATTCGCTGATATGCAGGAAACATCTCTTGCACTGGAAACATCCTTAAATGCCTTCGGACATGCTACTATCAACAACCTTTTCCTCAACTATAATTTCACGGCGAACCTCGGCAACATAGAAGCCATCCTCCCCTTCTTAGGCGCCATCAGATGGGATCCCAGGGCCTTCAACAGCTGCCGGGATATTATCATCAGCCAGATCAGGAATGGATATGCCAGGACTTCAGATATTGAAGACCTGAAAGAGAAGATGCCGAAGATCGAAGAGAATTTTTATATGCTGCCGAAAACAGCGGATACCTTTTTTGATATCGGTGTTTTCTTCCAGGAAATCATGCACTATGAGCAGGCCCTGGAATACTACCATAAATCAATACAGCATTTTGGTGAAAAGGATATCACCTTGTATAATATGGGGCTTTGCCATTACTTTCTCAAACAACCGGAGGAAGCTGTCAAAAACTTTACTGCCGCCCTCAAACATACTCCCGACTATATTATGGCAAGAGGTTGGATATCGCAGATAGCAAGTGAAGCAGAGAACAAAGGGGCTTAAGAAGTTACGAAATTTTCAGCAAATAAAAAAAACGATATTGGCGTGTTTTCATACAGGCAGGCCCATTAATTGCATATATTTATATCAGAGGTATTTCGTGTTGAAATGGTTTAATGCCGACTCATTTTATTCCACAACAGATCAGGTCTCGCGCTATTCGGGTTTTGCATCATTATCAAAATCTTTTTGTATGAACATGGTATTTTCAGCCCTCCAGGACTTCTTCGGCGGAGGACGGACTTATGAGCCTACTCCAGAAACCACGTCCTCCAATGTAACTGTTACCGCTTTTTCACAACCCAATGTATTGCAGAAGAGGATGCAGGAGGAAAAAATGTCGCATGGCGGAACAGTGAGAGCAAATTTGTCACCCGTTCGTCTGGCGGTAGATCACGGCGGCGTGGTGATGTATTTCTGTCCCATGCAAAAATTGGAAATCCTTGAAGTTATTTCGGAAGGAGATGGAAAAACCATTCCGGACTCCGCCAGGGTAGAGGGATTAGACGTTCCCTCCGACTTTAAATCAGGGCTTTACGAACTCGAAAATGTTGAACTTACTTCGAACGGCGAAATACAGGTAAAGGCAACGGATGAAACGACCTGGAAATATATTGAAAGAGCACCTGCTTTTTGAAGGGAAGATAAACGCCGGAACACCTAAAAACGGTTACAGTCATTGATCTGTAACCGTTTTTTTATTGCCCAACATTGCAACCGATTTCATTTCAAGTTATGTAGACATTCTCCACATAATTTGCAATGTTTCTCAATATCCATCATTCTGGATCAGCTCCGGCGCGTTTCTGTCTATCTCTGTCTGTGGAATAGGCCAGAACTCATAATTGGCCTGGTATTTCGTTTTAATATCCGGAAACAACGGGTTCTGCACAAAGCCGTTCAGTTTTTGCACGGCAATGCCCCATCGCCTCAGGTCAAAGTAGCGTAATCCTTCCAGTGCAAATTCCACTCTTCTTTCATGCCGTATCCGGGCACGCATATCCGTTTGCGACAATCCGGCAGGCAGGCCGGGCATACCCGCCCTTGCGCGTACCTGGTTTACTGCGGCATACACAGAGACGTCCGGCCCTGCCGCTTCATTTTGGGCTTCTGCATACATCAGCAGTACGTCGGCATATCGTAACAGCACAAAATCATTATCGCCAAGAGTCCCATAGTCAGGATCCACCAGCGTGGGATCCAGCCACTTCTTTACGGCATAATAGCCAACTATCCAGGAATCCTTGCCGGGTGTGGCAATGGCGAGATCACCGGTGAAGGGCCAGCCCTGCGCCTTGGTATCTCCAGGGAAGAAGAAGGTCATCCGCATGCGTGGATCACGGTGCTCAAAAGGTTTGCCTTTTACATACACTGCAGAAGACGCGGTATCCTTTCCATCCGCCGCTTCGTACTCATTAATGAGGTCCTGCGTGCCTTGCTCACCTTTCCAGCGCATCAGTGATACGGCTATACCGTTGTCCTGATGCGAGATATTGGGCAGTTGGTACCGTACGGAGAACATGATCTCCGGGCTGCTGTTCTGGGCCGGTTTATAGAAGTTACCGGGATAACTGGCATAAAGGGAAAACTTGTTTCCATCAATGATCTGTTTCGCCGTTGCCGCTGCTTCTGCATACCGTTTTTCAAACAACAGCGTCCGTACCTTATACCCCTGAGCCGTTGCCTTCACGGCATGTCCGGTATAGGGATCATCAGGTAATGCGGCGATGGCGGAGTCCAGGTCCGCTTCCACCAGCTTCAGCACATCTGCCCTGGGCGATTTCGCCCGAACGGATTTATAGTCGAGCGTGAAGGGGTCTTCCGTGACGATAATGGTGTTTCCGTAAAGCTGCGCCAGCCAGAAATAGTTGAAGGCGCGCAGGAACCAGGCCTCTCCTTTGTACCGGGCCAGCTTATCACCGCTGAGCACTTTCCCTACATTGGCCAGAAAGGAGTTAATGGCGGCAATAGCCTGATAATTATGCAGGTAGTAGTTGTACACATAGTTGCCGGATTGCGGAGTAATGCCGGAGGTTAGCGCGCTGCGGCCGCCGCCGTAATCATATGGCGTGTAGGAGTCGTCGCTGAAATTGTCCCAGGCAAACACCTGGTACTGGGAGGTGGAGTACCCGCCCCCATCTGCATACAGGTAATTGTAAAGCCCCGTCAGTGCAAGGTCGGCGTCCGCCTCTGTTTTCCAGAAAACCGTGGTGGAGAGCTTGTCCGGCGGTGTTACATCCAGTAAATCTTTTTTACAGGAAAGCGCCAGCAACAAGCATATAACACAAATGTATAAACGATAATTTTTCATGATCAATGCTTTAACATAAACAATTAAAATTGTGCCGTGGCCCCAAAAGTGAAGGTTCGTACCTGCGGATAGGATACATAAGTACCATCGCCCGTTCTTTCGGGATCCAGCCCCGGGTATTTACTGATGGTAAAAACATTGTCAGTGCTGAAATACACCCGCAATGACTTCACGCCGGCCTTGTTCAGTAACTGCTGCGGGAGTGTGTATCCCAATTGCACATTCTTCAAACGCATAAAGGATCCGTCTTTCAGGAAATAGGTGGATGGATATTGCTGCACCGGCGCATAGCCATCTGCTACATATATCTTGGGCATAGTATTGGTTGGATGCTCTGGCGTCCAACGGTTACGCCAGTCTGTAGTGGGAATGGAACCCTGGCGGAAAGGCTCTATGCCCCAGCCGTTCACATAGATCTTTTGTCCCTGGGAACCATACAGCTGTGCGCTGATATCTATACCCTTCCAGCTGGCGCCCAGGTTGAATGCATATTGATAAGAGGGAAATTTGCCGTCTACATAAGTGCGGTCCCTGTCATCTATCACGCCGTCTCCGTTCACGTCTTTTATTTTAAGATCCCCGGGCGTAGGCGTTACCGGCTGTTTAGGCGAGCGGGATATCTCATCCGCATTCTGGAAGATTCCGTCCCAGATGTACATATAGTAATCGTCCAGCTCATGTCCTTCCTCACGGATAGTGTGATCGCTGATCTCGCGCTTGCCGTACTGTTCCAGTTTGTTCCGTACTACCTGTATGTTGCCGCCTGCGTAATAGGAAAAATGCTCACCTATGGTGTTACGGTATTGCAGGTTCACTTCCACACCTTTGTTCCTGACCGCGCCGTCGTTAATAGTAGGCGCACTCAGACCAAGCCATAGCGGTACCTGGGATCCCCTGAGGATATCGAATGTTTTTTTATCAAACCAGTCTGCAGTGACCGTTACCTTATTATCCAGTATAGTCAGGTCAACACCCAGATCCAGCACACGGGTAGACTCCCAGGTCAGCGAAGGGTCTACCAGGGAGCTGCCTGCAAACCCCGGACTGATGCTGCTTCCGAAGGCATAATTGCGGTTATCCAGCGTGGACTGGTAGGGATAAGTGCCTATATTCTGGTTTCCCAGCTCGCCGTAGGAGCCTCTTATCTTCAGGTCATTCAACCAGCTGACGTTTTGTAGGAACGCTTCCCTGGAGATGCGCCATCCGCCGGAAACGGAATAGAACAAACCCCACCGGCTGCTGCTGGGAAGCCGGGAAGTGCCATCGTAGCGAAGGCTGCCACCCAGCAGGTATTTATCTTTATAATCGTAGTTGGCGTTACCATAATATGAGCGGATGGCCCATGTGGATGAAGTGCCGGCATTAGTTTGCCCGTCTGCAGGCCCTGCATCCAGTTCCTTCAGCAAATTAGTGGTGTATTGGCGGCGGCTGGCATCCAGGTTCCCGGCATTGTTCAACTCCTGCTGATAACCTGCCAGCGCGGAGATGTTATGCCCGCTAAAGTTTCGCTTGTACGTAAGCTGGCTGTAGAACGCGGTGTACACATTATCGCTGCGGCCAACATTAAGCCCGGGAGATCCATCGTCCAATATGCCGGCCGGGCTCATGTCGTTGTAATAATAGGTCTGTATCACCGGCCTGAAGTCGTTGTATTTGCTGGCATCAAAGTTCATTCCGGCCCTGTTCTCCCAGCGGAGGCCATCCACAATATCCACATCCACCGAGAAATTCCCCTGTGCATAATAGTCCTGTTCCCGTACCCGTATATCCTCTCCTACAATAGCCACCGGGTTTTTGTTTCCCAGCTCATTGGAATAGGCGCGTTTGATCCACCTGCCATCCGGCGCCCTGGCCGGGTACAGCGGCGTTTGGGCCAGCGTGGACAGGAACATATCCGTACCTCCGTTCTCCGGGTATTTACGGTCGCCGTAACGCATCTGTATATTGGTGCCTATCGTCACCCGCTTGTTCACTTTAGAGGAGAGGCCCAGGTTGAGCGTATATTTTTTGTAGTCAAAGCCTATCATTACGCCCGGCTGGCTGGTAATGCCCAGGCCCAGGTTGTAGCTGATATTTTCCCGGCCGCCGCTCATATTCAGGTAATGGTTCTGCACATAGGCAGTCTTGAACACATCATTCAGCCAGTTGTGGTTGGGATATTTCACACGGTCTGTGGCATTGCGGTACAGGTCTATCTGCTCCTGGGTGTAAAGCGGCTGCAAACCGGAGTTCAGGCGGGCTTCATTGGACAGCTGCATATATTCCGCAGAGTTGCTGATAACGTCTGGCAGGAAGGTCGATTTGGAGATACCGATATTATAACTGTATTGCAAAGAAAAGCCGCCGGCCCTGCCCTTCTTTGTCTTCACCACGATTACGCCGTTGGCGCCTCTGGACCCGTAGATAGCGGCAGAAGCAGCATCTTTCAGCACGCTGATGGATTCTATATCGTTCGGGTTAATCACGCTAAGACTGCCGGGCAGTCCGTCCACTATCACCAGTGGGTCATTGCCTGCTCCGCTGAAGGTGCTGGTGCCGCGGATACGCAACTGTACATTTTCGTTGCCCGGCTCCCCGGAGCCTTGCGTAACCTGCAAGCCAGGCAGCTGGCCCTGCAGCAGCGTCGCCGCGTTTGTGGCCACCCGCTTTGTCAGCTCTGCGCCTGAAATGGTGGTCACCGCGCTGGTAAGCTTGTGCTTCTCCTGCGTGCCGTAACCAACTACCACAATTTCGTTCAGTCCTGATATATCTTCCTGGAGCGTAACGGCCAGCGTTGTCCTGTCTCCTATTACCACCTCCTGCTTCAGGTAACCGATGCCTGTGATCATAATCACTGCGTCGTCGCCCGGCACGTCCAGCGAAAACACGCCATCAGCGCCTGTTACAGCGCCACGTGCGGCGCCCTTTACCTGTATGGTGATCCCTGTCAGCGGCTCTCCTTTTGCATTCACCACCCTACCGGAGATCTTCTTCTGCTGAAGATCACCGGCATTCTTTTTAATGATCACAAACCTGTTCTCCCTGATGGCATAGTAAAGGCCTGTGAGCTTTGCAACGGTATCCAGCAGCTCGGGGACGGTTACATTCTCCATGCGAAGGCTGATCAGCGGTAAGTGCTCCGTTTCATTGTTCTTGTAATAAAAGATGTATTCCGATCTTCCCTCGACCTCTTTGAAAACCTTTTCTACCGGAGCTTTTTCAAATGAAACGGATATCCTGCCCTGCGTGTATCCTGCCATTGCCAGCATGGGGAGCAGCTGCAATATAAAGCAGGTGAAATACAGCGGGACAAGTAATTTGGTCTTGTTCTTTTTCATAACGAAGTAGATTAATGATGTGAAAATAGATCGCCTCATCCCGGACAAAAGCATAGCTGCCTCCCTGCCGGAAAGAATCGTTCACTGCGAACAAATTTTGGTTTATTGAATGATTATTGTATTGTCATGGGCCGTATAGTTGAATGTCTGGATCTCCTGCAGGAAGAGCAACAGTTTTTCCAATGATATATTCTCTGCCTGTCCTGTAAATCGCAATGTGGCCAGCTGCGGGTCTCTTATAATGACCTTCACCCCGTACCAGCGTTCCAGCCTGCGCGCCAGCGATGCAAAGGTCTCATCCCTGAACACAAGCTTATTCTGCATCCATGCCGTTTCTACTGTAAGGTTGCTATCCAGCTTTGCAAGGCTGTCTAACTCCATATCCATGTCATGCAATGATTTACCGGTTTTCGGCAACGGCGCTGCTTGTTGTTCGTCAATTTCCTGTTCATGCAAGGCCTTACTATGCAGCACCAGCTTTTGGCTGGGCGTCAGCCGTACTTTACGGTATTGGCCCTCCTCTTTCACCGTTACTTCAACAGCGCCGCTGATGAGGGACGTTTCTGAAAACGCCTCATCCTCATAGGCCCTTACATTAAAGGCGGTGCCCAGCACCCGGATGTCCATTTTCGCTGTATGAATAATGAAGGGGCGCGCCGCATCAGGCGCTACGTCAAAATATCCTTCCCCGCTCAGGTAGATCTCTCTTGTACGGCCATTAAACTTTGAAGGGTATTTCAGGGTGCTGCCGGCATTCAGGAAAACGCTGCTGCCGTCCTGCAAGCTCACCCTCGTTTTGGTACCTGCAATGGCGCTCAGTTGTTTGTACGTGGGGCCCACCGGTTGCAGGTAATAGTAACCAAACGCCAGTAAGGCCAGCACGGCAGCCCCCCCGGTAAAAAGATATCTCCTCTTACGCCTGGATGTATGCATGGCAGCTTCCACCCGCTGCCCGATCTTGTTGGAAATGCGCTCCATCTCTTCCGGTGGCAGCCCAGATTCCAGCCGGAAAGACAGCTGTTCCAGCAAACCTGATTTCAACCAGTTGTCAGGGCATTCCAGCAGCAGCTGTTCCAGCCGCGCTTTTTCCGCCGGAGTGATCTCGCCGCTATGATACAAGGCCAGTAATTCCCAGAATTCCTCATTCATACCAGATAAGACAACCTGGAAAATGAAAGTAATTATGCGATGGAAAAAAAAATCAGGAATTGGAAAGCTGCAGTATGGGGTGGAGGGCTTCCCATATCTTTTTCATGGCGATAGTCATTTGTACATTGACAGTAGCTTTGGAAATATCCAGCAGCCAGGCAGCTTCTTCATAGCTTAGCCCTTCTTCCTTCACCAGGATGAACACCTGCCTGCACCGGGGAGGCAATGCGGCTATTGCGGAGCGGATCCGCGCCAGGTGCTCTTTGCTGATCAGAAGGTTTTCCGGGTTCCGGGCTTCCCGGGTATTTACCGCCACTTCCCAGACAGCATGATTAGCCGCCCGCCGGGAGTTACGCTTCAGGTAGTTCAACGCGGTGTTCTTGACCGCTTTCAGAAGGTAAAAGTTGATATAGGGAACATCGGGCAGCCGCCCGCGTTGCTGCCAAAGTTTTATGAATACATCAGACACTATCTCCTCCGCTTCTTCCGGGCTCGCGATAATTGTGTTGGCATAATAGTAAAGCAGTGAAGTGAATTGGGCAACAACGCGGTTGAAAGACGCGGAATCATGTGTATTCAGGAACTGGGCGTATGCCGCCGCTTTGCTGTCCATCCCAAAAGTGTTTAGCTAAATTTAACACTCTTTTAAACATGCTTTTAAGTGTGTATTAACACTTCATAATACTATATTATCATACTAACAGGTATTTTTATTTGATGAACGGCATTGCAGCCCCCTCCCACAATCCCTATCTTGCCAACTCATTTACTGAACGTTATGGTACTTAGATCGAAAAGAAATACAAGCCGGTCTTTGATGGGCTTCGTATGCCTATGCAGCGCCGGTATAGTGTTAAGCGGCACTGCGGCAGGCCAGGCTTCCAACATCTCTTTACAGGATCTTTCCGCTTTCCGCGATCCTGGTAAAAGCTGGCAGATTGCGGCTGATGTTAATGCAGACCTTAACAAGCACGATGTGCTGTTCCCGGTGAACGGAACAGGCGTGCTGGTGAACCTGCCTGACAAAAAGCATCCGGGCCAGGACCTGTTTTCCCAGGCCGAATATGGCGACATGGAGCTGGAACTGGATTATATGATGGCGCCCGGCGCCAATTCCGGTATCTACCTCCAGGGCAGGTATGAAATTCAGCTGCTGGACAGCTGGAGTGTTACCAATCCCCGCCCCGGCGATAATGGCGGTATTTACGAGCGTTGGGATGACCACCGTCCCGAAGGACAGCAAGGCTATGAAGGCTACGCGCCCCGCGTGAACGCCAGCCGTGCCCCCGGCCTGTGGCAGCACATGAAGATAGCTTTCCGTGCACCGCGCTTTGATGCTGCCGGTCATAAAACCGCCAACGCTCGCATGCTGCGCATTGAGCTGAACGGCGTGCTTATTCATGACGACGTAGAACTGATGGGCCCCACCCGTGGCTCCATCGGCGGCGGCGATGAAAAAGCTACCGGCCCCCTCCGCCTGCAGGGCGATCATGGCGCGGTTGCTTTCCGCAATATCCACATCGAAACCGCTAACCTGGATAAGGAAGCGGCGTACAGTCGTCGCGACGACGTAGATCCTATCCTGGTAGACGCCACTGCTGACAATACTATCCTCCGCAGCTTTATGGATGTACCAGGCAGTGCACGCATTCCGCATGCCGTATCAGTAGGCAGCCCCTTACAGGTGCATTATACCTACGATCTGGACAAAGGCATGCTGCTCCAGGTATGGCGCGGCGGCTTCCTTGACGCTACTCCCATGTGGCACGACAGGGGCAACGGTTGCTCCCGTCCCCGCGGCGCCGTGCAATACTTTGGCAAACCGGCATTCGAGCTGGCAAAGCTGTCTACCCCTGATGCTGCCTGGATCACCGACAGCACCGGTACCGGTTACCGTCCCAAAGGCTATGTGCTGGACGAAAAAGACAGACCGGCCTTCCGTTATTTCATCTACGGTTCTGCTGTTACCGATGCCATCAAAGTGATGGACGACGGGCATGGCCTGCGCCGGGAACTGAGCGTGGAAAATCCCGCTGAAGGTTTGTATGCAAAACTGGCAGCAGGCAAAAATATCGAGGTACAGGCTGATGGCATCTATGTAGTAGATGGCAGATCTTACTACCTGCAAGTGGATGACGCCAGTGGCGCCAAGCCCCTAATACGGCAGAGCAACGGCCAGCAGGAACTGATCGTGCCTGTGAAAGGTAAACTGGCCTATTCCATACTTTTTTAAACCGGAAGAGAACGACAAATACTAACAAATGAAACTAATCT
>Ga0102590_1000941_pt1 | contig 51898 bp, 53 predicted proteins | sample AraplaMF_Col_mMF_FD_76859 | JGI IMG/M metagenome (GOLD analysis project Ga0102590, IMG submission 76859) | Arabidopsis root microbial communities from the University of North Carolina, USA - plate scrape MF_Col_mMF | ecosystem: Host-associated > Plants > Roots > Endosphere | place: USA...
TGGGCGCCGCGATCCAGGGCGGCGTTCTGCAGGGGGACGTCAAGGACGTTCTGCTGCTCGACGTGACCCCGCTGTCGCTCGGCATCGAAACGCTCGGCGGTGTCTTCACCCGCCTGATCGACCGCAACACGACGATCCCGACCAAGAAGTCGCAGACCTTCTCGACCGCTGACGACAACCAGCAGGCCGTGACGATCCGCGTCTCGCAGGGCGAGCGCGAAATGGCGGCCGACAACAAGCTGCTCGGCCAGTTCGACCTCGTCGGCCTGCCGCCGGCACCGCGCGGCATGCCGCAGATCGAAGTCACGTTCGACATCGACGCCAACGGCATCGTCCAGGTTTCGGCCAAGGACAAGGGCACCGGCAAGGAACAGCAGATCCGCATCCAGGCCTCCGGTGGCCTCTCCGACGCCGAGATCGAGAAGATGGTCAAGGACGCCGAGGCCAATGCCGAAGCCGACAAGAAGCGCCGTGCCGGCGTCGAAGCCAAGAACCAGGCCGAAAGCCTCGTTCACTCGACCGAAAAGTCGGTGAAGGAATATGGCGACAAGGTTTCCGAGACCGACCGCAAGGCGATCGAGGATGCCATCGCTTCGCTGAAGACCGCCATCGAAGCCTCCGAGCCGGATGCCGATGACATCCAGGCGAAGACGCAGACCCTGATGGAAGTGTCCATGAAGCTTGGTCAGGCCATCTACGAGGCCCAGCAGGCCGAAGGCGGCGCAGGTTCCGAAGGGGGCAAGGACGATATCGTCGATGCCGACTACGAAGAAGTCAAGGACGACAAGAAGTCCGCCTGATCCGCCGGTTGCCTGATGATCAGACCTCGACCATAGTTGCCTTCTAGTATCCGGCTGCCTTCGTGCAGCCGGAATCCTTTCCGGAGCCGGTTACCTCCATGGCAAAAGCAGACTTTTACGAAACGCTGGGTGTCGGCAAGACCGCCGACGAGAAGGAGCTGAAAAGCGCCTTCCGCAAGCTCGCGATGAAATATCATCCCGACAAGAATCCGGGCGACGCAGAAGCCGAAAAGAAGTTCAAGGAGATCGGCGAGGCCTACGAGACCTTGAAGGATCCCCAGAAGCGCGCGGCCTATGACCGCTTCGGCCATGCCGCCTTCGAACACGGCGGAATGGGCGGCGGTGGCGGCGGCTTCTCCGGCGCAGGCGCCGGTGGCTTCTCCGACATCTTCGAAGACATCTTTGGCGAGATGATGGGCGGCGGACGCGCTCGGCGTTCGTCCGGCGGCCGTGAACGCGGCGCCGATCTTCGCTACAATATGGAAATCACGCTGGAAGAGGCGTTTGCCGGCAAGACGGCGCAGATCCGGGTTCCGACCTCGATCACCTGCGACGTCTGTTCCGGCTCGGGCGCCAAGCCCGGCACCCAGCCGAAGACCTGCGGCACCTGCCAGGGCTCCGGCCGCGTGCGCGCAAGCCAGGGCTTCTTCTCGGTGGAACGCACCTGCCCGACCTGCCACGGCCGCGGCCAGACGATCACCGACCCCTGTGGCAAGTGCCACGGCCAGGGCCGCGTCACCGAAGAACGTTCGCTGTCGGTCAACATCCCGGCCGGCATCGAGGACGGTACCCGCATCCGCCTGCAGGGCGAAGGCGAGGCCGGCACGCGCGGCGGACCTGCAGGAGACCTCTACATCTTCCTGTCGGTAAAACCGCACCAGTTCTTCCAGCGTGACGGCGCCGACCTCTATTGCGCCGTGCCGATCTCCATGACGACGGCTGCCCTCGGCGGTACGTTCGACGTGGCGACCCTCGACGGAACCAAATCCCGCGTGACGGTGCCCGAAGGCACCCAGCCGGGTAAACAGTTCCGCCTGAAGGCCAAGGGCATGCCGGTGTTGAGATCCAGCCAGACGGGCGATCTCTACATCCAGATCCAGATCGAGACGCCGCAGAAGCTCACCAAGCGGCAGCGCGAGCTGCTGCAGGAATTCGAGGAACTGTCCTCGAAGGAGAACAATCCGGAATCGACGGGCTTCTTCGCCCGGATGAAGGAATTCTTCGAAGGCTGAGGTTTTACGACCTGATTTTGAAGCCGTCCGCGACAGGCCGTTGCGGGCGGCTTTTTCATGGGGCGCGTTCTGGCCTGCGGGCCTTTCGGGCTGCTGAAGATGGCTCTGGCTGGCGACCGATCCAGGTTGACGCTTGATCGTGCCGAGCGGCCGAGCGTGGACGGATGGGCCTCGAACAGGCGGCGTCCGTCCTCATATTGAGCTCAGCCGAGTTCCTGCGCGAGCCCGATGAGCAACCCTTCGGGCCCGCGGATGTAGCAAAGCCGGTACGCGTCTTCATACCGGACGACCTCGCCGACGAGCTGCGCGCCGCGCCTGCGCAGCCTTTCAAGCGTATCATCGATATCATCCACGGCGAACATCACGCGGAGGTAGCCCAGAGCGTTGACCGGGGCGTTCCGGTGGTCTGCGACCACTGCGGGCCTGAGGAAGCGGGAGAGCTCGATCCGGCTATGGCCGTCCGGTGTGCGCATCATGGCAATCTCCACGTGCTGGTCGCCGAGTCCAGTGATGCGTCCCGCCCATTCTCCTTCGATCATGGCCCGTCCTTCGAACTCGAGGCCGAGTTCGCGAAAGAAATCGATCACCCCTTCGAGGTCCTCGACGACGATTCCAACGTTATCCATCCGCTTGAGCGCCATGTTTCGTTCTCCGGTTTGTCTGTCCGATCGATAAGGCGTTGGCCTCTTCCAACAAAGGACGGCCGAGGCGCCCCGACGCCGACAACCCTCAACGCCCAAAATTCGCGTCTGTTCAGATCATCCCGGAGTCGGCGATTTCGGCCGGCCTGTTTTCAGGCCGGCGACTGGATCGACGCGCCGGCGAGGATCATGGCGAAGAGGAAGAGGCAGGCGGCGGCGGTGCGGCGCACGATGATCGGTCTGACCTCGAAACGTTCGGTCCTCCGCATCAGGCTGCCGAAGGCGATCCAGCCATTGGCGGCCAACAGCACCAGCATGGCAAACAGCCCGAGCCAGGGCAGCAGGGCCGAAAGGCCGCCATGCGGCATGATGACGAGCGCGATGATCAGCGCCTTGGGATTCAAAACCGTGGTGACGAAAACCTGCCGGAGGGACACTTCCACCGTTTCCTTCGCCTGCTTTCCGGACGCCCACAGGCGAAAACCGAGGTAAAGCACCCAGGCGCCGGCCGTAAGCTTCACCCAGACCGAAGCCTGGGGGTAGGCATCGAAGAAAGGGGTGGCAAGCGCCGCGACCGGCACGATCACCAGCAGATAACCGCCGATTTCACCGGCGATCAGCGGCAGGCTCTTCGTCCAGCCCTGCGCATATCCCCCAAGCGCCATCAGCGTATTGGTCGGCCCCGGCGTGCAGAGAAGCAGGAAGATGGCGAGGGTAAATTCCGTGGGGGTCATTGCGCTGCCTGTTGACGTGCCGGCATGGCCCGGCGGCTTCCCTCTAGCAGGATTTTCGGCGCGCCGGTTGACACCCGTCAAATCATCTTACTTTACCCGGGGGCGGCATGCGGGCCACAAACCAGCCGAAATATTTCTGGATCGCCGGCGCCACGACAAATACGATCGACAGAACCATGATCGGGGCGATCAGGATCGTTCGATGCCATACCGCCCAGCCCTCGGTGAGCGGCGCAAGGATATAGAGAAGCGTCGTGATCAGCGGATAGACGGCGAGGATCATGACGAGCGAAAGGCGCGCCTTCGAGGGATTGACGCGGGTGGGCGTGGGTTGCAATTGGGCCTCCTCAGGCTTGGTGCGTGCAAGGGATTGAGGGCGAACGTTATTGTGGTTATCGTGACCTTGATAGAAACGATCCGTTTCGATTGCGCTCATATAACGAAACGGTCCGTTTCGTTCAAGAGGATTTGTGCCATGGCGATTGAAATTTTTCCCGGAAGATCTTCATGACGGGAAAAAAGGCGCCGCCGGCCCGCCGCACCTCGATCGGTGCGCAACGCAACCCCGACAGCCAGGATGCTATTCTTCGCGCTGCGGAGGACATCCTCGTCGAGGGGGGGCTCGGAGCGTTTTCGATCGAAGCCGTCGCCCGGCGGGCCCATGCGGGAAAGCCGACCATCTACCGATGGTGGCCCACGCGCGCGACCCTGCTCCTGGATGTCTACCACCGCCAGAAATACGTCGACATCGCGCCGGATACCGGCACGATCGAGACCGATATCTTCCAGCTCCTGAACGGTTTGCTCGAGTTTTGGAACACCGGTCACGGGGGGGCGGTTTTCCGTTCCGTCATCGCCGAAGCCCAGACCGACCCGGCGGCCAGCAAGGCGCTCGCCGCCTACATGGCCGACCGATACCAGCAGGGGGGCGAGATATTCCGCCGGGCAAAGGCCCGAGGCGAAGTGGCCGACTGGGTGGTGCCCGAGCTCGCCATGGAGATCATTACGAGCTTTGTGTGGAAGAGACTGCTCACCGACCGGCTGGATATTACGCCTGACGAGCTGCGTCTCGTGGTCCGCCACCTCGTCCATGGCCTGAGGGCCCCGTAGGTCCCCGAACCTCGTCCGGTCAACCCCGACCCTTCGGGGAGATCGCGCGCTCCGGCGCGGCGCATGCGCGGCGCTGCCGAGCGGCGAGCATGATCAATAATGCGGCGGCCTGGTGATCGCCGGCGCTTCCAGCGAGGATTCCTCGAGCGTCAGAAACCGCTCGGTCAGCCGGTCGAGCTTGGCGCGCGTCTGCTCCATCACCTTCCACTGCTCGGCGAGCTGGTCGGACAATTCCTCGATCACCTTGGCCTGATGGGCGGCCAGCTCCTCAAGCTTGACCAGTCTTTCCTCGTCACTCACCGCCGCTTTCCTTTGCTGCTTTCTCGGCCTTCCAGGCCCTGACCCTGTCCGGCATGCCGTCATGCGGGCCCAGTGGCCGTTCCGGCGCGTCGTCCCACCAGTCCGGACGGCGCTGCTTCATGTCGAGATGTCTGGGATAATAAATACGATTGTCCGGCTTGTTCGGTTCGCCGACCACGAGCAGGCGGACCTCGGCATCCGTGTTGTTGATGAACGTATGCGCGAGCCCGGTGCCGGCGGGAAACCCGACGGAATCGCCGGGTTTCAGGCGATGGAGCGCGCCATCCAGCCAGACATCGGGCGTGCCTTCGATGACATGGACGAACTCTTCCTCGGCGCTTTCCGCATGCGGGAAGGACGTGCGGCGGCCGGGTGGCAATCGCTCGTGGTGGATGCCGAGCCGCGTCAGCCCGAAATGCCGGCCAAGCGCCGCGCCCACCGACATCAGCTCGTCGTCGCCACGATAGGTGCGCGTATCGGGCCTTTCGATATCGCTCCAGTGGGTAATGCAGGAAGGGCGGTCCTGGTCGGTCATAGGCTGCTCCTCTGAAAGCGGGGCAACACTAGCCGACCGGAACCGCCCGGTCCATGTTCCGGGTTGAAGATCAGGCGCGAAGGCGCTGGCGCTCGACGCGGGTCTCCCGCACGGCCTTAGTCTTGAAACGGTCGAGCAGCGAAGCCAGCCGGCCGCTGATGCCGACCAGGCTCTGGGTCGAGGCGTTGGTCTCTTCCATCAGCGCGGCGTTCTGCTGGGTGATCTGGTCCATGCTGCGGATCGCCGAATTGATCTCCTCGATGCCGGAAGCCTGTTCCTGCGCCGAGCGGGCGATCGAGCCGATATGGTCATCGATCGACTTGACGCGGTCGCCGATGCCGACCAGCGCCTGTCCCGTCTTGTTGACGAGTTCGACGCCCCGATGGACGTCCGTCGAAGACTGGTCGATCAGTTCCTTGATCTCCTTGGCGGCGGCGGCGGAGCGCTGCGCCAGTTCGCGCACTTCCTGCGCGACGACGGCGAAGCCCTTGCCCTGCTCGCCGGCGCGGGCCGCTTCCACGCCTGCATTCAGCGCCAGAAGATTGGTCTGGAAGGCGATTTCGTCGATCGCGCCGATGATCTGGGTCATCTTCTGGGAGGATTGCTCGATATCGCCCATCGCGGCAATCGCTTCCTCGACCACCTTGCCGGAGCGCACCGTTTCCGAGGCGGATTCGCGCACGATCACCTGCACTTCGCGGGTCCGCTGCGCGGCCTGGCCGGAAATCGTGGTGATCTCCTCGAGTGCCGCGGCCGTCTGTTCGAGCGCGGAGGCCTGCTGCTCGGTGCGCTTGGCCATGTTTTCGGCGGCCGACGAAATGCCGCCCGCCTCGGCGCGCACCTGCTCAACCGAGGTGCTGATCTCGCGCATCGCCGCATCGAGTGCGCCGACGGAGGAATTGTAGTTCTTCTGCAGCTGGGCGAAATTCGGCGCCAGTTCCTGCCAGAGTTCCGATGTCAGGTCACCGCCGGACAGGCTCTTCAGCGCGCCGTCGAGCGCGCCGAGCGCCGCGTCCTGTTCGGTCTTGGCCTTCTCCCGTTCGGCTTCGGACCGCTGGCGCTCGTCGCTCAGCACCTGAAGATAAACGGAGATGGCATAATCCATGTCCAGCAGCGCTGCCTTGACCACTGCTGAGAGATGCTCGGACAGAACCTTGGCTTTCTTGTCCTGGAAAAAACCGGTCATCTCACGGGCCACCACGGCACGGATGATGCCATCGAGGATCAGCGCGTAGCCGCCGATATACCAGCGCGGTTCGAGACCGAGGCGGGCATGCGTGCGGCCGATCGTGGAAACCCCTTCCACGTACTCGGCCTCGTATTTGCCCGATGCAATGCCCTCCCAATGAGCCGCCTGGCGGCTCTTGGCGTGGGCAATATGCGCATCGTTGGAGAAAAATTTTGCCGTCTGGGGATTGCTCTTGACCTTGCGGTAGAAGGCGTCGAGCGCGGAACCGATCGTATCCTTGATGATCGGCTTTATCTCGGCCAGAGACCGTCGCTGCTCCTGGCCGAGGCCCACAAATTCGAGGCGTTCGGCAAGGTCGGCTTGATGGTTCTGGTTTTTCATGGAGGTCTCCCGAGATTGAAAGCGCCTACGCTGCCATTCGGATAGGGGGATGCGTATGCGTGCTGGCAATTTCTAGGGACGAAGTTTTAACGCGTTGTTAGCCATACCCCCTAGTTTGTGAGTAGTCATAAATTAGAGTTGCCTTGGAAAACTCGCGCTCCACCAACCGCCGACGACCGATCCGCCACACCGGTGGAGGACACTCACCGTCCCCGAAGCAAAGCTTGCCATCCCGGCTTCGAGGCCTTAGCTCCTGATCATCGATAACCCAAGATTCCCGATGGCGCAGAAGACCTCCCTTTCCCGGCTGAAGCTCACCGATTTCCGCAATTATGCGGAAGCGGCGCTGGCGCTCGACGGACGGCATGTGGTGCTGACGGGCGAGAACGGTGCAGGCAAGACCAACCTGCTGGAAGCCGTCTCCTTCCTGTCGCCGGGCCGCGGCCTGCGTCGCGCCGTGCTCTCCGACGTAACTCGCGTCGGCGCCGCCGGCGGGTTCACGATCTTTGCGGATGTCGAGGGCATGGACGGCGAGGTCTCCATTGGCACCGGCATCGAGCCGGGCGAAGGCGAAAGCGTCGCGCGAAAACTCAGGATCAACGGCACGCCGGCCAAATCCACGGAGGAGCTTTCCGATCACCTGAGCGTACTGTGGCTGACACCGGCCATGGACGGGCTGTTCACCGGCGCATCCTCCGACCGCCGCCGTTTCCTCGATCGCCTCGTCCTGTCGCTCGATCCCGCCCACGGCCGGCGGGCGAGCGATTTCGAGCGCGCCATGCGCAGCCGCAACCGGCTATTGTCGGAAGGCCGTTTCGATCCCTCCTGGCTGTCGGCCATCGAGGCGCAGATGGCCGGACTCGGCATCGCCATGGCCGCCGCGCGGCAGGAAATGCTCGGGCTGCTGCGAACGTTGTCGGCCAATTCCGGCGAGACGCCGTTCCCGACACCGGTCCTGACGCTCGAAGGCTTCATGGACGCCGCGATGGACCGCCCGGCCGCCGATCTCGAGGAGGACTATCTCGATATGCTGCGCAACGGCCGCGGCCGGGACGCCGCCGCCGGCCGCACTCTCGACGGCCCGCACCGTTCCGACCTTCTGGTGCGCCACCGCGAGAAGGATATGGAAGCGGCGCGCTGTTCGACCGGCGAACAGAAGGCGCTGCTGATCGGCCTCGTGCTCGCCCATGCGCGGCTCACCGCCGACATGACCGGTTACGCGCCGATCCTGCTGCTCGACGAGATCGCCGCCCATCTCGACGAAGGAAGGCGGGCGGCTCTCTTCGATCTCGTCCATGGCCTTGGCGGCCAGTCCTTCATGACGGGCACCGACCGGAGCATGTTTTCCGCGCTTGCCGACCGCGCGCAGTTCTTTACCGTCGCGCATGGCGGTATCGGCGGATGAAATCCATCTTACGCGGCCCGGCAACCGGTGCTACGATCCTGCCATGGAAAACCCGACCCCGGAAAAACTGAGCCAAGACGAGATCGAGCGGTATCGCCGCCATATCCTGCTGCCGGAAATCGGCGGCGCAGGGCAGCAGAAGATGAAGAATGCCCGCGTGCTGGTGATCGGCGCCGGCGGGCTCGGCGCGCCCATCCTCGAATATCTGGCGGCGGCGGGCATCGGCACGCTCGGGATCATCGACGACGACGTGGTTTCCCTCTCCAACCTGCAGCGGCAGGTCATCCACGATACCGGCACGATCGGCGAGTTGAAGACGCGGAGCGCCCGCGCGGCGATTGCCCGCCTCAACCCGCATGTCCGCGTCGTCGATTTCGAGGAATGCTTTTCCGCGGAATGGGCGGCGCGCAAGCTCGCCCTGTTCGACCTTTTGATCGACGGTTCGGACAATTTCGACACCCGCTACGCAGCCGCCGATGCCGCGGAACAAACCCGGATACCGCTGGTGACAGGGGCGGTCGGCCGCTTCGACGGGTCGGTCACGGTGATGAAACCCTATGAGGCTGGCCCGGACGGCGTGTTCAATCCCGGCTATCGCGACCTCTTTCCGGAAAAACCGCCGGCGGGGTTGATCCCCTCCTGCGCGGAGACCGGGGTCATCGGCGCGCTGACCGGGGTGATCGGCACGCTGATGGCGATGGAGGCGATCAAGCTCGTCACCGGCATCGGCGAACCGCTGGTCGGACGGCTGATGCTCTACGATTCGCTGTCGGCCCGTTTCGACACGATCAGATACAAGCGCCGCACGGCCAAGGCTGCCGCCGAGTGACCGAGCCGGCAGCTATCGAACTTCTCCGAATCGGTGAAAATTTCAGGCGCTGGGACGAGCTGCTGGCGCTCATCCTCTCGTCCTTCGCCTATATGGACGGCACAATCGACCCGCCCTCCTCCGCCCATCGCCTGACGCTCGCCTCGCTCGCCCAGAAGGCCCGCGACGAGATCGCGTTCGCGGCGATCGAAAAGGGAAGGCTCATCGGCTGCGTTTTCCTGAAGCCGGAGCCAGGCTTCCTCTATATCGGCAAGCTCGCCATCGCCCCGGCCAGCCAGGGCAAGGGCATCGGCCGCCGGCTGCTGGCGGTCGCAGAAGAGATCGCGAGAGAGAAGGGCCTGCCCGCACTGCGGCTCGAAACCCGCATCGAACTCACCGGCAACCACGCGACCTTCGCAGGATGGGGTTTTGCCAGGACGGCGGAAAACTCCCATCCCGGCTTTACCCGCATCACGTCGATCGAGATGCAGAAGCGTCTCGACTGATCAGTTGCGGCCCGGAAGCACCCGGTTCGGCGGGCGGTGGCCGTCGAAGAAGGTGCGGATGTTGATGATCACCTTGTCGCCCATGTCGATCCGGCCCTCGATCGTCGCCGAGCCCATATGCGGCAAAAGCACGACCCGGCCCTGGTGGGCGAGCTTGACCAGCTTCGGGTTCACCGCCGGCTCGTTCTGGTAGACATCGAGCCCGGCGCCGGCGATCTTGTTGTCGCGCAAAAGCTGGATCATCGCCGCCTCGTCGATGATGTCGCCGCGGGCGGTGTTGACGATGATCGAGCTCGGCTGCATCAGCGCCAGCCGCCGCGCCGAGAGAAGATGGAAGGTCGCCGGCGTCGAGGGGCAATTGACAGAGACGATATCCACGCGGGCGAGCATCTGGTCGAGGCTGTCCCAATAGGTCGCCTCCAGCTCCTCTTCCGTCGCCGGGCTGACGCGCTTGCGGTTGTGGTAATGGATCGACAGGCCGAAGGCCTTGGCGCGGCGGGCGACCGCGGTGCCGATGCGGCCCATGCCGACGATGCCGATGCGCTTGCCCCAGGTCCGCCGGCCGAGCATCCAGGTGGGGCTCCAGCCGCTCCACTCGCCGGGCTTGTCGGTGAGGATGCGCGACCCTTCCGCGAGCCGCCGGTTGACGGCGAGGATCAGCGCCACGGTCATGTCGGCGGTATCCTCGGTCAGCACGTTCGGCGTGTTGGTGACGGTGATGCCCTTTTTGGCGGCGGCATCGACATCGATATGGTCGATGCCGTTGGAGAAGCTGGCGATCAGCTTCAACTGCGGGCCGGCCTCTTCGATCAGCGCCTCGTCGATCCGGTCCGTCACGGTCGGCACCAGCACGTCGGCGGATTTCATCGCGGCGGCCAGCTCGTCGCGCGAACGGGGCGTGTCGTCGATATTGAGCTCGGCCTCGAAGAGCTCGCGCATGCGGGTTTCCACCGCGTCCGGCAGCTTACGGGTGATATAGACCTTGGGTTTCTTCTTCGCCGTCATGAAACTCTCTGCCTGACGCCTTCATGCACGAAAACCTGATCATATTCAGGCCCTCCGCTTCAAGCTTTTGTTCGACGCATGTCGCTATCCCGGAACCGGTATCCGATTTCGGGCGACACTGCTTTAGGAGGTCCTTAACCAAGTCGCGCGATATTCAGTTCATCCAGGGCGTTTTCTACCAGACCCGTCAGCGAAGACAAACAAAACCTCGCGAGGTTCCCGAAAGCCCGAGATCGCTCAGCCGGAACCAAACACATGCGTCGCGCCATTCTTTCCTCCGTCCTCGCTCTTTCCTTCGGGCTTGCCGCCTGCCTGTCCGCACCCGTCCCGAGCTATGCTCAGGGTGCCGCCAAGGGTCCGAGCGGCCTGCCGCTGCCGCGTTTCGTCAGCCTCAAGTCGAGGAAGGTCAATATCCGCATCGGCCCGAGCACGGATTATGCGGTGTCCTGGATGTACATGAAGTCCGGCACACCGATGGAAATCATCCAGGAATACGAAAACTGGCGGCGGGTTCGCGATGCCGAGGGCACCGAGGGCTGGGTGAACCAGGCACTGCTCTCCGGCGAACGGACCGCGATCGCCGCTCCGTGGATGCGCGGCAAGGGCAAGGACATATACGTCAACATGCGCCGCGACCCGCAGGGTACGGCTGCCATCCTTGCCAAGCTGGAACCGGGCGTCGTGCTTCAGATCAAGGAATGCAACGGCGACTGGTGCCGCGCGGAAACAAACGGGGCCGAGGGCTGGATCGCCCAGGCCGAAATCTGGGGCGCCTATCCCGGCGAGGCCTTCAAATAAGGCCTTCCCGGGAAGGGCATCTTCATGCAGGCCTCATTCGAGGCCCTATCGGCGAGGCTTCAGAGGAGGCCTTCGCGCGTTGCGGCTTCGGTGAGCGACGCCATCGGGCGCGGGCCGATCTGCTGGATGGTGATCGCGGCCGCAAGGCAGCCGAGCTTGCCGCAATCCTCGAGCGAACGATCATTCGTGTAACCGTACAGGAACCCGGCGGCGAACAGATCGCCGGCGCCGGTCGTATCGACCAGTTCCCCGATCGGATAGGCCGCGACCTTCACCCGCTCGTTGCCGCGCACGATGATCGCGCCTTCTTCGCTGAGCGTCACCGCCGCCAGCTTGCAATCCTCGGAAATCCTGGTCAGCGCCAGCTCGAAATCTTCGGTCTCGTAGAGCGACAGCGCTTCCTGCTTGTTGGCGAACACGATGTCGACCGTGCCGGAGCGCATCAGGTCGAGGAACTCGGCGCGGTAGCGGCCGACGCAGAAGGGATCGGACAGCGTCATCGACACTTCGCGGCCATGCGCGTGGGCGATGCGGGCCGATTCGCGGATCGCTTCCTTGGCGCGCGGCGGATCCCAGAGGTAACCTTCGAAATAGGTGACCTTGGCTTCGGCGACGACATCCTCTTCGACATGTTCCGGGCCGAGATCGACGCAGGCGCCGAGATAGGTGTTCATCGAACGCTCGCCATCCGGCGTCACGAAGATCATCGAGCGGGCGGTGGGCGGATTGTTTCCTTCCGGCCTGGTCCGGTAATGAACGCCCTGGGCGCGGATGTCGTGCTGGAAGATGTTGCCGAGCTGGTCTTCGGCGACCTTGCCGAAATAGGCTGCCTTGCCGCCGAAACCGGCAATGCCGGCCGCCGTGTTGCCGGCCGAACCGCCGGACGCTTCCACGGCGGGCCCCATCTTCGAATAGAGAAGTTCGGCACGCTCGGCATCGATCAGGTTCATCGCACCCTTGGTGATCGCATTGTCGGTGAGGAAATCGTCGTCACAGCGGGCGAGAATATCCACGATGGCATTGCCGATGGTGAGCACGTCGAACTTGGGCATCCGGTCTTGATCCTCTCGGGAAACGGTTTGTCGCGAAAACCGGTATTCGGGTTTTCACCCGATTGGAAGGAAAAATAACCGCAATGCCGGTTATCGGAGGCGTTTTGCTCCGTCACTCTGTTGTCACGATCACAGGTTATACAATCGTCGATCCGGTTGTGTTGCCGACCACGGATGAACTGGCGGCCGACCACCGGATGTCCTGGACGAGACCAGGAGGGAAAGCGGGGAATTGCCCCGCTTTTTTGTTGTGCGCCTGCCGCCACGCGCCCTTTGAACGACCTCCCTGCATCAAACGCATTTGTCGCAGGAAGCGATATGCGCTAGACGCATAAAAACGCCTCCACAGAAAGCCTTCCCCCTTGTCCTCCGTGTTTTTGAATGTCGTGCCGCTTTTCATCCTGATCCTGATCGGCTGGATGACCGCGAAAACCGGAATTTTGAAGGAGGAGACCGGCGACGCCCTCGGAGAGTTCGTCTTCAAGATCGCCGTGCCGATGCTGATCTTCAGGACGCTGGCGGATGCACATTTCGAGGGGGCCTCGCCCTTCCGGCTGTGGACCGCCTATTTCCTCGGCGTCGCCATGACCTGGACGATCGGCCATATCCTGACCACCCGCATTTTCGGCCGGGACGCAAAGGTCGGCGTGATCGCCGGCATGTCGGGTTCCTTCGCCAACAATGTCTTCATCGGCTTGCCGCTGGTGGCGCATGTGGTCGGCAAGGAGGGTCTGGTGGCGATTTCCATCCTGCTTGCCATTCACCTGCCGCTGATGATGGTGATCGGCACGATCCTGATGGAAGGCGCGGCCGCCAAGGTGGATGGCGGAGCAAAACGCGGCGTTGCCGACGTCCTGAAACAGGTGGGATCCAACCTCGCCCGCAACCCGCTGGTGATCGCGCTTATCATCGGCGTCGCCTTCAATTTCCTCGGCCTTCACCTGCCGGCGGCGGTCGCCATCGTCGTCGACCAGATTTCCGCCGCCGCAAGCCCGGTCGCCCTGATCTCGATCGGCATGGCGCTGACGAAATATCCGATCCGCGGCGATATCGGCCTTTCGGGCACCGCGGCGGCGCTGAAGCTGCTGGTCCTGCCGGCATCCGTCTTCCTGATGAGCCACCTGCTTGCCCTGCCCAAGGACTGGTCGACGGCGCTGGTGCTGACCGCGTCGGTGCCGACCGGCATCAACGCCTGGCTGATCGCCCAGCGGTTCCGCTCCGGCCACAGCCTTGCGGCCTCGGTGATCAGCATGACCACGGCGTTCGGGGTCTTCACCGTCGGCTTCTGGGCGTGGCTGCTCGGCTGAAGCAAATCCATCCGGCCGGGTGCCGGAAACGAAAATGCCCGGCCGAAGCCGGGCATTTGATCTGGATTCCGACGTCCGCCGATCAGTTGGTGGCGGGTGCCGGAGCGGCCGCGTTCGGGTCCGGAAGCGCAACCGGCGAATCAGACAGGGTGCGCAGGTAAGCGATCAGATTGGCGCGCTCGCCATCGTTCTTGAGGCCCGCGAAGCCCATCGCCGTACCCTTCACGAAAGCCTTCGGGGCAGTCAGGAAGTGGTTGAGGTTGTCGAAGGTCCAGTGCTCGGCGCCGGCCTTCGAGAACTCCTTCATGCCGGCCGAATAGGAGAAACCTTCATGTCCGGCGATCGGGCGGTCTACGATGCCCCAGAGATCGGGGCCGACCTTGTTCGGTCCGCCCTTCTCCCCGGAATGACAGCTCTGACACTTCTTGAACACCGCTTCACCGGCCTTGGCATCGGCCTTGACCAGGAGCTGGGCGATCGGAACTGCGGAGGCTGCCGGGGCTGCGGCTTCGCCGGCTGCGGGCTCTTCGGCGGCAACGATGGCAAAACCCGGCTTTTCGGGAACCTCCGAATGGAAAATGCCTTCCGAGGCAATGGACACCGACATCATGACGAAGACCGTAGCAAGCAGGGCGCCTGCCGCCATGTTGACATAGGAATTCATCCGCATCCGCTCCTTCGCAACCGCCTGTCACGAGGCGGGCCATCTTGAAATTGCGCGGAACCTATGTCTTTTGCATTGCTGTTGCAACACGATAATCGTTCCGCGCGTGAGACTTTTTGACACTGTTCGCGCGGGATTAGAAGGGGTCTTTCCATGAAGAATTCGGCTTTTGACCGGACGCTGGTGCTGATCCCGGCACGAATGGCCTCGACGCGCCTGCCGGGAAAACCCCTGGCTGATATTGCCGGCCTGCCGATGATCGTCCAGGTAGTAAAGCGGGCCGAGGAAGCGCAGGCCGGGCGAATCATCGTCGCCGTCGATCACCAGGATGTCTACGACGCCGTCGCCGCAGCCGGCTTCGACGTGGTGATGACCCGGCAGGACCATCAATCCGGTTCCGACCGCATCTTCGAAGCGGTGCAGAAGGCCGATCCCGACTCGAAAATGGATTTCGTCATCAACGTTCAGGGCGACCTGCCGACAATCGAGCCGGAGGCGGTGCGCGCCTCGCTTCGGCCGCTCGACAATCCCTCGACCGACATCGCGACGCTCACCGTCGAGATCACCGACGAGCACGAAAAGACCAATCCGAACGTCGTGAAGATCGTCGGTTCGCCGCTTTCCGCCACCCGTCTGAAGGCGCTCTATTTCACCCGTGCCACCGCCCCCTATGGCAACGGGCCGCTCTATCATCATATCGGCCTCTATGCCTATCGCCGCGCCGCACTCGAAAAATTCGTGTCGCTAGGGCCGTCCGTGCTCGAAAAGCGCGAATCGCTGGAACAGCTGAGGGCGCTCGAAGCCGGCATGCGCATCGATGCCGAGATCGTTGACTCGGTTCCATTGGGCGTCGATACTCCCGCCGACCTTGAAAAGGCCCGTGCGATCCTTTCCGGCCGCCTGGCCGCGCGTGCCTCCTCGTAACGGATAACCCCATGAACGCACTTACCAATCGCATCGCCTTCCAGGGTGATTTCGGCGCCAATTCCGACATGGCCTGCCGCGACATGTTCCCGACCATGGAGCCGCTCCCCTGCCCGACATTCGAGGACGCGTTCCAGGCGCTCGAAAACGGCGATGCGGATCTGGCGATGATCCCGATCGAGAACACGATTGCCGGCCGCGTGGCCGACATCCATCACCTCCTGCCGGAATCGCGGCTGCACATCATCGGCGAATATTTCATGCCGATCCGCTTCCAGCTGATGGTGCTGTCCGGCGTGACCCGCGAGGAGATCCGCACCGTCCACAGCCATATCCATGCGCTCGGACAATGCCGCAAGATCATCCGCTCGAACGGCTGGAAGGCCGTGGTCGCCGGCGACACGGCGGGTTCCGCCAAGATGGTGGCCGAAAAGGGCGACCGCACGATGGCGGCGCTCGCGCCGCGGCTGGCGGCCGATCTCTACGGGCTTGAGATCCTTGCCGAAAATGTCGAGGACCGGGACGACAACGTCACCCGCTTCGTGGTGCTCTCGCGCGACGAAAAATGGGTGCAGCGGAACAATGCCGACGAGGTGCTGGTCACCACTTTCGTGTTCAACGTCCGCAACATTCCGGCCGCGCTCTACAAGGCGATGGGCGGTTTCGCGACCAACGGCATCAACATGACCAAGCTCGAAAGCTACCAGCTCGGCGGCAAGTTCGTGGCGACGCAGTTCTATGCGGATATCGAAGGCCATCCGGACGACGCGCCCGTGCGCCGGGCTCTGGAAGAGCTGCGGTTCTTCTCGGAGAAGGTCAGGGTTCTGGGGACGTATAGAGGCCATCCGATGCGCGGGGCGCTGCAGAAGAACTGACGGATAACCTCGATAACGATCGCCGGAACGGGACACACTACCCCCTTGGTGCTACGCGCGGCTTTTTGAGTTTCGGCCGGGACACGTCGTGTGCCTCGATTGAAATTTTAATAGTGACACGCGACGTGCCCCGTTCGGTGTATTTATCCGCGCAACTCCGGTCCCTCTGCGGCGGTATGGAATTTAACTCCGTGGAAATGAGCACGGATGCCATACCGGGTTGTGTGCGACACACGCACGCCCCGCCCGAAGGCGAGAGGGAGACCATTTTCTGCGCAGCCCGTGACGATCCGCCTGCATGACGGCAGATCACCACGGCACCGGTCCCGCCTCGCCGGTCATGCGGGCCGGTGTAGCCGAAACGGGACGGGTGGATTGTAGGCACGGGGTTGAGGGGCGGGGATGAAATTCTGGGCAAGACATTGAAATTGCGATCCACAGAGCTTGGATCTTGCCCCTCACCCTAACCCTATCCCCGTTTTACGGGGAGAGGGGACTTGCCATGCACAATGTCGAGATCGGAGAGGGCAGTGCGACCTGTTTCCTTCTCTCCGTCAAATCGTAGGAGGTGCCAGCTCAACGCCTGCACGCAGGCAAGAAATTAAAATCATAGGATCGAACGGGATCGGTCAACCGTCCGTCCAAGATCGCAACAATCGTCTCCAGAACAGGCGCCATATCAGTCAGCACATCGACATTCCAAAACCGGGCGACACCCCAGCCTTCCGCAGACATGAAGGCATCACGTCGCCTGTCGTGATCGCTACCGGCATGCTGACTTCCGTCGACTTCGATAACCAGGTAGGCCTTCCGGCAGGCAAAATCCGCGAAGGGGCCTATGGGGAGTTGCCGGACAAACTTGAAGCCATTGAGCCGCCGATTCCTGAGTTCGCTCCAGAGCTTTTCCTCGGCATCATTTTCCGACTGTCGAAGCGCTCGTGCCCGGGCTGTCTTCTTTTCTTTTGCACCTCTCAACGCTGCTGCTCCAGATGCCGTATCTGAGAGAAGGAAATATACGGCTACAGAATTTCGCAAGTACAAAAATGCCCCTCACGCTAACCCTCTCCCCGTTTTACGGGGAGAGGGGACTTGCCCTGCACAAGCTCGAGATTGCGGAAAGGCAGTGCGGCTTGGTCCTTCTCCCCGTCTCGACGGGGAGAAGGTGCCGGCAGGCGGATGAGGGGCATTTACTGGTTCACGCGCTTACGCTGCGCTCATCGCATAGACCCGCAGCCGGTGCCCGTCCGGATCGGTGACGACGAACGTGTAGCCGAAATCCATTTCCACCGGGGTCTGCAGCACGCGCAGGCCGCGGCTCGTCCATTCGGCATAGGTCTTGTCCACGCCGGCGGCATTATCATGCTTGATGCAGATCTCCGAAGCGCCGCTGCCGGCCGTTACCGCGGGCTCGGCGGTGTGGCGCGACCAGAGGCCGAGCTTCATGCCGGTGCTCAGCACGAAGAGGGCAAAGGTCGGGGACCTTTCCACTGGTTCGGCGCCGAAGAGCGACTTGTAGAAATCCGCGCTGGCAAGCGGATTATCGACGAAGAGGATGGTGAAATCGGGGTGGATCATGTCAGTTCTCCTTGTGATGCAATTGCCTTCGCGGAATTGCTCTTGGTTGGGACTGACTGGAGATTATCGCATCCTACTGTCAGATAATGGCAGCAGCGATCACGGCTGGGCGGGAATTCCTTCCTTTTCCCGCCACTCCTTCAGGAGCACGGGACGGCGGCGCGGATACCGTTTTTCCGTCCAGACCGCGGAGGCGATACGGTCCGTGCGGAAATGCCGAAAGTCCTTTCTGAGTTCGCACCAGGCAATCATGACCCTGACGCTGTCGAAGAAGCCGAGTGCGAACGGCCAGACGTTGCGATGGGTCAGGGCTGCCTTTTCGTCCTCGTAAGCGAGTTCGAGGATGTGTTCGGCGCGGATCGCCCTGCGGATCAGGGCAAGATCGGCTCCGCCGTCGTTTCGCCGCGGCGTGCCGACGAGCAGCGTCGAATTGTCGAGTTCCTCTTTCAGATCCGGCGGCAGGACGGCGGCGATCTTGGCGAGCGCATCGACGGCGCCGGCGGCAAGGCGCGGATCCGCGGTCCTCGCCACCCAGCGGGAGCCGAGCACCAGCGCCTCGATCTCTTCTTCCGAAAACATCATCGGCGGCAGCATGAAGCCGGGTCGCAGCACATAACCAAGACCCGCCTCGCCTTCGATGAAGGCACCCTGCGCCTGCAGGCTGGCGATATCGCGGTAAAGCGTGCGCAGGCTAACGCCTGTCTCGGCGGCGAGTTTGGCGCCGCTGACCGGCTGACGATAGCGCCGGAGCGTCTGGAGAAGCGCCAGCAGGCGCTCGGAGCGGGCAACGGTCATGAAATTGTGCCCCTTGTCTTTGCCGGCCGCTGGCCTGGGCCTTGCCGCTCGGCCCCGCTGTTACGCTTCGGGCGCTCGTCTTGCGGGATGTTTTACCGGATCATTGCGTCGAGTTCGCCGGACCGCCCGGCGCTTCGCTTTGGCTCAGCGCGTTCGTCCTTCGGAATGATTCACTGGATCATTCCGTCGGCTTCGCCGACCAGTCCTCACCCCACTCGATCCAATCACGCAGCAGGCGATGGGCGATGGCGCCCTTGACCGGCGCGAAAAGCGGGGCGTCCGGCCCGGCATCGAGCATGGCGGCGACTTCGGCCCGCTCGAACCAGCGGACATCGGCCATTTCCTGCGGATCGATCCTGATCTCGGTGGATTTTGCCTCGGCATAACAGCCGATCATCAGCGAATGCGGCATCGGCCAGGGCTGCGAGGCATGGTAGCGTACCCGGCCGGTCTCGATGCCGGATTCCTCGAAGGTTTCGCGGCGCACCGCATCCTCAATCGTCTCGCCCGGCTCCACGAAACCGGCGAGGCAGGAATACATGCCCTCCTGGAAATGGTGGCTGCGGCCGAGCAGGCAGCGGTCGCGCTCGGTATCGATGGTGAGCATGATCACCACCGGGTCGGTGCGCGGAAAGGTCATGTGCTGGCACTGGGTGCAGACCCGCTTGTAACCGCCGATCCTGGTGTCGGTCGGCGAGCCGCATTTGCCGCAGAACCTGTTGGCGGCATTCCAGTTGAGCAGTGCAACCGCCTGGGCGATCTCGCCCTGCAGTTCGCCTTCGATCAGCTGGTCGCGGAAAAGCGCCCGGGCTTCTGTCGGCTTGTAGTGGCCTGCCAGTTCCTCGGCCGGGATCAGCACCGGGACCGCGATACGCGGCTCGCCGGTCTCGTGATAACCGAGCAGAACGGCATTGTCGAAATCCGGCTTCAGTCCCGCAAGCTCATAGGGCGAAAACAGCGGATCGAGGATCTGACTGTCATGCTTGAGGATGACCCGGCTGCCGGTGAAGGCGAGGATATGGGCGCCTTCCACCGCAAGCGCCTTTTCGACGCAGTCGTCCTCTCTGTATTCGGCCCGGCGATCCAGCTTGTTGCCGGAAAAAGCCGTCAGCGTGCTCGGTTCGGGATGGGGTGCGTCGGTGTCGAAAAGGGTCACGGTCATGAAAGGGCTTCAACCAGTTTGCTGAGGAAATCTTGTTTCTGCGATTCGCCGTAAGGCTGCGCCTGGCCGAATCCCCAGATGGGGCCGGGCCAGTTCGCGTCGCCCTCGAACCTTGCAATGACATGGACATGCAGCTGGCGGACGATATTGCCGAGCGCGCCGACATTGATCTTGGTGGCGCCGGTCACGGTCTTCAGGGCGCCGGCCACCCTGTTGACCTCGGTGGAGAGCAGCGCCTGCTCTGCCGGTGAAAGGTCGAAGATCTCGGTCATGCCCGGACGCTCAGGCACCATGACCAGCCAGGGCCAGCGGCTGTCGTTCTGGATGCGGAGCTGGCAGAGGCCGAGCACGCTCACAAGATCGGAATCGCGGGCTATCCTGCCGTCCAGTTCGAATTCGCTCAAACTTTCCTCCCTTGTTTTTCTGTTCGATAGCAGTTTTTTACAGGGTTGGCTTGCATTTGGAAGCGTTATTGACGATATGGACGGTGGGAGGTTGGTGGTGGACGAGCCACTCGCCAACCGGGTCAGGTCCGGAAGGAAGCAGCCCTAACGAGCCAGGCACGGGTCGCCGTGCCAGCCTCCCACCCTTTTACTTGTACTACCATCTTGGTCAGCTTCCGGCCCGGTCAAGACCGTGCTCAGGATTGGCCCGCGCAGGCTGGCAGGACTGAATGAGCGATACCGGGCCTACATCTCCAAGCACTCCCGCGGCGAATGCCACGACCGGCAGCGGATACCGGGTGCTCGCCCGCAAATACCGCCCCAAGGATTTCTCCGACCTGATGGTCGGCCAGGAGCCGATGGTCAGAACGCTGACCAACGCGTTCGAGACCGGCCGCATCGCCCAGGCCTATATGCTGACCGGCGTTCGCGGGGTCGGCAAGACGACGACCGCCCGCATTCTCGCCCGTGCGCTGAACTACAAGACGCCCGAGATCGACAAACCGACCATCGACCTGCGTATCCCCGGCGAACATTGCCAGGCGATCATGGAAGGCCGGCATGTCGACGTGATCGAGATGGATGCCGCCTCGCATACCGGCATCGACGATATCAGGGAGATCATCGAGCAGGTGCGCTACCGGCCGGTTTCGGCGCGCTACAAGGTCTATATCATCGACGAAGTGCACATGCTCTCGACGCAGGCCTTCAACGGCCTGTTGAAGACGCTCGAAGAGCCGCCGGAACATGTGAAGTTCATCTTCGCGACGACCGAAATCCGAAAAGTTCCGATCACCGTGCTGTCGCGCTGCCAGCGCTTCGACCTGCGCCGTATCAGCGCCTCCGATCTCGTCGGCCTGTTCACGACGATCCTCGAGAAGGAAGGCATTCCGGCCGAACCGGAGGCGCTTGCGATGGTCGCGCGCGCGGCGGAAGGTTCGGCCCGCGATGGCCTGTCGCTGCTCGACCAGGCAATCGCCCATGGCGGCGGCCAGGTGATCGCGGAGACCGTGCGCGGCATGCTGGGGCTCGCCGACCGGGCCCGTATCGTCGATCTGTTCGAGCATATCGTTCGCGGCGACGTGACGGCGGCGCTTTCGGAATTTGCGGCGCAATACGAGGCAGGCGCCAATCCGGTCGTGGTTTTGACCGACCTTGCCGATTTCACCCACCTGACCACCCGTTTCAAATATATCCCCGACGCCGCCAACGATCCTTCGCTGAGCGAGGTGGAGCGCCTGCGCGGCCGGGAATTTGCCGAGGGCGTGGCGGTCAGCACGCTGTCGCGGATCTGGCAGATGCTGCTCAAGGGCATTCCGGAAGTGGAAAACTCCTCGCGGTCTGCGGGGGCTGCCGAAATGGTGTTGATCCGGTTGACGCATGCGGCCCATCTGCCCTCCCCGGAAGATGCCGCCCGCCGTCTGGCGGATTTTTCCAATGGCGACGGCCAGCGTTCGCCGGTTCAAAACGGCAATGGCGCCAGTGGGGGTGGAAGCCGGCCGGTTTCACCGCCGCAATCGCCGGTCAATGCACGCGGCACGGAAATGTCCGCCCCGCGCATTCCGGCCGGCGGGCCGACCGCCATGCTGCAGGCCGTGCCGAACACCATGCCGCGGGACATGCCTCTCGGCCGCACGCAGGAGCAGCCCGCCGAAAAGCCCGTGCCCAGAGTGCCGGTCAGGTCGCTTCAGGACATCGTCGAACTCTGCACCCAGAACCGCGATCCGAAGCTGAAGGCGCTCATCCGCAATTTCGTGCGGCTGGTGAAGCTCGAGCCCGGCCGGCTCGACATGCGGATGACCGACGGCGGACCTGGCACGCTGCCCGGCGAACTCGGCGTCAAGCTCAAGGAGTGGACCGGCATCCACTGGGTCGTCAGCCTCAGCAAGGAAGAGGGCGAGCCGACGCTCGTGGAAGCCGACAACAATGCCCGCGAGGCGCGGCTGACAGATGCCCGCGCCGACCCGGACGTGGCGGCGATCCTCGCCCAGTTCCCCGGCGCCAGGATCACCGACGTGCGCATCCGGGTCACGGAAGAGGATGAAAACGAGACCGAGGACCTGCCGGCGCCGGCGACCGCCGAATCCGAAGAGGGCGACATCCTGCCCGGCGACGATATCGAACTATAAGAGAAGAGGACGAGAGAGATGCGCGACATCATGGGCATGATGGGCAAGGTCAAGGAAATGCAGGCCAAGATGGAAAAGATGCAGGCGGATATCGCCACTCTTGAAGTCGAAGGCACGTCCGGCGGCGGGCTGGTGACCGTGCGCCTGAACGGCAAGGGCGAGATGCTGGCCTTGAAGATCGATCCGTCGCTGTTCAAGGAAGACGATGTCGAGATCCTCGAGGACCTGATCGTTGCCGCCCACAAGGCCGCCAAGGAGCGCGCCGAGACGATCACCGCCGAAAAGACCAAGGAACTGACCGCCGGCCTGCCGATCCCGCCCGGCTTCAAGATGCCGTTCTGATCCGGCCGGATGCAGGGACAGAGATGATAGTCGGCTAGATTTGCCCCTCACCCTAACCCTCTCCCCGTTCTGACGGGGAGAGGGGACTTGCCCCGCTCGGCGTTGGCGATCGAGGCAGGCCGGTGCGCCATATCCCCTTCTCCCCGCGTGCGGGGAGAAGGTCCCGGCAGGGGGATGAGGGGCACGAACCAGCAGGGAGGTTTCGATGACATTCACATCCATGATCGTCTTTGCCGGCGCGCTGTTCATCGCGGCCGGCACGCCCGGGCCGAGCATCGCGGCGCTTGTCGCGCGGGTGATCTCGAAAGGCACGCGCGGCGTGTTTCCGTTCCTGTTCGGGATGTGGGTCGGGGATGCGGTGTGGCTGACGGTGGCAGTCGCGGGTCTTTCGGCGATCGCCGAGACGTTCAACCACGTCTTCATCGCCATCAAGTGGCTCGGCGTCGTCTATCTTCTTTACCTCGCCTGGAAAATGTGGACGGCCTCGCCGGATACGTCGGAAGCGCAGCTGCCGGAAGCGCGGTCCAGCCTGAAGCTGTTTCTCGCGGCGCTTTCGGTGGCGCTCGGCAATCCAAAGATCATGATGTTCTACATCGCGCTCCTGCCGTCGATCATCGACATCCATGCGATCACCACGCTCGGCTGGGTGGAGCTCGTCGCCTGCCAGTTCCTGGTGCTGATGACGGTCAATATTTCCTGGATGCTGCTTGCCGGAAAGGCGCGCGGCTTCCTGAAGAGCCGCCGTGCGGTCAGGATCGCCAACCGGGTCTCGGCCGGCGCGATGGCGAGTGCCGCGGCGGCGATCGCGACCCGCTAGTTCTCGAATGTAGGCCGCCAGCGGCTGCCGATCGGCGCCGCCAGGAAACGGGCCCTTTCCGCGTCGGACAGGCTTTTGCCGACGGCGGCCAGCATTTCCGCGATCGTCACCCGCTCGCCCGCATAATGTTCGTGACGGACGGGATCGCCGGGCGAGACCATGCCCGCCGTGACGACCCGGCAATAGATGCCGGGACGGCCGCCGTTCTTGTAGGTCTTCACGAATGTCGGGTCACCCATCTTCACCGCGAACGTGTTGCAGGGAGAGCGGGCACAGCTTGCTTCGAGGACGACCTCGCCAATGTAAAAACGATCGCCGGCGGCGACATCGCGGTTGTCGAGGCCTTCGACGACGAGGTTTTCGCCGAACGTGCCGGGCGGAAGGTCCCGGCCGAGCTTTCCGGCCCACCAGTCTAGCGTCAGCGACCCTTCGAGCAGGATCGCCTGGTCCTCGCCGCCATGGTGTTTCGTATTGCAGACCGCATCGCCGACGAGGCCGAGCCTGTCGATCATGACGGCGGCGCTAACCGGCGACTTGTAGATGCCGGTCCTGAAACTCTTGCCCGGCAGCTTTTCCGGGCGGCCGAGGCAGATGGCGAGAAGTTTCATCAGCGGTCCTTCCGCGATTCCGTTTTTCAAGCATATGGGCTAAAGGGAGAACATGGCAAAACGAGTCACCGGCCCCGAAATCGAAAAACTCATCCAGCTTCTGGCAAAAGTCCCGGGGCTTGGGCCACGCTCGGCCCGCCGGGCGGCACTGCATCTGATCAAGAAGAAAGAACAGCTGCTTGGGCCGCTTTCGAGCGCCATGGGCGAGGCCTATGACAAGGTGAAGATCTGCTCGCGCTGCGGCAATGTCGACACCGCCGATCCCTGCACCGTCTGCACCGACGTCCGCCGCGACCAGACGATGCTGATCGTCTGCGAGGACGTGTCCGACCTCTGGGCGCTGGAGCGGGCCGGCGCGATGAACGCCGCCTATCACGTGCTCGGCGGCACGCTTTCGCCGCTCGACGGCGTCGGGCCGGACGACCTCAACATCCGCGGGCTGATCGACCGGGTCAACGAGGGCGTCATCCGCGAGATCATCATCGCCGTCAACGCGACGGTCGAGGGGCAGACGACGGCCCATTATATTACCGACCAGCTTTCGGGGATCGACGTGAAGATCACGCGGCTGGCGCATGGGGTGCCGGTGGGCGGGGAACTCGATTATCTCGACGAGGGTACGCTGACGGCGGCGCTTCGGGCGCGGACGGCGATTTAGGCCCGGGAGGCTTGAGCATGTGGAACCTTATCCCTTCCGGTTTGTCTGCTGGAATGAGGAGGATGGCTTTGAGCCAGCTCACCCCCCTCTGCCCTTCCGGGCATCTCCCCCTCAAGGGGGGAGATCGGCCAGAGGCGAGCTCTTCGCTTCCCCTTGCACGCCCTGCACCAACCTCCATCAAGAGACATGCCCTGCGACGCTTCCAATCGCTCGCTTTGATTTGGGCAGGGCGTCCACCCCATCCGATCTCCCCCCTTGAGGGGGAGATGTCCGGCAGGACAGAGGGGGGTGTCCCCGGACGAGTGGCTGCATTGTTTTTCGCTGCAATCACGGCCCTCCTCCCCCTCCCCGCGCTCGCCCAGAACCGGCCCGATGTCGAAAAGCAGTTCCAGCGATGGATCGCGAGCGATCTGGGCCCGGCGGCGAAAAAGGCCGGGATTTCGGAAAAGACGCTGAAAGCAGCCTTTCAGGGCGTAACGCTGAACTGGGACCTGCCGGACCTGGTGCCGCCGGGATCGACGCCGCCGAAACAGCAGGACCAGAGCCAGGCGGAATTCTCCTCCCCCGGTGCCTATTTTTCGGAAAAGCGGTTGCAGGGGCTCGCCGAGACCGGCCGGGGGCTGACCTCCACCTATTCGGCGACCTTGAAGAAGATCGAGGCGGCCTATGGGGTGCCGGGCGAGATCGTCGTCGCCATCTGGGGCCGGGAATCCGGCTTCGGCAAGGCGCGGCTTCCCTATTCCGCCGTGCAGGTTCTGGCGACCAAGGCCTTCATGTCGACCCGCAAGGACATGTTCCGCGAGGAGCTGATCGCGGCCTTGAAGATGATCGAGCGGGGCGATGTGGATCCGGCGACGATGAAGGGGTCCTGGGCCGGCGCGCTCGGCCAGCCACAGTTCATGCCGTCGAGCTACCTCAAATATGCCGTCGATTTCGATGGTGACGGCCGTCCCGACATCTGGAATTCGGTGCCGGACGCGCTCGCCTCGATTGCCCATTACCTGCAGAAGGAAGGCTGGCAGCGCGGCCGCGACTGGGGGTTCGAAGTGACGATCCCGGCAAAGGTCTCCTGCGCGCAGGAGGGCCCCGATCTCGCCAAGCCGATCTCGGCCTGGGCGGCGACCGGCATCACCCGCATTTCCGGCAAGGCCTTTCCCGCAGCCGACCTCAAGGCGGACGGGATGATGCTCGTGCCGGCGGGGCGCAGCGGGCCGGAATTCGTGGTGACCCCGAATTTCTACGTGATCAAGGAATATAACAACTCGGATCTCTATGCGCTGTTCATCGGCAATCTCGCCGACCGGATCGCCTCGGGCGCAGGCCCCTTCCAGGCAGCCTGGGGCGATGTCGGCAAGATGCTGCGCTCGGACGTGCTCGCCATGCAGAAGGCGCTTGTCGCCAAAGGCTACGATGTCGGCAATGTCGACGGACTGCCGGGCTACAAGACCCGCCGTTCGCTCGGCGACTGGCAGTCGAAGAACGGCATAATTCCGACCTGTTTTCCCGATGCTTCGCTGAAAGGTAAGATCAGGTAATCAATGGTGCAGGTCGGGGGGCGACTTGTGGAAAATGTCGTCGCTCGGCGGGATCGCCTGGCGCTCGATCATCCGGTGGACGCGCGGGCCTTCCTCGCCCCGATGAAGATTGCGGATCGCATCCCAGGCCTCGGCATCCGCCTGGGTGCGGCGCTGGTTGTGGCGCACGTAATCGGCCCAGGTGGCGGTGTGATAGGTCTCGGTCCAGATTTCCGGATGTTCCAGATCGCGCATCAGCGCCCATTGCCGCGCGCCGTCGCGGATGCGGATACGGCGCCGGTTCGACATCAGCGACAGGAACTCCGGAACGTCCTCGTCGGCGATGATGTAGTCGACCATGTTGACGATCGGTCCGCTGCGCGGCTGCAGGTCGAGGCCTAATAGCGGCACGTTGAACCGGTTGAGCGGATCGAGATTGGCGTCGCTGAACTGAGGCAGCGGCAGGCGCATGCCGATCACGGCGCCAAGCAGCATGACAAGGCTCGACAGCGTCAGAGCGATCGAAACGCCGAACGTATCGGACAGGACACCCCATACCCAGCTTCCGCCGGCAATGCCGCCGAACGTCGCCGTCTGGTAGAAGGAAAGCGCCCGGGCGACCACCCAGCGCGGCGTCGAAAGCTGCACCGTCGTGTTGAACAGCGACAGGGCCAGCACCCAGCAGGCACCGGGCACCAGGAGGACGAGCGCGGTGAGCACCGTACTCGAACTCATGCCGATGACCGCCGCGCTCGCGGAGAAACCGAGGAAGGACAGGCGGACGATCGATTCGCTCGACAGCTTTTCGCGCAGCCGCGAATTGGCCATCGCGCCGCCGATCGCTCCGACTCCGAAGGCTCCGAGCATGACGCCGTAGGTCAACGGGCCGCCGGAGACGAGGTCGCGCGCGACGATCGGCAGAAGCGCCAGGACGGCGCTTGCCGAAAGGCCGAAGACAAGGCCACGGAACAGGACGTTGAGGATGTTCGGCGACATGAGGACGTAACCGAGACCGGCCGAAAGCGCCCGCAGAAGCGTCTCGCGCGGCAGCGCGCTGTCGCGGCTTTCCGGTTTCCATCGGATCAACGCGTAGATCAGGGCGAAATAGCTTACCGAATTGGCGGCGAACGCGGCGGCGGCACCTGCCGCCGCAACGATCGCGCCGCCGATCGCCGGGCCGACGCTGCGGGTGATGTTGAAGCCGACGCTGTTGATCGTGACTGCCGCCGGCAGCACCTCGCGGGGCACCATATCGCCGACGGAAGCCTGCCAGGCCGGGTTGTTGAGCGCCACGCCGCAGCCGAGCAGGAAGGTGAAGGTCAGAAGCAGCCAGGGCGTCAGAAAGTCGAGGTAGGCAAACAGCGTCAGGGTGATCGAGACGATCAGCATGAAGAACTGGGCCGTCAGCATCAGGCTCCGGCGGTTGACGTTGTCGGCAAGCGCGCCGGCAATCAGCGAAAAGAGCATGATCGGCAGCGCCGTCGAGGCCTGGACCAGTGCGACCATGTCTTCGGAATCGGTGATCGACGTCATCATCCAGGCCGCGCCGACGGCCTGGATGAGACTGCCGAAATTGGAGGCGAGGCTGGCGATCCAGATGGTTCTGAAGGTCGGGTGCCTGAAGGGAGCCAGGGTCGATATCCGATCGGGCACTTTGTCCTCGTTCTTTCGTGCGTCGTTCCAAACGGTTATAGACCCGGCAGAACCAAATTCCAGCCGCCAGGCCCCCAGAATATGCGACTCTTGCAATCGGGGGGCTGAAAGCGTATATGCAGCCCATATTCTTGATCGTCCGATGAAGAGTGGGCCCCACCGGACCCGCTCTTTTTTGTTAGGCGATCACTGTAACCCAGACATTGGGCCCAGCTATGGGGCAATGATTGCCGGAGAGCTTATGCCGCAAACCGAATACGAGCCGCGGCTCATCATCGAGACCGGGCTGGACCTGAGGGTCGCCGAAATCATCGAGCCGGTCCTGACCGCCATGGACTATCGCCTGGTGCGCGTCCGGATGCTGAACCAGAACGGCGCGACGCTGCAGATCATGGCCGAGCGCAACGACGGGACCATGGATGTGGACGGCTGCGAAGCGGTGTCCGTGGCGATTTCGCCGGTTCTGGATGTGGAAGATCCGATCGATCGGGAGTATCATCTGGAAGTGTCCTCGCCGGGCATCGACCGCCCGATGGTGCGCAAGTCGGATTTTACCCGCTGGCTCAACCATCTGGTCAAATGCGAAACGTCGATCATGATCGACAATCGCAAGCGGTTCCGCGGCAAGATTACGGAAAGCGATACGGACGGTTTCACGATCGAGCGGGACCAGGTCGCCTATGGCGAGGAACCGCGGGTGACGATCCCGTTTTCGGCACTGGCCGAAGCAAAGCTCATCCTGACCGACGATCTGATCCGCGACGCGCTTCGGGCCGACAAGCTCGCCAAGGCACAGGCCGCGAACCAGAACGGCGAAGACGACGAAGAAGAATAACCGAACCAACCCGGTGCCGAGAAGCACCCCCTCGCAAGCATGCGAATGACGGAGACCAACGACAATGGCAGTGAGCGCAAACCGGCTTGAACTTCTGCAGATCGCAGATGCTGTAGCCCGCGAAAAGGTCATCGACCGCGAGATCGTGCTGGCTGCGATGGCCGACGCCATCCAGAAGGCTGCCCGCTCCCGCTACGGTTCGGAAACCAACATCCGCGCCGACATCAATTCCAAGACCGGCGAAATCCGCCTCCAGCGCCTGCTTGAGGTCGTCGAGCACGCCGAGGATTACGGCACGCAGATCCCGCTGGCGCTGGCGCTCGACCGCAATGTCGACGCCAAGATCGGCGACTTCATCGCCGACCCGCTGCCGCCGATGGATTTCGGCCGTATCGCCGCCCAGTCGGCCAAGCAGGTCATCGTCCAGAAGGTGCGCGAAGCCGAGCGCGACCGCCAGTTCGACGAGTTCAAGGACCGCGTCGGCGAAATCGTCAACGGTACCGTCAAGCGCGTCGAATACGGCAACGTCATCGTCGACCTCGGCCGTGGCGAAGGCATCATCCGCCGCGACGAGATGATCCCGCGCGAAAACATGCGTTATGGCGATCGCGTCCGCGCATACGTCTACGACGTGCGCCGCGAACAGCGTGGCCCGCAGATCTTCCTGTCGCGCACCCATCCGCAGTTCATGGTGAAGCTGTTCACCATGGAAGTGCCGGAAATCTACGACGGCATCATCCAGATCAAGTCGGTCGCCCGCGATCCGGGTTCGCGCGCCAAGATCGCGGTGATCTCGAACGACTCGTCGATCGATCCGGTCGGCGCCTGCGTCGGTATGCGCGGTTCGCGCGTCCAGGCCGTCGTCGGCGAGCTTCAGGGCGAAAAGATCGACATCATTCCGTGGTCCCAGGATCCGGCGTCGTTCATCGTCAATGCGCTGCAGCCGGCCGAAGTCGCCAAGGTGGTTCTCGACGAAGACGCAGAGCGCATCGAAGTCGTGGTTCCGGACGAGCAGCTGTCGCTCGCCATCGGCCGCCGCGGCCAGAACGTCCGCCTCGCCTCGCAGCTGACCGGCTGGGACATCGACATCATGACGGAAGCCGAGGAGTCGGAGCGCCGCCAGAAGGAATTCAACGAGCGCACCAACCTCTTCATGGACGCACTCGACGTCGACGAGATGGTCGGCCAGGTGCTGGCATCGGAAGGTTTCGCGCAGGTCGAGGAACTGGCCTATGTCGACCTCGACGAAATCTCCTCGATCGACGGTTTCGACGAAGACACCGCGACCGAAATCCAGACCCGCGCCCGCGAATATCTCGAGCGGATCGAAGCTGAGATGGACGCCAAGCGCAAGGAACTCGGCGTCGAGGACGAGTTGCGCCAGATCGACGGCCTGAACGGCCAGATGCTCGTGGCACTCGGCGAAGACGGCATCAAGACGATCGAGGATTTTGCCGGCTGCGCCGCCGACGACCTGGTCGGCTGGAGCGAGCGCAAGGACGGCGTGACCAAGAAGTTCGAAGGCCTGTTCTCGAAGTTCGACGTTTCCCGCGTCGAAGCCGAGAACATGATCGTCCAGGCCCGCCTCGCAGCAGGCTGGATCACCGAGGAAGATCTCGCCAAGAGCGCCGAAGAGGAAGCTGACGTCGAGGAGGCGGACGCCGCAGAGCAGGAATGATCCCGCTCGCCGATGAGCCGGACGCAACCGAAAACGGACCTGCCGATGATGACCTGGACGAGATCGTCGTGAACGACCGTACCTGCATCGTCACCCGCGAGGCGGGATCGCCGGAAACGCTGATCCGCTTCGTGGCCGGCCCGAACGGCAAGGTCGTGCCCGATCTGAAGCGCCAGCTTCCGGGCCGCGGCTGCTGGATCAAGGCTGAACGGTCGCTCGTCGACCGTGCGGTCGCCAGGAAGCTTTTCGCCCGGGCTCTCAAGACCGAGGCGAAGGCGGATGCGGATCTCGGCGCGCTGGTTGACCGCCTGCTCGCCGCCGATCTCGTCGGCATGATGAACATGGCGCGCAAGGCGAGCCAGTTCGTCACCGGCGCCATGAAGGTGGATGCCGCCGTTCGCTCGGGCGCGGCGCTTGCAGTGTTCCATGCGACCGACGCGGCCGCCGATGGAGTGAGGAAAATAGACCAGGCCCGCAAGGCCTGGAAGCTCGGCTCGAATGCCGAGGAAGACATTCCGTCCTTTTCGCTCTTCACCGGAGCGGAATTGGACGAAGTGATGGGTCAGAATGCTTTTATCCATGCTTGCGCGCTTGCAGGGCAGGCGGGTGAGGGTGTAGTGAAGCGCGCAACCATGCTCGAAAGGTACCGAGATGTCGGTCAATCCGGAGCAGATGGCGGCGCTGGCCAGCGAAAACTATGACGCGGTCACCGGCGAATGCCGGCCGCCATTTTGGATGTACGGATTAAACGACAGGTTCTGATGGCTTCCATCCGTTCCTGTCCGAAGGAACAGGAACGGAATGACCGACAACAAAGACGACAAGACACTCGGCGTAAAGAAGACCCTTACACTGAAGCCATCGGGGATGAGCCAGGGTACCGTCCGTCAGGACATGGGTCGCGGTCGCACCAAGGCGGTCGTCGTCGAAACAGTGAAGCGGCGGCCGACCCGGCCGATCGACGAAAAGCCGGCAATCACGCCCGCAGCCGTACCTGCGCCCGCGCCGCGGGTGGTAGAGGCCGTTGCGCAGCCGGTCGCGCCCCAGCGCCCGCCGCAGCCGCAGGCGGCTGCTCCCGCGCCGCGCATCCACCAGCCGGGTGCCCCGAACCAGCGGCCGCAACAGCCGCAGCACGGCCAGCGCCCGCCGCAATCCGGCCAGCCACAGCGCCCCCAGCAGTCCGGCCAGCCGCAGCGCCCGCAATCCAGCCAGCCGCAGCGTCCGCAGCAGCGTCAGGGCGCCGTATTGCACGACCTCTCCGCAGGCGAGATGGAGGCCCGTCGCCGTGCGCTGATGGAAGCGCAGGCACGTGAAGTCATCGAAGCCAAGCAGCGGGCCGAGGACGAGGCGCGCCGCAAGGTCGAGGAAGAACGCCGCAAGGCCGAGGAAGCCGCCGAGGCTGCCCGTCGTGCCGCCGAACCCAAGGTCGAGCCGGTCGAGCCGGCCCCCGCCGAGGCGCAGGCGCCAGCCGCCGCCCCCCCGGTTGCCGAAAAGCCGGCCGAACGCGCCGCCGGAGCTCCCGCCGGCCGTCCGGCCGATGCACGTCCGCAGGCTCCGCGGCCTGCAGCACCCGGCGCCGCACCTGCGGCACTGCCGGTTGCCGGCCGCCGCAAGGGCGCCGACGAAGAAGATGACGATCGCGGCCCGCCGCGTGGGGCGCCTGGCCGTGGCCGGGTCGCCGCTCCGGCGCCCGCCAAGGTTCCTGCCCGTCCGAAGACCGAGGACGAACGCCGTCGCGGCAAGCTGACGGTGACCACGGTCAGCACGGACGAGGACGGCAATGCCCGTGGCCGTTCGATGGCCGCGACCCGCCGCCGGCAGGAGAAGTTCCGCCGCAGCCAGATGCAGGAAACGCGCGAAAAGGTCATGCGCGAAGTCATCCTGCCGGAAACCATCACCATTCAGGAACTGTCGCAGCGCATGTCCGAACGCGCCGTCGACGTCATCAAGTACCTGATGAAGGAAGGCCAGATGATGAAGCCGGGCGACGTCATCGACGCCGACCTTGCCGAACTCATCGCCGGCGAATTCGGCCATACGGTCAGGCGCGTGTCGGAATCCGACGTCGAACTCGGCATCTTCAACGTCTCCGACGAGGATGGCGAACTGGTTTCGCGCCCACCGGTCGTTACCATCATGGGCCATGTCGACCACGGCAAGACCTCGCTGCTCGACGCCATCCGCCATGCCAACGTGGTCTCCGGCGAAGCCGGTGGCATCACTCAGCATATCGGCGCCTATCAGGTGGAGCAGAACGGTCAGAAGATCACCTTCATCGATACGCCCGGCCACGCTGCCTTCACGGCAATGCGTGCCCGCGGTGCGCAGGCGACCGACATCGCGATCCTGGTCGTCGCAGCCGACGACAGCGTGATGCCGCAGACGATCGAATCGATCAACCACGCCAAGGCGGCCGGTGTTCCGATCATCGTGGCGATCAACAAGGTCGACAAGCACGAGGCTGATCCGCAGAAGGTCCGTAACCAGCTGCTGCAGCACGAAGTCTTCGTGGAATCCATGGGCGGTGAAGTGCTTGACGTCGAGGTTTCGGCCAAGACCGGCAAGAACCTCGACAAGCTGCTCGAGGCGATACTGCTGCAGGCGGAAATTCTCGATCTGAAGGCCAATGCGAACCGGACCGCGGAAGGAACGGTTATCGAAGCCCAGCTCGATCGTGGCCGTGGTTCGGTCGCGACCGTGCTCGTCCAGAAGGGCACGCTGCGCCCGGGCCAGATCATCGTCGCCGGCGACGTCTGGGGCCGCGTGCGCGCCCTCGTCACCGACAAGGGCGATCATGTAAAGGAAGCCGGTCCGGCAACGCCGGTCGAGGTTCTCGGTCTTTCCGGCACGCCGCAGGCGGGCGACAAGTTCGCCGTCGTCGAAAGCGAAAGCCGCGCCCGCGAAATCTCGGAATATCGTCAGCGTCTGGCCCGCGACAAGGCGGCTGCCCGCCAGTCGGGACAGCGCGGTTCGCTGGAACAGATGATGATGCAGCGCCAGAGCGTCGGCATCAAGGAGTTCCCGCTGGTCATCAAGGGCGACGTGCAGGGCTCGATCGAAGCGATTGCCGGCGCGCTGGAGAAGCTCGGCACCGACGAGGTCCGCGCCCGCATCGTCCATTCGGGTGCCGGCGGCATCACCGAGTCGGATATCTCGCTCGCCGAAGCCTCGAACGCGGCCATCATCGGCTTCAACGTTCGTGCGAATACGCAGGCACGCCAGTTCGCCGAACGCGAAGGCATCGAAATCCGCTACTACAACATCATCTACGACCTCGTGGATGACGTGAAGGCAGCGATGTCGGGCCTCTTGTCTCCGGAACGGCGCGAAACCTTCATCGGCAATGCCGAGATCCTCGAGGTGTTCAACATCACCAAGGTCGGCAAGGTCGCAGGCTGCCGTGTCGTCGAAGGCAAGGTCGAACGTGGTGCGGGCGTCCGCCTCATCCGCAACGACGTTGTCGTTCACGAAGGCAAGCTCAAGACGCTCAAGCGCTTCAAGGACGAAGTGTCCGAAGTGCCGATGGGTCAGGAATGCGGCATGGCCTTCGAAAACTACGAAGACATGCGCGCCGGCGACGTCATCGAGTGCTTCCGCGTCGAGCATATCACGCGCACGCTCTAAACTGCTGCGCCTGAGCTTTCCGAAAGCCATCCGCCACCGGCGGATGGCTTTCGGGCATCTGCCGCCTTGACCTTTTCGACCAAAAGAGTCATGGACGCTCTCCTTTGACGGGTTCGATTCCCAGCCGCATCGGCAAATAGAGATAACAATGACCAGAGCAACTTCTTCCGCGCCTTCGCAGCGCATGCTGCGCGTTGGCGAACAGGTTCGCGCCGCTATCACCCAGGTGCTGCAGCGCGGCGAAGTGCGTGATGACGTCATCGAAGCGACCGTGATCTCGATCTCGGAAGTGCGCATGTCGCCGGACCTCAAGATCGCTACCGCCTATGTGACGCCGCTCGGCGTTTCAGACCACAGCATCGTCATCGAGGCGTTGAACCGTAATGCAAGGTTCATCCGCGGCCGGCTCGGGCAGCAGCTCCGGCAGATGAAATACATGCCGGAGGTGCGCTTCCGCGACGATACCAGCTTCGACAACTACAAGAAGATCGACGAGCTGCTGCGTTCGCCCGAGGTGAGCCGCGACCTCGACGGCGACAATGACGAACAATAAACAGAAGAGACGCATGTCCAAACCACGCAAACCCAAGGGCCGGCCGATTTCCGGCTGGCTGATCCTCGACAAGCCGGTGGATTTCGGCTCGACGGAAGCCGTTTCCAAGATCAAATGGCTCTACAAGGCGCAGAAGGCCGGTCATGCCGGCACGCTCGATCCGCTCGCCTCCGGCATGCTGCCGATCGCGCTCGGCGATGCGACCAAGACCGTTCCCTACGTGATGGATGGCCGCAAGATCTATGAATTCACGGTGAGCTGGGGCGAGGAGCGCGCGACCGACGATCTCGAGGGCGAGGTAACTGAGAGTTCGGACAAACGCCCGAGCGAACAGCAGATCCGCGATATCCTGCCTCGATATATCGGCACCATCAGCCAGGTGCCGCCGCAGTTTTCCGCTATCAAGATATCGGGTGAACGCGCCTACGATCTGGCGCGCGAAGGCGAAACCGTCGAAATCCCCTCACGTGAGGTCGATATCTTCCGGCTGACCTTGCTTGCCTGCCCGGACGCCAATAGCGCGCATTTCGAAGTGGAATGCGGCAAGGGCACCTATGTCAGGGCGCTGGCGCGCGATTTCGGCCGCGAACTCGGCTGCTACGGCCATGTGTCCGGGCTGCGGCGCACCTTCGTCGCGCCCTTCGCGGAAGAGGCCATGGTGCCGCTCGCAGATCTCGTGGCACTGGAGGCGATCAAGGATATGGACGAGCGGCTGGCGGCCCTCGACGCGCTGCTCATCGACACCTGCGAAGCGCTATCGGCCCTGCCCCATCTCGTCATCAACGACGACCAGGCGCACCGGCTGAAGATGGGCAACCCGATCCTGGTGCGTGGCCGCGATGCGCCGGTTGCCGAAAGCGAAGCCTATGCGACCGCCCGCGGCAGGCTGATCGCGATCGGCGAGATCGGCCAGGGCGAGTTTCGCCCGAAGCGTGTTTTCGCCTGAACCCACAACGATAGCGATTGTCAGCCGGTAACGATGCGATATCTTCCCTGTCGGGCCGCCATAGCGGCCCGAGGGGCCATGGTGGTCCGACAGGAGAAAGAATATGCGCGTAACTGCTATCGGAATACTGACGTTCTTTTCGATGTTCCTGACCGTGGCCAACGCTCAATCCGCCGAGCGCTGGGCCGAGCTCCCGGCCTTTCCTTCGATGCCGGCGGCAAAGACGAGCGGCATGGCCGAAGTGAACGACATCAAGATGTATTACGCCGAATACGGCGAAGGCGACCCGATCCTGTTCATTCACGGCGGACTTGGAAATGCCGAGGTCTGGGGTCATCAGGTCGCCGATTTTGCCAAGGACCACCTGGTCATCGTTGCCGACAGCCGCGGCCATGGACGCTCGACGCGCAGCCAGCAGCCCTTCGGTTACGACCTGATGACATCGGATTATGTGGCACTTCTCGACTATCTGAAGATCGACAAGGTGACGCTTGTCGGATGGTCGGACGGCGGCATCATCGGCATCGACATGGCGATGAAACACCCGGAAAAATTGACCCGCGTCATTGCCCAGGCAGCCAACGTCACAACAGACGGCGTCAAGGCTGACTTCATGGACAATAAGACCTTCAACGACTACATCAACGTCGCCGGCGAGCAGTACCGGAAGCTGTCGCCGACGCCGAACGAATACGACGCCTTCGTCAAGCAGATCTCCAAAATGTGGGCAACCCAGCCGGCCTGGACGGCCGCCGATCTTGGCAAGATCTCGGTGCCGGTCACACTTGCCATCGGCGATCATGATGAAGCCGTAAAACTCGACCATACGGAAATGATGGCAAAACAGATTCCGGGCGCTAAACTCGTCATCCTGAAAGATGTGAGCCATTTCGCCATGCTGCAGGATCCTTCAGCCTATGACGGGATGATCCGGGGCGCCATGGCGGGCCGTTGAAGCCGCCAAGGACGACCCCTCTTTCCATCGATCCATATTTGGTTTATAGGCAGCGCCAGCATCGGGTACGCCCGTTTGCATTCACGGCCAAAGCTGGACGACATCCCGGCTTTTGGCGACTCTATCTCCTCCTCTTAGAAAGGATCACCCGATGTCGATCACTGCTGAGCGCAAGTCTGCGCTGATCAAGGAATATGCGACCGTTGAAGGCGATACCGGTTCTCCGGAAGTCCAGGTCGCGATCCTGACCGAACGCATCAACAACCTGACCGAACACTTCAAGGACCACAAGAAGGATAACCATTCCCGCCGTGGCCTGCTGACGATGGTTTCGAGCCGCCGCTCGCTTCTTGATTATCTCAAGAAGAAGGATGAAGGCCGCTATTCCAAGCTGATCACCAGCCTGGGTATCCGCCGCTAAGATTATCCGGCGGGCGCTTTCCAAGCGTCCGCCGGATGTGTTTCGGGACACGGCTCCCGATGAAATGTTCCAGCCGCGCCCTATTTTACGCGGTGGAAAGACCGGCAGACCCGGATGGGCCGGATCTGCCAAACCAACCGTTGACCTGTCATGGGGCAGGATTGCCGGATGCTTTCGGCCAAGGCTTATCAATGAGCTTTGGCCCGGTTTCTCAAGAACTCCTGAGGAAGCCGAGGATGAAAAGCCTCCCGTTGTCTTGCCCGTGATACGTCACATTGATTGCGGTCGACTGTGCGCTGCGCCTTGATATCGGCGATGGCGCGTGCTCCCGCATTGAAGGACAAGAGATGTTTGATACACACACAGTGGAAATCGAGTGGGCCGGCCGCCCGCTGAAGCTCGAAACCGGCAAGATCGCCCGTCAGGCCGACGGCGCGGTTCTCGCCACCTACGGCGAAACCGTCGTTCTCGCCACCGTCGTCTCGGCCAAGTCGCCGAAGCCCGGCCAGGACTTCTTTCCGCTCACCGTCAACTACCAGGAAAAGACCTACGCTGCCGGCAAGATCCCCGGCGGCTATTTCAAGCGCGAAGGCCGCCCGAGCGAGAACGAGACCCTCGTTTCCCGCCTGATCGACCGCCCGATCCGCCCGCTCTTCCCGGAAGGCTACAAGAACGACACGCAGGTCGTCGTCACCGTCATCCAGCACGACCTTGAAAACAATCCCGACGTGCTGTCGATGGTTGCCACCTCGGCAGCGCTGACGCTGTCCGGCGTTCCCTTCATGGGCCCGGTCGGCGGTGCGCGCGTCGGCTACATCAACGGCGAATACGTTCTCAACCCGCATCTCGACGAGATGGACGAATCGAGCCTCGACCTCGTTGTCGCCGGCACCTACGACGCCGTGCTGATGGTGGAATCCGAAGCCAAGGAACTCAACGAAGACGTCATGCTCGGTGCAGTCATGTTCGGCCACAAGGGCTTCCAGCCGGTTCTCGACGCGATCATCAAGCTCGCCGAAGTTGCCGCCAAGGAGCCGCGCGACTTCCAGCCGGAAGACTACTCCGCTCTCGAAAGCGAGATGCTCGGCCTTGCCGAAGGTGAACTTCGCGAAGCCTACAAGATCACCCAGAAGGCCGACCGCTACGCCGCCGTGGACGCCGTCAAGGCGAAGGTGAAGGCACACTTCCTCCCCGAGGAAGGCGAAGCCAGGTACACGGCCGAAGAAGTCGGCGCGATCTTCAAGCACCTGCAGGCAAAGATCGTCCGCTGGAACATTCTCGACACCAAGAGCCGCATCGACGGCCGCGACCTCGAAACCGTTCGTCCGATCGTTTCGGAAGTCGGTCTTCTGCCGCGTACGCACGGTTCGGCGCTGTTCACCCGCGGTGAAACGCAGGCGATCGTCGTTGCCACCCTCGGCACCGGCGAAGACGAGCAGTATGTCGACAGCCTCACGGGCATGTACAAGGAGCGCTTCCTGCTCCATTACAACTTCCCTCCCTACTCGGTTGGCGAGACCGGCCGCATGGGCTCCCCGGGTCGCCGCGAAATCGGCCACGGCAAGCTCGCATGGCGCGCGATCCGTCCGATGCTGCCGACCGTCGAGCAGTTCCCCTACACGCTGCGCGTCGTCTCCGAGATCACCGAGTCGAATGGTTCGTCCTCGATGGCGACTGTCTGCGGTACATCGCTCGCTCTGATGGACGCCGGCGTTCCGCTGGCAAAGCCGGTGGCCGGTATCGCCATGGGTCTGATCCTGGAAGGCGATCGCTTCGCTGTCCTCTCCGACATTCTCGGTGACGAAGACCACCTCGGCGACATGGACTTCAAGGTCGCCGGTACCGCCGACGGCATCACCTCGCTGCAGATGGACATCAAGATCGCCGGTATCACCGAAGAGATCATGAAGGTCGCCCTTGGCCAGGCCCAAGGCGGTCGTGCCCACATCCTCGGCGAAATGTCCAAGGCCATTACCGAAAGCCGCGGCCAGCTCGGTGAATTCGCTCCGCGCATCGAAGTCATGAACATCCCGGTCGACAAGATCCGCGAAGTCATCGGCTCCGGCGGCAAGGTCATTCGCGAAATCGTCGAAAAGACCGGCGCGAAGATCAACATCGAGGACGACGGCACCGTCAAGATAGCTTCGTCCTCTGGCAAGGAGATCGAAGCGGCCCGCAAGTGGATCCACTCGATCGTCGCCGAGCCTGAGATTGGCCAGGTCTACGAAGGCACGGTCGTCAAGACCGCCGACTTCGGCGCCTTCGTCAACTTCTTCGGCGCCCGCGACGGTCTCGTCCACATCTCGCAGCTCGCTTCCGAGCGTGTTGCCAAGACGCAGGACGTCGTCAAGGAAGGCGACAAGGTCTGGGTCAAGCTGCTTGGCTTCGACGAACGCGGCAAGGTTCGCCTGTCGATGAAGGTCGTCGACCAGGCCACCGGCCAGGAAATCCCGAACGAGAAGAAGAAGGAAGAAGCGGCCGAATAAGCCGCCTTCCAAATTTAATATCGGGCGCGGGAATGCTTCCGCGCCCTTTTTTGTATCCTAAAGCGTGGCGCGATCTTTCAGATTCGCTTGCCACACTTTAGGTCCTTGGTTTTGCGCATGTCGTGATCGCAAAACCGCTGAACACTTTTGCGCGACATGCTTTAAGACGAGACGAGGCCCATGAGCAGCGAGACGCTGAAGACCCTGTTCCATCCCTTTGCCAGCGGCACAGTCGAGGCGCCCGGCGAGGGCGAGCGCGTGCTCTTCCTCGGCGCCGAGGCAGGCTTTGCGCTGCCGGAAGGCTTTGCCGCCTCGCTCAGCGCCGTCCAGGGCTTCCGGCCACTCTATCGGCAGCTGCTGGCGCAGCGCATCGAAGCGAAGCCAGAGATCGACGGCGAGGACTACGATGCGGCTCTGGTGCTCTGCACCAAGCACAAGGGTGAGAACGAGGCCAATCTTGCTGCCGCTATTGCCCGCACACGGGTCGGCGGCCTGATCGTCGTTGCCGGCGCGAAGGAAGACGGCATCCAGCCGCTGCGCAAGCGGATGGAAGGTTTCAATCTCGCAGTCGACCATATGCCGAAATATCACGGCGTCGCCTTCTGGTTCGGCCGGCCGGCGGATGCCGATGAGATTGTCTCCAAGCTGGCAAAGGCGCCGGTGCGTGTCGACGGCCGTTTCAATGCAACCGCCGGCATGTTCTCGCATGACCGCATCGATGCCGGATCGGAACTGCTGGCCTCGCGCCTACCGCAGGATTTCACCGGCGACGTTGCGGATTTTGGCGCCGGATGGGGCTATCTCTCCGTCGAGCTGGCCCAGAAGTCGCGTGGACTGACGCGCCTCGACCTCTACGAGGCCGATCACGCGGCTCTGGAGGCTGCCAGGGATAATCTGGCGGAGAACTGCCCGAACGCGCCTGCGCGCTTCTACTGGCACGATCTGGCGGGTGAGCCGGTCAAGGACAAATACGATCTCGTCATCATGAACCCGCCCTTCCATGAGGGGCACGCAGCCGAGCCGGCACTCGGCCAGGCAATGATCAAGACCGCCGCATCCGCCCTTCGCGGCGGCGGCCGCCTGATGCTCGTCGCCAATCGCGGCCTGCCTTACGAACCGGTTCTGGCGGCGAATTTCAGGGAAAGCGGGGAAACCTGCCGCAACGCCCGCTTCAAGGTGCTGTGGGCGAAGAAATAGGGCTCAAGCAGCCTCGATCCGATCATTCTTATCGATAGAAAAAGGCCGTGCGCATCATCTGCGCACGGCCTTTGAGTTTCGATCGAATAGTGTTTATTCGACGTCCGCTTTGCGCAGCGTTTCCAGCGTCGGCATGGAGGTGACGTTGAAGCCGGCATCGACGAAGTGGATTTCGCCGGTGACGCCGGAGGAAAGGTCGGAGAGCAGATAGAGAGCCGAGTTGCCGACCTGATCGATGGTCACGGTCTTGCGCAGCGGTGCATTGCGCTGGTTCCAGGAGAGGATCGCGCGCGCATCCGAGATGCCGGCGCCGGCAAGCGTGCGGATCGGGCCGGCGGAAATGGCATTGACGCGGATGCCGCGCGGGCCGTAGTCGGCGGCGAGATAGCGCACCGAAGCCTCGAGCGCTGCCTTGGCAACCCCCATGACATTGTAATTCGGGATGACGCGCGTCGAGCCATTGTAGGTCAGCGTCAGCATCGCACCGCCATCTTCCATCAACGGAGCGCAGCGCTTGGCGATCTCGGTGAAGGAGAAACAGGAAATGACCATTGTGCGGCTGAAATTTTCACGCGTCGTATCGGCGTAGAGACCCTTGAGCTCATTCTTGTCGGAAAAGCCGATGGCATGGACGATGAAATCGAGTTTGCCCCAGCGCTCCTTGATCGCGTCGACCACGGCATCGACCGAGTCGGTGTCCTCGACGTCGCAGGGCAGCACGAAATCCGAGCTGACCTCGGCAGCAAGCGGCTTGACGCGCTTGCCGAGCGCATCGCCCTGATAGGTGAAGGCGAGTTCCGCACCCTGTGCGGCGAGAGCTTTTGAAATCCCCCAGGCGATCGAGTGGTTGTTGGCGACGCCCATGATGAGCCCGCGCTTACCCTGCATAATTCCCGTCATATTATTATCCGTTATAGCGCTGGAAGACGAGCGTGGCGTTGGTGCCGCCGAAGCCGAAGGAATTGGAGAGGGCAATGTCGATCTTGGCGTCGTCGATGCGCTTGCGCACGATCGGGACACCTTCGAATTCGGGATCAAGCTCGGTGATATGAGCGCTTTCGCCAATGAAGCCTTGCTGCATCATCAGCAGGGAATAGATCGATTCCTGCACACCGGCAGCGCCGAGCGAATGGCCGGTCAGCGACTTGGTCGACTGGACATGCGGAATCTTCGAGCCGAATACCTCGCGGATGGCGCCGATTTCCTTGCTGTCGCCGACCGGCGTCGACGTGCCGTGGGTGTTGATATAGTCGACGTCACCTTTGACGGTGGCGAGCGCCTGGCGCATGCAGCGGATAGCGCCCTCGCCCGAGGGGGCAACCATGTCGTAGCCGTCCGAGGTTGCGCCGTAGCCGACGATTTCGGCATAGATCTTTGCACCGCGGGCCTTGGCACGCTCCAGCTCCTCGAGCACCAGCACGCCAGCGCCGCCGGCGATGACGAAACCGTCGCGGTTGACGTCATAGGCGCGCGAAGCGCTGTCCGGCGTGTCGTTATATTTGGAGGACATGGCGCCCATAGCGTCGAAGAGATTGGACATCGTCCAGTCGAGGTCCTCGTGGCCGCCGGCGAACATCACGTCCTGCTTGCCCCACTGGATCATCTCGGCGGCGTTGCCGATGCAATGCGCCGACGTCGAGCAGGCCGACGAGATCGAATAATTGACGCCGTGGATCTTGAACCAGGTGGCGAGTGTGGCCGATGCGGTCGAGGACATCGCCTTCGGCACGGCGAAGGGGCCGATACGCTTCGGGCTGTTGTTCTTCACGGTGATTTCGGCAGCCTCGATGAGGGTGCGGGTGGAGGGGCCGCCGGAGCCCATGATGATACCGGTGCGCTCGTTGTTGCCGATGTCCTTGTCCTCGAGACCGGAATCGGCAATCGCCTGCTTCATGGCGACATGGTTCCAGGCACCGCCCTGCGACAGGAAGCGCATGGCGCGGCGGTCGACCAGTTCGGCAAGTTCCGCCGAACCGAGCTTCGGGCTGCCCCAAACCTGGCACTTGAATCCATGTTCGGCGAAATCGCTCGAAAAGGAGATACCCGACTTTGCCTGCCGCAAGGATTCGGTGACTTCGGCCGCGTCGTTTCCGATCGAGGACACGACACCCAGACCTGTGACAACTACCCGTCTCATCTGATCAAACCTTTGTTGTTTTCGTCAGCCGCTCGAAATGCGGTTTCAGGCCGTCTTTTCTTTCGATAGACCGACGCGAAGGTCGGCCGCCTGGTATATGGTCTCGCCGTCCGCCTTTAGCCAGCCGTCGGCGGTGCCGAGGACCAGACGACCGCGCATGACACGCTTGAAGTCGATTCCATATTCGATCAGCTTCGTCTGTGGCCGGACCATGCCCTTGAATTTCACTTCGCCTGTTGAAAGCGCCATGCCACGGCCTGCCTCGCCGAGCCAACCCAGAAAGAAACCGGTCAACTGCCACATGCCGTCGAGACCGAGGCAGCCCGGCATGATCGGATTGCCTTCGAAATGGCAGGGAAAATACCAGTCGTCCGGGCGAACGTCATATTCGGCCCTGAGGTAGCCCTTATCGAAGGTGCCGCCCGTTTCGGAAATATCCGTGATGCGGTGAACCATCAGCATAGGCGGCAGGGGCAGCTGCGCATTGCCGGGGCCGAACAGCTCGCCATGTGCGCAAGCGATGAGTTCTTCATACGAGAAGCTGGACTGTCTGGTCGTCATAAAGTTTCTTTTCCCCCCGCATCAAGCCGATGGATGTGAACGTGTAGTCCAAGTTCTTCAGAAAATGAAGCACAAGCAAGGCAGCTTCATTCATCTCCCCGGACCAGGCTTGCGCCATTATTTGGTGGTCGCATACAGGAAGGCTAGGGCCGGGACCAGACCTATTTGCGTCAAAAGCCCGTTTTTGCCGCGTTTATCAGGCTCCTGTCCCCATTGAACTATTGAAAGGCTCCGATGCAAAAGTTATACCCCTTAAAGAAACATGATTGCTTTATGCCAGAATAACCGGAGTTGGTTTTGATGACGGGTGCACTCCCGATCGCAATAGAGGTAAGGCTGCGCGGTGCGGGCTTGCGCCCTACTCGCCAGCGTGTCGCGCTCGGCGACCTCCTGTTTGCCAAGGGCGACCGGCATTTGACCGTCGAGGAACTGCATGAGGAGGCTGTTGCCGCCGGCGTGCCAGTGTCGTTGGCAACCGTCTACAACACGCTGCATCAGTTCACGGAAGCCGGTCTCATCCGGGTTCTCGCCGTCGAGAGCGCCAAGACCTATTTCGACACCAATGTTTCCGACCATCACCATTTCTTCGTCGAAGGCGAAAACGAGGTGCTCGACATTCCCGTCAGCAACCTGACGATCGCCAATCTGCCTGAACCGCCTGAAGGCATGGAGATCGCCCATGTCGACGTGGTGATCCGCCTGCGCGCGAAGCAGGGCTGACGACGCCTCTAGAGCCGCGCCGGATCGGCCTCATGCGACGCCCTTTAGATCTTTTTTTATGCATGTCGGTGTCCCAGCGCACTTTTGGGCGACATGCATTAGCCTTCACATGACATCGTCCGGATGCCGGCCAGGCTTGTGCCTGTAGGTCGGGAAGGTCCAGCCGAACCACAGGGCTCCACCGCGCACCGCAAAGGCCGCCACGACGCCGCAGGCAGACGCCAGATAGAGCTGCATTCCGAGCGCATTGGCGAGCGTGAAGACGCCGGCGCCGATGAGGGCTGCGGTCACGTAGATTTCCGGCCTCAACAACACCGAAGGCTCGTTTGCCATCAGATCGCGCAGGATGCCGCCAAACGTCGCCGTCAGCGTGCCGGTGACGATCGCGATGGTCGGCGAGCCGGTGGCGGCGAGGCCCTTGGCGGCGCCGATCACGCAATAGGCGGCAAGGCCGATCGCATCTAGCCAGATCAGCAGGCGATAGCGCGATTCCAGCAGGTGGGCGGTGAAGAAAACGATGACGCCCATGACGCAGCAGACGAGGATATAGGCCGGGTTCAGAACCCAGAAGACCGGCACGCGGCCGAGCACGATATCGCGCACCGTGCCGCCGCCCGTTCCCGTCACCATGGCGAAAAACAGAAAACCGATCAGGTCCAGCTGCTTGCGCGAGGCGGCGAGCGCGCCCGTCGCGGCAAACAGCGCAATGCCGGCATAATCGAGATAGACGAGCAAGGACATGCGAACCTCGGAACCGGCAGAAGTTTCAGAGCATGATGCCGAGAAGTGTCAGCGGTTTTCGGACGACATCATGCTCTACCTATTCTCGGGAAAGAACCACGGCGGCAAGGGCGGCGCAAGGCGGCGGCGTCATAAAGCGAAGGTCTTTATTTGATGCATGTCTTTGTCCCAAAACCGCTGCACACTTTTGGACGATATGCATTGGGCTACAGAGCCTTTATCCAAAAGAGGAAAGCCGTGAAAACGCTGGTGCTCGCCGTTCTGAATATCGTCCTGCTGCTTGTCATGCCGGCTGTCGCCTTCGGCCAGCAATCGTTGATCTCGGATCCTGAGATCTACGAGAAGAAACACTTCCAGGAGCAGTGCAAGACGGCCGAATTTGCCGACGGCTTCATCATCCGGCAGGACATCAACAATGATGGCCTGATCGATGCGGTGGTCAACGAGGGCCAGCTGACCTGCGACGGGCAGAAGGGGCCGCAATGCAATGACGACGGCTGCACCTATAATTTCTACCTGCAGGTTGCCGAGGGCGGTTATTTCATGATCGCGACGGCGCAGATCTATGGCTACGATTTCGTCCAGCGCTTCGGCAACATGGTGCTGGCGATGAAGATGCATCCGCGTTTCTGCGACCGCACCGAAGGTGATCCCTGCATCGTGACGGCCCGCGTCCGCGGCACGAAATTCGTCACCATCTCGAAGAAATAGCTCAGCGCATGACCCGAAATCGGAATCGATTTTCGAGTCATTCGCAAATTCAAAGTGATAGAGCGTCCTTGGCGCGTCCTGTCGGACGCGCGGCGCTCTATTGCGGATAAAGTTCCGACGTGCGACCGGCGAGATAATATCCTACCAGGCCGTACCATTCGCGGATCGCCGTCGCCAGGTTTTGCGCATTGAGGTTCGGCTGGGTGAAATCGAGCCCGAGCCTCACCTGGCCATCGGTGCGATAATCGGTCGGCCAGGGGACGATATCGATGCCGAGCTTGCGGAAGATGCCGACGGACCGCGGCATGTGGAAACCCGACGTGATCAGCAGGCAATTGGAAAGCCCTTGGCTTGCCAGGAATTCCTTGGTGTTAACGGCGTTTTCAAAGGTCGTGCGCGATTGCCTCTCTTCGATCAGGCGATCCCTGCCAACGCCGAAGAGCGGGAAGAAGCGCTCGGATGCCGCCGCATCGCCTTCGTAGATGCCCGAAATGGAGCCGTCGCCGCCCGATACCAGAATGCGCGACTGCGGAAATTTCTGCGCAAGCCGCAAGGCTTCGATGAAGCGGTCGGCCCCGCCGTTGAATTCTATGCCGTGGCGCGCCGTGTTCACCTCATTTTCGAAGGCGCCGCCGAGCACGATCATGCATTGCAGGCTATCTGGATCGGCGGCGGGCTTTGCGAAGCGCTGCTCGAGACCCTGCATCAGAAGGTTGCCGGCCGTGGTGTAGAGCGTGACGAAGAGGATGAGGGCCGCACCCGTTGCGCCGAGGATACTTAAGGTACGCCAACGCAGAAGACCGACAAGCACGGCAAAGAAGACGAGGAAGAATGCCAGCGACAGCGGCTGAGCGAAAATCCAGACAAGCTTCGAAATCAGGAACAAGACCCACTCCTTGGGGATTGGCGGCGGTCCTTTCTATCCGATTCGACGGTAACAGGAATGCGACGGTTCTATTTCACGCGCGCAGCGGCCGATCGATGTGGCGCGATCTTCTGGTTGAAGCGTCGCTGAAGCGGCCGCGGGATGAGCATGGCAGCAAGTGCAAGCACCATGGCGAAGAGGGAGACCAGCCACAGTGCATGCGCGCCCGTCAGCCGCGTCAGGACGGCGCCGACGATCGCGCCAAGCACCATGCCCCCCCAGGGCACAATCTGGATCGTCCATTCGATATGGCGGTCGCCGATGATCCAGCGGCCGATGCCGCGGCCGAAGCGCGACAGGGCGCCGGTCACATAGGTTAGGCCGATCGGCAGGCCTTCGATGTGTTCGACGGCAGCGTTCACCATGCCCATGGAAAAAACGATCATGTAGAACCGCGCGAACAGCATGTTCTGCACCGTCATCATAGAGGCGAGCGCCAGGACGAGACCGACGCAGCCGAGCACCACGAAGATGCGGCGCTCGGAGACATGAGCGATGACGACCCCAGCCGCGTTGCCGAGCACGAAAACGACGATGGCGGAGATCAGGACCGCCGCGTGATTAAGATTGCCCTCACTCAAGGCCAGTGCCGCCCGCGTCGTGTTGCCTGTCATGAAGGAGACGAAATCGCCGGTCAGCAGAAGACCGGTCGCATCGGTCATGCCAGCCAGAAACGAGATCGAGCCGACGAGGGCGAGCCCGGTCAGGGTTCGTCGGGTCCGGATGATGCGGCGGCGTCTTGATCTGGTCATTGGCTGAGGGTCCTGGAGCCGAATCGCTGAGATTCCAGCAACGAACATACATCCTCTCATTGAGGAATTGGCAAAGGCGATCGGAAGGGATGCGGGCGGACTTGAACGGCAACACATTTTCGGCCATAGAGACGGCGTTGCTTCAGATTGAAGCTCCGTAAGCGTTTACGTCAATCAACGCGCAACCCGCCGATCGGCGCTGCGCAATTGTCTGATCGGCACCTTACGGAGATCAAAATGCCCAAAGGCAAACTCCCCAAACGTTACAATACGGTGGTCATGCCGCTCATCCTTTCGCTGTTGATGACCTCAGTCGTCTCAGCGATCAGCATCGTGAGAGCACAAGGCCTGACCGCGCCTGCCCTTGCCATGTGGCCCTCCGCATGGGCGCTCTCCTGGGCGATCGCCTTTCCCGTCCTGCTATTGGTGCTGCCGGTGGTCAGGCGGGTGACGGCTGTTATCGTCGAGATGTGAGCGAAAGGCGCCGGCGGGCTGCGCAGGCGGCCTGCCGGAGTTGCGGTCGGGGCAGTTAGAGTCTTTTCTTTGCGAATGCCCTGCCCGACGCCGACTTCAGATATTTCTCGAAAGCAAAGGCCTGCGCTTCATCGGAAAAAGCGACATAGGTCTTGAGAGACCAAGGGACGTATTTCGAGGTATGAGAGACCTCCCCGGCGTTGTGCTTCGCCAGGCGCGACTTCAGGTCACTCGTCACGCCAACGTAATAACGATCCGGAAATTCGACACTCTGGAGAATGTAGACATACTTCATGGAAGGATCATAGCCCGCCTATGTTGCTTCGCAACTTCGGCGCGGCAGCCTCCGCTTCCTTCTCGCCCTCGTCCGGTCAAGCCTTTCGGCTTGCCGAGCCGAAGCTCGAAGAGCGTAGGCTGGTGGAGCTAAGCGGGATCGAACCGCTGACCTCTTGCATGCCATGCAAGCGCTCTCCCAGCTGAGCTATAGCCCCATCAAGGTGGTCCGGCTCGAGGCCGGTCCTGGGATACTCCTCAAGGCGTGCCCTGCGGAGTGGCGGCTTATTACTTCCGGTTTTCAGAGATAGCAAGCCTAAAAAAATGCGGCCCGGAGAATTTTTTCCTCGCCGGGCCGAAATGCAGTCATCAGACTTCGTCGTCGTCGCCGGTCACGCCGATGATGTCGCTCATGTCGTCATCGTCGTCGTCTTCGTCCGGTGTGAGGAAGGTATCGTCGTCGTCGTCGCCTTCGATTTCAACATCGTCATCGCCGATATCGGGAATGTCGTCGCCGCCGGCGGCTTCATCGGCATCTTCCAGCGAAACCAGTTCGACTTCGGTGTTTTCAGTGTCGACTTCCGCGACCTCGTCTTCTTCGGCAACTTCGGCGATCGCCGAGGTTTCTTCGAAGAAGGACAGAGGATAGGACTTGCCGGTATAAGGAGAAACGATCGGATCCCGGTTCAGATCATAAAACTTCTTGCCGGTTTCCGGATCGGTACGCTTGGTTCCAAGTTCCGCTTTCGCCACTATAAGCCTCGTGTGAATGACCGAATAAGAGATTCGGCAAATGCCGATCAAGCCGGCGTTCCATCGGAATTTATAAGCCGGTCCCCTTAATCGCTGTGGCTTCCCATGTCAAAGCCAAACTTTGCGATCGGAGCCCGGGGTTTTTGGCAAGCCGACGGATGACCGCCCGGCGCGTTTGTGTTAACGAGCCGCAACAGCTGCAGAAGCGGACGGGAATTGCGACCGGCCAAGCCTGTCTTGTGGCAAAAATAGACTGCATTTGCAAAGGATTACGCATGTTGCACGGCTCTGCGCCCAGGCCCGCCACCGCCCGCAAATCCGCCGGTCTTACGGGCAGCGTGCGTATTCCGGGCGACAAGTCGATCTCGCATCGTTCCTTCATGTTCGGCGGGCTTGCTTCCGGCGAAACCCGGATCACCGGCCTGCTCGAAGGCGAGGACGTGATCAATACCGGCCGCGCAATGCAGGCAATGGGCGCCAGAATCCGCAAGGTGGGCGAACAATGGGTGATCGAGGGCACCGGCAATGGTGCGCTGCTTGCACCTGACGCGCCGCTCGACTTCGGCAATGCCGGCACCGGCGTGCGGCTGACCATGGGCCTCGTCGGCACCTACGACTTTCGCTCCACCTTCATCGGCGACGCCTCGCTTTCGAAACGGCCGATGGGCCGCGTGCTCAATCCGCTGCGCGAAATGGGCGTGCAGGTCAGCGCCTCCGAGGGCGACAGGCTACCGGTGACGCTCAGAGGCCCGGGAACGCCGAGCCCGATCCGCTATCGGGTGCCGATGGCATCCGCCCAGGTGAAATCGGCCGTGCTGCTTGCCGGCCTCAATACGCCGGGTGTCACCACGGTCATCGAGCCGGTGATGACGCGCGACCATACCGAAAAGATGCTGCAGGGTTTCGGCGCCGCCCTTTCCGTCGAGACGGACGAGGACGGCGTCCGCACAATCCGGCTCGAAGGCCGCGGCAAGCTGAAGGGCCAGGTGATCGACATTCCCGGTGATCCTTCTTCCACCGCCTTCCCGCTGGTTGCAGCGCTGCTTGTCCCCGGCTCCGACATCACCATCGTCAACGTGCTGATGAACCCGACCCGTACCGGGCTAATCCTGACGCTGCAGAAGATGGGGGCTGATATCGAGGTGCTGAATGCGCGTCTTGCCGGCGGCGAGGACGTGGCGGATCTGCGCGTGCGCCATTCCGAACTCAAGGGCGTAACCGTTCCCGAAGATCGCGCTCCGTCGATGATCGACGAATATCCTATTCTCGCCGTCGCCGCCTGTTTCGCCGAGGGCGTCACCGTCATGAAGGGGCTTGAGGAATTGCGCGTCAAGGAGTCCGACCGTCTTTCCGCTGTGGCCGACGGGCTGAAACTCAATGGTGTGGATTGCGACGAAGGCGAGGATTTTCTCATCGTGCGCGGCCGGCCTGACGGCAAGGGCCTCGGCAACGCTACCGACGGCAAGGTCAGCACACATCTCGACCATCGCATCGCCATGAGCTTCCTTGTCATGGGGCTTGCCTCGGAGCATCCTGTCACGATCGACGACGCGGCGATGATCGCGACCAGCTTTCCTGAATTCATGCAGCTGATGACCGGCCTTGGAGCAAAGATCGACGAGGTGCCGGAATGATCTACCAGCCGCGGCAATTCCGCGAAAACAAACTCATTCGCCGTTTCGGCGCGGTGCCGCAGGACTAATTTGATGACAAACAAGACCTTCATTATCGCCATCGATGGCCCGGCGGCAGCCGGCAAGGGCACGCTCTCACGCCGCATCGCCGACCAATATGGCTTCCATCATCTGGATACCGGCCTGACCTATCGCGCCACGGCCAAGGCGCTGCTCGATGCCGGCCTGCCGCTCGACGACGAGGCGGTAGCGGAAAAGATCGCAAGAGAGGTTGAACTCGCTGGATTGGATCGCGATATACTTTCCAAACATGAGATCGGCGAAGCCGCCTCGAAGATTGCTGTCATGCCGGCGGTGCGCCGGGCTCTGGTCGAGGCGCAACGGCGGTTTTCGGCGAAAGCGCCGGGAACCGTGCTCGATGGGCGCGATATCGGCACCGTCGTCTGCCCGGATGCGCCGGTGAAACTCTATGTAACGGCGTCGCCGGAAGTTCGCGCAAGACGCCGTTATGACGAGATCCTCGGCAAGGGCGCTGCGGCAGATTTCGATGCGATCTTCGAGGACGTCAAGCGGCGCGACGAACGCGACATGGGACGGGCCGACAGCCCTTTGAAACCAGCGGTCGATGCGCACTTGCTTGATACGTCGGAAATGAGTATAGAGGCCGCGTTTCAAGCTGCTCAATCGATCATCGATGCGGTCTTGAGCCGAAATGCCTAAATTCAAGCGATTTTGCGTGCTCTGAGCATGGATCGCTTCTAATATAGCAAGCCTGAAATTCCGTCCAAGCGCCGGATTGCCTTCGTGAGAGGGCGGACTGGGTTCAGGCCCGTTCAACGCAAACCAACCGGCGCATACGTGTCCGCTTCCGTTTCAGGACACGCAGGAGATTTTATGTCAGTAGCTACCCCCTCCCGCGAGGATTTCGCGGCTCTTCTCGAAGAGTCCTTTGCCAAGAACGACCTGGCCGAAGGCTATGTCACCAAGGGCATCGTCACGGGCATCGAGAAGGACGTCGCCGTTGTCGACGTCGGCCTGAAGGTTGAAGGCCGCATCGCGCTCAAGGAATTCGGCGCGCGCGCCAAGGACGGCCTGTTGAAGGTCGGCGACGAAGTCGAAGTTTATGTCGAGCGCATCGAAAACGCGCTTGGCGAAGCCGTTCTGTCGCGCGAGAAGGCTCGCCGCGAAGAAAGCTGGATCAAGCTCGAAGCCAAGTTCGAAGCCGGCGAGCGCGTCGAAGGCGTGATCTTCAACCAGGTCAAGGGCGGCTTCACGGTCGACCTCGACGGTGCGATCGCCTTCCTGCCGCGTTCGCAGGTCGATATCCGCCCGATCCGCGACGTCACTCCGCTGATGCACAACCCGCAGCCCTTCGAAATCCTCAAGATGGACAAGCGCCGCGGCAACATCGTGGTTTCGCGCCGTACGGTTCTGGAAGAATCCCGTGCCGAACAGCGTTCTGAAATCGTTCAGAACCTCGAAGAAGGCCAGGTTGTTGACGGCGTCGTCAAGAACATCACCGATTACGGTGCGTTCGTTGACCTCGGCGGCATCGACGGC
>Ga0102590_1000944_pt1 | contig 51767 bp, 46 predicted proteins | sample AraplaMF_Col_mMF_FD_76859 | JGI IMG/M metagenome (GOLD analysis project Ga0102590, IMG submission 76859) | Arabidopsis root microbial communities from the University of North Carolina, USA - plate scrape MF_Col_mMF | ecosystem: Host-associated > Plants > Roots > Endosphere | place: USA...
CAGGTTGTCGATCCCGAGAACGACTTCCATCACCACCAGCGTGATGAGCGCCACCCAGGCGGCCGGATCCTGAATGAGCGTCATGATTTCCTGCATCAGCGTATATCCCTTTCGCGTCACATGCGTGAATGACGCTCGCAATGTAATGTTGCCGGCCTGCCAAGCAAGCGCAGCAAAGGGTATACGAAACCGATGTGACTTTTATTCCCTAGAACAGGATTTAAGGCCGGGTCGGCCTTAAATTTGAATCCTGTTCTAAATTAAAGAGTTGGAGCATGACGTCGTCCGAAAACCGCTCGCACTTTTCGGCATCATGCTCTGATCGGCAACCAGATTTCGGTGACGCCCATGCCCGTATAGGGGTCAAAGCGCTCGTCATAGCGTTCGAACATGTCGGGTGTCTCGCCGTGCTCCAGGCCCGAGGTCGGCCACCATGCGCCAAAAATCCGGTTCATCGTCGCCGGAATGCCGGAGACGTGGCCGCGATGGGCAAAGACGACGTAGCGCTGGCCTGGAAGCTTGAGCGTTGCAAAATCTCCCGGCAGATCGTCGGCATCGGAGATTTCGACCGCGGCCATATAGCGGAATTTCTCCGCTTCGCCGTCGATATGCGTGCAGATGCCGTAGGCGACATTGCCTTTCTGACCGGAGATATGACCGAAATGGGCATTGAACTTCTGCCAGAGAGAGGGAATGGCGGCGTTGCCGCCATAGGGGTAAATCTCCTGCAAGCCGGCAAACAGCATCGGTTGGAGGGTTTCGAAGCGGGGCGGTTCGAGGTCGTTGAGGTGGGCAGGGTCCATTCTGATCGGCTCCAGCAAGACAAGGTTACGGGCGTGCCCCTGTCTGCGCACCGCATCCGGCGTCATGCCGAACTGGTCGCGGAAGGCACGGGTGAAGGCCTCGTGCGAGCCGTAGCCCGCGCAAAGCGCAACCTCGAGAATGGTGGATGAACCGCCGACCAGTGTGGGCACGGCGCGGCTGAGGCGCCGGCCTCTCATATAGCCGCTGATCGAGTGACCGGTGACGAGCCCGAAGACGCGCGACAGATGGTAGCGCGACAATCCGGCTGCTTCCGATATCTCTTCCAGCGATATATCGCTTTCGAAATGGCTCTCGATGAACCAGATCGCCCGTCCGACGGCGCTCATCCTCACTCTCCGACAGCGCCGCGCGTCTTTTTGAGAGGCGCAAAGGACGCTGTAACACTTTGAAGTGCTGCATAATTTTATCCTTAAATCGATTCCGATTTAAGGAATTATGCAGTGTTGCAGCTTCTTCCTTAAAGAAAAGCCGGCAGCCGGATTTGATCGCTATTGCGGGATTTTGGCCGATGGAGTGCGGCGGTCTAGGGTGTGGTCAGGCGGTCTCGTGCCGGCGCACGCCATAGGCGGCCATGAAGACCCGGATGGCGCCGCGGATGACGCGCTCGATTTCGTCACGCGGCGGCGGCTCTTCCATGCTTCCAAACAGGCGGAGTTTGAAGAAACTACCGCTGGCGAGATCGAGAAACTGGCCGGCGGCGAGATCGATGTCGTCGATCTCCAGCCTGCCTTCGGCGATGTGCCGTTCCAGGAAGTCGCGCATGATGGTGCGCAGGTTTACCGGGCCCTTGAAGAAGCGTTGACAGAGCACCGGCATGCGGTCGCGAACGCCGAGAACGGTGCGCATCGCGTTGATGACCTTCTCATCGGTCATGTGGGTGACGAAGCTTATCCCGAATTCGTACAGGCCGGCTTCGGGATCGTCATGTTCGGCAAGTGCCGTGCGCACGGCCGCCACGAAGGCGGCGCGCTCGGTCTCGATCATCGCCGAAAACAGCTCTTCCTTGTTGGTGAAATAAACGTAGAGGGTTCCCTTGGAGACTCCGGCCTCGCGCGTCACGTCATTCATGCTGGCGGCGTCGAAACCCATCTTCATGAAGACGCGCTTGGCGCCGGCGAGAATCTGTTGGCGCTTGGCCGGATCTTCGCCTGCGGCAAATCGGCCTCCGGCAGCGGGAGGGCTGAATACAGCGGCGTGGTCGAGTTTCAGCGTCATGTCCTCTTAACCGTGTTTACGGTTTCGCATTTTCTTTAAAGAAATCGAACCGATTGGTTCTATACATCTTGATATGACGATAAAACAGGTTTAAGTCAACTGAACCGAACCGTTCAGTTCGATTATTTACTCCAAGATCGGTAAAGTGGTTATGTCGAGCAACCAGAAGAGCAACGTCGCGCGTATCGTCAGCGAAAACGCCGGGACCGAAGAGGTAAAGGCCGAGGTTGCGGCCGTTGCAGAAGCTCCGACGGCGGAAGCCCGCGAAGTACCTTCCGCTCCCGCGCAGTCGGCGCCGGCTTCGGTCGCCGCCGCACCTGCGGCAGCAAAGAAGCGCCGCAGCCCGGTGCTGCCGATCGTCGTGCTCGCCCTTCTCGCAGGCGGCGGCTGGTATGGTTACGAATGGTGGACGAACGGCCGCTTCATGGTGTCGACCGACGACGCCTATATCGAAGGCGATATCGCAACGATTTCGCCGAAGGTCACGGGCTACGTCGCGAAGGTGAACGTTGTCGCCAACCAGGAAGTCAAAGCGGGCGAAGTGCTTGCCACGCTTGATAACGGCGACTATCAGAACGCCCTCGACTTGGCCCAGGCCCAGATCGTCACCGAACAGCTTTCGCTGCAGCGTATCGACGCGCAGATCGAAGGCGCGAATGCGAGCCTCGTGCAGGCGCAGGCGCAGAAGGTGGCACTCGAAGCGGCCGTTCGCGGTGCCGAGATCACTCAGAAGCGCCAGAGCGACCTTCAGGCGAAGTCGGTCGGCACCGCCGCCGATCTCGACAACGCCAATATCGCCCTCGACCAGGCCAAGGCCAATCTTGCCGGCGGCGACGCCAACATCACCGCTGCACAGGCCAACATCACCATCCTCCAGGCCCAGCGCAAGGAAGCAGAAGGCTCGGTGCGTTCGCTGGAAATCTCGCGCGACAAGGCCGTCCGTGACCTTTCCTTCACCGTGCTCAAGGCGCCTTATGACGGCATTGTCGGCAACCGCTCCGTCCAGGAGGGCGACCTGGTCTCTCCCGGCCAGCGCCTGATGGCACTCGTTCCGGTGCGCCAGCTCTACATCGACGCCAATTTCAAGGAAACGCAGATCCAGCATCTGGTGCCGGGTTCGAAGGTCAACGTCCAGGTCGATGCCTATAGCGATCATCCTATTGTCGGCACCGTCGAATCGATCTCACCGGCCTCCGGCTCAGTGTTTTCGATGCTGCCGCCCGAAAACGCCACGGGCAATTTCACCAAGGTGATCCAGCGGGTGCCAGTGCGCATCGCGCTGCCGCAGGATGCGCTCGACAGCGGGCGTCTGCGCGCGGGCCTGAGCGTCGTCGTCGACGTCGACACCCGTACGGCGCCGAGCAAGTAAGCCTTTAGAGCAATTCCAGCAAAAGTGTGCAGCGGTTTTGCACCCGGAATTGCGTGAAACAAAGAGATAGAGCAATTCCGTAATTCGAAGAAAAACGGAATTGCTCTGGAAAGGCGGAGGTGGTCTGATGGCCGGGAGCGCGACAGCAACAGCGGGGACGATTCCGGCAGCGCCTGCCCATGCCGACGAGCGCATGGACCCGAAGAAGCTCATCGCTTTCTTCGCGATGGTGCTCGGCATGTTCATGTCGATCCTCGACATCCAGATCGTTTCGGCCTCGCTTGCGGAGATCCAGGCTGGCCTTTCGGCCGGCAGCGACGAGATCGGCTGGGTGCAGACGTCCTATCTGATCGCGGAAGTGATCATGATCCCGTTGTCTGGCACGTTGGCGCGCATCATCTCGACGCGTTATCTCTTCGCGATCTCGGCCGCCGGCTTCACCATGGCGAGCGCGCTGGCGGCGACGGCGACGAATATCGACCAGATGATCGTCTATCGCGTCATCCAGGGCTTCATCGGCGGCGGCATGATCCCGTCGGTCTTCGCGGCCGCCTTCACCATCTTCCCGCCGTCGAAGCGTAGCATCGTCTCGCCGATCATCGGCCTGATCGCGACGCTGGCGCCGACTATCGGCCCGACGGTCGGCGGTTATCTCAGCCACGCCTTCTCCTGGCATTGGCTGTTCCTCGTCAATATCGTTCCCGGCATCATCGTCACGATCGTCACCTGGAACTTCATCGATTTCGACAAGCCGGAACTGTCGCTCTTCAAGAAGTTCGACTGGTGGGGGCTGATCTCGATGGGCGTGTTCCTCGGCGCGCTGGAATATGTGCTCGAAGAGGGCAATTCGAACGATTGGTTCAACGACAGTTCCATCACCATCGCAGCGGTTGCCTCCGGCGTTGCAGCCATCGTCTTCTTCTATCGCGCCTTCACGGTGGATTTTCCCGTCGTCGATCTCAAGGCTTTCGCGAACCGGAATTTTTCCTTCGGCTCGGTGTTTTCTTTCGTCATGGGCATCGGCCTCTATGGCCTCACCTATATCTATCCGGTCTATCTCGGGCGCATCCGTGGATATGACTCATTGATGATCGGCGAGACGATGTTCGTCTCCGGACTTGCGATGTTCTTCACCGCGCCGATCGCCGGCCGGTTGTCGACCAAGATGGACCTGCGCCTGATGATGGTGATCGGCTTCGTCAGTTTCGCTGCCGGCACTTTCATCATGATGCATCTGACGGCGGATTGGGATTTCTACGAACTGTTCATCCCGCAGATCCTGCGTGGCTTCGGGCTGATGATGTGCATGGTGCCGATCAACAACATCGCGCTCGGCACGATGCCGCCCTCGCGCATGCGCGGCGCGTCCGGCCTGTTCAATCTGACCAGAAACCTCGGCGGCGCCGTCGGCCTTGCCGTCATCAACACCGTGCTCACCAATCGGCAGGACGTGCATTACGAGCGGCTGCGGGAGAATATGGATTGGGGCAATCCGGCGGCGATCGACCAGATGAACAACATGGCCGCCAATTTCAATACCTATGGCATGGATGGCGCCTCGGTCGCGATCAAGCAGATGGTCGGGCTTGCCACCAAGCAGGCGATCATCCTCTCCTTCAGCGACGTGTTCCTGATCCTGACCGCACTCTTCCTCGCGATGATCCTCGGTGTCGCGATGATCAAGAAACCCGCGCCGCAAGGCGGGGGAGGCGGTGGCGGCCACTGACCTCCGGCCTGCTGCCCCTTGAAAAGGCCCTCTTCGGAGGGCCTTTTTGTTTGCCGTTTTCTGGCCTCCGTGCCATCAGCCAGATAAGCGTTGGCCGGATCGGTGCGAAGCGGACGGCAATACCGGAAAACAAAGCGGAAATTGGCCTATTCGATTTTTTGATTTACGTACATCAAAAATGGCGCTAATGGTCTCGTCAGGAGGAATGATGAGGCCAACAGTTCACGATATCGCCGCTGCCGCCGGTGTCAGTCTCGCGACTGTCGACCGGGTTCTCAATCAGCGCCCCGGTGTGCGCCACGTCACGCGGGAAAAGGTCGAGACCGCGATCCGCGAGCTTGGTTATGTCAGAGACGTCGCCGCCGCCAATCTTGCCAAGGGGCGCACCTATCCGCTGGTCTTCATCCTTCCGGCCAGCGACAATTCCTTCATGTACGGGCTCAATGCCGAAATCCGGCAGGCCGCTCTCCGCTCGCCGGCCGAGCGTACCGATATCCGCACCATCGAGGTGCCGGCCTTCGATCCGGCCGCCCTCGTCTCCGTGCTCGAAGGGCTTTCCCAGGAAAAACCTTGTGGCATCGCACTGGTCGCGACCGATGCGCCTGAGGTGCGCGCCGCCGTCGACCGGCTGGTGCGCGAGCGGTTTCCCATCGTTACCCTGGTTTCCGATCTCACGGGCTCGCTGCGCCATCACTATGCCGGCGTCGACAATATCGCGGCCGGCCGTACAGCCGCCCGACTGCTCGGTCGATTTCTTGGGCGGCGAAAGGGCGAGATCGCTGTGCTCGCCGGCTCCATGCTGGTGCGCGATCATCGCGAGCGGCTGGAGGGCTTTAGCGCAGTCATGGCCGAGGAGTTTCCTGATCTGGCGATCCTGCCGGTTCTCGAAGGCCGCGACGACCCCGAGGTCGCCCATATGCTCGTTGCTGACGCGCTTTCAAGGAATGCCGGCATCATCGGCGTCTACAGCCTCGGCGCCGGCAATCGCGGCCTTATCCGGGCGCTGAAGGAGAAGGCCGTCGACCGCATACTGACCGTGATTGCCCACGAGCTGACCGCCCATACGCGGGCGGCACTCATCGACAACACGATCGATGCAATCCTCAACCAGGATGCCGGCCATGAGGTGCGCAGCGCAATCCGCGTGCTGAAAGCCAAGGCGGACGGGCTTGCCGTCATCGAAGCGCAGGAGCGCATCCGCCTCGACATATTCCTGAAAGACAATCTGCCGTAGCGGCAAAGGGAGAAATACCACATGTATCTGGGTCTCGATCTCGGAACCTCCGGCGTCAAGGCGATGCTGATCGACGGTGATCAGAAGATCGTCGGCTCGGCCAATGGTTCGCTCGACGTCTCGCGTCCGCATTCCGGCTGGTCGGAGCAAGAGCCGGCCCACTGGGTGCGCGCCACGGAGGAGGCTGTCGCCGGCCTCAAGGCAAAACATCCGAAGGAGTTAGCTGCGGTCAAGGGCATCGGCCTTTCCGGCCAGATGCACGGCGCAACGCTCATCGATGCCTCCGACAAGGTCCTGCGCCCCTGCATCCTCTGGAACGACACCCGCAGCTATGTCGAGGCCGCGGCACTCGATGCCGATCCGCGCTTTCGCGCGCTCACCGGCAACATCGTCTTTCCCGGTTTCACGGCGCCGAAACTCGCCTGGGTCGCAAAACATGAGCCCGATGTCTTCGCCAAGATCGCCAAGGTGCTCTTGCCGAAGGACTACCTGCGTCTTTGGCTGACTGGCGAATATATCTCGGAAATGTCTGATTCTGCCGGCACTTCCTGGCTCGACACCGGCAAACGCGCCTGGTCCTCCGAACTGCTCGCCGCCACCAAGCTTTCCGAGGAGCAGATGCCGGCGCTTGTCGAAGGCACCGAGCAGGCCGGCAAGCTCCGGTCCGAACTGGCGGCGCAATGGGGTATATCAGGTGATGTCGTCGTTGCCGGTGGTGCCGGCGACAATGCGGCTTCGGCCTGCGGCATGGGCACGGTCAGCGATGGCGCCGCCTTTGTCTCGCTCGGCACATCAGGCGTACTTTTTGCCGCGAACGGCTCGTATCTGCCGAAGCCGGAAAGCGCCGTGCATGCCTTCTGCCACGCGCTGCCGAACACCTGGCACCAGATGGGCGTCATCCTGTCGGCGACCGATGCACTGAACTGGCATTCCGGTGTGACCGGCAGATCGGCCGCCGATCTTACCGGCGAGGTCGGCGACACGCTGAAGGCGCCCACCGGTGTCACCTTCCTGCCTTATCTCTCCGGCGAGCGCACACCGCACAATGATGCCGTCATCCGCGGCGCCTTCATCGGCCTCGAACACGAAAGCAGCCGTATCGTTCTGACCCAGGCAGTGCTCGAAGGTGTCGCCTTCGCCATTCGCGACAATCTCGAAGCGCTGCGCTCGGCCGGCACCGGCATATCCCGGGTCACGGCAATCGGCGGCGGTTCGCGCTCGCGTTACTGGCTGGCGTCGATCGCGACCGCGCTCGGCGTTCCGGTCGACCTGCCGGCCGACGGCGATTTCGGCGCGGCCTTTGGCGCAGCCCGCCTCGGCCTGATCGCAGCAACGGGGGCAGATCCCATTGCCGTCTGCACGCCGCCGGTAACAGCCGGAACGATCGAGCCGGTGTCGGCACTGAGCGGCGCTTATGAGGATGCTTACAAGCGCTACCGCGCGCTCTACCCGGCGATCAAGTCGCTGGCGCATTGATATTTGGGCAGCCGCCGATCCGCCTGCCTGCACCCTCTCCCCGAGGGGAGGAGAGACCAGCAGCGGCGCCTCTTTCCCTCTCGCCAGCGGGGAGAGGGTAGGGTGAGGGGGCCCCACGGAACAACAGACAAGAGTGAACCCAAGGAGAACCAACATGAGCACCGGATTTTTCGGCGATATCCAGAAAGTAAAATACGAAGGCCCGGACAGCACCAATCCGCTGGCCTTCCGCTACTACCAGCCGGACGAGATCGTCATGGGCAAGCGCATGGAAGACCATCTGCGCTTTGCGGTGGCCTATTGGCACACCTTCACCTGGCCGGGCGGCGACCCGTTCGGTGGCCAGACCTTCCTGCGTCCGTGGTTCGAGGACACGATGAAGGCCGCCAAGCTCAAGGCCGACGTCGCCTTCGAATTCTTCTCGCTGCTCGGCTCGCCCTACTACTGCTTCCATGACGCCGACGTGCGTCCTGAGGGCAAGAACTTCGCCGAAAACACCAAGAACCTCAACGAGATCGTCGATTATTTCGCCGAGAAGCAGGCCGCAACCGGCACCAAGCTGCTCTGGGGCACGGCGAACCTCTTCTCCCACCGCCGCTATATGTCGGGCGCTGCGACCAATCCGGATCCTGACGTCTTTGCTTTCGCAGCTGCGACGGTAAAGACCTGCATCGATGCCACGCAGAAGCTCGGCGGCGAAAACTACGTGCTCTGGGGCGGCCGCGAAGGTTACGAGACGCTGCTCAACACAGATATTGGCCGCGAGCTCGACCAGCTCGGCCGCTTCCTCAACCTCGTGGTCGAATACAAGCACAAGATCGGCTACAAGGGCACGATCCTGATCGAGCCGAAGCCGCAGGAGCCGACCAAGCACCAGTATGATTACGACGTCGCGACCGTCTATGGCTTCCTCAAGAAGCACGGCCTTGAAAACGAGGTGAAGCTCAATATCGAGCAGGGCCACGCGATCCTTGCCGGCCACTCCTTCGAGCACGAGCTGGCGCTTGCCAATGCACTCGGTATCTTCGGCTCGATCGACATGAACCGCAACGACTACCAGTCCGGCTGGGATACCGACCAGTTCCCGAACAATGTTCCGGAAATGGCGCTCGCCTATTACCATGTTCTGGCAGGTGGCGGATTCAAGACCGGCGGCACCAACTTCGACTCGAAGCTTCGCCGTCAGTCTCTCGACCCGGCGGATCTGCTGATCGGCCATATCGGCGGCATGGATTGCTGCGCCCGCGGCCTGAAGGCCGCCGCCAAGATGATCGAGGACAAGGCTCTGTCGCAGCCGCTCGCCGATCGTTATGCCGGCTGGGAATCCGCCGAGGCGCAGAAGCTCTTCCGCGGCGAGTATTCGCTGGATGAGATCACCCACTATGTCGAGAGCCACGACGTGAACCCGCAGCCGAGATCCGGCAAGCAGGAGCTGCTGGAGAACGTCGTCAACCGTTACGTTTGATGAAGCGCGCCGGCGGTCATCGACCGCCGGCGCAAGCCTCTTCGGCCGGGCGAGGGCGCAAAGCCTTCAGCCTCTATCGGTTTACCGTTTCGACCAGTTGCGCGATGGGGCTGAGACGGAGTTTCGAACCACCAGATCCGGGCGCAGCAGGATTTCCGTTTCGGTCGGCCGGCCATCGGACAGGAGTTCGAGCAGCAGCGCCATCGCCTGCTTGCCGATTGCCGTTCTCGGCTGGCGGATCGTGGTCAGCGGCGGCGATATGAAGACCGCCTGCGGCACGTCGTCGAAACCGGTCACCGAGAAATCCCGCGGAATATCGTAGCCTCGCGCGCCGAGCCCGATCATGACGCCGATCGCCGTCTGGTCGTTGACGCACATGAAGGCCGTCGGAAGCGTGTCGCGCATGAAAAGCTGTTCGACCGCATGCCGCCCGCTTTCGATCGTGCCGTCACCTTCGAGCACGATCCTGGTGTCGGGCGGGATGCCGGCGGCGTCGAGACCGGCATCGTAACCCATCCGGCGCCTGGTATAGGCAAGCCGGGTGCGCGAATCGCCGATGAAGGCGATCTTGCGATGCCCTTCGGCCAGCAGCAGGTCGACCGCTTTCCGAGCGCCCTCGGTATCGTCGACGCCCACATAGGGAATGCCGCCGTTGAAGACGGGCTCGAAAACACCGACGCTCGGCGGCAGCCGTGCGGTCATCGTCTGATGCCCGAACGGCAGGATACCGGTGAAGAGGATCAATCCGGCCGCCTGGTTGGAATTGAAGAATTTCAGATATTCCAGACCGCGCTGGGCATCGTTCTGCGTGTGGCCGATCAGGATGCCGTAGCCGTGCGCGCGGGCTTCGTTCTCCAGCCCGACGAGAATGTTGGAGAAATTGGGATCGCCGATATCGGGCGCCACGACAAGGATCATGTTGGAGCGGCCGAGCCTCAGGCTGCGCGCCATGGCATTGGTGGTATAGCCGGTGATGGCGATCGCCTGGTTGACCTTGAGGCGCGTGGAGTTGGCGACCTTCTCCGGCATGTGGATTGCCCGGGAAACCGTCGCGATAGAGACCTCGGCGATCCGGGCGACGTCTTCGATGGTTGCGGGCGTGGAATTCGACACTGAGCTCTGCCTTGGGCTGTCTTCGCCGCGACACTACACAGACTTGTCGAGAGGTCAAAGGCAGGCTTCAACTGATCTGTGTAAATCAACGATGTAAACCTTTACACGATGTATGTAAAGGTTTACATAAGGCTTCAGAGCGGACGGGGAGCCGCTTTGGGGAGGATCAGATGACCGTGGAGATCGCCGACACCGCACCCGTGGTGCTGTCCGCCAGGCGCATATGCAAATCCTTCAGTGGAGTGCAGGTCCTCTTCAGCGTGAACTTCGATCTCCGCGCCGGCGAAATCCATGCGCTCATGGGTGAAAATGGCGCCGGCAAATCCACGCTTGTCAAGGTTTTGTCCGGTTTCGAACAGCCGAGTTCCGGCGAAATCCTGCTCGACGGCAAGCCCGTCGTTCTGCCGCCCAATGGCGCCGCCGAGGCGCTGGGCATCGTCATCATTCACCAGGAATTCAACCTTGCCGAACATCTGACCGTGACGGAAAGCCTCTTTCTCGGGCGCGAAGTCACCCGTTTCGGCATGCTCGACCGCAAATATATGCGGTCGGAGACACGCAAGGTTCTCGACGTGCTCGGTTCGCATGTCGATGAGAATGCGCTGATCAGCACGCTTTCCATCGCCGACAAGCAGATGGTCGAAATCGCCAAGGCGATCAGCCGCGATGCGCGGGTGGTGTTCATGGACGAGCCGACCGCGGTGCTGTCGCGGGAAGAGACCAATATGCTGTTCAAGCAGGTTCGCAAGCTTCGCGACCAGGGTACCAGCTTCGTCTTCGTGTCCCACAAGCTCGACGAGGTGATGGAATTGACCGACCGCGTCACGGTGCTGCGCGACGGCCAGTGGATCAAGACTTCGGCGACGTCCATTCTGGACGGGGAATCGATCGCACAGCTGATGGTTGGCCGCGAACTTTCCAGCCTCTATCCCGCCAAGGTCGAGCCTGATGTCGACGAGGAGATCGTCCTCAGCGTCGCCTCGGTGTCGACGGGCTATGTAAAGGATGCGAGCTTCGAGGTGCGCAAGGGCGAGATCATCGGTTTTTCCGGCATGATCGGCTCGGGCCGCACCGAACTGATGGAAGCGATCGCCGGATTGCGGACCCGTCTCGAGGGCGAGGTGGTCATCAAGGGGGAAACTGTTCCCTCCGGCGACGTGCATGCCGCCAATCGCTGCGGGCTCGCCTACATGACCAAGGACCGCAAGTCGAAAGGCCTGCTGCTGCGCTCCGGCATGGTGACCAATCTGACACTGCAATCGCTCGGAAGGCACGCTCGTCACGGCTATCTGAGCCCGGGCAGCGAAGCGGCCGCGATGGCAAAGGCCAAGCGCCGCTTCGATATCAGGGTTCGCGACGGTAATATCGTCGCCGGCCGGATGTCGGGGGGGAACCAGCAGAAGCTGCTGCTGGCCAAGGTCATGGAGACCGAGCCTCAGATCATCATCATCGACGAGCCGACGCGCGGCATCGATGTCGGCACCAAACAGCAGATCTATCATTTCATCTCGGCGCTCGCCCGGGACGGCCGGTCGATCATCGTCGTGTCCTCGGAGATGCCGGAGGTCATCGGCCTCTGCACGAGAGTGGCGGTGATGCGCGAAGGGCGTATCGTCGGCGTGCTCGAAGGAGACGAGATTTCCGAGCAGGAGATCATGCGTTACGCCGCCGGGCTCAAGAAGAAGGCGGCCGCCTGAAGGCTGAAGCAGGGCTTTGCCGATCAGGAGGACACATAAGATGCCCAGAAAATATGGGACGGGAGGTTGGTTTTGGAAATGAGTGTCAACGAGGAGACCAGGGAAATCCGGCGCCGATCCTGGCGGGATGTCGACCTGCGTGCGGTCGCACCCTTCGTCGCCCTTGCGCTGCTGCTGATCGTCGGAGCCTTGGTCAATCCGAATTTCATCGGCATTACCAACCTTGCCAATGTCGCGACGCGCAGCGCTTTCATCGCCATCATCGCGGTCGGTGCGACCTTCGTGATATCAGCAGGGGATCTCGACTTGTCTGTCGGCTCGATGGTGGCCTTCGTCGCCAGCCTGATGATCCTGCTGATGAATTCGGGCGCCATCGCAAACCCGGCTTTGATGCTGACGGTCGCGGTCGTCTTCACGATCGTCGCCGGCGCGCTCTGCGGTCTGGCAAACGGCCTGATCACGACGGTGGGCAGGATCGAGCCCTTCATCGCGACGCTCGGCACGATGGGTATCTATCGCGGCCTGACGACATGGCTGTCGCAGGGCGGCGCGATCACGCTTCGCTCCGCCGATATCCAGACGCTCTATCGCCCTGCTTATTTCGGCAATGTCGCCGGCATACCCGTGCCGATCGTGGTGATCCTGGCAGTGACGGCGGTTGCGGCCTTCATCCTCTATCGCACCCGCTACGGGCGCCACGTCGTCGCTGTGGGATCAAACAGCGATGTCGCCCGCTATTCAGGTATCGCGGTCAATCGCGTCAGGACGATCGCCTTCGTCATCCAGGGACTGTGCGTCGCCATCGCTGTGCTGCTCTATGTTCCCCGTCTCGGCTCGACGTCGGCGACGACGGGCATCCTGTGGGAGTTGCAGGCGATCACGGCCGTCGTCGTCGGCGGCACGGCGCTCAAGGGCGGCGCGGGCAGGGTCTGGGGCACGATCTGCGGCGCCTTCATTCTCGAACTGGTCGGCAACATCATGCTGCTTTCGAATTTCATCAGCGAATATCTGATCGGCGCCATCCAGGGTGCGATCATCATCATCGCCATGTTCGTCCAGCGCTCGCTGGTGCGCAAATCATGAATTGACCGGGCTTGCAATTGATCGGGCTTACAGGGCGTCCGGTCCCGATATGGAAAAGTCCCTGAATTATTGGGAGGAAATAGCATGCGTAAATTGATGTTGGGCCTGGCGGTTGCGGCGGTGACCTTCGCCGGCGCCGCTCACGCCCAGGACAAGAAATTCACGATCGGCGTGTCCATTCCGGCCGCCGACCACGGCTGGACGTCGGGCGTGGTGTTCCATGCCGAACGCGTTGCCAAGCTGCTGATGGCCGAACATCCCGGTCTCAACGTCATCGTCAAGACCTCGCCGGACGCCGCAAGCCAGGCCAACGCCGTGCAGGATCTCGATACGCAGGGCATCGACGCCCTCGTCATCCTGCCGTCGGATCCGGATCCGCTCGTCAACGCCATCAAGGAAGTCAAGGGCAAGGGCAAGTTCGTCGCCCTCGTCGACCGTGCGCCGAGCAACAACGACAATTCCGTGCGCGATCTCTATGTCGCCGGCAACAACCCAGCTCTCGGCGAAGTCGCCGGCAAGTATATCAAGGACACCACGCCGGATGCCGAAGTGGTCATCATCCGCGGTCTGCCGATCCCGATCGACCAGCAGCGCCAGGACGGCTTTGACAAGGGCATTGCCGGCTCGAACGTCAAGGTTCTTGACCGCCAGTACGGCAACTGGAACCGCGACGATGCCTTCAAGGTCATGCAGGACTACCTGACCAAGTACCAGAAGATCGACGTCGTATGGTGCCAGGATGACGACATGGCCGTCGGCGTTCTGCAGGCGATCGAGCAGGCCAAGCGCACCGACATCAAGTATGTCGTCGCCGGCGCCGGCTCAAAGGACATGGTCAAGAAGGTCATGGATGGCGACAAGCTGATCCCGGTCGACGTTCTCTATCCGCCGGCAATGGTCGGCACAGCGATGGAGCTGACGGCGGCGGCACTTTACGACCAGGTCCCGGTTCACGGCAGCTACATCCTCGACGCGACGCTCGTCACCAAGGACAATGCCAAGGACTTCTACTTCCCGGATTCTCCGTTCTGATCCATTCATTGGAGATGTGCGCCCATTCGAAAGGATGGGCGCATTTTTTATGCTTCAATAGAGCGGGTGGCCGAAAATGCTGCACGTACCTCTTGCCCGCCAAAGCCCATCATGATTAGCTCGCCGCCATATCGCATCTGGCTTCGCGCCAAATCACGAGCCAAGGGCGAGGAGGCGCCTTGCTCCCGTCAAATTGCGTGCTACAACACTTCAGAAACGTTTACGGTCGATATTCAGGGAGGAATCTGACATGAAGACGATCAAGGGCCCCGGCCTTTTCCTTGGCCAGTTCGCGGGCGATACTGCTCCTTTCAACTCGTGGGACGCGATCACCAAATGGGCGGCCGACATCGGTTACAAGGGCGTCCAGGTGCCGACCTGGGCCAGCCAGCTGATCGATCTGAAGAAGGCCGCCACGTCCAAGGACTATTGCGACGAATTCGCCGGCAAGGCGCGCGAAAACGGCATCGAGATCACCGAACTCTCCACGCATCTGCAAGGACAGCTCGTCGCCGTTCACCCGGCCTATGAGGAAGCCTTCGACGGGTTTGCCGCACCGGAGGTGCGCGGCAATCCGAAGGCGCGTCAGGAATGGGCTGTCGAGCAGGTCAAGATGGCGCTGACGGCATCCAAAAACCTCGGGCTCAAGGCGCATGCGACCTTCTCCGGCGCGCTTGCCTGGCCCTTCATCTATCCCTGGCCGCAGCGTCCTGCAGGTCTGGTCGAGACCGCCTTCGACGAACTCGCCCGCCGCTGGACGCCGATCCTCAACCATGCGGACGAGAACGGTATTGACGTCTGCTACGAGATCCACCCGGGCGAAGACCTCCATGACGGCATCACCTTCGAGATGTTCCTGGAGCGGGTGAAGAACCATCCGCGCGCCAACATGCTCTACGATCCCTCGCACTACGTCCTGCAGTGCCTCGATTATCTCGACAACATCGACATCTACAAAGACCGCATCAAGATGTTCCACGTCAAGGATGCTGAGTTCAATCCGACCGGGCGCCAGGGCGTCTACGGTGGCTATCAGGGCTGGGTCGAACGCGCCGGCCGGTTCCGTTCGCTCGGCGACGGCCAGGTCGATTTCGGCGCGGTGTTCTCGAAGATGACGGCGAATAATTTCGACGGCTGGGCCGTGGTCGAATGGGAATGCGCGCTGAAGCATCCGGAGGACGGTGCCCGCGAAGGCGCCGAATTCGTTGCCGCCCATATCATCCGCGTCACCGAAAAAGCCTTCGACGATTTCGCCGGCAGCGGCACGGATCAGGCGGCGAACCGGCGGATGCTGGGGCTCTAAGCTTCTATTCCCTTCTCCCGAGTGGGGAGAAGATGCTCGTAAGGGCAGATGAGGGGGATGAGGAGCGATAGCCACGAATGCCTTGAGCGACAAGCGAAAGGCATATCTGTCGCCAGGCGCCCTCATCCGGCCCTCCGGGCCACCGACCGGGGTTGAGCCACGGGGCTCAACCCGTCCTTCGAACCCCCCAGGGGAGAAGGGAAGAAAAATTCAGGAGGAATCAATGGCAATCGAAGCATCATCCGAACAGACACGCGAGCCGCGCATCCGGCTCGGCATGGTGGGCGGCGGCGCGGGCGCGTTTATCGGCGCGGTGCACCGTATCGCGGCACGTATCGACGATCAGTACGATCTCATCGCCGGCGCGCTGTCGGCTTCGCCCGAAAAGGCGATCGCATCCGGCCGCGACCTCGGCCTCGATCCGTCGCGGACCTATTCCAGCTATCGCGAGATGGCGATCCGCGAGGCGAAGCTGAAGAATGGCATCGAGGCGGTGGCTATCGTCACGCCGAACCATGTTCATTACGATGCGGCCAAGGAATTTCTGAAGCGCGGCATTCATGTCATCTGCGACAAGCCGCTGACATCCAACCTTGCCGATGCGAAGAAGCTGAAGAAGATCGCCGACGAGAGCGGCGCGCTCTTCGTGCTGACACATAATTACACCGGCTATCCGATGGTCCGCCAGGCGCGGGAGATGATTGCGAATGGCGAACTCGGCGACATCCGCGTCGTCCAGGCCGAATATCCGCAGGACTGGCTGACGGAAGCAGTCGAGCAAACCGGCCAGAAACAGGCCGCCTGGCGCACCGATCCGGCGCAGTCCGGCGTCGGCGGCTCGACCGGCGATATCGGCACGCATGCCTACAATCTCGCCGCCTTCATCACTGGCCTGGAGCTCGACAGCCTCGCCGCCGATCTCGACAGTTTCGTTCCGGGCCGCCGGCTGGACGATAATGCGCATGTCATGCTGCGCTTCAAGGCGAAGGGCTCGGAGAAGCCCGCCAAGGGCATGCTCTGGTGCAGCCAGGTTGCGCCCGGCCATGAAAACGGCCTGATGGTGCGTGTCTACGGCACCAAGGGCGGGCTGGAATGGACCCAGAAGGACCCGAATTACTTGTGGTACACGCCTTTCGGCGAGCCGAAGCGGCTGATCACTCGGGGCGGCACCGGTTCAGGCGCTGCTGCCGGCCGTGTCACGCGCGTGCCATCAGGGCATCCGGAAGGTTATCTCGAAGCCTTTGCGACGATTTATACGGAAGCCGCGCATGCGATCAACGCCCGCAAGAAGGGCAAGGCCGTCGACAAGGCGGTGGTCTATCCCACAGTCGATGACGGCGTGAAGGGTGTGGCCTTCGTCGAAGCCTGCGTCGCGTCTTCGAAGAAGAACGGCGCCTGGATCAAGGTGTGAATTTACCGATCCGCGTGGCCCAATGAAAAGCGCCGAGGCGATCTCAAGTCGCCTCGGCGTTTTATTTTATTTTCGGTCAAGCAGCAGCGGTGCGGCCACGCTTCAGTAAGTTATCGACGCTCAAGGGTCCGGCGCCTGCCGCCACCAGATAAAGAAACACGAAGCAGAACAGGATCGCCGCGACGCCGCCGTTCAGTGCGGGGTAGATGCCCTTCGAGGCATGCCCGATGAAATAGGCAAAGGCCATCAGGCCGGAGAGCACGAAGGCTGCGATACGGGTCTGGAATCCCACCAGGACCAGGAAGCCGAGGGTGAGTTCGAGCAGCCCGGCAATCCAGGAGAGCGAGCCCGCGGGCGGCACACTTGCCGCAGCCGGAAAATGCAGGATCTTCTGTGTTCCGTAGCTGAAAAGTACAAGTGACGAGACAATGCGCAACAGGCTCAGCAGATGAGGCTGCAGCGAATGGACCGAAGAGAGCATTGGATTCCTTTCATATTTGTGATGCCATTTCCCCGTGTAAGGATCGCGGTCTCAACGGCCAAATCACGACTGCTGACATTGCCGTTATGAGGGCAGCTCCGTGGTGGGGGGGGCGGCTGCAACGCCGTTGCAGCTGTTCTGTTTTTCCTCCTGCAACGTTGCAGTTTTTCTTCCGGCCAGCCTGTACTTTGCCTTCGGGCTTGGCTAAATCCGGCGCAAACGGCTCAACCTGAGAGATAGGATTTACAGATGATCGATCCGAAGAAACTCGCGGAGCGCTTTCCCGGCGACTTCACTTTCGGCGTTGCCACCGCTGCCTTCCAGATCGAAGGCGCCAGCAAAGCCGATGGCCGCAAGCCATCCATCTGGGATGCTTTCTGCAATATGCCTGGCCGCGTCCATAATCGCGATAACGGCGACGTTGCCTGCGATCACTATAACAGGCTGGAACAGGACCTCGATCTCATCAAGGAAATGGGTGTCGAAGCCTATCGGTTCTCGATTGCCTGGCCGCGCATTATCCCCGAAGGCACGGGTCCGGTGAACGAGGCCGGCCTCGATTTCTACGATCGGCTGGTCGACGGCTGCAAGGCACGCGGCATCAAGACCTTCGCGACGCTCTACCACTGGGATCTGCCTCTGTTGCTCGCCGGCGAGGGCGGCTGGACGGCGCGCTCGACCGCCTATGCGTTTCAGCGCTATGCCAAGACGGTGATGAACCGCCTTGGCGATCGCCTCGACCGGGTCGCGACCTTCAACGAACCCTGGTGCATCGTCTGGCTCAGCCATCTCTATGGCATCCATGCTCCGGGCGAGCGCAACATGCAGGCCGCCCTTCACGCCATGCACTACATGAACCTTGCCCACGGTCTCGGCGTCGAGGCGATCCGCTCGGAAGCCCCAAATGTGCCCGTCGGGCTTGTGCTCAACGCCGCCTCGATCATTCCCGGCTCCGACAGCCCGGCCGATCTTGCCGCCGGCGAGCGTGCGCATCAGTTCCACAACGGCGCCTTCTTCGATCCCGTCTTCAAGGGCGAGTATCCGAAGGAATTCGTCGAGGCGCTCGGCGACCGCATGCCTGTCATCGAAGATGGCGACTTGAAGCTTATCAGCCAGAAACTCGACTGGTGGGGCCTGAACTACTACAAGCCCGAGCGGGTCACTGATGATGCCGAACGCAAAGGCGATTTCCCCTGGACGGTGGAAGCGCCGCCGGCAAGCGACGTCAAGACCGATATCGGCTGGGAAATCTATGCGCCGGGCCTGAAGCTCTCGGTCGAGGACCTCTACCGTCGCTACGAACTGCCGGAATGCTACATCACCGAGAACGGCGCCTGCGACAACACCGATGTCATCGACGGCGAGGTCGACGACACGATGCGCCTCGACTATGTCAGCGATCACCTCGAAATCGTTGCCGGCCTCATCAAGGACGGCTATCCCCTACGCGGCTATTTCGCCTGGAGCCTGATGGACAATTTCGAATGGGCGGAAGGCTACCGCATGCGCTTCGGTTTGGTCCATGTCGATTATGAGACCCAGGTGCGTACGGTAAAAAAGAGCGGCAAATGGTATCGCGAACTCGCGGCCAAGTTCCCGAAGGGCAATCATAAGCCGGGTTAGGGGGTTGCGTTTTCAGGCGGGGCACAAAAATAGCTCGTCGGAAACCTGCAACAGCCGGTTGCTTAAACGTTTTTGAACCCTTGGCTGGCAAAGTCCGACGGTCAGGGAGTCGTAATGCAGACAGCCGGAAAGTCGCAGAGCAAAAGATCGGGAGTAAGCCGTCACATCACCGTCACCGGCGTGCTTTTCTCCTTCGCGGTCATCGTCGCAGTCGTCACCATCATGGTGCTGACGGCGCTCGAACGCGTGGCTGAAAATGCCAATCTCCTCGATGACGAGCGCTCGCGCGAAACGACGGTCGGCGCGCTGAAGACCTTCGAGGATCAGCTCGGCGCGACGCTTGACGATTACGCCGCATGGGACGACGCCGCCGTCAACGTCTACGCGCCTGACGGTATGGCCTGGACGGTGAGCAATTACGGCGAGATGTCGGTCAATAGCTCACTGTTCGACATGGCGATTGTCATCGATGGTGAGAAGCAGGCGATCATGGCCTATCGGGACGGCAAGCCGATGGAGGAGCCGCTCACGGATTTCTTCGCGCCGTCGCTCTGGAGCCTGCTCGACACGGTGAAGGCGGCCGGTCCGGCCGATCGTCCTCAAGCGGTCGGTTTCGTCACCACCAAACGGGGCATTGCCGCTGTCGGCGTGGCATTGGTTCGGAAAAAGTCCGGTGCGCTTGATGTGCCCGCCGGCCAGCACCGCTACCTCGTTTTCGCCCGCCATCTCGATGACGACAGGGTGGCCGCTCTCGGCCAGACCTATGTCATCGGCGGGCTGAGGCTGGCGCCGCCGAGCTTTGCGGCCGACTATCGCGTACCGATCGTCGATCCGACGGGGGCAACGCTCGGCAAGCTCGTCTGGATCTCGCGTTCACCCGGCGATATCGCCTATGCACAGGTGCGGCCGATGGTCATCCAGGCGCTCGGCCTCGTCGGGTTGTTTTTCGCAGTACTGCTGGCTATCGGCTGGCTTGCCGGCCGCCGTCTGAAGGCGGAGGAAGGCAGCGCCCGTGAGGAGGCGCTGCGCGACAGGCTGAGCGGCCTTTCCAATCGCGACGGTCTCGGGCTCGCCGTCGATCGTTTTGTCGTCGAGGCACGCCAGACCAAGCGCAATGTGCTGCTCCTCTATCTCGACCTCGATGGCTTCAAGGAAGTCAATGACAGCTATGGCCACGGCACCGGTGACCAGTTGATCCGCGCGGTCGCGGCCGGGCTCGACGTGCTCATTCCGCAAGGTGCGGTTCTTGCCCGTATCGGCGGCGATGAATTTGCGATCGCCTTTCTCTCCAACAGCGAGAATGCCGCCGCCCTGCAGCTTGCCGAACAGATTCTCGATTTTCTCGTCGAGCCATTGGAGATCGGTCGCCGTGTCGTCGTCGTCGGGGCAAGCATTGGTATCGCCATGTCGCCTTTCGGTGCGATCGGGCGTGAGGAGCTGGTGCGCCGTTCCGACCTTGCCATGTACAAGGCGAAGGAGGCCGGCCGCGCGCGCATGACGCTCTACGACCCGTCGATGGACGCCGATCGAGAGCAGCGCAATGCGCTGGAACTCGATCTGCGGATCGCCATCGAAAGCGGCGACCTGACGCTTGCCTACCAGCCGCTGATCGATGCGGCGACGCATGCGATGACCGGCGTCGAGGCGCTGGTGCGCTGGAACCGTCCGGGCCATGGCCCTGTGTCGCCCGAGCTGTTCATCCCGATCGCAGAGACCAGCGGCCTCATCGAATCACTTGGCCTGTTCGTGCTGCGCAAAGCCTGTGAGACAGCCAAGCAATGGCCGGAACTCAACGTCTCGGTCAACGTCTCGCCCGGCCAGTTCCGCAATCCTGCCTTTACCGACTATGTGCGCTACGTGCTGAAGCAGACGGAGATCGAGGCCGGTCGCATCACGCTCGAGATTACCGAAGGCTACATGATCCAGAATCCGCAGCGCACCCGCCAGTCCATCGAACGGCTGAAGGGGCTGGGGGTTAAGGTGGCGCTCGACGATTTTGGCTCAGGCTTCTCCTCGATCGGCTATCTCAGGCAGTTCGGCTTCGACCGCATCAAGATCGACCGCTCGCTGGTCATGGGTGTCAACGAGGACAAACGCCAGCGCGAGATGCTGCAGGCGACGGTAGCGCTTGCCCGCTCGCTCGACATTCCGGTGACGGCCGAAGGCATCGAGACCGAGGAGCAGGCGATCGCCATGCGCCTGTTCGGCTGCGACTGCCTGCAGGGCTATTGGTTCGGAAAGCCTGTGACATCAGACCATATCACCGAGATGCTGAACGAGCGGCGTGCAGCGGAGCCGCAAGCTCGGCGCCGCATCGGCGCTGTCTGACCGGTGGCCTGATCCTCAGACAGCAAGGCTGTTCCAACCGGAATCCCGGCTTAGCTGCCGATATGTCGTTGGCCACGCTTTTTCGCGAGGGCGATCTGGTGCTGCCGCTGACGGTAACGCAGCCGGTCTTCCTCCGTGCGCTTATGATAGCAGTGGCTGCAGGAAACGCCTTCCTCGTAGAGCGGTGAGGTGATTTCTTCTGCGGTGATCGGGTTGCGGCAGGCATGGCACAGCCTGTGTTCGCCTTCCTTCAGACCGTGCTCGACGGAGACGCGCTCGTCGAAGACGAAGCAGGCGCCATCCCAGAGGCTTTCCTCTTGCGGCACTTCCTCCAGATATTTCAGGATGCCGCCCTTCAGATGATAGACCTCGTCGAAGCCCTCAGCCTTCATGAAAGCGGTGGCCTTCTCGCAACGTATGCCGCCGGTGCAGTACATGGCGACCTTCGGCTTGTTGTGCAGGCCGGGATTGTTGCGCACCCAATCGGGAAACTCTCGGAAGGTCTTGGTCTTCGGGTCGAGCGCGCCGCGAAAAGTGCCGATTGCCGTCTCGTAATCGTTGCGGGTGTCGATGACGATCGTATCGGGATCGGAGATCAGCGCATTCCAGTCCTTGGCCGCCACATAGGTTCCGACCACTTTGTTGGGGTCGATGTCCTCGACGCCCATGGTGACGATTTCCTTCTTCAGCTTCACCTTCATGCGCAGGAAGGGCATTTTCGAGGCGCGGCTTTCCTTGTGCTCCAGGCCCGAAAATTCCGGCTGGGCGCGCAGGAAGGCGAGCGCGGCGTGAATGCCGGCAGCCGGGCCCGCGATCGTGCCGTTAATGCCTTCATGCGCCAGAAGCAGCGTTCCCTTGATGCCGTTCTCCTCGCAAAGCGTCTGCAGCGGTGCCTGCAGGCTGGCAAAGCGCGGCACGGAAACGAAATGGTAAAGTGCGGCCACGAGGAACGGGCTGGTGTGTGTCAGGCTGTCGGTCATAGGCCGGAAATACAGAAAATCGGCGGGCGGCGCAATTGCCTTCGCCAGCGGCCGCCTTGACCGCTGACCGATTACGCTCGCGCCTGCCATTCGGAAAACGGCTGCACGCCGAAGCTCCGGTCGGGGACGGTGTCGAGAACGCTGATGAACTCGATAGAGTGCCCGTCCGGATCCTTGAAATAGATCGACAGCGCCGGCATCCAGCCGAGAACCACCGGCTCCGTTACCGGTTCACCGGTAAAGCCGAGAGGTTCCACGCCCTTTGCCCTGAGAATGTCAGGCGCCTGCAGCACGCCATCGGCGGTCATGCGGAAGGCGATGTGCAGCCGCATCTTCAGCGGCCCGGTTCCTGTTTCCCAAAGGCCGAGCATACCGGTCTTCCTGTCGTCCACCCAGAGGAAAGTGACGTTGCGCTCCTCGAACGACGCTGCGGGTTCGAGCCCGACGACATCGCGGTAGAATTCCGTGGAGGTCTTGAGATCGGCAACGGTCAGATGGGTCTCGTAGAGCCCGAGTACCTTCGGCATCGCGGCATTTTCGGCGGTCATTTTTTCCTCGCGGATCAGGTCTCTGCTTGTTTGACCACCGCAAGCTAGGACCTCAAGATTGGTTGAGGTCAACAGGGTTCTTTGTGATATTGCAGGAAATGCAGAGCAACGCGCAGGCACTTCCGGTTTCGCTGTCTCTCAACTCCCGGCCATCAGCCAGAGAAGCTCGATGCGCTGGGCTTCCTCGTCGGCATCATCGGCGAAGACGGCTTCGGCTTTGATCAGCGCTTGCCGCCGGTCTTCCTGCTGGCGGAAAATGATGATGTCGAGCAAATGCGTCAGGTCGTCATTGCGAGTGAAGAGCTGCGGTTCTGCCTCGACCAGTTCGGAGAGTACGGTGAGATCATGGATGTGGCCGAGATCCTCGACGAGTTCGCTGGCCGCATCGCGCTTGGCCTTCATCGCGCCCGGCCAGATGTCGCGCAAAAGGGCATGGTAGAGCCGATAGTCGTAGGTGCGTTTGCGCAGATCGTGGAAATCGTCGGCCGATGCCTCGCCGTGACAGGCTGCAAGCGCGGTCTTGGCCTTCCGCGCGATGCGGCGCCAGCTCTTCGCCAGCATGCGTGCATTTTTGCGGTGGCCGCCATCAAAGGAGACGGCGTCCAAGGCGGCGATCGCCTCCTTCAGAACGTCGGAGGTTTCCGCGAGCCGCTGTTCCAAGCCGCTTTCGGCTTCCGCCATCCAATCACGGCGGCCTTCGAGGATGGTGACGATGCGGCCGAGCGCCTCGCTCTCCTCGTTCCCGCGGGCTGCATGCTGCAGATATTGGGCGGTGCCGATGAGGGCGGTAGCGTCGCGGATCGCCGAAAGCGAGTTTGCGGCATCGCGCAGCCTCGCATTTTCTTGGGCTTGGAAATCCGGAATTTCGCGGGCCACGAGGCGGTAGAGCGAGCGTAGTCGCTTCAGGTTCTTGCGGAAGGAATGGATCGCCTCATGCGCGCCGTCCGGGCGCTTCCTGAGGACAGTGATGGCGTGTTCCAGCTGCTTGGTGGCGACGCTACGGAACGCTTCGGTGAAATCGGCGTCAGGCCGAATGCGATAGGCCATGCCTGTCGTGCCCGTATTCTGTGGCAAGGGCCTGGTTGGAATAGCGGAAGTCCCCGGTTACTTCGCGGCCGAGCCAAGCGGGCAGGGCCGGATCGTCGGTTTCCGCCGTCATCTCCACCTCGGCGATCACCAGTCCGCGATGCTCGCCGGTAAAGACGTCGACTTCCCAGACGAAACCCTCATGCGGAACGCGGTAGCGCGTCTTCTCGATGACGACGCCGATCGCGTTCAGCAGCAACTCTTCGGCATCGGCGATTGGGATATCGTATTCGAATTCGTCACGAGTGATGGTGCTGCGGCCGATCTTGATCGTCAATCTCGCCTTCCTGCCGTCGAGGATGCGCACCCGCACGGAACGGTCGTCCATCGAGGCAATGTAACCCTGCCTGAGGACAGACTTCGTCTCGACGGCGGAACGCCATCCATCGCTGCGTACAAGAAACTTCCGCTCGATTTCTTTCGCCATGCCGGTGAACCTTTTGTGACGATTGCGGCACGGTAGCCCACTTTCCAGGCATTTCATACCCTTCTTGTGATGCGGTCCGGTTTTATCTCGACAAGGTTCCGCGGGGGCGTTATTCGGGATGCAAATTCAATCGTTTCAAGGAAGTCGCACGACCATGGGCGAGAAAACAGAGAAGCTCCTTTCCATCCTGAAACTCCAGCCTGTCGTTCCGGTATTGATCGTCGACGATGCGAAGTCAGCGGTGCCGCTCGCCCGCGCGCTCGTCGCGGGCGGGCTGAAGGCGATCGAGATCACCATGCGCACGCCGGCGGCACTCGAAGCCGTGCGCGCCGTCGCTGCCGAGGTCGAGGGCGCCGAAGTCGGCGCCGGGACGATCCTGAATGTCGCCCATTGGGAAGCCGCCGTCGCCGCCGGTTCGAAGTTCATCGTCAGCCCCGGCACGACGCAAGAGCTGCTCGATGCCGCCGCCGATTCCGACGTGCCGCTGCTTCCGGGCGCCGCGACCGCCAGCGAAGTCATGGCGCTGCGGGAAGAAGGCTACCAGGTGTTGAAGTTCTTCCCGGCGGAGCAGGCCGGTGGCGCCGCTTATCTCAAGGCGCTGTCCTCGCCGCTTGCAGGCACGTTGTTCTGCCCGACCGGCGGCATTTCGCTGAAGAACGCCCATGATTATCTCTCGCTGCCGAACGTCATCTGCGTCGGCGGCTCCTGGGTGGCGCCGAAGGAACTGGTTGCAGCTGGCGACTGGGCTGGCATTACCAAGCTCGCGGCAGAGGCGGCAGCGCTGAAGGCCTGAGTTTTGGCAGGGGGCGGGCGAACCTCACGGCTCAATCCCGCTCCCCCTATTTGTATTTCAGCCGTCGCAAACCTATGTTCTCCTCCAGTTTCAAACAGGGAGACGACGAGGAATGTTCGACGCAAAGAAGCTTCTCGACCAGTTCTTGGGTTCACAGATGCCGGGTCTTGGCGGTTCGGTCCGCGACAGGGCCGGCGACGCCGTGCAGACGGCAAAGAACAATCCGCTGGCGACTGGCGCCATTGCCGCCGTACTTCTCGGCACCAAGACCGGCCGCGGTATTGCCGGCAATGCACTGGCGATCGGCGGTCTTGCCGCCATTGCCGGCCTCGGCTACCAGGCCTACAAGAATTACCAGGCGGGGCAGGCGCCGGCAGCCCCCTCGGATGCGCCGTCGGCAAACAACCCGGTTCTCCTGCCGCCGCCTGCCGAGTCCGGTTTCGGGCCGGCGTCGCCTGCCGGCAGCAATGAATTCGTGCTAGTGCTGATCCGGGCGATGATCGCCGCCGCCAAGGCCGACGGCCATATCGACGATGCCGAACGCGCCCTGATCATGGACAAGGTCAAAGCCGCCGATGTCAGCGGCGAGGCTGCGGCCTTCATCGAGCATGAACTCGCTTCGCCGACGGATATCGATGCGCTGGTTGCTGCCGCGACGACGGAAGAACAGCGTGTCGAGCTCTACACAGCCTCGCGGCTCACCATCGACCCGGATTCGCGCGCCGAGCGCGGTTATCTCGATCTGCTTGCCGGCCGTCTCGGCCTTGCCGACCAGCTGGTCGACCATATCGAGGCAACGGTGTCCTCCGCCAAGGTGACCTTGTCACAGTGACATCTAGGCCGGTTGCCTTTGTCGGGCGGCTGGCCTATCCACTCTTCCGAAAAGGGGAGTGGACATGCGCGATCTTGCAAATTTCAAGGGCTGCCCGGCGCCGAAGCCGGTCACGCTGAAGGGCCGTTTCGTCACCGTCGAGCCTTATCGGCGCGCCGAACATCTTGAGGCGCTGTGGGATGGGCTTGGCGGCATGAGCATCAATCCGCTGCTTCTCTATTTCGCGCAGGACGACTTCTCCGGTATCGACGATTTCGCCAGCTGGCTGGAAACCGTCAACACCAAGTCCGGCTGGCTCACCCATATCTTCCGCGACAATGCCACCGGCAAGATTGTGGGCATGGCGAATTACATGCGCGCCGACCCGGCAAACGGCGTCGTCGAGATTGGCGGGGTGGCACATGGGCCTGAGATGAAGCGGTCGCCGCTTTCGACCGAGGCGCATTATCTGATGGCCAAGCATGTCTTCGAGGATCTCGGCTACCGCCGCTACGAATGGAAATGCGACAATAAGAACGAGGCGAGCAAGACGACGGCCGCCCGTTACGGCTTCAGCTTCGAAGGCGTCTTTCGCCAGCACATGATCTCCAAGCATCGCAACCGCGACACCGCGTGGTTCTCGATGATCGACAGTGAATGGCCGCTGATCAACGACGCCTTCGAAACCTGGCTTTCGCCCGGTAATTTCGATGCCGAGGGCAATCAGATCCGCCGCCTGCAGGACATCCGCGCCGATCTTGAAAAGGAAAGGCTGGTATGAGCCCGGAAAGCCGCTCGCAGGCGACCGCCGCTGGCATCATCCTGCTTGGCGCCGCCCTCGTCATCTATTTCCTGCCGACCATCGTGCTGTGGATCGGCAATTTCTCGCCGACGCTGGCGATCGTCGTCGGCGTCTGCCTGATCATGGCGTTTTTCGCAGTTTTCTGGCTGCGGGCGCGCTACCAGCGCAGCCGGGGGAAATAAGTCTACAGCATTGCGCAATTCCGGACGCAAAACCGCTGCGCAGTTTTGCTGGAATTGCTCTAGCCCTGCAGCGAGGCCCCGAGCAGCAGGGCGCCCATCAGCATGACGAGTACGGCGCCGAGGATTTCGATGGCGTTGCCGATCCAGATCGAGGCGGTCGAGCCGCGTCCGGAGAGGCGGACGGCCGCACTCTTGGCGGTGACGGCAAGTGTGGCAAGGAGCGAAACGGTGATCGCCGTGCCGAGCGACATGGCGGCGACCGAAAGCACGCCGCCGAGATAGAGCCCGTTCAGCAGCGAGAAGGTCATGACCAGCAATGCGCCGGAGCAGGGGCGCAGACCGACGGCCACGATCGCCGACCAGGCCTCGCGGGCGCTGAACCTGTCGCCGGCGAGCAGGGACGGATCAGGCACATGGGCATTGCCGCAGGTCTCACAGACCATGCCGGGAACGAAGGTGTGGCCGGCTTCCACAGCCTGCGCCTTGCCGTTGAAGGCATAGGCCTGGCGTTCGGCGGCATTGTCCTTCCAGTCGAGCATCATGCTGACCGGACCGGCCGGCGTCGCCATCAGCCGGCGGCGCGGCATGTTACCCACCAGCGAGCGCAGTTTGCGGAACAGCAGCCAGCCGCCGAAGAGGATGACCATGACGAAGCTTGAGATCTCCATCGCGTGGGTCGCCGCCGTCAGCGTGATGCCGGTGCCGCGCAGCACCAGCCAGGCACCGCCGACCAGCGCCACCGCCATCACGCCCTGGACGAAGGCCGAAATGAAGGAAATCACCACGCCGCGCTTCAGCTCGACCTCGTTGGCGATCATGTAGGAGGAGATGACCGCCTTGCCGTGGCCCGGGCCGGCGGCATGGAAGACGCCATAGGCGAAAGAGAGGCCGATCAGCGATGCCAGCTGCCAGGGGTCTTGGCGCATCGCCTTCAAGGCACCGGTCAGCGCCCGGTAGAAGGCTTGCTGCTCGTAATTGACGTAGAGAAATAGCGGCGCAAAGGGCCCGCCTGTCGGCTGGAAGCTCGGCTCCGCCGTGCCGATGCCGAGCGGCGATTGTGCATGAGCGAGACTTGCAGCCGTCACCAGCGCAAGGGTCGCAGCGGAAAGGATGAGAGGCAGGCGTTTCGTCAGCATGTGACCTCCAGCCGGGTGGCGAAGAGTTTGGACATGTTGGTGCCGGTGGGATCGTTGAAGAATGCGTCCGTCAGCGACTGTTTGTTTTGCGAGATCACCTCGTCGGCATCCGGCCGCACCACCTGATGTTTGCAGGCCTTGAAGCCGTCTCCGACGATCGCAAGCTCGTTGTCTGTCGGAAAATCGATCGAGGTGTAGAGCGTCGGATCGTAGACGCCGAAAGTGAGCCTGCCCTTCAGCGGCATCTTTTCCACCGGCTTTACCGCGAAGAACATCAGCAGCTGGCCATCCTTGTAGTCGACATGGATGACGTCGGGCTTCTGGACGGTGATGTTTTTCCCGTTGATCGTCAGGTTCATGTAGTAGTCGTAATCAGCAAGCGACTTCTTGACCGTGTTGCCGACGTCGGTCAGCTCGTTCGGCTCCAGCTTCAGGTCGGTGTTCTTGTCGAAATCCATGACCACGGAGGACGAAAAGACCTCGTCGAAGCGCCAGACGTTGCGCAGTTCCTCGACACTGCCGTCCTTGCCGGCCACGACTTCGAGACGCGCCTCCACGAAGATGTGCGGATGAGCAAAGGCGGCGGTCGGCGCCAGCGAAAGAAGCGCGGCGATCAGTATCTTCGAATGTCTCATCTATCTCGCTGCCCTGTTCGCTGCCCCTGACTTCTTGCCAGAAATTGGGACGGAATTGGGACCGGGCTCGGCATCGGTTTCGCGGGGCCGGATGTTGATGCAGGGCGGAATGTCGCATCGCTTCGCAAGGGCACTGCGCTAAAGCACGTCACACCTTTGCGCGACATGCTCTACGGATGCTTCTTGAACCAGTTGTGCAGGTAGTCGACGAAGATCCTTACCTTGGCCGGCAGGTAGCGCCGGTGTGGATAGACGGCATAAATGCCGCGGTCGGTCGGGATGTAATCGTTGAACAGCGTGACCAGTTCGCCGCTCTCGATCGGCTTGCGGGCGATGAAATCCGGGATGAAGGCTATGCCGATGCCGGCGAGTGCTGCGCGTAATGTTGCATGCGGACTGTTGACCTCTATCGGTCCGGATACGGCGACGGCGAATGAGGTGTTGTCGGGATTGTGGAAGCGGATGCTCGCCTGGGTGCGCGCGTTGGTGTCGACGATGAAGGGGACGTTGGAAAGGTCTGTCGGGTGATCGAGATCGGGATGACGCTCGAGAAACTCGGGGGTGGCGCAGATATGGATGCGGAAATCCGAGATCTTGCGGGCGATCATGCCGGAATCTTCGAGCTTGGTGATGCGGATCGCCACGTCGAAGCCTTCCTCGATCAGATCGACGAACCGGTCATCGGCGGCGATCTCCAGCGAAAGGTCTGGATTCTCCTTGGCGAAATCGATCAGCGACTGGCCGACATCGGCATCAACGAAGGTGCGCGGCACGGAAATGCGTAGCCGTCCTTTGAGCTGTGCATTGTTCTCACGCACGAGATCGGCGAGGTTGTCGATCTCCTTTAAGATATCGGAGGCGGTGCGGTAATAGGTATGGCCGGCTTCGGTCATGGAGAATTGCCGGGTGGTGCGGTTGAGCAGCAGGGCGCCGAGCTCATCCTCCAGTTCGCGCACATATTTGGAGAGCAGCGCCTTTGAGCGGCCGGTGCGTCTTGCCGCGGCGGAGAAGCCTTCGGCCTCGACGACATCGATGAAGGCACGTATGCGGGTCAAGGTATCCATGGCACCCCTCAGGCTGTTTCGGAATGTTGAACAAATTGGCTCGTCTTGTTCAATTATTTTTTTAGCCCGAGATCAAAAAATCGCTTGATTATGAAGGCGAATATTCTTATTTCCCACTCAGCCCAAAGTCGCACGTGCCCATGGGTGTCCGCCGAACCCTCGAATTGGTGAGGAAATCGGTAAGGTACCTGGAATTAACCCCTCCAGTCGCTATTCCGGCCAACCGGAAAATGCGAGGACGCCTGAAGCAACGACGGTGCGGGCCTTTTTGTTCTCTCCCTGCTTTCCATCAGCGGGGGTTACTGAAGAGGCACACCATCATTGCCGGAAGTGCGGTTGGGATTCTCCCTCCAATCCATGGCAGACAAAGCCGAACTTACACCGCGTCCGCGGCGTTGGTTCACTATCTGCGCATCGAGCGCTTGCTATGGTTCCGGGGTCTCCACCGGCTGGTTCCAATGCGAGCTATCGTATGCCCTTTGTCCTCCGGTTCATGCCGGAGCTCTGGAATTGGAAGAGGGAATCGATATGACCACCCAGCGCATCCGCGACTTTCTCGCAACCCGACGTCCCGATGGTCCCTGCCTCGTGGTTGACCTCGACGTCGTTCGCGACAATTTCCACGCCTTCCGTCACGCTATGCCGGACAGCGCCATCTATTACGCCGTCAAGGCCAACCCGGCTCCGGAAGTGCTGAAGCTGCTCGCAGGCCTCGGCTCCAATTTCGATTGCGCATCCGTTGCCGAAATCGAAATGGCGCTTGAAGCCGGTGCGACCGCCGCCCGTATCTCCTACGGCAACACGATCAAGAAGGAACGTGACGTTGCCCGCGCGCATGCGCTCGGCGTTAGCCTCTTTGCGGTCGACAGCCACGAGGAAGTCGAGAAGATCTCGCGCGCCGCTCCCGGCGCCCGTGTCTTCTGCCGCGTGCTCACGGATGGTGAAGGCGCTGAATGGCCGCTGTCGCGCAAGTTCGGCTGCGTCCCGCAGATGGCTGTCGACGTTCTCGTCTACGCCCATCAGCTTGGCCTGCAGTCCTATGGCGTCTCGTTCCATGTCGGTTCGCAGATGACCAAGGTCGATGCCTGGGATTCGGCACTCGCCGATGCCAAGCGCGTCTTTGTATCGCTTGCCAAGCAGGGCATCCACCTGCAGATGGTCAACATGGGCGGCGGCTTCCCGACTAAGTACCTGCGTGACGTTCCGTCCGCAGAAGCTTACGGCAAGTCGATCTACCAGGCGCTGCGCACGCATTTCGGCAACCAGATCCCGCAGACGATCATCGAGCCGGGCCGCGGCATGGTCGGCAATGCCGGTGTGATCAAGGCGGAAGTCGTGCTGATTTCGAAGAAGTCGGACAATGACGATGCCCGTTGGGTATTCCTCGACATCGGCAAATTCGGCGGTCTCGCCGAGACGATGGACGAAGCCATCCGCTATCCGATCCGCACGGATCACGACGGCGACGAGATGGAGCCCTGCGTCATCGCCGGCCCGACCTGCGATTCGGCCGACGTGCTCTACGAGAAGAACCTCTATCCGCTGCCGATCTCCCTTTCGATCGGCGACGAGGTCCTGATCGAAGGCACCGGCGCCTATACGACGACCTATTCGGCGGTCGCTTTCAACGGTTTCGACCCGCTGAAGGCCTACATCATCTAAGGTCGTTTCCGTCGGCCCCGTAACCAATCGGGGCGGCAACTTCACAATTTTCTTTCATCGCCGCTGATAACGGTATTGGGTACGGGAGGCCAAGATGGCCGCTGTTCTTGATTCTGTCCGCGCATTCTTTGCGCCTACCACTTTCGCCATCGACGCCGAAAATCCCTCGGATGTCGTTGCTCGCGAAAACCTGCTCGACCGCGTCATGGGCCCGGATCGCCGCAAAAAGTCGTCGGAGAAGATCCGCCGCAACCGCGTTCCGGCCGAGGGCCTTGCGCTGGTGGCGCGCGATCGCGACGGCCATGTCATTGGCTCGGTGCGCCTCTGGAACATCGAGGCCGGCGTCAATGACGAAGGCACGCCGATCAATGCGCTGCTGCTTGGACCGCTCGCCGTTGCGCCCCATCACGGCGGCAAGGGCATCGGCTCGGCGCTGATGCGCGCAGCGATCCTCGAAGCGAAGAAGCGCGGGCATGGCGCCGTCCTGCTCGTCGGCGATGCTGCCTATTACGAGCGTTTCGGCTTCTTTGCCGAGAGGGCTCGCCATCTTGTCATGCCGGGTCCGTTCGAACGTTCGCGCTTTCTTGCGCTCGAACTCACGGAAGGCTGGCTTGACGGCGCGGCCGGCATGATCGTCCCTTCGGGACGCATGCTAGCCAGCGCGCCGGTTCGCCGCGCAGCTTGAGCTGTGCCGATCGGCCGGTCGGGGTTGGGAATCTTTCCCTCCTGGCCGGCAATGTCCGCGCCGCTTGACCATGGAGGCAGGCGGGCCTGTCGTGGGTGCGGCGCGGATTGTCTTTTGACGGGTGCGCGGCTGTGGTCAGCTGGATAAGCGTCGCACGCGAAAACACAATCGCGTGAAAAGTGGCGCCGGCACGCGAACAAATCGCTGCGATATCCTATCTTGCGCCGCATGATCCGCCTTCTCTCCCTTCTGCTTCTTTTCTGCCTGCCGCTTGCCGCAACGAGGCCGGCGGCTGCCCAGAGCACTGCTTCCCGCGTCAGCGGGCTTGGTCCGCGTCTCGACCACGCGGCGAGCGACCCCGCGATGAGGCCTCTTAAGACGGTGATCGTCGCTCGCGACGGACGAGTGCTCGGCGAACGCGGGTTCCATGGTCATTCGCCCTCGGAATCGACCAATATCAAATCCGCTTCGAAATCGATCATCTCGGCGTTGGTCGGTATCGCCATCGATAAAGGCCTGCTGAAGGGGCCGGATCAGAAGATCGCGCCGATCCTGAAGGCCGATCTCCCGGTAACGCCAGACCCGCGCATCAACGACATCACCATCGGCAATCTTCTCTCCATGCAGGCTGGGCTCGATCGCATGTCGGGGCCGAACTACGGCCGCTGGGTCTCTTCGCGCAACTGGGTGCGCTTTGCGCTCTCGCAGCCTTTCATCGATCAACCCGGTGGCGAGATGCTCTATTCCACCGCATCCACCCATCTGCTGTCGGCCATTCTCACCAAGGTCGGGGGGCAGTCGACGCTGGCGCTGGCGCACGAATGGCTGGGTCCTGTCGAAGGCTTCCGCATTGGCGCATGGGAACGCGATCCGCAGGGCATCTATCTCGGCGGCAACCAGATGGCGATGAGCGCCCGGTCCCTGCTTGCCTTCGGCGAACTCTACCGCAACGGCGGCAAGACCGCCGACGGCCGCCAGATCGTCCCTGCCGACTGGATCTCGCAATCGTGGCAGCAGCGCACAAACTCGCGCTTCTCGGGCGATGAATATGGCTATGGCTGGTTCACGCGGCAGATCGGCGGCGAGCAGGTGCATTTCGCCTGGGGTTATGGCGGGCAGATGCTCTACATCGTGCCGTCGCTCGATCTCACCGTCGTCATGACCTCGGAAGAGAGCGGTCCATCTGCCCGAAACGGCTACAGAGACTTGCTGCACGATCTGTTGGCGGACATTATCGGCGCGGTGCGGGCCGCCTGACGACAGTGCCGCGCGTCTTTGCAGACGCGCAAAGGACGCTGTAACGCTTGAATTGCTGCATTATGCCGCAGGAAAACCTCGCGATCGTTAAATTCTTAGCGAAGCGCCCAATCAAACCGCAAAACGCTTCCTGTAAATTCCGCAAGAATTTCGGGAAAGCGCCATGCTGCTGGATCTCAGGACAATCTATTTCATTGTTGCCGTGAGTTGTTTCGTGCTGGGCATCCTCCAGCTTGCTGCCTATGCGACCGGCCGCTTCGAGAGGTGGCCGCTTTGGTGGGGTTTGAGCAACCTTCTTGTCGGCGTCGGGTCCTTCCTCGTCGCGTTGCGCAATCTCGTTCCCTACTCCGTCTCGATCGACGGCGGCAATATCGTCACCATCGCCGGCTACATGCTGATGTTCTTTGCCGTGCGGGTGTTTTCGGGGCGGGCGCTCGACCAACGCACTTTCTGGCTTGCCATCTTGCTCGTCAGCGTTCCTGTCGTCCTCATCGTCAGCGATCCATCGGCAGTCTCGGCGAGGCTCCTCTACGTCTCCGTCATCTGCTGCCTCTGCGATCTTGCCGTCGCAAGGGAGGCAATCAGCATTGTCCGGCGCGAGAAGCTGTATTCGGCAGCCCTGCTTGTCGGCCTCTATATTTGCACTGCGGCGATCTTTGCGGTTCGCAGCATTCTCGCGGCGACCGGTGAGATCGGTGGGCCGGATCCTTTCGGCGGTAGTGCAATTCACAGCTGGATGGCGGTATCGGCGGTCGCGTTCATCATGCTTCGCAGCATGGCGATGGTGCTGATGGCTGCCGAGCGCAGCCGAAATCAGCTGACGGAACTCGCTCACCACGATCCGCTGACCGGCGCCCTCAATCGCGGTGGCCTTGCCCAGCATCTGCCGGCTCTCGGTTCCCAGCCGGTCTCGCTGCTGATCATCGATATCGACCATTTCAAGCAACTGAACGACAGGCATGGCCATGCCGCCGGCGACGACATCCTGCGGCTTTTCGCCAGTGTTTCGAGGGGCATCATGCGCTCCGACGACCTGCTTGCCCGTCAAGGTGGGGATGAGTTCCTGGCGGTGCTGAAAAATGTTTCCCGGGAGGATGCAGTGGCGATTGCCGAGCGCATTCGTCTCGCCTTCGCCGCCGCCGTCCTGCAGCGGCCGGATCTGGTAGTCTTTCCGACGCTGAGCATCGGCGTTGCCGCGCGTTCGGAAAGCGGCGGAGATTTTGAACGGCTGGTGCAGAAGGCCGATGAGGCGCTCTATCGTTCGAAGCGCGAAGGCCGCAACCGGGTCGAAGCCTTCGGGGAGAATCAGCAGGCAGCGTAGGAACGGGGCGCGCGCCTATCTCAGCGCGTGCCTAGATATTCTGGTCCATCGTTTCGGCCGGGATCTCGTCCGCGCGGTGGACGCGCACGAGCGTTGCCGGCACGCCGGCGACCGTGCAATGCGTGGGAACCGATTTGAGCACGACGCTGCCGGCCGCGACTTTGCTGAAGGCGCCGATTTCGATATTGCCGAGGATCTTGGCGCCCGCGCCGATCATCACGCCGTGGCGGATCTTCGGGTGGCGGTCGCCGGTCTCCTTGCCGGTGCCGCCGAGCGTGACGTTCTGCAGGATGGACACTTCATCCTCGATGACAGCCGTTTCGCCGATGACGATGCCCGAACCGTGGTCGAGCATGATGGACGCGCCGATCCGTGCCGCCGGATGGATATCCGGGCCGAAGACCAGCGAAACGAGATTGGCGAGCCAACTGGCGATCTCCGGACGGCCGGAGACCCAGAGCGCATGGGCGATACGATGCGTCTGCAGCGCATGAAAGCCCTTAAGATTGAGAAGCGCGTGCAGAAATGTCGTGCAGGCCGGATCGCGCTCGCGCACGGCGATGAGATCGGCCTCGACCTTCCGCATGATCTCGTCGTTCAATGTGGACCGGATGAGATCGAACAGATCACCCGTTTCCACCTGCGCCACGGAGAGCCGCGCGGCCAGCACGCGGGCGATGATCTCATCGTTGCCAGCGGTGTCCGTTACCTGAGCGGCAAGCAGCTGCTGCAATATCGGCTCGCGTGCGGCAAGCTCGGCCGCCTCGGCGCGGATCACGGTCCAGACAGATGCATCGCCCAAAGGCTGCGGCTGTTGTTCGGTCAAACCGAGGCCGGTCGATTTCGACATTCCCGTTTCCTCTGTCAGCCAGGGTGGCGCGCAAAGCGCTTCCGGTGTGGTTCATGTTTCGCCTGGGCCAGGCGTTTGGCAAGCCCCGATTATAGTCTAGCCGTCCGACGGTCGCAGGTCAGGTGTCCGCTCCGGAAGCCTGCGCCAGTGATAGAGCACATCCGGCTCCCGTTCTTCGTTGTCGGCGCCATCGGTCTCCTCTTCGGCGGTAAAGCCGTGCCGTTGGTAGAACGCACGAGCGCCCGCATTGCGCTGGAACGTCCAGAGCCTGATCTCGTCCATCTCTTCCTTGGCGCAGCCAAGAAGCAAGGAGCCAATGCCCATGCCCTGAAAGTCGGGAAGAACGTAAAGCTGCTCTATCCAGTTGTCGCCATAGGCGATGACACCGACGAGCCGGTTGCCCATGGCAGCGCCGAGGATCGAGCAATTCGGCAGCAGATGCATGCGCCAGTACTGCTCCTCTTCCTCGGGTGTATGCACATCCGGCAGCCAGGGCAGCCGCTGGCATAGGGCGACACGTCTGATTTCAGCTGCGGCTTGCATGTGGTCGGCCGTCAGCGCCACGATTTCGGGTTCCGTCAGGGCGTCGTCCATTACCGGCAGCGGGGCTCAGGCCGAAATATCGATGACGCCGCAGTCGCCGGCTTCGGAGCCGAAGGCGAGCAGCTTGCCGTTTTTGCTCCAGCTCATCGCCGTGATCGCGCCCTTGCCAGGTCGGCGCAGCAGCGCTTCCTTGTTGTCGGCGATGCGCACCGCCAAGATCATGCCATCGATGAAGCCGATGGCGAGGATATCCTCGAGCGGATGGAACTTCACCGCGGTCGCCATGATATTGGCGCGAGTGCCGAGCTCCAGCGGCGCCTTGCCCATCGGACCGTCCTTGCCCTGGAAGGGCCAGACGATTGCCGCAGGCGCACCTGAAGACGCGAGCCACTTGCCCTTGACCGACCAGGAGAGCGATTTCACCTTGGAGGGGTAGCCGGTCATGCGCATGTGGCGGGCTTCGGTGCCGGGCTTGATGTCAAGCTTCCAGCCGTGCAGTGCGTTTTCCTGCATCGAGGTGACGAGGAAATTGCCATCAGGCGAGAAGGTGACGCCGGTATGCGCACCCTTCCATTCCAGATCGATCGGCTTGGCGTTCATGCCGATCCAGTGCAGCGACACGCCGTTGTAGCGCGCCGCCGCGATGCGTAGGCCCTTCGGCGCAAAGGCAAGGCCTTCGACCGTGCGCTCCTCGGGGAATTCCTTGGTCGTGCCATCGGCCAGGCGCACGAGCGAACTCTTGCCGTAGGAATAGGCAACGGCACCCTGCGGGCCGGCTGCGACTTGCGAAATCCACTTGCGAGGCGCGGTCGCGATTTCGCTGACGCTGCCGTCGGCGGCAATGCGCAGCACCTTGCCGTCCTCGCCGCCCGAGATCAGGCTCTCGCTGTAGGGATCACGAATGGCGGTGAGCATGCCCTGATGGGCTTCGGAAACCCTGTCGCCGCCATCCAGCCGGTGGAAAGTACCGTTTGCGCTTGCGAAGAAGGGAACATCACCTAAAAATTCGACGGCCAGAACGTGGCCGTCGAGATCAAGCGGTGCAACTGTCGGCATCAGGCGGCTGCCCCGCAGGCCTTGAAGGAGGCTTCGAGCTTCTCGCGGTCGAGTTCGCGGCCGATGAAGACGAGACGGCTCTCGTGCTTTTCGCCTTCCTTCCACGGCCGCTGGTGATCACCCTCGATGATCATGTGCACGCCCTGAACGACGTAACGCTCCGGATCGTCCTTGAAGGCGATGATGCCCTTGAGACGCAGAATATTCGGCCCCTGCGTCTGGGTGATCTTCTGGATCCAGGGGAAGAAGCGCTCCGGGTTCATCTCGCCGCCGCGCAGCGACACCGACTGCACCGTCACATCGTGAATCGCCGACATCGCGCCATGTTGATGGGCGCTATGGTGATGATGGTCGTGACCGTGGTCATCATGCTGATGACCGTGATGATCATGGTCATGATGGTGGTGGTCATGATCGCAATCGGGGCCGCAGACATGGTCGTCATGGCCCTGCTCGAGGAAATGCGGATCGTTTTCGAGCGCGCGTTCCAGGTTGAAGGCGCCCTGATCGAGCACGCGGGCGAGATCGACGCCGGAGCGGCTGGTCTTGTAGACGCGGGCAGCCGGGTTGATGGCGCGGACGATATCCTCGATCACATCAAGTTCTTCCGGGGTCACCAGGTCACTCTTGTTGATGATGACGACGTCGGCGAAGGCGATCTGGTCTTCGGCCTCGCGGCTGTCCTTCAGGCGCAGCGGCAGGTGCTTGGCATCGACGAGGGCGACGACGGCATCGAGCTCGGTCTTGGCGCGTACATCGTCATCCATGAAGAAGGTCTGGGCAACCGGCACCGGATCGGCAAGGCCCGTCGTTTCGACGATGATGCCATCGAAGCGGCCGGGACGGCGCATCAGGCCTTCGACGACGCGGATCAGGTCGCCGCGCACCGTGCAGCAGACGCAGCCATTGTTCATCTCGTAGATTTCCTCGTCCGACTCGACGATCAGGTCGTTGTCGATGCCGATCTCGCCGAATTCGTTGACGATGACCGCATATTTCTTGCCGTGATTTTCGGAGAGAATGCGGTTGAGCAACGTTGTCTTGCCGGCGCCGAGATAACCGGTGAGCACGGTAACGGGAATAGGCTTCAGGGTGGAGATCGCGTCGGTCATGAGAACCTCTAGGATTAGGCGTGCGGCCGAGCGGCTTGGGATCGGCTGCTTGAACGGTTGGTCTCATATAATGGCTTGAGCGTGGCAGTTCAAAGGGTTTTATAATGTTATAAGATCACATCGTTTGCGCGGCGCAGACGAGCCGTATTTACCGCAGCTGAGTGATGTCGAATGCATCGACATCACTCAGCAGTTCCACCAATCCTTTGACCGAATGCGCGATCAGTGCCTCACCCTTTTGCGCCGTCGCAGCCGCGGCGTTGCCCGCCACGCCTTCCGTGTTGAGATCCGACATCTTCCAGCCGAAGGCGTGCGGCCCGTAAGCGCGCAGATGCTTGAAGCGCCCGGCGAATTCCGTCTGTCGCGAGGGAAAGTCCGCCGCCTTCGCCATATCAACCTTGTCGGGATGAAGCGCCAGCATCACCGAGGTCTCGATATCGCCGCCATGAATGCCGATCGCCTTTTCCTCCGACGTGATCACGCCATCCGGCACGCCGAAGCGGGTCCAGCTCGTTGCCACCGCCAGCATGGCAAAGCGGACCCGCGCCTCGGTGGCGACGACTGATATGACGGGCGAATTGCCGCCATGGGCATTCAGCATCACGAATTTACGGATGCCCTGCTTCGCCAGGCCTTCGGCGATGCCGAGCCAGCGGTTTACCGCTTCGTCGAAGGCAAGCGTCTTCGTTCCTTCAACGTCCATATGCTCTATGGAATAGCCGATGGCTTCGGCGGGCAGGAAGGTGACCGGCAGGCCGGCGGGCAGGGCTATCTTCAATCGCCCGGCAATGCCTTCGGCAATCAGCGTGTCGGTTTCGAAGGGCAGGTGAGGGCCGTGCTGTTCATGGGCGCCGAGCGGCAGCACGGCGATCAGGTTGCGCCCATCAGGGGCAAAGGCCGGGTTGCCGTCCTCGAAGCGCGGCGAAGGTGTCATCATCCGGTCGTTACCTCTTGTTTATGACGAGATCCTGCGCAATGTCATATCGCAGCGGCGTCGGGGCTTAAAGATCAAAGGGATGGCTATGGGAAAGAAGCGCAAGGACGGCAAAAAGAACAAGTCCAAGAAGAAGGACCAGACCGAGTATACGCTCGTCGATCTCTCCCCGGCTCTGACCCAGGCGGCGCGTTCCATGCGGACGGTGCTGTCGCGCAACCTGTTGGAAAGCGGCCTTTATGCCGGCCAGGATGGTGTCATTCTGTTGCTTGCCGAGAGCGATGGTATGACGGCCGGCGGCCTTGCCCAGAAGCTCGGCGTCAAGGCGCCGACGATGACGCGCACGATCGGCCGCATGGAGGCGCAGGGCTTTCTCGAGCGCAAGCCCGATGCCGAGGATGCACGCCTGACCAAGGTCTACCTCACCGACCTCGGCCGTGGCAGCGTACAGGGGATCGAGATGGCGGCTTCGGCCTGCGACATGCTGGCGACGCAGGAGTTCTCCGAGAAGGAAATTCGCAATCTTGTCCGATTGCTGAAGGCGATCGATGCCAATCTGCAAGCCGAAGCCATTCTTATCGAAGAACCGGACGAAGACTGAAATTTCCCCGTAAGACGAATTGCTTCCACCGATTAAATCTTTTAATTAAACATTTTAAGGGCCGCGCCGGTTTGACGGCGGGGTCTTGCTGCTTACGTGCTGCCTGGAGGAGGACACGTGGTCCAGAAGATCAAGCTTTCGACTATTGCCGAAACGCTCGGCATTTCAACGGCGACCGTATCGCTAGCCTTACGCGACAGTCCGCTCGTCGCCGGCAATACCCGGGAGAAGATCAAGGAGCAGGCGCGCGCGCTCGGCTATATCTACAATCGCCGTGCCGCCAGTCTTCGCACCTCGCGCTCCGGCATCATCGGCGTCGTCGTGCACGACATCATGAACCCCTTCTATGGGGAGATCCTGAAGGCGATCGAAAGCGAGCTCGACCGCAGCCGCCACACCTTCATCCTTTCCAACCATTACGACAATGTCGAGAAGCAGCGCACCTTCATCGAGACGCTCCTGCAGCTCGGCGGCGACGGCGTCATCATGTCGCCGGCGATCGGTACGCCGCCTGAGGACGTGCAACTGGCGGAAGACAACGGCATGCCGGCGATCCTCGTCGCTCGCTCGATGGAAGGGCAGGACCTGCCGACCTATCGCGGCGACGACAGCTATGGCATCTCGCTTGCCACCAACCACCTGATCGGCCTGGGTCATCGCTCGATCGCAATGATCGGCGGCACGGACCAGACATCCACCGGCCGCGATCGCTACCAGGGTTATGTCAACTCGCTGCGCAAGGCCGGCATCGAGGTCGATCCGAACTTGCGCATTCCCGGTCCGCGCTCGAAGCAGGGCGGTTTCGAGGCTGCAGTGCATTTCCTTTCGCTGCCGCAGAAGCCGACCGCAGCCGTCTGCTGGAACGATCTCGTGGCGATCGGCCTGATGAACGGCATTGCACGCGCCGGGCTAGTGCCGGGACGTGATATTTCCGTCACCGGTTATGACGATCTCGAGGAGGCCTCGATCGCCACCCCGGCGCTGACGACCGTCTGGAACGGTCAGGCCGAGGTCGGGCGCCTGGCAGCCCGGGCGCTGCTCGATCGCCTTGCCGGCAGCCATGAGCCTGATGGCATGCATCTGATCAAGCCGGAAATGCGCATTCGCCAGTCTACCAGTCCCCATCGGCCCCGCGCCTGAACCACGACCGCCATCCAAGAGGAAAAGCCATGTCCCGCATCGCCATTCTCGTTCCTGGGAAGATACACGAGCGTGTTCTTGAAAGGCTGAAGGATCGTTTTGAGATTATTGCCGTCGCACGCGAGGAGAAGCTTGCGCTGGACGGCGAGACCGCCGGCCGCATCCGCGGCGTCGCCGTTTCCGGCTCCTTCCCGGGCGCCTGGATGGAGCAGCTGCCGCATGCTGAAGTGATCGCCAATTTCGGTGTCGGTTATGACGGCGTCGACGTGAAACATGCTGCCGAGAAGGGCATCATAGTCACCAATACGCCTGATGTGCTGAACGACGAGGTCGCCGATACGGCGATCGGCCTACTGCTGAACACGGTTCGCGAACTGCCGCGGGCCGAAGCCTGGCTGCGTGCGGGCAACTGGAAGCCGGGCACGGCCTATCCGCTGTCGCGCTTCTCGCTCAAGGGCCGCCATGTCGGGCTTTATGGCCTTGGCCGCATCGGGCTCGAAATCGCCAAGCGGCTGGAGCCGTTCAAGGTGAAGATCAGTTATCACACACGTTCGCGCCATGCCGACGTGTCCTACGATTATCACCCGACGTTAAAGGGGCTGGCGGAAGCGGTGGATACGCTGATCGCCATCGTTCCGAAGACGCCGCAGACTCACAAGACGATCGATGCGGATATTCTGGCAGCACTCGGCCCTAACGGCATTCTCGTCAATGTCGGCCGTGGCTGGACGGTGGACGAGGCGGCGCTGAGTGCCGCCCTTGCCTCCGGCGCGCTCGGGGCTGCCGGCCTCGACGTCTTCTATGAAGAGCCGACCGTGCCGGCCGACCTGTTGGAACCGACCAACGCCGTGCTGCTGCCGCATGTCGCCTCCGCATCCGTGCCGACGCGCAATGCGATGGCCGATCTCGTCGCCGACAATCTCATTGCCTGGTTCGAGAAGGGTGCGGCTTTGACGCCGGTGCCGGAGACGCCGCAGAAGGCTTAGGCGCGGGTTGGTTCGGCGGACGATGCTTGCTGCCAAGCAACAGACATAGCGCTTCGCGGGCGCCTGGAATCAGGCGATCGCCTGCGCGGAGATGACCGGCAGCTTGGCAGCGGCATAGGCGCGGACGGCGTCGCCGAAAGCGGCGAACAGCTGGTTCGAGGACTTGTCGGTTTCAGCCCAATATTCCGGATGCCATTGCACGCCGACGGCGAAAGCCTTGGCGTCGATAACGGAAACGGCCTCCATCGTGCCGTCCTCGGCGATCGCTTCCACCTGCAGGCGTGGGGCGGTTCTGGCGATTGCCTGGCGATGCAGGGAATTCACGCGGATCTCGCCCGGACCGAGAATGCCTGCGATGCAGGAACCTTCCTTGACGTGGACGGTCTGGCGAATGGCGTACATGCCGTCCCGGTCGACGCCTTCCGGCCGGCGATGGTCCCAGATTCCGGGCTGCTCCTGGATCTCGCTTGCCAGCGAGCCGCCGAGGGCGACATTCAGCTCCTGGATGCCGCGGCAGATGGCGAGCAGCGGGATGGCGCGGTCGATGGCGCGGCGGATGAGCGGCAGGCTGGTGGCGTCGCGGGCGGGGTCGAAGGGGCCGTCCTTGTCATTCGCCTCGGCACCGTAGAGGGAGGGATGAACATTGCTGGCCGAACCCGAGACCAGCAGGCCGTCGACGCGGTCGAGGATCGCGTCGGTATCGTAGCCCTCCTCGAAAGCGGGGATGATGAAGGCCATGACACCGGATGCGTTCAATGCGGCGCGCAGATATTGATGCTGCACGGCATGCCAGGTCGCGCCGTCGAAGCTGCGGATATCGGCAGGAATGGCAACGATCGGTTTCGTCATATCAGCCCCGGTCAAAATCTTTATTCTCGTCGTTTCTTCCGCCTGAACGGCCGTCAAGTCAACGCTTGGCTGTATCAGGCGGCCAAATTGCGACGGAAGCGGCGCTCTGCCTTTCCGGTTTACCGCTAAGCCGCTGATTCTGATGGATACGTGCGCGTTGCCTTATTGCCGTCTTGATGCCAAAGGCTAATAGACTAAAGCTTGAATCGCGGCTTGCGCCATGCTTAGCTTTGCCCTTGCTGCGGGTAGGGGTGAGATTGGCCGCGCAGTGTCATCTATATGGGAGGTTTTTGATGGATCGTCGTTCGTTTTTCAAGAAGGCGGGAACCGCCAGCGCCGGTGCGGTTGCCGCAACGGCATTGGCAGCGCCTGCGATCGCGCAGGAGAATCCGAAGATCGCGTGGCGCATGACGTCGTCGTTTCCGAAGAGCTTGGATACGATCTATGGCGGAGCCGAGGATATCGCCAAGCATGTTGCCGCCGCGACGGACGGCAATTTCACGATCCAGCCCTTCGCGGCCGGTGAAATCGTGCCCGGCCTGCAGGCCGTCGATGCCGTTGCCGCCGGTACGGTTGAGGCAGCCCACACCACTTCCTATTATTTTGTCGGCAAGGACCCGACCTATGCCATCGGAACGGCCATTCCGTTCGGGCTGAACAGCCGCCTGACCAATGCCTGGTACTATGAAGGCAACGGCAATAAGCTGATGAACGAATTTTATGCCACACAGGGCATGTATGCGCTGCCGGCAGGCAATACCGGTGCGCAGATGGGCGGCTGGTTCCGCAAGGAAATCAACACGCTCGATGACCTCAAGGGTGTCAAGATGCGTATTGCCGGTCTCGCCGGCCGCGTCATGGAGAAGGTCGGCGTCATCCCGCAGCAGATCGCCGGCGGCGACATCTATCCGGCGCTGGAAAAAGGCACGATCGATGCGGCGGAATTCGTCGGCCCTTACGACGACCTGAAGCTCGGCTTCCACAAGGTGGCGAAGTACTACTATTATCCCGGCTGGTGGGAAGGTGGCCCGACGGTGCATGGGTTCTTCAATCTCGAAAAATGGAGCAGCCTGCCCAAGCATTATCAGGCAGCGCTGACCGACGCCTGCGCTTTCGCCAACACCAACATGCTGGCGAAGTACGACACGAAGAACCCGACCGCGCTGAAGCAGCTGGTGGCGGAAGGCGCGACGCTGCGCCCGTTCAGTCAAGAGATCATGGAAGCCTGCTTCCAGGCGGCGACGGGCATCTACAGCGAAATCTCGGGCACGAACCAGTATTTCAAGAAGATCTACGACGACCAGACCGCCTTCAAGCGGGATGCCTATCTCTGGATGCAGCTGTCGGAATACACCTTTGACACGTTCATGATGATCCAGCAGCGGGCCGGGAAGCTTTAAGGCTTTCCGCCGGCAGGCTCGGCGCTTCAGACGAATGCGATGCCAGAACCCCGGATTTCCGTCCGGGGTTTTGTTTTTGCTGGACTATTTTGCCGGTGGCGGCGGTGCTCCCGGCAGGCCGTTCAGTGGCGGCAGGGTCAGGCCGGGGATCTGCGGTGAGCCATTGCCGCCGCCGCCCATCGGCGGCAGGCCGAGCTGGCCGCCGAAGCCCGGGACTTCGATCTTGATCGAGTTCGGGTCGACCTTCGGACCGTGATCCAGCCAATAGGTTACCGATTGCGGCCAGAAGATCACGATCGCCACCAGGATCAGCTGCATGCCGACCCAGGGGAGAGCACCCATGTAAATATCCGAGGTCTTGACGTCCTTGCTGGCGATGGAGCGCAGGTAGAAGAGCGCGAAGCCGAAGGGCGGGTGCATGAAGCTCGTCTGCATGTTGACGCAGATCAGGACGCCGAACCAGATCAGGTCGATGCCGAGACTGGAGGCGACCGGTGCGAGCATCGGGATGACGATGAAGGCGATCTCGAAGAAATCGAGGAAGAAGGCGAGCACGAAGATGAAGATGTTGACGAAGATCAGGAAGCCGACCGGGCCGCCGGGAATGCCCGACAGCATGTGCTCGATCCAGCGCGAGCCGTCCATGCCCTGGAAAACCAGGCTGAAACAGGTAGAGCCGATCAGGATCATCACCACCATGGAGGTGATGTGCGTGGTCGATGCCATGGCCTCGCGGATCAGCGGCCAGGTGAGGCGCCGGTTCATGGCGGCAAGCAGCATGGCGCCGACGACACCGAGCGCGCCTGCCTCTGTCGGCGTCGCAAGGCCCATGAAGATCGTGCCGAGCACCAGGAAAATCAGGACGATCGAGGGCACCATGCCCATCAGCACTTTCACGAGCAGCGCCCAGTTGAAGTCGCCGCGCACCTCCTTCGGCAGCGGCGGCATCGATTTCGGCCTGATGATCGACAACACCAGGATGAAGAGCACGAAGATCGTCACCTGCAGGATCGAGGGGCCGATCGCGCCGAGATACATGTCACCGACCGACCTGCCGAGCTGATCGGCAAGAACGACGAGCACCAGCGAGGGCGGGATCACCTGGGTGATCGTGCCCGAGGCGGCGATGACGCCGGTGGCAAGGCGCGGATTGTAGCCATAGCGCAGCATGATCGGCAGCGAGATCACCCCCATGGTGATGACGGAGGCGGCTACCGTTCCGGTGATCGCGCCCAGCACGGCGCCGACGAGGATAACGGCATAGGCGAGGCCGCCGGGAATGCCGCCGAAGAGTTTGCCGGTGCCTTCGAGCAGATCCTCGGCAAGCCCGCAGCGCTCCAGTATCGCGCCCATGAAGGTGAAGAAGGGGATGGCGAGCAGGAGGTCGTTGGAAAGGATGCCGAAGAAGCGCAGCGGCAGAGCCTGCAGGAAGACTTCGCCGAAATGGCCGGTGACGATGCCGACGATGCCGAAAAACAGGCCGACGGCGGCGAGCGAAAAGGCGACCGGAAAGCCGTAGAGCATGAAGATGACCATGCCCAGGAACATGGCCGGCGGGATGATGCCGAAATCAAACAAGTCCGTTTCTCCCAGCCCGCGCTACTGCAGCGGTTTTTCGTATTTTGTATCGATGCTGATATGGCCAGTAACGGCTGCGATCCGCTTGATCAGTTCGGAAACCCCCTGAAGGGAAAGCAGCGCGAAGCCGGCGACGAGGATCAGCTTGACGGGCCATCGGATGAGCCCGCCGGCGTTGCCCGATATTTCTCCCTGCTGGTAGGACAGTGCGAAGAACGGCCAGCAGATCCAGGTGAGGAAGACGCATGCGGGAAGGAGGAAGAGGATGAGGCCGACGATGTCGATCCAGATCTTCGCCCTGTCGGAAACCGAACCATAGATCAGGTCGACGCGGACATGCTCGTTGTTGCGCAACGCATGCGAGGCGCCGAGCATGACGACGAAGGCGAAGAGATACCACTGGATCTCGAGCCAGCCGTTCGAACTGTAGTTGAAGGCATAGCGGACGATGGCGTTTCCGGCGCTGATCAGACAGCAGAACAGCACCATATATTCGGAAATTTTGCCTATGAACTGACTGATCGAATCGATCAGCCGGCTTGCTGCCAGAAGTACCGACATTCGCCTCCCCTGTTCTTGTCCTGCCGGTTTTCCGGCAGCTTTTCCCTCTTGCAATCGATGTAGACCACGGCCTTTGAAATTGGAAGGATAAATGCCTCGCGTTGGAGTATAGTCTTAGATGCACCGGCCCCGCGGTATGGCCATCAAATATTTCGACAACCCAGGCGTGGATAAATTATTTCAATAATCTCGCCAGTAGGCTGTATTAACGCGCGTAAGCTGTGCGGTTCATCCTATGGTTTTAGAAAATTTGACCAAATGTTTGATTCCATTGAAATCAATTTTTAAAGGGTTGGGCTTAGAATTCCCGCGCACAGGGAAAGTGTGGATGAAGCCAGATAACCCGAACAGGGTCCCTTTAGATGTGTATCTGTCGTTTGTGAGTTCCCTTTCCGGGAACCGCATGACGCTGCTTGCTGGCGTGATCGTGCATGTTGCGACCTGCCTTGCCGTTGCTGCCAAGACGCAGTCCTTCGTCTACATCCTGCTGTCGGTCGCCTTCCTCCTGGTCTTCTGCGTTCGCATGGTCGTCTTCCGGCAGTTCGATCGCGTCGACAAGGAGAGCCTGTCGCACGTCGGGATCGAGCGTTGGGAAAGGATCCTGGTTGCCGGTGCGGCCTGCACCACCGCGCTGCTTGGCATCGCCAGCGGATACGCCATCTTCGTGGTCCACGATTCCTTTGCGGAACTTGCCTGCATTGCCGTCACTATGGCGACCATGGTTTCCGTTGTCGGCCGCAATTACGGTTCGCGCCTGGCGGTCGACCTCCAGACCTTCTCCTGCTGTCTGCCGATGATCGTCTGCAGCCTGTTGGCGCTGGATTTCTATCGTGGCCTGCTGTCGATCTTCCTCATTCCGTTCTGGCTGACGACGCGGGCCATGGCGAACGGCGTGCGCGAGTTCCTCTATGAGAATGTCATCGCGCGCCGGGAAATCACCATCATCGCCGACCGCTTCGACACGGCGCTCAACAACATGCCGCATGGCCTGGTGATGGTCGATGCCGAAAACCGTATTCAAGTCGTCAATCGCAAGGCCTGCGAGCTTCTGAAGATCGGTGCGCCGGAGCGGTTGAAGGATCGCGAACTTGGCGCCGTGCTGCGCTACGGTGCGCGCTACAGCTTCATGGACGCCTCGCAGCCGGAGCTCATTCTGCGCCAGCTCACCCAGGTCGCCGAAGGCAACCTATCGCGGACGCTCATTCATTTCCCCGAGGGCCTGTCGCTCGAATTCTCGGCCAGCCGAAGGGCCGACGGCGGGGCCGTGCTGATCTTCGAGGACGTGTCGAGCCGGGTGAAGGCCGAGCAGAAGATCATGCACATGGTCCGCTTCGATGCGCTGACCGGCCTGCCGAACCGCGAATATTTCGGCCAGCTGGTGCAGGAGTATCTCGCCAAACATCAAAGGAAGTCCGGGCCGCTCGGCTTCATGGTCCTCGATATCGACGAATTCAAACATGTCAACGACATGCGCGGCCACGTTACGGGCGACCACCTGCTCTGCGCCATCGCCGCCCGCATCAAGCAGGCCTCCGGCAACGCCATCCTCGGCCGGTTGATGGGAGACCAGTTCATCCTGTTCTTCCCGCATGCCAAGGAACCGGCTTCGCTCGACGTCGAGATTCGCCGCGTGCACGCCGCAATCCAGGGCAATTACGCGGTCGACGAGCTGACCTTCCTGGTTTCGCTCAGCGCCGGCTACGCGATTCTCGAAAGTGCCGCGTTTGCGATGGATGAATGGAGCGTCAAGGCGGATCTGGCGCTGTTTGAAAGCAAGTCGCGCTTCAAGGGCGGCATATCAGGCTTCGAGCGGGAGATGGATGGCCGCTATATCGAGCAGCAGAAGCTGAAGGCGGATCTGCGTGATGCGGTCTCGGCGCAGGCGTTGCATCTCGCCTTCCAGCCGATGTTCCGGTCCGACGGCTCGCGGATCGAATGCGCCGAGGCGTTGGCGCGCTGGGTTCATCCGGAGAAGGGCTCGATCCCGCCCGACGTCTTCATCCGGCTCGCCGAGGATATGGGCATCATCTCCGACATCACCCGCTTCGTCCTGTTCAAGGCGTGCAGCGAATGCATGAACTGGCCCGAACATATCGCCGTCTCGGTCAATCTTTCGGCGCGGGATCTGCGCGACGCCGATATTCTTTCGGTGGTCGCCGAAGCACTTGCCCATTCCGGCCTCGACGCAGCGCGGCTGCATCTCGAAGTCACCGAAAGCTGCCTGATCGACGAGCCGGCGGCCGTGCGCGCCATCCTGGCGGAGCTCAGGGCCCGCGGCATCACCATCGCTATCGACGATTTCGGTACCGGCTTCTCCAGCCTCAGCTATCTCGACACGCTGCCGCTCGATATCGTCAAGATCGATCGCTCCTTCGTGCGCAACATCGTCGAGGATAACCGCCGCCTGAAGCTGCTGCGCGGCACGGTCCATCTCGCCCGCGAACTGGGCCTGAAGATCGTCATCGAAGGCGTCGAAACCGAGGAACAGCTCGCACTGCTCAACAAGCACCGCAGCGCCGATCTTGTTCAGGGCTACGTTTTCTCGCCGCCGGTGCCTTCCCAGAATATCCCGCTGTTGCAACACGGCATCGGCCGCCGCGTCGTGCAACGCCGCCGCAGCAAGGTCGCCTGAGCGGTCTCAACGGACAGTTTTCCCCCTGAAGAGCGCGTTCCGCGTTAACCTTAACGATTTAAAAACGGCCGAAATTATCGGATTTCCTTGCCTAAATGTCGCTGGCGTATGATTAATGATCCGTTAACAAGCGGATCGAGAAATGTCAGAGACACTGTTCAAGCGTAGTGATTTCAGCACAAAAATTTTGGAAGTTTTGGATCATGTCGAGTATCGCCGCGTCGAAAGCAGCGAAGACATGGAGCAGGTAGAACGGTTGCGCTACAAGGCCTATAAGGCCCATGACGTGCTGGCGCTCGCCCCGAAAGGGCTGCTGGACGACAGCGATTTCGATAGCCACGCCTATATCTTCGGTCTGTACTATTATGGGGAATTGGTCAGTACGATCCGGGTTCATTATGTGACACCGGAACATCGTCTCAGTCAGTCCGGTGGCGCCTTTCCCGAGGCGATGGATGAACTTCTGGATGCGGGGCTGACCTTGATCGATCCGGCGCGTTTTGCAGCCGACCCCGAGCTCACCGCCGATCTGCCGTGGGTTCCCTATCTGACGCTGAGGCCCACCATCGTGGCGGCGGCGTATTTCCGTGCCGACCGCGTTCTTCAATTCGTTCGGCCGCCGCATGCGGCCTTCTACAAGCGGGTCTTTTATGCCGATACGGTCGTGCCCGGCCGGCTGGCGAAAAATTACGGGATCGACATGACGCTGATGGCGACGAATGTGATCGAGGTCGGACGAAAGCTGCTGACGCGCTATCCCTTCTTCATCTCCAGCGCCAGCGAGCAGCGCATGATGTTTTCGCGCAATCCCAACGACACCTTGCCGCCGCTCACCATCATTCCGACGGCGCGTTTCGTGCCGCAAGGCGAGCTCGGCACCGACCTGCCGCTGTAATTTGCCCTCGTCCCCGACGGCGAGACGATCTTCGCCGGGGCAAATGAGGTGGACGACGGACGCAGGCGATATCGGCCGTCCTCAGGTCATATTCCGGGCCTCTGACATGGCGGTTGCCACACGCGCCTGCGGCATTCTCATGCATTGCGCTTTCGCCTGTCATTGTGTAATCCCTGCACGTAGGGATTTCCCTCGCCTAGAGGGAAATTAGGCAGCGCAGAGGCATTTCAGGGAGACGATATTTATGGCCGAACATCATACCGGACCGGTCGAGACCGGCGCGCCGATGGATTACAAAGAACATGAAAAGACCTACGACATGTTCATCGCCGGCGCGAAATACGGCTCGATGCTTCTCATCGTCCTCCTGCTTGCGATGACCGCCGGTTTCTTCGGCGGCGCCGGCCTTCTCGGCGGCCTCTTCGTCTTCATCATTCTTCTCGCCGCCGGCATCTTCCTGTTCCGCTGACCGCGTGGATTCAGAGGGTCAGAGCGTCCTTTGTGCGTCCGAAAGGACGTGCGGCGCTCTGAGGGGAGGAGAGCTTCTCTGAAGCTTTGTGAATTAGATGCTTGGCCCGCGCAGGGGAGCCTGCGGCGGTCTGGCTGACCCGGAGGAGGGGGCAGTTGGGCAATATCGTTTTCGTTGCAAGGGAAATCACGGGCGAGGAGACACGTGTCGCCGCCTCCCCCGAGACCGTGAAGAAGATGAAGAGTTTCGGCTTCGACGTCATCGTCGAAGCCGGTGCTGGTGCAGCTTCACGCATTCCGGACGGAGAATTCGAGACCGCGGGTGCCAGGATCGGCAGTTTTGCGGATGCAGCCTCCGCCGACGTGGTGCTGAAGGTGCGCCGGCCCAGCGGATCGGAAATCTCCGGCTATAAAAGCGGCGCGGTCATCATCGCCATCATGGATCCCTACGGCAATGACGAAGCGATCGCGGCTTTGGCAAGCGCGGGGCTTTCGGCTTTCGCGATGGAACTGATGCCGCGCATTACCCGCGCCCAGTCTATGGATGTACTTTCGTCCCAGGCCAATCTCGCCGGTTACCAGGCTGTCATCGAGGCGGCGGCGGTTTATGACCGCGCCATGCCGATGATGATGACGGCGGCCGGCACCGTGCCGGCCGCCAAGGTCTTCGTCATGGGCGCCGGCGTCGCGGGTCTTCAGGCGATCGCGACCGCGCGCCGCCTCGGCGCGGCGGTCTCGGCCACCGACGTTCGGCCCGCCGCCAAGGAGCAGGTCGCCTCGCTGGGCGCCAAGTTCATCGCCGTCGAGGACGAGGAGTTCAAGGCGGCGGAAACGGCCGGCGGCTATGCCAAGGAAATGTCCGCCGACTATCAGGCGAAGCAGGCGGCTCTGGTTGCCGAACACATCGCCAAGCAGGATATCGTCATCACCACCGCGCTGATCCCCGGTCGTGCGGCGCCGCGGCTCGTTTCGCACACCATGCTCGCCTCGATGAAATCAGGTGCGGTCGCCGTCGACCTTGCGGTCGAGCGCGGCGGCAATATCGAGGGTGTCGTCCCCGGCGAGATCGCCGATATCGAAGGCGTCAGGGTGATCGGTTTCGCCAACATGCCGGGCCGGGTTGCGGCCAGCGCCTCGGCGCTCTACGCCAAGAACCTCGTCACCTTCCTCGAGACCATGGTCAACAAGGAAACCCGGAGCGTCGTCGTCAATCTCGACGACGAGCTGGTCAAGGCGACGATGCTGACTTATGCCGGCGACGTGGTTCATCCCGCCTTCGGCGGCGCGAAGAAGGGAGACATCTGATGGCCAGTGAAGCAATGGACAGAGCGCTGGAGCAGCTCGACCAGGCGGTGACCGCCGTCATCACGGCGGCGGCCCAGGCACCGGAAG